>AR_comb_assmDRAFT_10103514_pt1 | contig 10002 bp, 8 predicted proteins | sample ArasoioldDNA_FD_10543 | JGI IMG/M metagenome (IMG submission 10543) | reverse complement strand
GCATACGAGATATTGGCGTGACTGGAGTTCAGACGTGTGCTCTTCCGATCTCACCGTACTGGGCGTCGCGCTATGTCGGAGCACGACGAATGAGATGAGGATAGCGCTAGGCGGCTTGGCCCTCGCCCTTGTTGCGGGCCAAACGGTTCGTGCGCGATCCTGTGAACTGGCGTATGTGCAGGTCCTGCTCGGTATAGAGCACCGGCTGCGTCAGCGGCTTGAGTGGCTCGATTCTGACGCTGCAGTCGGCGGGCGGCATCTCGAGACGTTCCATGTAGCGTTGCGGAAACGACGGAAAATTCCTGAACGTCGTCGACACGACTCGACCGTACTTCGCGTTTAGCGCAGCGAAGTCGTCCCGGAGGAATTCGTACATTTGCGGATCAGGCTTGGTGGCGAGGTACTCTCGCACCATCTCCGCCACCTCTTCGTAGAACTGCGGGCCGTGCGTTCGGATCGAATCAGTACCGTCCGCGCGGACAAAACGGCGGATACCTGACTCTTCAGGATCGATGTGGTAGAGCTCGTGGATCACCGTATCGAGTTTGGCAATCCACGCCGGTGCCTCCGGGTAGAGGTCGGCCTTGCGTGTGCGATCCAGTACTTGATCGCAAAAACGCGGAATCACGAACGAGATCAAATACTTGATCGACTTGTCACCGATGCGGACGACCGGCGACTTGGTGACGAACCACTCGGACCGACGCGTCAATTCGCCGGTCGTGCGATCGCGCCAGAAGAAATAGCCGGGTTCACTTTCCGGTAGCGTCAAGCAGTGGCAGGTCGCAAAGGCGCCTTCAGCCTCGGAGCGCCCGAACCTGGCAAAGATGAGAACTTCCGAAAGGTCGATAAAGGAGAGTCTTGGTGTTCGACTGACGATGTCCTGCATCAGGAGCGCAATGCGCTCGGTGTAGTTGATCATTCCGACACACGAATCTACAGGAGAGAGACCGAGCTCCCGACACGCTCGCGTCTCCCGTCTCATCCATTCGCCTGTCCGCTCGCGACTGGTCGGGCGCGGACTGGACGTCGTGGAGCTATGTTGCTTGCGTGGAGCGACTATAGAGACAACGCGCGAAGCTGTCAAGGTGAGCCAAACATTGATGTTACGGCCGAGATAACACCTGGTAGCTCAGCCGCCCGGCGCCGTTCCAGGTGCCTTTCCGGGAGTGCCGGATGGCCTCGAGTGCGGGACCACTTCGCCCGGCAGCACGAGTGGCGCTTCGACGGGCGGCGTTACCGCAGGCGCGTCGATCGCGTCCGGAGGCGCAGTCGGCGTCGCCGAAGCGGGAACGACCGGTTCGGCAGCGGCGGGCGGCAGCGTCACGCCGCCAAGGCGTCGAAGGATCATTTCCTGGCGGCGGCGGAGCCGTGCCGTTGGATGTCCCGGATCGAGCAGCCGTGCGTTGACGAGTGCACCGGCGAGCAGCGCGGATTCCTGCGGGCCGAGATCCAGCGCGGACTTTCTGAAGTACATGCGGGCCGCGGCTTCGGCGCCGTACACGCCCTCGCCCCACTCGACGACGTTGAGATAGAGCTCGAGAATCCGCCGTTTCGATAGTTCCGCTTCCAGCCGGCGCGTGATGAGCAATTCCCGCACTTTGCGAATCGGGTTCTTCGATGGCGAGAGATACAGGTTCTTGGCGAGCTGCTGCGTGATCGTGCTGGCGCCGCGGACGAACTCCATGCGCTCGAGATTGACTTCCATCGACTCCTTCAGCGCCTGGAAGTCGATACCGTCATGCTCCCAGAAGGCCGCGTCCTCGGTGACGATCACCGCTCGAATCAAGCTCGGTGAGATGCGCTGGTATGTCACCCAGCGTTGCAGGCGCTTCGGCGGCTCGCCCTTGTCGTGTGCCTGCCGCGTCCGCAGCTCGATGAACGCCGTGGTCGACGGATTCTGCGTGCGCAGGACGCGCACGTCCGGAAGGGTGAGATAAATGTAGGCAGCGCAGGCGAACCCAACGGCGAGAAGCGCCGCGATGATTCGCCAGACCGTGCGCATGCGCGGGCGGCGGCGCCGCATGGTCCCATTATAGGTCCGCTTGGCGCCGCGCTCGCGTCGGCGAGCCGATCGTTCAGCCGGCAGACGCAGCTTCCGCCGCACGCGCCGCCGTTGTCGCTGATGCGACGCGGTATCCCGACACCGACAGCACGTGTTCGAGCGCGGTGAGGAAGAGCAGGACGTTTGCGAGCGTCGAGCCCGCGCCCATCACACCGACTCGCCAGATCCGTCCGGCAAGCGGCCCGAGGCCGGCGCCGATCTCGATGCTGAACTCGTCGAGCAAACGCCGACGCACGGTGGCCTCGTCGATGCCGTCGGGAACTCTGACGGCGTTCAGCGTCCAGAGTCGTTCGCCCTCGGGCGGCAACAGCGACAGCCCAAGTGCCTCGAGTCCGGCAGCAAGCGCGCGGTGGTTACGCTCGTGCCTCGCCCAGCGCTGCTCGCGTCCCTCTTCTTCGACAACAACCAGCGCCTCGCGCACCGCATAGACGAGCGGCGCCGAGATAGTGTGGTGATACTTGCGGCGAACCCAGTAATCCTCGAGAAGTGCCAAATCGAGATAGAAACTGCGCGACGGCACCTTCTTGGTCAGAGCGCGCGCCGAGAACGTCAGCGGCGCCAGACCGGAAGGCGCGCCGAGTCCCTTCTGCGAGCAGCTGTAGCAGACGTCGATGCCCCACTCGCCCGTCTCGAGTGGCATCGCGCCGAACGACGTCACCGCGTCAACGACCGTCAGCGCCCCGTGGCGCGCGGCAATCGCCGCGATCGGCTGCACGGGATTGAGAACCCCGGTCGATGTCTCGGCGTGCACGACGGCAACCGTGTCGGCTGGCGCCGCCGCAAGCGCGCGCTCGACCGACGCCGGATCGCACGCGCGTCCCCACTCGACGTCGAGACGGCGGACCTCGGCGCCATAGCGCTCGAAGATTTGGGCCAGTCGATCGCCGAAATAGCCAGAGACCACGACCAGGACGCGAGCGCCTGGCGTCGTGATGTTGGCGACCGCCGCCTCCATCCCTGATGTGCCGGTACCGGATATGGCGAGGCTGAACGAACCGGAGCCAGCGCCGAATGTCCGATCAAGTCGGCCCCGCATGTCGTCGAGGATTTTCACCATCTCGGGATCGAGGTGGCTCAGGACCGGCGCTGACATCGCGCGCATCACGCGCGCGGATACCGGGCTCGGACCAGGTCCAAGCAGTAAGCGTTCGGGCGTCGTTTCCATTGGCTCCTGGGGTGACGCTTAGTACTCAGGACCTGACTTGCGCTTCCATCAGCAGGGCGAGCGCATCACGGACCTGCGACGTGGCCTCGGCGCCGAGCGGAGCCAGAGGACGGCGCGGCGCGCCGCCAGTAAATCCTGCCAGATCCATCGCTTTCTTGAGGCCGGCGACGCCGAAGCCGGTCGTGACGAGTTTGGCGAGCGGGGTCAGACGCCGCTGCAGGCTGCGCGCCTCTTGGTGCCGACCGGCGAGGAAGTGTTGGTGCAGTTCCACGCAGAGCGCTGGAAGCACGCACGACACCGCCAGGATTCCCCCCGTCGCGCCGACACACAGCGAGGGATAGAACGTCGGCGCCGATCCAGCGATCACGGCGAAGGGACCGGACGACGCAGAAGCGGCGTCGACGAAAGCCGCGAATTGCGCGGTGTCGCTCCCGGTCTCCTTGATGCCGATGATGTTCTGATGAGCGGCGAGCCTTCCGACCGCGTCAGATGTCAGGCTGACGCCGGTAACCGCCGGCACGTTGTAGAGGAGGACCGGCACGCGCGATGCCTCGGCAACCGCGGTGTAGTGGCGCACGAAGACTTCGGGCGTCATCCGCGCCTTGTAAAACGACGGCGTGCGCACGAGCACCGCATCCGCTCCGGCCGCGGCCGCCCGCGCCGAGGCCGCGATCGTCGCCCGCGTCGACTCGCGACCGGTGCCGACAATGAGCACGCGGTCACGTGGAACCGCGTCTCGCGCCGCAGCCATCACCTGCTCGGCTTCATCCTCGTCGACAAACGGCGCCTCGCCATTTGATCCGAGCGCGACGACGCCGCCGGCTCCGGCAGCAATCCACTTGGAAACGTTGGCCGAGATGGCACGGGCATCGACCGCGTCGTCGCGATCGAACACGGTGGCCATGGGCGGGAATACCGCGTCGAGCTGCATCTCCCGGAGCCTACCGGTCGAAGCCGGGAAGTGTCAAACGTTTGTGAACAGAGGCGGCGAGAAAACGAAAAACGGCGGCGAACACGGCATACCCGTGTGCGCCGCCGATTCCGTTCCTCACGGCACCCCAGTGGTTAGTGAATCGTCTGCCTCCACTGCGACCGGCTACGGCGCCAGTCGTCGTCGAGGATCGTCCACAGGATTTGATCGAGATACTCGCCGTCGCGGAGGAATGACTTGCGAAGCACGCCCTCCTGAAGAGCGCCAACCTTGCGCAGCGCTCCGTTGCCGCGGCCGTTCGCCGTCGCGGCACGAGCCTCGAGCCGACGCGTGCCGACGACATCGAACGCGAAGTCGACGACGAGCGAGGCGGCGTCGAGGAAGATCCCCGTGCCCCAGAACGATGAGCCGATCGCAAAGCCCCATTCGGCAGTGCCGAACCCGGGCTCGAGCTGACGGACCTGGAAGATCCCGATGGCCGTGTCCATGTTGTGCGGCACGACCGCGAAGCAGATGTAGTTGCCAGCGGCTCGCTCGCGATGCGTCCACGCGATGAACCGCTCGAATCCTTCGACCGTCGTCGGCGGCGGCGAAATGAACCGCGACACTTCTTCGGTCGAGAGCATCGCCAGCAGCGCCGGCGCATCCGAGAGCCGGAGCTCCCGCAGTGTGGCCATTGATCCAGTGAGCACCGGAAGCGCCTGTCGCCAGTCGCTCGACGTCACCTTCTGGGCGGATGCCATGACAGCGTGCACGTCAATCACCTCTTGGGCGTCACGGAAAGGCATTTTCTCCATTAGAAACCTCCTCCCGTGTTGCCGGTTGGGGTTGACGTAGCCGATGGCGGCGTTGTCGGCACCGGTGGTAAGAACAACTCGTCGAGTGTCGTTGCGTCGTAGTTCACCGGCGGCGCGGACGGATCGTCGAAGAGATCCGAGTCTTCGCCGCTGCTGCCCCAGGTCACGTCCTCGTCCGCCGACGTGCCCCAGACGATGTTCTCGAGATCGGCGGCTGTGCCCCACACGATGTTCTCGAGATCCATGTTCGTGCCCCAGACGATGTTCTCGCCCGAGTCGGCTGTGCCCCACACGATGTTCTCGAGATCCATCGCCGTGCCCCACACGATGTTCTCGCAGCTGTCACCGCCGCAGGCCGTGCCCCACACGATGTTCTCGAGGTCGGCCGTGCCCCAGACAATGTTCTCGCCCGCATCGGCCGTGCCCCAGACGATGTTCTCGCCGTCCGCCACCGTGCCCCAGACGATGTTCTCGAGCTCGTTGGCGGCCGTGCCCCAGACGATGTTTTCGCAGTCGTTGGCGCAGAGCGTGCCCCAGACGATGTTCTCGCCCTGGTTGTCAGCGAGCGTGCCCCAGACGATGTTGGACGCCCACGCATTGGCGGCCGGCTTGATTACGCCGCCCTTGATGCGGTGGTCGCCCCAGAGGATCTGACGGCTCCACAGCCACGAGTGCGGGTACGCCTGCCCGGGCTGGGGATTCTTGAAGTAGCGCGCGAGTTCGATGGCCCCCTGCGAGTTGAGGAACCCGGCGCCCTGTGTCAGCGCGTCGTAGTGCCGCGTCTGCGCCGTGTACTGGAGAATTGCCTTCACCAGATTCGGCTTCAGATTCGGGTTGGCCTGGAGCATCAAGGCAACGGTGCCGGCGACGACCGGCGAGGCCATGCTCGTGCCGCTCAGGCTGAGATACGGACGGGCCGGCGAGAGCTGCGTCCCCTTGAGCAGGTACGCCGCTTTCGTCAGGTAGAACTCGCTCGCCGGGTTCGACAGCGACACGATGCCGGTGCCGGGCGCGACGATGTCGGGCTTGGCCACGTAGTCGATTGCCGACGGGCCGCGAGAGCTGTAGGGAGCGATCTTGTCGTCCCAGCGCGAGAGCGTGCCCTCGGTGCTGTAGGCGCCGACCGTCAGCACCCAGGGCGCGTTGCCGGGCGCCGTGATGCTGCCGTACTGCGTCTTCTTCGTCCCGAGAGGGGTCGTGCGCTGACCGAGGTTACCGGCGGCGGTGACGACGACGATGCCGGCGTCGACCGCGCGCTTGGCTGCGAGCGTCAGCGGATCCGTCTCGTAGGACTCGCTCACGCGAGCGCCCACCGACAGATTGATGACGCGGATGTTGTGCGTGACGCGGTTCCTGACCGCCCACTCGAACGCGGCGATGACGTCGCTGATGACGCCGCCCCCGTGCTGGTCTAGCACCTTCAGGCTCACGACGTGCGCCGCCGGCGCGATCCCGGCCTGCGCGCCGTTGGAGTCATAGCCGTTGCCGGCGATGATGCCCGCGACGTGCGTGCCGTGGCCGTTGTCGTCGTACGCCTGAAGGCGATCGTTGACGAAATCGACGAAGGCCGTCACGCGCTGCCCGGCGACCACTCGCACCTTCGAGTTGCTGCCCTGGTAACCGAGGTCGTCGTGCCAGTTGGTGATGCCCGAGTCGATGACCGCGACGCCGACACCGGCGCCGTCGTAACCCCATTGCTGCTGCGCCGCGCGCGCACCGACCGAAACGGCGGTGCGATTGTTGTGCTGCGCAATCGGGCGATCGAAGTGAACGCTCAGTACTTCCGAGCGCTCGGAGATCTGCCTGATGACACGGTTCGGGAGCTCAACGGCTATGCCGTTGACAAGCCTCAGCCGACGGCCAACCCATCCGCCGAGCTTCCTGACCTCCTTCTCCGCGTTGGCCTCCTGACCCGGATTGATGGTCAGAATGACCTTCGAGGTGCCAAGCAGCCACTTCGAGCGCGACATCGTCTCGCGATCGAGCTTTTCGAACCGCTGCGGGCGGCCCGAGTGCTTGCTGGCCTTGCTCGACCAGAGCTTGTTCCCCTGGCCGGGCTTGGCGGCCGCAGGCGCCGCGAACGCGACAAGACCAGCGAGCACCAGGGCCGCGGTCTGCCACGTAAGTTGACGAAATCGAAAACGCATTGGGAGCCTATCCTTTGATACCTTCCGAGCCTCGGAAGTGGTCACATTCGCTCGTTTACGGGACCCGCCTGCCACGCAGGCGGTGGGGTTAACAATCTCAGTCATCAGTGCACCGCCGCCGCGCCCCAGACCGCCTTGGTGCGACGCCAGTCCTGCCGCACGATCGACCAGAGCGCCTGGTCGTAATGACGGCCGCTTTTCAGGAAGCTCCGGCGCAGTGTCGCCTCACGGACGGCGCCGAGCTTTGCGAGCGCGCCGTTGCCCCGCCCGTTGGCGACGGCAGCCCGCGCCTCGAGGCGATTGACGCCGACGACGTCGAACGAGAAGTCGATCGTGAGTTGAGCAGCGGCCGTGAAGACGCCCGAGCCCCAGAACGCACGGCCGATGGCAAAACCCCATTCGGCGGTCGTGAACGTCGGGTCGAGCTGCCGCACCTGAAAGATCCCGATGGCGGTGTCCATACCGTCGGGTACAACCGCAAAGCAGATGTACCGTCCGGCCGCCCGCTCGCGTTGCGCCCACGCGATGAAGCGCTCGAAGCCCTCAACCGTGGTCGGCGGCGGGGAAATGAACCGCGAAACCTCTTCCTGCGTCAGCAGCTCGAGGAGCGCTTCGGCATCAGACATCCGGAGTTCGCGCAGCGTGAGCACGCCGTTCGAGAGCACCGGCATTACCTGACGCCAATCCGTCATTACCAACGGCACAGCGTTCTTGGGGCACGTCCTCGGCACTGGCAGCGGTACCCGGACGACTGCCTCTTGTCTAAGGTTCGTGAGCATGAGTCTCATCCGTTCCCATCGAATAAGCGCGAATAGACACGCTTGACTGGGCTACGGCAGAGCAAGCGGGGGGCCACTATGGCTCGGCTAGCCGCTCAGTGCCCTAACTTACTTTTAAGCTATGACTTAGAAGATCCAGGCCGTCGGCGTCGTGTGCGGGTGTGCGGTGGGCGCTGAGCCGTCTCGGAACAGCCAAACTTGTGATCCACGCTAATTATCAGCATAAGCCCAACGAGAACCTAGTTTTAGAGCAAGTGATCTAAACGGGTACATGAGTGCAGGTCTGGAACACTCCGCGCAGAATTGGCAAAGCCAATAAAATCTGTGACTTACCGTCGGATCGTGCGTAGCGTGGCGCTCGCGTGAGCGCTTTCGTCAAAGGAGAGGTTCACGGCGAGAGCAGCGAACACGATGCCAATCGCGGGGGCGAGAAGCCACGGAGCCTCCACGATCGCTCGCCCATGGCCGGCGTCCCGTAACATCGCCCCCCAGCTCGGGATGGGCTCGCTGAACCCGAGACCCACGAATGACAGCGTGGCCTCGGCAAGGACGAACGCCGGGACCAGAAGCGTCGCCTGGACGACTAGGAAGCCGCGAGCCGCGGGCAGAAGGTGACGTAGCAGCAAACGCGTACGGCTGGCGCCGAGCGCGCGCGCAGCTTCTGCGTACTCCCGGACGCGTTCGGCGGCGACAACCGCTCTGACCCCCCGCGCCGGCCACGGCCATCCAACCAGTGCCAACACGATCACCATCGTCGAAAAGACCTCCGGCGTCGAGAGGACGAGCGGCATCGACGCACGCAGCGCGAGTACGACGTAAAGCGCGGGGAGTGCCATCAGCAGATCCGCGAGGCGCATGACGGCATCGTCCATCGTGCCACCGACGAAACCTGCGAGGCCGCCAAGCAGCGCACCGATGGCGAGCGCGCCAAGCGCAGCCGACAAGGCGACCCCCAAAGACAGCCCTGTACCAAGCGCCAGCCGCGATAACTGGTCCCGTCCGAGCGAGTCGGCGCCGAGCGGAAACCAGGGGGCGTCTGAGACGGGGTCAACCGAGACGATCGAGCCGTTGGCGAAGAAGCGCAGCGGCATCGAACGCGAGCGATCTTCCGTGTAGCGATGCTCGAGCCGGCTCTCGAGCTGCAGCGGATATACGAACGGCGACCGCAGATGCCCGTCGGCACCGACGATGTGCGGACGCATCGGCGGCGCATAGACGAATTCCCCGAACTGCTGCGACGGACGGTTGGCCGTGAGGAACGGACCAATCGCAGCAAAGCCCATGAGCGACAACCCGAGGAGGATTCCGGCGCGCCGGGCCGTTAGAAGGCCGCGACCGGCTCTCACGCCTGCGCCTCGAGGCGAGGATCGGCAAGCGCCATGGCAATATCGGATGCGAGGATACCGAGCGCGAGAAAGAGCGCGCCGGCAGCGGCGCAGCCAGCCACGAGGTACAGATCACGGGCGACGAGCGCTTCGTACATCAGCGCTCCCAACCCGGGCCACGACGTCACGACTTCGACAGCAAACGATCCGCTCAGGACACTCCCGATGATGACGCCGTAGATCGCAAGCACCGGCAAGAGCGACAAACGCAGCGCATGACGCCAGACAACGCGGCGGCTCGAGCACCCGCGCGCGACCGCCGCAGCAATCGACGGGTGCATGAGCGCCTCCTGCATCGCCTGCGACTGCAGCCGCTCGAGGGAGCCAGCAAGGGGAAGCGCGAGAGCCACCGCCGGAAGGGCGAGATATGGGAGCAACACCACGAACGATGTCGTGTCGCCCGAAGACGGGAACCCACCGACGGGGAACCATCGCGTGCGCGCGGCAAGAAGGAGCAGCGCGAATGACGTCACCAGCGGTGGCACTGAGACCAGCACGAGCGACAGTGCGCGCGCGACGGCGGTCACGCCATTGCGTCTGCTGCCGGTGACGATGCCGGCCGGAATGCCGATGAGCGTTGCCAGAGCCAGCGCCGTCACGCCGAGCAACGCGGTTCTCGGCGCGCGCTCGGCGACGAGCTGCCGCACGGGCCGGCCGTACTTCACCGAATCGCCCAGATCGAGTCGCGCGGCGCGACCCAGCCACTCGACGTATCGAACGAGCAGCGGCCGAT
>AR_comb_assmDRAFT_10091546_pt1 | contig 10003 bp, 7 predicted proteins | sample ArasoioldDNA_FD_10543 | JGI IMG/M metagenome (IMG submission 10543) | reverse complement strand
GGTCTGACGCCGTTGACGGCCGACGGAGCTGACGAGTGCGCGGTTCGTCACGGGATCGACAGCGACGCCCTGCACACCAGAGCGCCCGTCGAATCGGCCGCGCGCGATCACGCGATTATCAGCCCAGGCGATGTGAAACGCGGAGCCCGGTACGACGACCCAGATGTCCGACGCCGTACCGAACCGCACGCCTGTCACGCGCCCGTCGAACACGGTCTGGACTCCGGCGGGAGTCACGCGCTGATCCGTCGCGATGACCCCGGGATCGCGTACGTCGCGACGCGGTGTTTGTGCCGCGAGGCGTGCGCCTGCGAACGAAACCACAAGAAAAACGGCGGCGAGCGGAGCTCGCCCAATCTCGAGAGACGCGACGCGCATGGAGACTCGGGTGAGGATGAATCGCCGGTGCCGAGCTTGAAGCTGTGCTGCCGTCGACGGCGTCGCAAACCCGGACTCCAGCGCGACCGTTGCGCCGAGCGCACGCCAACGAAACACCGGCTTGACGTACGGAGCACTCCAACGCATCGTTCCTTTCGACGGTCGAAAGGAGAGCGCGTGGCCGAGAAGGGGCGTGGGGATGTTCTGCAGGGGACGCTCGACATGCTCGTCCTGAAGTCACTCCAGCTCGGGCCGATGCATGGCTGGGGCATCACCGAGCGTCTGGAAACCGGATCGGAGCGTGTCTTTCAGGTGGGTCAGGGCTCGCTCTATCCCGCGCTGTACCGTCTCGAGCGTCAGGGGTACATCGCGTCCGACTGGGGGGTGACGGAGAACAATCGTCAGGCGCGGTTCTACAAGCTCACGAGCTCCGGGCGAAAGCGTCTGGCCGAAGAGCGGGCGACGTGGGCGCGAATGTCTCGCGCGGTCGAGCTCGTCCTGCGGATGGGGGAGGCTGAGGCGTGACGATGCGAGCAACGGTCCGCGACGTCCTGATGCGGCTGCGGGGGCTCGCGCAGCGTAGAAGCATGGAGAGTCGCCTCGACGATGAGATGCGGTTTCACGTCGACATGCTGACGGAGCAGCACGTCCGCGCCGGCCTCTCAGCGACCGAAGCGCGACGCAAGGCGCTCACCGCGTTTGGCGGCATGGAGCGGTTCAAGGAGGACGCGCGTGACGAGTATCGGAATCGGCTGCTCGACGAGCTCGGGCAGGACATCCGCTACGCCATTCGTGTGCTCCGGCGGAACCCTGGTTTCGGCGTGGCCGCGGCACTGACGTTCGCGTTAGGTATCGGCGCCTCCACCGCGATCTTCAGCGTGGTGCACGGCGTGCTGCTCCGGCCCCTGCCGTACGAGGCTCCCGATCGACTGGTCGTGCTTTGGGAAAGCCAGCCCGCGCGCGGCAACGATCGCAACGTGGTGAGCGTGCCGAACTTCGAGGCCTGGCGCTCGAGCGCCCGATCGTTCGAGCGCATGGCCGCGCTCGTGCCGCTGCCTGCCACCATCGCCGGCGCGCCGAGTCCGGAGCACGTGATGGGTGCGGAGGTGTCGCCCGGCTACTTCGAGATGCTCGGGGTGTCACCGGCGTTAGGTCGCACCTTCGCGAGCAGCGAGGAACGGGATGGTGGCGACGACGTCGTCGTGCTCAGCGACGGCTTCTGGCGCAGCCACTTCGGCGCCGATCGACGAGTGGTTGGTCGCACGCTGCTGATCGACGGCCGTCCGCACACGATCGTCGGTGTGATGCCGCCAAGCTTCGACCCACCACAGTTCTCGTGGTTGATCGACCAAGCGTTCTGGCGCCCGTTCGGCCCGACCGACAACAATCGAGGGTGGGGACGGTTTCTGCTCGTCGTTGCGCGCGTGAAGCGCGACCTTCCGGTGAGTGCCGCCCTTCGAGACGTGCAGGGCATCGCCGCGCAGCGTGCGACGGAGGACAAGGGAAACGAGGGGTGGTCGGCGAGCATCGTCAGCTTGTCGGCACAGATCACGGGGGATACGCGATTGCCGCTCCTCGTACTGCTCGGCGCCGTCGGCCTGCTGCTGCTCATGGCCGTCACGAACGTGGCCAATCTGACGCTCGGGCTGGTGAGGCGGCGTGAGCACGAGCTCGCGGTTCGGCGGGCGATCGGAGCGACAGGGGGTCGGCTGCTCAGGCAGATCATCACGCAGAGTGCGGTCGTTGGGGCAGTCGGGTGCCTGCTCGGATTCGCCGCGGCCGTGGGAGGTGTTCGTGCGCTGGTCGCGCTGCTGCCTCCGGACACGCCGCGAAGCGGTTCTATCCGCGTCGACGCGCCCGTGTTGCTGTTCACCGCCTCGATTTCGGTGATCGCGGCGCTTGCCGTTGGCGCTGTCGCCGCGCTGCGCGGGGGTCGAAACGGCGCGACATCGCTCCGAGAGAGCGGCGGGCGCGCGGCCGCTCGACTCCGAGGCGGATCGCTCGTGACCGCTGAGGTGGCGCTCGGGCTCGTCCTGACGGTCCTTGCGGGCCTAACGCTGCGAACGTTCGAGAAGCTGCGGACGGTCGATCTCGGGTTCGACTCGGAGCGCGTCATCGTCGCTCGCGTCGGCGTTTCCGGGCCGCGATACCAAACACCGGCGGCGCGGACGGCCTTCTTCGACGAGGTGCTCTCTCGCGTTCGCGCGCTTCCGGGCGTGCAGGCGGCGAGCGCGATCAGCACGCGTCCATTCGGCGGGATGGGGCCGGCGACACCACTCGGTGACGCGAGCGCTGCGGAGACGGGTGACTCCGTGGTGGCGGATGTCCGCTACGCGGACGCCGAACTGTTCCGAACGTTGCGCGTCCCGCTCGTTGCCGGCAGCACGTTCGACTCGCGTGACGCGCTCGATGCGCCGCCGCGCGTCATCGTCAATCGGACGCTCGCGAGGCGCCTCTGGCCGTCGGAGAGTCCGATCGGAAAGCGTCTCCGCGTGCCGATGTTCAATGGCATCGTACCGGAAGTCATTGGCGTGGTGGGCGACGTGCATCTCATGGATGCGCGGACGCCGGCGCGCGGCGCGATCTACCTCGCGAACGCTCGGTTCCCCATGGACGCGCTCGATCTGGTCGTCCGTGCCAGCGACGACGGCGCGGCAGTGGTGAAGTCACTGCGATCGATCGTGACGGCAATCGATCCGGCGTTGCCGGTCTTCCAGGTGACGATGCTCGAGACCCTCGTGGGTCGCGCGCTGGCGCGCGATCGGTTCACGGCGGCGCTGCTCGGTACGTTCGCGCTCGTGTCGCTGCTGCTGGCGGCGGTGGGGATCTACGGCGTGTTCGCCGGTGACGTGGCGCAGCGGCGCAAGGAGATCGGCATTCGTGTCGCGCTGGGTGCGCCGTCGGGCGGGGTCATCGCGCTCGTGATGCGCCGAGCCGTGACCCGCGCGGCCCTGGGGGTGGCGTTAGGCAGCGTCGGCGCGCTGCTGGCCGCGCGAGCGATGCGGTCACTCCTGTTCGGTGTTGGCGCGGCGGATCCGGTGTCGTTCGTCGGGGTGGCCGCGCTGCTGGTGCTGGTCGCGGTCGCGGCGACGCTCGTCCCGGCGTTGCGGGCGGCGAGGGTCTCGCCGCTCGTGGCGATAAGAGTGGACCACTAGAGCGTCTCGAGAAACTGATGACCGAATACCAGTGACTCATGACCCAATACTCATGCCTCGCCGTGCATCACGAGATGTCTTGGCGAGTCATGGGTTGTGGGTTTTGGGTCACAGGTATCGGGTCATCAGTGTTGACAAATCCTCCTACTTGACGCGGGCGTAGCTAAGCGACTCGCCCTCCGGAGGCGTCACCCGCAGGCGGAACCGGCCCGGCCCGGCGCGCTCGAACGAAAACCGGGCTGCGCCTAACGCAAACGTGCTGTCGTTCATGGCGATCAGCGGGTCCGGCGGGAGGCCCGGGCGCGCGCTGTACATCAGGCGGCCGTTCTCCACGGTCAGCGTTCGGCCGGTTTCATACTCGCCTGCGTAGGCACCTAACGTCGCGGCGGGCACCGTGCGCGGCGACGCCTGCGCCTCGAGCCCCTCGCGTGTCAGGTCGAGCATTCGGCGCCACCTCGCGTCCTTCTCGTTCGCGGCAATCGTCTTGAGCGCCAACGCGTGCGCGACATCGAGCGCGCGCGCCGGTTCCACCGGCACATCCGGCGTCACGCCAACACGCTCCCACTCGGCGCCCGTCTTCGGGTCCATCACGCGGGTGAACGACACCGACGCGTTGAACCCCTCACCGAGGTCGAGCACCGCGTTGTTGTGCCCAGCGCCGGCCGTCGTGCCTCCGACGATCGTCGCGCGCTTCATGTTCTTCAGGACGAACGTGAAGTCCTCGCCGGCTGATGCCGTGGCCCCACTCGTCAGCACGTACAACGGCACCGTCGGCCGTCGCGGGCCAGGCACGGTCGCGAAGGTATAGCGCGTGAACGTCTGGTTGCCCGATCGATTCTTGACCGTGAGCGATGCGACGGTGTCGGCGGTGGTGAAATGACTGATGATGGTATTCACCGAGAACGGGCTGCCGCCGCCATTCTTGCGGAGGTCGAAGATGATGGCGTCTGTGCCCTGCAGATACTCCAGTGCGGACTTTATCGCGGGGACGACCATCTGGGCGCCCGAGAAGCCGCGAATGTCGATGTACCCCACGTTGCCCGGCAGGATGTCCACGCGAGCGAGACCGTAGTTCGTGCGCCGCTGCGCATCGACGCCCGGTGATGACGGCGGTGGACTCGCTGGAACAACAGGCGTCGGGAGAACCGCCGGCATCTGCAGACCTTGCGGCCCAGGTCGGGCTCCCGGGCTGCTCGGATTGTACGTGACGTTCAGATGGCGGTCATCGTTCACGCTGCGCATGTCGACCGTCAGCGCCTCGGCGAATCGGCCGGGACTGGTGATGGTGTCGTATGCGCCGGCGGCGAGGCGATCGTGGACGCGCTTCGCGATCATCGCGCCTGTGTCGGCATCGACGTAATGCTGCCGCAGCTTCGCGCCGAGCGTATCCACGACGGCGCGCCGAACGGTGGCGGTGAGCGGCGCCGGTGAGCTGGTGGGCGAAGGCATCTGGGCATCGGCGGGAGCGACGCCGAGGAGGACACTGACAAGCGCGAAGGCGCTGCGAGTGGGGAAGCGCATGGCAAGCAACGTGAGGGTGAACGCCGGAGCGTGCGGGAACGGTCGCATGTGATACGACACCCGTCAACGTTCGAAGCGTTGCCAGATGAGCCAGAGAAGGCACACAGCCGCGCTCGACCGGTACGCGTGGCTTGATGGCGCCGGCTGGGCAGGCGGACGTCGTTAGGCGCCTCGGGTACGGAGTCGGCCGTGCGGCACGCACCGTACGCACACGTCTCAACCGTTCGCTGCACATATGTTGTCGCTCGTCCCACACATAGCCCGGACACCGCGGCCCGTGGACGACTCGCGTTTCCGAACTACCGTAGTGGGTGAGCGGCACCTGTAATCGAGTGGACGAGACGGTCGTCCCCATCTCACTACGTCGAGGTGCACCACCATGCGTTACACGTTCGTCACTGGCTGGTCGTCGTTCGCTCCGCGTGCGATGCGAAGCGCGGTGCTCGTTGGATCCATCGCCGTGACCGCTGCGACGGCGCCTGCGACAGCGCAAGATGTACCGAATCGAGAGGCTGCGATCGCGATCCGAAAGCAGTTCCTCATGGACCTCGATTCGCTGCAGAGCAGATTCCTCGCGCTGTCCGATGCGTTTCCCGCGGACAAGTACGCGTGGCGCCCGGGCCCCGGCGTGCGCTCCGTCGGCGAGGTGTTCATGCACGTCGCGAGCGAGTACTACGTGTATGCGCCAATGGCGTACGGTGCGCCGCGATCACCGGTGATTCCGCGCGGGCCCGATGCGTTCAAGACGTTCGAGTCGAAATCCACGAAGGCCGACGTGCAGAAGCATCTCAAGGAAGGGCTCGCGTACGCGAAGCAGTCGATCGAGGGGCTCGACCCCACTGCGATCACCGGCACGAAGAAGCTGTTCGGCGGCGATCGCACGATCATCGAGACGACGTTCTCGATGACCGACGATCTCCATGAACACCTGGGGCAGCTCATCGCCTATGCGCGCATGAATGGCGTCGTGCCGCCGTGGAGCAAGTGACTAGCCGAAGGATTTCGGTTATCGGTTTCGCGGCGGGCATCTGTCGGCGGGCTTGGGCGTCGGGTAGGTTGGCAGCGTCCCGACACACATTGCCTCGACCAACTCCGTGACATGCGACACTGGCTTCTTTCGACGCTCGCAATCCTTTGCGTAGTGCCCACGCTGCCCCTCGGTGCCCAGACGCGCGCGCCCGTCTACACGCCGGGCGCGCTCAACGCGAACCAGCAGCTCGCGCGCGACGTCTACAAGGAGCTCATCGAGATCCAGACGGGCGTCGCCACCGGGAATATCACGCTGGCGGCGAACGCAATGGCAAAGCGATTTCGCGATGCCGGGATTCCCGAGGCCGACATCTTCGTGGGCGGGCCACGCCCCGAGAAGTTCAACGTCGTCGCGCGGATTCGCGGCAAGGGCGGCGCGAATGCGCGGAAGCCACTGCTCCTGCTCGCGCACATCGACGTCGTCGAGGCGCTCAAGGCCGACTGGTCGCCGGACCTCGATCCGTTCGTGTTCACGGAGCGCGATGGTTACTACTACGGTCGCGGCACCGCGGACGACAAGGCGATGGCGGCGATCTTCGTCGCGAACGCGATTCGCATGGTGCGCGAGAAGTACGTTCCTGATCGCGACATCATCATCGCGCTCACGGCGGACGAGGAAGGCGGCGGGTCGAACGGCGTCGATTGGCTGCTCAAGAACCATCGCGAGCTCGTGGATGCTGCGCTGGTGATCAACGAGGGCGGTGGCGGGACGCTGCGAAACGGGAAGCCGCTCTTCAACTCTGTCCAGGCCGCAGAGAAGGTCACCACGAACATCACACTGCGCGCAACGAATCGCGGCGGACACTCGTCGGTACCGCGCTCGGACAACGCGATCACGGCGCTGGCCGACGCGCTGTCGAAGGTCGGCCGCTACAGCTTCCCGGTGCGGATGAGCGACGTGACGCGCGGATTCTTCTCGAAGACAGCGGACGTCGAGGAGCCGGCGATGGGGCGCGCGATGAAGGCGCTCGTCGCGAACCCGTCGGACGCCGAGGCGCTCGCGACGGTCTCGGCCGATCCGCGCTACAACGCGATGCTGCGAACGACCTGTGTCGCGACGCAGCTCACGGGCGGGCACGCGGCGAACGCGCTCCCGCAGCTCGCCGAGGCGAACGTCAACTGCCGCATGTTCCCGACGGACACGGCGGAGGTGGTGCGGGCGACGTTCGAGAAGCTGATCGCGGACACGACGGTGCAGGTGGTTATCCGCGGTACGCCCCGAACGCCGCCGCCGGGCATCGCTCTACCGGCCGAGCTCCTGGACCCGGTCGTGCAGGTGACGCGAGACATGTGGGGGAGCGTTCCGGTGATCCCCGTGATGTCGACGGGCGCGACGGACTCGCGATTCTTCCGCGCGTTAGGCGTGCCTGCGTTCGGCGTGTCGGGGCTGTTCAGCGATCCGACGGTCGATGCGCGCGCACATGGCAAGGACGAGCGCATGCGCATGCAATCCTTCTACGAGGGACAGGAGTTTCTCTGGAGGCTGACAAAGGCACTAACTACATCGGGCAAGACGGTTCCGTAACTTCAGGTCGTTTTCACGGTGAGTAGTGCTGCTCCGAATACGCCGGCGCTGTCACCTAACGTTGGCCGGAGTAGCTCGGTCCGAAGCTCCGCATTGAAGAGATGGCGGCGAACGGCCGAGCGCGTGGCGGGCTCGTACAGGCGATCGATGTTGCCCACGCCGCCGCCGATCACGATCGCGTCGGGGTCCACGATGTTGATCACCGCCGCGATCGCCTCGCCGAACTTTCCACTCAGGCGGCCTAACGTCGCTTCCGCCGCCGGGTCGCTCGCTGCGCGGCCCGCGATATCGGCGAGCGCCACGCGATTGCCGGTCCTCGATTCGTAATAGCGCTCGAGTGCAGGACCGGAGATCACCGTCTCGACACACCCCGCTCGGCCGCAGTAACAGGGCGTGCTCTCGCCACAGATCGGGTTATGGCCCCACTCGCCCGCAATGCCGTGCAGGCCATCGAGGACTCGGCCATGCACGACGATGCCACTACCGACTCCGGTGCCGAGGATGAGGCCGATCACCACGTTTCGCCCGCGTGCGGCGCCGAGGCTCGCTTCGGCCAGCGCGAAGCAGTTGGCATCGTTCGCGAGTCGGGTATCGGTGCCTAACGCAACGGTAAGGTCGTGGCCCAACGGCCGGCCGTTCAGGCACACCGTGTTGGAGTTCTTGAGCGTGAGCGTTGCTGGTTCGATGGCGCCGGGTGTGCCGACGCCGATCACCCGTGGTCTGCGACGGCCGGATTCGGCCTCGAGGCGCTCGACGACGAGCCGCACGCGATCGACGATGTGCTCGTAGCCGCGGGCGCTCTCGGTCGGCACGCGCGTACGGCAGACGACTCGATCAGGGTGCGCCGCGTCTACGACGGCGCCTTCGATCTTCGATCCACCGAGGTCGATGCCCCAGAGCACGTCGTCGCGAGCCATGGGTCAAGGTAGCCGAGAAGGGCGACGGGCTGCAATTTCATCGCGCCAACCACCCGGGATGCCGAATGACCGCCAGAAAGCTCGTCGTCCTGCTCCTCGCCGCGATCGTCTGCGGCATTGCCATCCCCTACGTGGTCCGGAATCCGGAACACGCGGACATGGACGCCGCCGCTCGTCGCGGCGTGCCGGGCAGGTTCGTGACGTTAGGCGACGGGGTCACGCACTATGATGTGGAGGGGCCTGACACCGGACAGCGCGTGCTCCTCGCGCATGGGTTTTCCGTGCCGTCGTACATCTGGGATTCGACCGTGACCGCGCTCACCGCCGCGGGATTCCGCGTGGCGCGCTACGACTACTATGGTCGCGGCTTCTCCGATCGACCCGACATTCGGTACACCCCCGATCTGTTCGATCGGCAGATGCTGCAGCTGCTCGATTCACTCGGCTGGCGTGAGCCGGTTGACATCGTTGGTCTGTCGATGGGTGGCCCGGTGACCGCCGGTTTCGTGGCACGTCATCCCGATCGCGCGCGCTCGCTTACACTGGTCGACCCTGCGTCGGGGCCGGCCACCATGCCGCCGCTTCCGTTCCGGTTGCCGGTCATCGGGCCGGTGCTGTGGCAGGCGTTCGCGGTGCCGGGCATGGCGGCGGGACAGCTCACGGATTTCGTCGAGCCGGCGAAGTGGCCGGACTGGCCCGACCGCTACCGCGTGCAGATGCAGTACCGCGGCTTCGGGCGCGCGTTGCTGTCGACGTTGGTGGAGGACAAGGCGCCACTGGACTCGGTGTACGCGCGCGTCGGGGCGTCGGGCAAGCCGACGCTGCTCATCTGGGGGATGCAGGACAGCACGGTGTCGATCAAGTACGCGGACGGCGTGCGCAAGGCGATCCCGCAGGCGCAGTATCATCCGATCGAGCGCGCGGGGCATCTGCCGCACATGGAGCGGACGGATGTCGTGAATCCGGTGCTCATCTCCTTTTTGAGATCGGGACGGGAGTAGGACGGGAAGCGGGAAGCGGGTTCGGGGCGCCGTTAACCCGCTTCCCGCCTCCCAGTCGTTAGGCAACCGCACTCTCGCGCAACGAGTCGTCGTCGGCCCTCGGCAGGTAGACCGAGAAGCGACTCCCACGGCCCGGCGTCGTCGCGACGTGGATCGCGCCGCCCGTCTGCTCCACGATGCCGTACGCGGTGGACAGCCCGAGTCCCGTGCCGACGCCCTGCGGTTTCGTGGTCACGAACGGCTCGAAGATGTTCGGTAGCACGTCCGGATCGATGCCCGTTCCCGTGTCCTCCACGACAATGCGCACGTACGAGCCTGGCGCGAGGTTCTCGTTCTCGCTCGCCGAACTGCGATCGAGCACGATGTTCTCCGTGCGCAGCCGGAGCGTGCCGCCGTCAGGCATCGCGTCGCGCGCGTTCAGCCCGAGGTTCATCAGCACCCGGTCGAGCTGGCCCGGGTCCGCGCGCACCGGCCACG
>AR_comb_assmDRAFT_11162531_pt1 | contig 10006 bp, 11 predicted proteins | sample ArasoioldDNA_FD_10543 | JGI IMG/M metagenome (IMG submission 10543) | reverse complement strand
CATGATGACGGCATCGATGACCCTGTAAGTATCGAAGGCAAACTGGTCTTGGCTGAGAACCCCGAGCTTACGAGGACGGACGACCGTGCCTTTTTGCGGGTCCATCTCTCCCGTGAGGATCTTCATGAAGGTGGACTTACCGGCGCCGTTGGGGCCGGTGAGGCCGTAGCGCCTCCCGGGCGTGAACGCGGTCGAGACGTCATCGAACAGAACTTTGGCGCCGTAGCGCATAGACACGTTGCTAACTGAAATCATTTGGACTCAGACAACTGCGGGAAATTGCCGCGGCGGGCGGGAACGCAGTACTCCCTACAAGAATAGCATGCTGCTCGAGGGATAGCATGAGAGCCGGCTGGACCACAACGTGGCAGCAATGTTCCAGCCTTCAGGTCAAGAACCCCAAAAGAGATGAACTGAAAGTAGTGCGCTAACCCGTCCCGGGGTCCGAACCACGCCAATTCCGCTTCTTTTCCCACAGCAACGTGAGCCCAAAAATTCACGTTCATTTCATTTTGTAGAGACACCAACGTAAACATTGATCTCTACCTTGAACTGCTCACGCATTCAGCCTCAAGCAGTGCGTTTCGTTTTGTTGGATATTTCATTGGAGGAGCAAGTATGCGTCTCTCGCAATCGCTGACCCTCACACTGGCTGTCGCCTTGGCGGCGCCGGTAGCGTTCGGGCAACTAGGCATCGGCCCGATCAAAAAGTCCGTCCCTGCCGCGAATGAGCGTGTGGGGACACCTGACACCGTCATCTCCAAAGGGTTCAAGCTGAAACAGCGTGCCATTGGGACCGATCCGTTGGAAAACCCAACCGCCAGAATCACGCAGTTCGGCTTTCTAGCCGACGGCACCAGGACTGAGCCCGACGAAAACCTTTACATGGTGTCGGCGAATCCTGGCGGGCCAACCCCTGGTTATAAGTACGGCCATCACTTTCTCTATCAGGGCCACGAAAACGGCGGTGGCCTCGCCTATATCACGCGCATCAACCTGGATGTGAAAGACCCGGCCCATCGCATCACGCTGCTCACGCCCGAAGATCTCACCACGGGCTTGACTGGCTTTAGTTCGATCGACGGATCCACGTACGATCCCTTCACCAACACCTTCCTCTTTACGCAAGAGAATGGCGCCAACGGTGGCGTGATACAGGTGAGCGCGACCTGGCCTCCAGTCGTGACCACCCTTGATGGTATTGTGGGCAAGGCCGGATACGAAGGCATCCACCCCGACGACCGGGGCAACCTGCTCATCATTGAGGACGTGGGCGGGACGTCAGTGCACGTCGATCCGAATAACCCGGCCAGCGCCAAAACGGCACGTCAGCCCAATTCCTTTGTTTATCGCTTCACTCCTAAGAATCGGCACGATCTGAGCGAGGGCGGCAAGCTCCAGGCGCTGCAAGTCTCGATTGACGGCCAGCCCGTCGTCTTCGGGCCTGATCCGGTCGCGGACACGTTCTCAGTCGCCCAACTCGCCTTGCACACACCCGGCACCTCCTACCCGGTGAAGTGGGTCACGATTCACGACACCGATGTGGACGGCACGGACGCTTTCAGTGCCAATGCTCTCGCCAAGACCAACCTGGCGACACCTTTTAAGCGCCCGGAGAACGCCCAGTTCCTGCCCGGCTCCGGCTACCGCACTTTCTTCTTCTGTCCGACCGGCGACACTGACGCCGACGCCGGCAATCAACCCGCTTTGGCTGCACGTGGGTCCTGGGGTTCGATTTTCCGCGTGGATCTCAGGTCGAATCGCGAAACCGGCAGAGTCTCGATCTTCGTGCTTGGCGATGCCGATCACGCTTCCTTTGACAACCTGACTTTTGCCGATCCCAACACCCTCCTCTCCACCGAGGATCGTGGCGATAGTCTGCATGCTCAGCTGAATAAGCTCGACTCGGTGTGGGCTTTCTCCGTCCACGGACGAAAATCGGCCAAGCGTTTTATCGCCTTGGGACTCGACGCTTCTGCCGCCGGTGTGGAGGACAACGAGCCTACGGGCTTGCACGTTTCCAATGGCAGCCAGCTGACTTTCGGCCAGCCGGGTACCCTCCTGAACCAGTTCTTTGCGCGTGGCTTTGTCACGCGTCAGCACGGTGACAACACGGTTTTTGAGATCGTGAGAGCCGACGACTAGTCACCCCTTGAACGAGCAGACACGCAAGACGCACCATCGGTCAGTTCGGTGGTGCGTCTTTGTTTTCTAAGGTAGGATCGTCGCCAGGTGAGAGCCTAACTTAAGTCTCGGTCGGCCTTAAAAGAATTCAGATACCTGCGTACCAGGAGTAACCCGCCGACGGTGCGCTGGAGCCCAGGCCGTCGCCGATGTTCTTCATCGTGTCGGTAACCGTAATACGCGACAAGTACTTCAGACTTTTGTAGCCGAGTTGGCGCGCGACCTTCAATCGAACAGGGGCGCCGTGGTCGATTGGCATTACTTGGCCGTTCATGCCGTACGCGAGAAACGTCTGCGGATGCATCGCATCAGGAATGTCGAGGCTATCCCACCATTGGTCGAAGGTGAAAAAGAAAATCCACTTTGCCTGCGGTAACACGCCCACTGCATTTAAGACATCGGACAGCCGTGCACCCCTCCATTCCGCAATGAACGACCAGCCCTCCTCACAAGCCTGATGCGTAATCTGGGTGTGCGAAGGAAAGCGTTGCAGGTCGGCGAGAGAAAAGGAAGTCGGACGAGTGACCAAACCGTCAATCGTAAGTTTCCAGTCGGCGAACCCACCCGCCAGCAGACGCTGATAGGCTTCAACTTCCGGCCGCTTGCCATTTACGGGGATTACCTTGGAAATCTGACTTCGATCAAACTCGCGGGCACGCGAAGGAAGCGATGACGTCAAGATGCGATGGGCGGCGTAAGTGAGGGTCTCCCCCACACCGTAGATGCCGCCATGATCCGGCGGAACGAGGCCGTAGCGACCGGCGAGGCGTGCGGCAACCCCCAGGCCAGTCGCGCCTGCGGCGGCCGCGAGTCCGCTAGTGATCAGCTTGCGGCGTGTGAGTCGTTCAATCATTTGAGCTTCTCCCGACTGACCGGCGTCCCGTGATCATGGGCATTGTTCGCACGACGAAACCGGCGCGAATTACCATGACGATGTGGACAAGAACGAAGAGAAGAATCAGGATCGTGACAAAGAAGTGAATCGTGCGCGCGGACTGTTGGCCGCCAAGGATAGTTGCGAGCCATGGAAAAACTGATGTGACGGCCGGAGACATGGCGAGCCCAGTCCAGATGATCGCAGGAAACAGCACAAAGATTACGCCCAGGTACGTCAATCGCTGGACGACATTGTAGGCAAGTGCCTCATCGTGCGACGGACGGCGGAACCGCAGGTGGGCAGAAATGGTAGTCCACGACAGGGTGTCCCTTGCAGGCAATAGATTCTGATGGAAGTGACGGCTGACAAAACCGTAAATGCCGTAAAAAAGACCGGTCCAGACGCACACCCATGCAAACGTGAAATGCAGGTAACGGCCTGGCCCGCGAATCGGCACATCGAGAACGAACGGCAGGGGCAAATCGATCAGCGACGGGCCTTGCCGGGCACCGACCTCGCCCCAATAAAGGCGCGGGTGCGCGAGCAGGATGGCAATTCCACTCAAAAATAAAACAAAGACGCTGATCGCGGTGATCCAGTGCGTGACGCGGACTACCGAGGGGTGTCGCGGCGTTGTTGCCGCAGTCGATTCGGCGACGGGAACTTCTCGTAGTTGTACCGACCCCGCCATAATTCTGCGGCGGATGTTACCACGGGGTTCTAGGGCAAGCAACGCGTCAGAGTTGAGATCTGCTATGCGCCTGCCGAAAGTTTGTGGTGGCTGCGGGCTTCGGCAATGCCATATTGGCGGATTTTATAGAGTAACGCCTTGTAGCTGATTTTCAGCAGAATCGCCGCTTGCTTGCGGTTCCAGTTCGTCTGCTCCAAAGCTTGCGTGATGGCAGTCGCCTCGGCTTCGTCTTTGGCACCGCGCGCCAGGCTCTTCAACCCTCCCGCGGAGGTTTCCACTGATCCGGATGGCTTGTTCGCGGCATCGAGTTGTCGGCCACCATTCAAGTCGTTCTTCGGATTGAGTTCAGCGATTGCGAGAGTCTCGTCGCCGAGGATCAGATACCGCTTGATGAAGTTGCTAAGCTCGCGCAAGTTTCCCGGCCAGGAATATTCCAGGCAGGCGTTCATTAACGTCGGAGAAAGCGGCAACGGAGATCGCGCGTACCGTTCCGACATCCGGCTCATGAAATGCTTCAGCAGGATGGGCACTTCTTCTTTTCTTTCGCGGAGCGGGGGCAGGCTGAGCGTGAAGGCATTCAGGCGATAGTAGAGATCTTCGCGCAGGCGCTTGGTCGCTAATGCTTCAGGGATGTTGATGTTGGTTGCTGCCAGGATACGGACGTCGACTTTAATAACGCTCCGGCTGCCCAAGCGAGAGAATTGCTGATCCTGCAGGACGTGAAGAAGTTTTGCCTGCAAGATGGGAGGCATTTCGCCGATTTCGTCGAGCAGGATCGTGCCCTTATTGCACAATTCAAACTTGCCTGGCTTGGGATGAGTCGCGCCTGTGAAGGCCCCAGCTTCGTAGCCGAAGAGTTCGCTCTCCAGTAAGTCTGCGGGCACAGCCGCACAATTCACTTTCAGAAAGGTTCGATGAGCGCGGGGCGAAAGTTTGTGCACCAGGCGCGCGAGGACTTCCTTGCCTGTTCCACTTTCACCCAACAAGAGAACCGGGATGTCAACGTTCGCTACCAAGGCTGCCTGCGAGCGAATTTTCTTCATCGCGGGGCTGGCGGCCACGAAGAAAACATCATCGCAAAGTTCTTCGACTTCTCCGGCGTACGCCTGCTGGTTCTTGCCCAGGCATTGATCGATGACGGCGTCGAGCTCGGCTTTCTGGAAGGGCTTGGTCAGGTAATCTTGCGCGCCCAGCCGCATCGCCTGCACAACTTTGCGCGTGTCACTGACACAGGAGAGCATCACAACCTTGACGCCCGGCCTGATTTGGCGCAATTGTTCCAACGTTTCCAGGCCGTCGATTCCCGGCATCAGAACGTCGAGGAGAACCAGATCGGGCTGCAAGCCCTTCTCCACGCGCTGCAGCGCTTCCTCGCCGGTGGATGCGGTTTCGACCTTATAGTTATCCACCTCGAGCAAGGTTCGGATATAGCGGAGCATGCCCGGTTCATCGTCGACCAGCAGAATGGCATGACCTTCACTCATTTGTTCTTCCTTTTAGCCGCGCTGCTGGGGGATGGACTCAGCGGAACGAGAAACGAAAATTTGCAGCCTGCTCCGGGCTCACTTTCCACCCAGAGTTTGCCTCCCATGCCGTTGACCAGCCTACGGGCGATGGCCAGACCTAAACCCATACCGTCGGAGTGGTTCTCGTTGCTGGGCAAACGGAAAAAATCGTCGAAGACTTCCTGATGATATTCAGGCGGAATGCCGGGACCGGTATCGGATACGCTGACCTTCACTGCGTTAGGCACGGACAAGGACTGACGGCGGCGTTCTTTTTCTACTCCTGTCTTGCTTGCGCTACGGCGCTCCCACATGTATGGTTCCGCGTGCAGCCAGACGGTTCCCCCTGCGGGAGTGAACTTGGAAGCATTCTCCAGCAGGTTGGAGATCACGCGCTGCACTTTGGCGGAATCGAAAGAAAATCCTGGCAGCTTCTCATTGGCCAGAAAATACAAGGCGAGACCCTTCTCCTGAAAACGCGCGGACCAAATACGGCAAACTTCCGAGAGGCACGCGTTGATGTCGCCGGGCTCGTACTGCATGCGCAGTTCGCCCGTTTCTAATACTGTGTAAGAGAGAAAATCCTGGATGAAATGTTGCAAGCGCTGTCCGCTGGCTCGCATATCGCCGATGACATCACGTTGCCGTTGGTTGAGCGGGCCGAGCTTTTCACTCTGCAGGAGTTCAATGTATCCATTCAAGATGGCGAGGGGTGTCTTGAGATCGTGTGCTGCCGAAGCCAAGGCGTTCGTAGTCCGCTGAAAACGTTCAGCCAGCTGATGGTAATTTTGAACGAGATCCGAAGGGTAGTCCGCGTCAGCTTGAGCCCCCGATGGAACGGCACTCACCTCGTCCCGTGCAGCCGACGGCTGGGAAAGACACGGTTTATCAGGACTTGCGGCCATAGGCGGAGACTCTCGTGGTTTCGCAAACGGGGAGGGGAAACACCGTCACAAGCTGCCGCTTCGGGGAGAATGACGTATCAAATCGTAGGATGGGTGAACCTTCCTTGTCAATCAAAAAGGCACCAGAATTGCCACACAAGGGCAAATCATTGCACTTTCAGCCGGTTTACGAACCGGGGGTCACAATCCTCGATAAAACCTATTCTTCCGCCCAAGGCACGGGGGAGATTACGTGCCGGGTGCGGCTTTTGTGGGGCATAGGTCGGTATTTCAGGCCAAAAACCGGGGTTTGAGATTGGACAGGTCGATATTTGGCAGCTAAGATGCCCACAATCGTGGGGTCACAGCGATTTTCCAGGGGACGCCTTGATACGCCGCAAGCCCGAAAAGGAACGACGCCAGTGGGTACGGTTGCCCCTGGCCATCCCCGTCTTCGTGCGTACCAAGGATGAAAGTGGCAAGGAATTCCTTGAGTTTGCTACTGCATTGAACATCTGCGCCGGGGGTGCTCTGGTTGCGGTGCGGCGCTCTCCCCCGCCATCGGCGCAGGTTCTGCTCGAAATTCCGAGTGCACCTCTGGCGGCCACAGCGGCTCTTCCCAGAGCGGCACGTGCCCTTCGTGCTCGAGCGCTGCGCATAACACACGCTGAGGGCTATCACCTGCTGGGGCTCAAATTCTCTCGCCCGCTCTTGAACGGAGCGAGCGAACGCCGATCCCTTCGAAGGAAACTTCGTTCTACGGTGTGAAAAGTTTTTCCTACCGGCCCTCTGTCCCAAATCCCACGATTTCAGTGTGTAGGTTATCTCACGGATTCGGCTGTAAAGAGATCTATCTCCAGTGAATTAAATTACATAGCGCAGATTTGTCGTTTCCCTACAGGTAATCCAGAAGTTTGGCTTCCGGGGTGCACATATTCGAGCTAGTCAGCGGGAGGTCTACCCGCGAGCAGGGTTATGACAACAATGAATTCGGTGAGTTCACTCGTGCAGTCGATTGGGGAGATTCCCCCCGAGGCCATAGTTTTCGGCAACAGCGAGAATATGCAGACGTTGCGGGCGCGCATGGACAAAGTCGCGGCGGCCAATGTCCCTGTGCTTATTCAAGGTGAGAGCGGAACCGGCAAAGACATTATTGCCCGCATGATCCATGGCAGGTCCCCTTGGAGGACCGGCCCATACGTGAAGGTGAATTGCCCGGCGATTCCAGGCACGTTGCTGGAGAGCGAACTCTTTGGCTATGAAAAAGGCGCATTTACGGGTGCTTATGGAGCGAAACCCGGACGCGTCGAGATGGCGCACCGTGGGACGCTTTTCCTCGATGAAATCTCAGAACTCGACCTTGGATTGCAATCGAAACTGCTGCAATTGCTGCAGGACGGCCAGTTTTGCCGGATCGGCGCACAAGAAGACAAGAAGGTGGAGGTCCGTGTTGTATGCGCCACCAACCGTATCCTCGAGAATGAAATCGAGAACGGTACTTTCCGTCAGGATCTGTTTTACCGGATTAATGTCGTGAACCTGGCCCTGCCACCCTTGCGGGAACGGCGTGGGGATATTGCCGATCTGACCAAATACTTTCTGGAATACTACAACCGCAAGTATAACTGCCGCGCGAAGCCTATCTCGATGGAATTGATGGCGGTATTGCAGAAATATCATTGGCCAGGAAATGTGCGCGAGTTAGAGAACCTGATCAAGCGTTACGTGATTTTGGGTTCAGAGGAAGTAATTTCCAGCGATCTGGTGACTCGTGAGCAGGAATACTTCAATCCAGAGATCAATGTGGATGGCCCGATTTCACTAAAGAAGCTGACCAGGCAGGCGACGCGGGAACTGGAGCGCAAAGTGATCCTAAAGGTTCTCCAGGCGCATCACTGGAATCGGAAACAGGCCGCGAAAGCCTTGAGCATCAGCTACCGGGCTCTCCTTTACAAGATTCGGGATGCGGGATTGCCCTCCAATCGTACCGTTCGACGACGTGAAACGCCCGTCGGCACTGGTCTCGCGGCTGATTAAAAATAGAAGCGGCGTTATATTGATGCGCATAGGTTTGCATTTTTACTGTGTGTTTATACAAGGTGTCTGAGCTAAATACCTGATAAGATGGGTTACTGTTTTCCACTGGTTTTGGCCCTAAATGTGCTTTGCTAAGTTTTGTGGGGTTTTGTGTCTTCCCCCCAAGGACGCAGCCCGAGGCTCATCAGGAGGCATGGCAGTCATGCTGAAGAAAGTGGCACTGCTCACAGTTCTCGCATTGGCTCTACCCATCGCGGCGCTGGCGGATAACCAGATTGACTTCAACGCCCAGGGTGGAACCTTGTCGGGCAGCAACGCGGGTCTGACTTTGACCGGCTCGACCCTTATTGGGGTAACGAATTATCTTGGAACCACGACAGTTGGTACCAACCTCGGAAGCGTCAGCTTTACCACGGGGGCGCTCTTGACTGGATCGCTGGCGACGGGCGGTACGTTCTCCGGCACTGGCAGCAGCTTCACCATCGTAGGCAACGGTGTGAACGGCGTTCCAATGGGAACGATCTTTAGCGGCAGCTTTGTGGGCGACGTTACGCTGACCGAGAGTGGTACTAGCTTGCACAACTATGGTCTGTTCGGGGTTGTTTCGGGCACGCTTTCGACCGGAGGAAGCGCCACTGGACCAGTAGTTCTCAACTTTGCCACTGGCAAGGGCTGGATGGGTGAACCGGTAACCATCGGCAGTATTGACACTAGTGTAGTAGTTCCCGAGCCAGGCACACTAACCTTGTTTGGTACTGGTCTGATTGGTCTTGGAGGAATGATCAGGCGCAAGTTGCGTTTGGTTTAAGCTGGAAGCAGTCTCAGATTGAGCCCGCCGCCGGTGCGGCGGGTTTTCTTTTTCACCAGAAAAATGAAGGTGAATCCCTGAAACGGCCAAAATTTCGAACTATTTCTCTTCCAGTTTCGTATTCAGAAACAGAAGAGAAGGTGGGCTCCTGTCCAAATGCAGTCACAGACCCTTCGTAGATAGCGAATTTAGATTTTCGGATAACAAAACACGGGACCTTTCGTCCAAGAAGGAAAGCGTAGGGTAAGGAGGTAGCGATGGCATCCGAAAAGGCATGGTATTGGCTGGCCGCGGGAGTTCTGGCGCTGGGGTTGAATGGTGCCTATCAGGACGGTCAGTTCGGATGGGTACACGGTCTCGTCAACCATTCGACCGAAGTGGTTGAGGATGCTTCGATCCGCGGGTTAGGGATCATGGCCTCGGTGGAAGGGCTTTTTGGCACTACTCCAGCGCGCCCAGCATGGATGGAAACGACTTTGCACCGGATGCAAGGCAAGCTGGCGTGCAAGCGCATGGAAATGGCGGAACGGCAGATCGACATGGCGGTATTGCAGAAGGATCTCGCCCAAGCCCGTGTCGAACGTCAATTGGCGCGCGTGCAGATGAAGATGGACAAGGTCCGCGAGATCGCCATCGAGCGGGCGAATCGCACGGGCAGATGCTCGGGAATCTCTCGTATGGTCATGACGGCGCCGGGGGCGGGTTTCTCGAACTCTGTGGAAATCGAGATGCCCGAAATGCCAGCGATGCCAGAAGTGCAGGTGCCAAGCGCGACTCACGACCCAATTTAGCTGCTCAGCATTCTTCCGTCAGTTTTTTGGGGCGTCCCCGCGTGACGCCCTTTTAGTTTTTTCAATCGAAATCTTCCGAAATATGCTTGGCACTTCACTGTAGAACCAACATTTTGTCTATCTCAATTCGCGAAATGCGGCTATAGTATTTCCCGCTCAGCGATTTTCTGACGACAACTGACCTGAATTGATGGCGCGTAAAAGCGGTGCGACCATCTTGCAGGAAGAG
>AR_comb_assmDRAFT_11219498_pt1 | contig 10007 bp, 7 predicted proteins | sample ArasoioldDNA_FD_10543 | JGI IMG/M metagenome (IMG submission 10543) | reverse complement strand
GTCAAAGGAACGGTGAGTGGCGTTTCGCCGTCGGCAGCTTTCACAGTTACCGTGCAGTAGCTTCGGTGCCGGATGTAGTAAGAACGCCCACAAACCAAGCTTGGTGCCACAACGCTGATTGTTACGTCGGTCTAGCGGTTGACCGCCAAAAGAAACCTTCCCAACAGTGTGCCCATTTCGAAATAGATCGCTGTGTTCAAGATTGTCTCTGGAGCGCCCAGATCCAGAGGGTCACTTCGGCATCGAAAAACACTAAGCCGAGAAGAAAGTTAGATGGGCAGGCAAACGGGATCAGCGCAGCCCATGCGCTGTTCCGATGCTGAAAATGTTATGCTTGCGCAAAAATCGCCAGTGCCGCGCTTGCCAACAAGTCGAATGGCGCAAGGGGCGAGTGCTCGGTGTCTCCGATTCTGCATCAGCCTCCGCAGATGATGAGTGTAATGATTCGTAGCGCTCATTGACGCTGTGGGGAGGATGATGAGCGTAATTACCAGCACCGATGGCAAGACACGGAAACCTATTCGACTCCCTTCAGAGCTTGGTTTAAGCCGATAATGTCAGCACCGAGATCCCTGCCGTCCGTTCCACGGTTCTTGTATGGACTATTTGGTCGCAGTTGGTAGGCTCCAGCGATGCTTGAATTGGATCGAACGAAACCGACGTCTTGCATATCCGGCGCAAACAGATTGCCGTCCGGCCAGGAAGAAGGAGGATACACCGAAGGGGAGGCGATCAGAGCGTTGCTGGTGAATGTGTACGAAGCGAAGCAGTTCTTCAGGCTGATAGCCGGAACGTCCGCGTATGCACAACTCGCAACGCCGTCGCTTTCATTCCATACGGGGTACTTACCGGTTGTAACAAGATTGTTGATAAAAACGAACCCGTACATCTCGGGGTTCGACATCAAGTTGTGGAGGGAAAGGATACCCCCTTCGGGATCTGGAAAACCGGTGATGTGATTGACCGTGACTTTGTGCAGAGGGTCACTTGGCCATGAGTTTCCCACTTTGAACAACCTGCCTCCGCCAAGGTACCGTCCACTGATGTCATCCAGAACAATATCGTGAATGCTAAAACGGGCGCCCGCTGTGGCCGCTCCTCCTGCATCCGAAAGGCCTGTTGCAATTTCGAACCCACCGGCTGCGTGAGCGATGCGATTGTAGCGAATGGTGACGTCAGTAACCTTACATATGGGACAGACGTTGAACTGGTTCTTCGGGGTAAGAAGTATCGCAGTTCCCGGTTCACCGAAGCCTCCCCAGACGTTTTCGATAAGATTGTTTTCCGCCAGGACACGAACGGCATTCTTAAGTTCCATCGCGTGCCTGACGATGAAAGGCTTACCGGAAGTTCCCCCCTGAAAGGGAGAGTTCCCCTTCATCCATTGCCACGGCTTAAAAAAGTGGTTAAAGCGAATCGTGATGTCGGTAGGAGTCGTGCTCGCTCTTCCGCCTCCGAACATAATGGCTTGGCCTGAGGCTTCCAGAAAATTGTCCTCGATCTTATAGGGCCCTCCCCGATAGTCGCCAATTCCCCCGCCTACAGCATGCGCTTCGATACAAGCTCCGACGATAGATGTACAGTGAAAATCGCTGAAGTACGAGTCCACGATTCCGACGGATCTCATACCCGAGAGCCTAAAACCAACCGTCGTCTCATCCTTCGCGGTTCCATGCAACCAGCTCCGATCCAGCACAATGTCATGCGCCTGCCCCGCTCTTTCGAGCGATACCAGAGCGAATGCACTCTTGTTTCCGTCCATCCGAACTATTTCCAATCCCATTAGCCGATAGTGATTGGCGCCAGACCGGAAGATCACCGGGCCTGTCACAGATTTGGCAACCAGCCTTGCAAGCACGTTGCGGGGATTTGCGCATGAGAACTGCGGACGGCCAATGAGCGACGCCACTCCAGCATAACAAGGAGTAACGCGGTGCCCCTCTGAGGGAAGGGCAGTGTTGGGAGCACTCGTGCGCACGATTACCCAGTGCCGACTATCACATTGCAATGCAGGGAATCGAAATGTTCCCTTGAACGTTGCTCCAGCCTGCAGTTTGATGGTGTCACCACACTGGGCATTGTCCAACGCAGCTTGCAGATCGTCTCCTGCATTAACATTGATCACGGATCCTGATGCAGGCGTATCCGCCGTCGAGGTGGCAACGGTTGCAATCGGCAGTCGTGCTGGACCGTCGAACGCTGCGGTCGAGTCAATCTTGACATTGAAGTCACGGCTGACTGTATTCGTGAGGGCGTCTGTAAGGGTCACCGTGAAGTTGAACGTGCCAGTGTCGTTAGCTGTACCGACGAAGACACCATTCCGGTGCATCGACACGCCTGTCGGGACGGAGCCTGACGAGATTTTCCAGCTGTACGGACGCGTACCACCCGCAGCATTGAATTTTTCGCTGTAGATGTTTCCTTTCTGACCCCGGGAAAGACTCGCGTTTGTGATCTGCAATTGGGCGTCTTGGGCAAGCAGCAAGGATGCACTCGAGGCTGCAACGAGGAGGAGAACAAAGCGGTGAGACACGGAAAACCTCCCGAAGCGGCGCGTCAGGAAGTGGCGATGATCATAGCATCGGAACGGACAACTTTGTCCAAGAAAAAAAGTGACAGTAAATACATCAAATACATCAATAACTCTTGCTGATAGGAAAAAGGTGCTATTACTCGGGCGTTTCTCAGCGGCAGACTTCAGTTCAGGTGCTAGCGCCTTAACCCCGAATGATGAAACTTGGCAATTACAGTCAAACAGCATGGACCGGATTCATAACAGTCCATTCCTTGATCTGCGCGCCTCTCCTAAGGTGCATACCCGATTCTCAACTGTTGACGGTTGTGCTATCGTCTCAGGCCGCAAAGGAAGGGAGACCCACGCCGTGAAAAACTTCTTCGTTTGCCTCGTTGTACTCCTCTGTACCATCAGCGCCTCCGCAACCAGCTTCTCTACAGGAGAAGTCGCAGGTTTCTTCGACTGGAGTGCATCGACAAACAGCGGCGGTTGGACACCCCGGATACCAGGACTCCCCTATTACAACGGAACCATTCACCATCCGTTTCAGAATCCCCACTACATGTATCCGACAAGTTTCAGCAACGCCACGCTCTCCATCACCTGCAATCCAGTGTGCGCTGTCGGAAACACCTTCGCGATTGATCTGACGATGTCGAACTTCGATCTTACCGGCCGGCGCCCATATGCATATCCAGGCTTGAATGTTTTTGTGGGAACCTTGTCATTAGTCACCCACCCGGTCGTAGTGACATCTTCCAGTGGCATCGCCATCGCACGTTTCAGTATCACAGGTGATCTTCTGGGCTGCACTGACGCTGCCTGCGGTAGCCCGTTGTTCTCGCTGCTGGTAAACACTCACGGCTACGCGGATATTGGCTACAGCCTCAGCGGCGGAAACCTAACAATTACCTCCGTTTCTTATGCACTGCCCGAGCCGTCAAGCATTGCTCTGTTTGGCACAGGACTACTCTTTGTTCTTGGAAAGCTAAGGCTGCGGCTAACGAACAGCACAACCGTTTAGACCCCTCGCCAGCTCGAGAGTCAATGCTGCAGGATCGCGTTGGGGGCGGTGTCGGGCCGGGTCGGCCCATGAAAAAGGTACCTGGAGCGCGGCGGGCGAAAAGAAGCACCTAAGATCTCTCGCGGCAAGGTCAGTTGTTGAATGTTTTGACAGTCCATGTAGTTGGAAATATTGCGTTATCGTTCTCTGAAATGCTGTTGGGGTTTGGTGTACATGCTCATTCCACCTAAGGGATCATCAGACGCAGGAGGTGTTCCACTCTGGAATGCGGTCTTCTGTCTTGATGGCGAGGTAGTCAGCGACGGCCACGTTGACGAATGCCGGCATGCGGTGGTCGGTCGCTCATGAGTCTTACTCGGATCCTCGGAGGCAGTCTGTATGCGCATCGAGGACATTTTCTCAAGAATACGAAACCGAATTGTTCGACATCGCCATTAGAGTCGAGTTGCAGCGGATGTTGCAAAGACTTGACGACTATAGTCGAGAGATTGACAACAGTGATTGGTCGGAAGCTAGCACGGGATCAAGCAAACCCGTCAAAACATGCTCTAAAGGATAGGAATCCGCTCAGGAACAATCCGAGAAGGGGCACCCTGCCTCGTACTCATACGGGTTCCAGTTTACTACGTGTTTCGCTCATATCTCCGGCAAGCTGGTAGCCCAAATCCTTCATGGTTGTTCCCCACTTTCGTTCAATGGTCAGGACTGCTGTCATAGAAAGCTTGCTCTTCCATCCGCCGGACTTTGCCTCGCGCACAAATGGGACATCCTGACGAGTCGACCGAGTCAGTTTCCAATCAGCGGACTGCTCTTTCTCCAAATCCTTCATCCGTGCGGCAGAACTCAGCTCGACTGCCCCGGCTAGAGCCTTCGTCGTAAATTCAAGTCGGAGAGCTGATGCTATGTTTGCCATCATGTCCATCGGTTTGGTGAGCATTTCTTCGTACCTGATACACACAAATCCGTTCTTTCCGTTGCGCGTGGCCTGCCAACTCTGAACATGTTCTTCCCATGTTCCAAAGTCCTCGAAAAACTCACCACCAACAAATCTGGGAATGAATTCGTCGAGTGGCATGGTGTCAGGAATGTCTCTCCTCTTGATGCTGTAGTAGTAGACAGAAACGGCGACATCTCTCGGGTCGCGCACAAAGTAAACCACTCGTTTGTACCTGGGATCGAAGTATTCGTGGCTCTTCAACACACGAGGTCGAGGCATTGCACGCAAGCGACGGTCCGGAAAGAGGTGAATCGCGGGAATAAGGGATTCCACATTTGCAAAACTTACCTGAGTCTTCGGATAGAGAAGATTACCTATCAGGAACCGAGCCCAAGTATTGCCGGATCGTGGGTAAGAGACAATGAAGATGTCATCCGGGAAAACTGTGAGGCGGCGCCCTGCAGGATTAACGCCGAGAACCGCGCGAACTGTATGTCTCAGCCGATTCCACATCATCATTGGTCTTTATTGGTCCCGTCTAAAGCAATATCAGCGTGTGACGGAAACCTCCTCCGGCGTTGACACTAGCTCATATCCCAACGTTTGCATCAATGATCCCCAGGCGCGCTCGATGCAGGCGACCGTCTGCGGCGGAAGTTCGACCTGCCAGTTCCCGCTAGTCGCCTTGCGCACAAAGGCCATGTCAAGGTGTGTGTTTTTTGTCAATGCCCAGTCTGCGGCCTGTTTCTTCTCCAGTTCACGCATGCGATCTGCGGAGCTCAACTGTACAGCCCGTATCAGACTCTCGGGCGATGCAGACAAGTCGAGGAACGATGCCACTTTCGCAAGTTCGCGTTTTGGATCTTCAAGCATGTCTTCATATCGGAGCAGTAGAAATTTTCGGTTATGTCGCATAGCTAGCCAACTCGCGACGTTATCGTGCCAACTCCCAAACCGCGGGTTGACCAGCAACCCCGATTCAAAGCTTCCATCGAGCAAAGCCGGCACAAACTGCTCGACACCCCATCCTCTCGGAAGAACTCTCAGCTTAATTGCATAGTGATACGCGGATACGACCACATCTCTTGGGTCGCGAACGATATATACAACAGTCCTATATCGCGGATCGAAACAATCATGACTCTTCAGAACGCGAGGCAGCCTCCGCAGTTTGCGATCGGAATGGACGTAGATGGAAGGCAGGAGTGTTTCTACATTCGCAAACGTCACTGGCTCATTTTGGTAGATCAGATTTCCGATAAGAAAACGTGTCCATGTGTTGCCAGACTTTGGATACGACACGATGAAAACGTCACCCGGGCATACTGTGACATTCCGGCCGGCCGGGATCCGATCAAGAGCGAAATCCATGATTTTGCTTATCCGATTTACGAGACCACGTGCTCTTCGGCCGATTGTGTTCACCGCTTACCCCCAGGCAATTCTTCGCGCAAAACTTCCTCTAGCTGCTGCGATGGCCTGAGTTCCGCTGCGAAATTGCGAATGCAGGTTTTCAGGATGGCGCAAGTGGAGCGTACGGTTTGTAGGTTTCCGAAATACGGGTCCGGGATCTGACGATTCCGCCACTTACCTTCCGCGCAATGACCGAGAAGGAGAAATCTGTCCTCTGCGCTTGGGAATAGCGCTTGGAGTTCGGCAAGGTTTTGGAAATCCATAGCCACTATTAGATCTGAACTCTCGATTAGCGCTGGAGTTGTTGTCTGGGCTCGATGTTTGCTAAGGTCCAACCCGAATTCCTGAGAAACGATCATCGCCCATTCATGCGCGTGACGTCCCGGAACGGCGTGCAGTCCGGCAGACCTGACGATAACATCCGCGACGCAGCGCTTCGCTAATTGCGTCTTCAGCATCGCTTCCGCTATCGGGCTTCGCATCAGATTCCCGTAACATACGAACAGAATCGTACGAACGTTTTCAAAACATGATGCCGCTTTCGGGTTTCGCTTGAACGTCGGCAATCCGATTGCTTGGCGGATTCGCAGTGTCGCATATCTTGATCGCGCTTGTGGAATTGCCCTTGAATAGGTATCAATCTCGGCTCGCAGTTTCGAAGGAACTCCTTTGCGGAATGTGGCTCTGCAAACATTTATCGCAAGTGTCTTCGCCACTCGGTACGTCTCTTCGACGAAGGGAATCGGGTCCGACCACGACCAGACTGCTTCCTTTGTCAGGGGCGAGAGATCAGCTACGGCGCTCAGCAACTCCCTCGCTAGAGACGGAGTTGCACCCATTCTGGGCCCTTTCTCGAACAGTATATTCTGCATTCTGTCAAAATAACCCGGAGTCCAGCGCCAACGCATTCCGACACGGTATCGGTCGGGTACATTGGGCTCTTCCCCGTGCAGGACCTGCCAGTAGTAGTACGGAAAGTTAATCCCAGCGGCAATCGGGAGTGAAACGGAGCCCCAGAATCGTCCGTTTACTTCCATCAGAACTGAGTTTCCGGTCTCCCGATCCAATCGGTACTCGACCATGGCGACTCCTTCCCAGTCGAGTGCCCGAAGCAGCGCCATTGACCTCCGCAGCAATACAGGATCGGGTTCTTCTGCAATTGCAAGAACCGCAACGCCACCGCTCGCCGGGGCCTCTCTAAGCCGACGATGCTGGAATTTCGCCAGGCACTCCCCGTTATGCATCAAAATCTCTATTCCGACACCGACTCCAGGACAATATTCCTGGAGCAGGACCGGTCCCCAAGTTTTCCGAGAGAGAGCAGCAGAAAGCTGCTGCAAATTATCGAAATAAAGAACGCGGAAACTTGCCGCACCCTTCCTCATCGGCTTCGCAATAAGCGGAAACCGTAACCGCGGCGCTACATCTACGAGTTCTTTGGCAGATGCAACCTTACAGGTAAAGGGTATCGGGATGCCACATTGCGCTGCGATATCGAGCGTTACCTCTTTGTCAAGAACACGGCGGACGGAGGATGGGAGTGGGCAGCCCACCTGCAAAAGAGATTGCAGTTGGTTATACAAATCGGCGAGAGCAGCCAGCGACGGATCGCCAGCGGGGATGATCGTATCAAACCGCTCGTTGCGTATTAACCCGAGCAGGGCCGAAGCAAAAGCACTTGCGTCTGTGCGCCAGTCCGGTAGTCGATAACACTTCCTGATTGCGCGAGATCTGAGGTTTGGTTCTTCTGCCTGAAACGAGGCTATGTCCACCGTAATTCCATGTTGGCTCAAGGCACGCGCAATGGCCACCGCAATGCGCGGTGCCGCCCCGAGAATCAGCACGGCACGACTTCTTGCTTCCTCATTCCTCATAACCCGGGAACTTGCAATGCGAGACTACACGTCTTCCTGATATGTCTCGCCGAGACTCAGCGGCATCTCTTTCGCACGTGCTCCCAATTCACCCACTCGTAGCGCTCGGCCCGACCAGTACGCCCATGCTAGTGTAGCGCCATACACGAGGGCGGCGATGGCCAATTGGATCAAGAGTGGCACCATGTGGTGAGGTACGAACCAGCGTCGCAGCAGCAGAAGGCTCGCGATCAATGGAAAACATAGTGCTAGAGGCAGTGCAAAAGCGCGTTGCGCATATCTCCTTAGATTGATGCCGAGCTGACGACAAACGTAACGCGGTAAAAAGAACAGTGTCGTGCAAGTGAGTGGAATCGCCGTGCCGAAAGCGTCTCCCAAGATGCCGTAGGACCGCACTAGGATAATGCTTAAGACTAAGTTCGAGATCCCCTCAGCCAGAACGATCCATGCCCAGGTCCGATGCTTGGCGATGCCCCACAACATCCGTCCGGCTGCAGACTGAGCCAATAGCAGGGTCACAGGATATAGCAAGACCAGCATAACCGGATAGCTTGCAGATACATACTTGGCTCCCACCCATGCTTCAATAATGGACTTGCCCAAAATTGTAAAGACAGCAGTTGTCGGGAATATGATGAAAGCGCAGGCGCGGTTACCCAGTACCAGCATCTTCTGCAATCCCTCCACATCACCTTTCGCGTGGGATTGGCTCGACATCGGGATGATAATCTGCGAAAGCGCGCTGACCAGATCCTGGGCATAGTCGATCAGACGCGATCCAATCGTGAAATACGTGACAGCAGCTGCGGAAACAAACGTACCGATTATCATCGCATCCGTCTTAAAGCGGAGACGGCTGGCTACGATGATGAGAAGGGTTGCGCTGCTGTAGCCCGCTATCATTCGCAAGGTCGACCGATTCACATACCGCGAATTGATTCGCAATTGCAGGAGGGGAAATGTCGCCACAGCATTTGCGATTCCATTGAGCAGCGGTAAGGTGACCGTGATCAGCGCTACCGTCAACAATCCACCTCCGCGCTGCAAGGCGACGATGATCAGAAAGGTCCTCAAAAGAGTGGATACGATGTTGATGGAATTCAGAAGATAGAAGCACTGTAATCCTGCGAGAATGCCGCCAAAAACCCCGAGAGGAAACCCAAGCGAGACGGAGCTCCCAACCATGAGCAGCAAGAGACGTGCCGTCCCGACGAATCCTACGGGAATTCGAAAAATCGAATTCACATAGTACGCTGCGATGCAGGTGACCAAAATCGCCAGCGTTCCAATCCCGGCATAGCTGAACAGTGCGGTATTGATCAGAAGGTTCATCTCTTCCTGCTGTCCAGTAGCGGAATACTTCGCGACGTAGCGAATGATGGAGGAGCGGATGCCTAGATCGAAGAGACCATAATATCCCGTGACAGAGTAGATCAGAACCCAAAGGCCGAATGCCTCATCGCCGAGATGATGCAGGATAAAGGGAGAGAGGAAGATACCTGTAACAACGTTGACTCCAAGGGAGCACCAGCTCGAACCGACATTCTTAAGAATTTGCCGTTTGTCGAACTTCATGCGATCGTTACCTAGATAATTCCTTGTTGATATTTGGGTTTGCCGGAAATCGGTGGATGACACTCACAAGTATGGTCTGCGAGAACTCTACGGGAGGAGTGCGCCCCCACCCCTATCTACCATCGATAGTAAATCAGGTGATCAAAAACCGCCTCATTGTAACGATCCTTTAAAATAGGAGGGCAGCCTGAGGGCGTCTATGAAATTGTCGGTGGTTATACCCGTTTATAACGAGGAGGCGACTCTGGAGGAAGCGGTCAGGCGCGTGCTTGCAGTCCCTATCGAAATTGAACTGCTGTGCGTAGATGACGGTTCAAACGACGGATCATCCAAGATCCTTGCGAATCTGCAAAAGGAGTATCCCCAAATTCAGGTTTTCCTCCAGTCCCGCAACATGGGGAAAGGCGCTGCACTCCGACGTGGAATTCAGGAGGCCACGGGCGACTACGTCATCATCCAGGACGCCGATCTCGAGTATGATCCCAAAGAGTATTCGCAACTATTGGGTCCGTTGGAAACTGGACAAGCTGACGTGGTCTACGGTTCCCGCTTTCTTGGCGGTGGTCCGCATCGCGTGCTCTACTTCTGGCATTCCGTAGGCAATTGGATCCTGACACTTCTCTCCAATATGCTGACCAACCTCAACATGACGGATATGGAGACTTGCTA
>AR_comb_assmDRAFT_10497126_pt1 | contig 10009 bp, 7 predicted proteins | sample ArasoioldDNA_FD_10543 | JGI IMG/M metagenome (IMG submission 10543) | reverse complement strand
TCCCAGCGCATGGGCCGCATCCTCGGTATCGGCAATCCGCAGCAGGCGCAGAAATGCCTCGTCTGCCATTCGCTCGACGTGCCCGCCTCCGAGCGCGGCCGCAACTTCGCCACCGAAGGCGTGAGCTGCGAAGCGTGCCATGGGCCCGCGACCGGCTGGCTCGGGTATCACGTCACCAGGGATGCGACGCACGAGGAAAACGTCAGGCGCGGCATGTACGACACCAGGGACGCGGTGAAACGTACGGAAAAGTGCCTCACCTGCCACCTGGGCACCGCCGACAAGTTCGTCGATCACGAGATGATTGCCGCCGGACACCCCGACCTCGTGTTCGAACTCGAGGCGTTCAGTTCGGCGATGCCGCGCCACTGGAAGGACAACACCGCCGCAGACGCCTGGCAGCCGGTCCGCACGTTCGCCGCGGGACAGCTCACGCACCTGCGCGCCAGCCTCGATCGGCTCGCGCGCCGCGTGAAGGGACCCGTCTGGCCCGAGTACGCCGAGCTCGATTGTTTCGCCTGCCATCACAGCCTCACGCGGCCGGAAGACAGCTGGCGGCAGGCCAGCGGCTACGAGAATCGCGCCCGGCCGGGCCTGCCGCAGCTGCAGGTCTCCCGCTACCTGACCGCACGGCGCGTGCTGGCGGCATGGGACGCGCAAGCTGCCCAGGAACTCGATGGCGTGATGGGCCGGCTGCAGATCGAAGCGAGCCGGCTCGCGGCGCGGCCGGACGAGGTGGTCGCGCTGGCCAACCAGGCGCGCGCCATCGTCGATCGCGGCATCAGTCGAGTAGCCTCAACGGCGGTCACGCCGGAAATGGCCGGCGGCATCCTGCGCGGCCTCTTCGTCGACGTCCCGCAGATCGCTGAGCGCGGCGAACGCGCGGCCGAACAGGCCGCGATGGCCGCCGAAGTTCTGGCCACCGCCATGGCCAGGGCCCGCAACGAGGACACCGCGGGCATCCGCCCGGCATTCACCGAACTCTTCAAACAATTCGAGTCGCCGTCCGCCTACGCCCCCGCGCAATTCGTTGCGGGGATGAAGAAGGTCGAGAGCGCGATCCGGTAATTGCGCAACCATCCTCATCTCTACGAAATCAGCGCCTGGCCCTGGCTGGAGCGCATCTCGGGTCGGGACAAGCGACTCACGCTGGACGAGGTCCACGCCGCAACCTGGGACGCCATCGCCGAAACGGGCAGCGACTGCGTTTATCTCATGGGGGTCTGGCGGCGAAGCGTCGTCGGCCGCCTGATGGGGCGGACGGACCCATCGCTCATCGCCGAGTACGATCGCACGCTTCCGGGTTGGGGCATGAATGATGTGCCCGGCTCGCCGTACTGTATCCAGGCCTACGAGCCGGACCCGCGCATGGGCGGCTGGAAGGGACTGGACGCGGCACGGAAAGAACTCTCCGATCGCGGCATGCGGTTGATCCTGGACTTCGTGCCCAATCACACCGGATTCGATCACGACTGGGTTCGCTCACATCCCGAGTACTACGTGCAGGGCACCCTCGACAATTACCGCATCGAACCGTCGCTCTTTCATCCGATCGAGACCGGCGACGGCGACAGCGTCCGGTTCGTCGCCTGCGGCCGCGATCCCTTTTTTCCACCCTGGCGCGACGTCGCCCAGCTGAACTACTTCAATCCCGCGACGCGCGAGGCGATGATCGACGTGCTGCGGACGATCGCGCAGCACTGTGACGGCGTCCGCTGCGACATGGCGATGCTGGTCCTGAACGACGTCTTCACCCAGACGTGGGGGCAGCGCGTGGACCTGTCGTGGGAGATGCCGAAGCAGGAGTTCTGGCCCGAAGCGACGCGCCGCGTGCCCATGACGTATCTCGCGGAAGTGTACTGGGACCGCGAGTACCAGCTTCAGCAGCAGGGCTTCCACTACACCTACGACAAGCGGCTGCTCGATCGGCTGCACCATGGCGACGCCGCCGAGACCCGCGGCCACCTGCGCGCGGACGCCGCATACGCGCAAAAGCTCGCCCGTTTCCTCGAGAACCACGACGAGCCGCGCAGCGCCAGTGTCTTTGGATCGCGGTTGCGGGCCGCGGCGGCCCTCGCCTATACGCTGCCCGGCATGCGCTTCTTCTTCGACGGCCAGTTTGCCGGCGCCGACGTCCGCTGTCCGGTCCAGCTCGGACGCTGGCCCACGGAGCCCGACCGGCCGGACCTCCGCGATTTCTACGCCCGGCTGCTGGCAACCATCGATCGTCCGCTCTTCCACGAAGGCACGTGGACGGCCCTGGACGTGCGCGGCGCCGGCGACGCCAGCAACGCCAACCTGATCGCACACGCCTGGCGCAAGGGCAGCGAGTTCGCCGTCGTCGTGGCCAACATCACGGCACAGGACTCCCAGGGGCTGGTGGACGTCGGCGAACCGCCGCCGGGCGAGAACTTCGAGATCCGGGATCGACTCTCGGATGGCTGGTGGCGCTGGGCGCGCCGCGATCTGAAAAACGGACTGTACGTGAGACTGGCGGGCGGCGACGCCCACATGCTCACGGTCAGGGTTGCTGCTTAGAAAGATCGACGACCCACTGCGGCGGATCCGGCTCCTCGCGCATCCGATCGGGCAGGTTCTTCGCCACGCGCCAGCGGTGCAGCCACGACGGGCCTGACGTGCCCACGAAGTGATCCGGCGTTTTGTACGCGGCATCCTTCATCGCTTCGGCCAGCGTGACCCATCGATATCCGCGCTTCTCGATATTCGTCAGCAGCGCGTCGAGCGCGTCGGTATGCAGATCGTTGGCGTGAATCAGCAGGATCTGGGGAATATCGCGGCCGAAGTCCTCGCGCGAGAGTTTCTCGTCCCAGTCGAGCATCTGGCTCGTGTACACGAGATACTCGTCGCGCACGCGGACCGCCTGAGCCTCGTCGCCTGACGCTTTCGCCTTTTTGTACGCCGCCGAGAAGATCCAGTCGCTGTTCTCGATCGTGAACGGCGCAATACGATAGCCGCGCGCCGCCAGGAACTTGTTCAACGCCGCCTTGACGTCCTCCGTCGGTCCCGTGTGGGTAAACGGATGACGGAACCACCGCTCCGCCGGAATGCCTCTCATCAACCGCGTATACGTCCGCTCGCCGCGGACGACGTCGTCCTGGTACTTTTTCAGGGGAACATCATTGATGTCGAGGTGTGAGTAGGTGTGGTTGCCGAGCGTCACGCCGGCCTTGACCCACAGTCGCAGCAGTTCGGCGCGCTCTTCGATCATCGCCGCGCCCGCATAGAGCTTGCCTTCGTTGACGAAGCCCACGGCCGGCCCCTTGTGCGCCTTCAGCACCTTGAGGATCGATTCCGTCGTCCGCCGCGCCCCCTCAATGTCCTCCATGCCGCTCGACTTCGGCAGATCGTCGAACGTGAGCGCCATCGTCTTCGCGCCAGCCGGCAGGGTCGAGCGTTGCGAGACGGCCGACAGCTCGCGCTCTGAGACGGCCGACGGCTCACGCTCCGACACAAAGAACCCAAAGGCCACAAAGGCCACGAAAACCAAACTGGTCTTTGTGATCTTTGTGACCTTCATGGTCTTTGTGCCGGAGCGTGAAATCATCTTCATCCGCCGAAGAGATTCTTCAACACGAACGTGACGTTTGCAGGCCGTTCCGCGAGTCGACGCATGTACCACGGGTACCAGTACTCGCCGTAGCTGATGAGGACGCGCAGGCGGCGGCCGCCCTGTGCCAATCGCTGCTGCTGGCCGCGCTGGATGCCGTAGAGCATCGCGAACTCGTAGGCCGATGTCGGCACCTTACGCTGATCGATGAACGCCAGCAGGCGATCGGACAGCGCCACGTCGTGCGTCGCGATGTGCAGCAGCGTCCCTGTTTTCTGCGCGTCTTCCGCCATCAAGCGGCAGCAGAGCGTGTAGAAGTTCTCGTCCACGTCCGACTTCTTCGGATACGCCACGTCGGCCGGCTCCAGGTACGCGCCCTTGACGATGCGGACGGCGGGTCCGAGCGGGAGGAGGCTCTCGATGTCCTTCGCGCTGCGATAGAGGTAAGCCTGGATGGCAATGCCGACGCCCTTGTAACGCTCCTTGCTCTTGCGGTACAGCTTCAGCGTCGGATCGACGTATGGGGAATTCTCCATGTCGATCCAGACGGGCACGTTGCCGAGCCGCTCCCCTTTTTCGCAGATGCGATCGAGATTCCGCTGGCACTGCTCGGCATCCAGGTCGAGCCCCAGTTGCGTCGGCTTGACCGAGATCTGCGCGTCGAGTCCCGCCGCTTTGATCTTGTCCAGCGCGTCCAGGTAGTGCTGCGTCACGCGTTCCGCCTCGTCCAGCCTGGTGACGCCTTCGCCGAGGCGCGTGAGGATCGTGTTGATCTTCTGCGGCTTCAGCGTGGCTGCCGCGCCGAGCGCGTCCTCCAGCTTCTCACCAGGCATGAAGGCGGAGACCGACTTGCGCACGAACGACCGCTTTGTCGCCTGTTCCCGGAGGAACGTCGAGGTCGACATCGCCAGCAGCACTTTTCTCATCACACTCACAGCACGCTCCGAATCAGTCCGCCGTCCACCTGCACCGTCGCACCCGTCATGTAGGCCGCGGCGTCAGACAGAAGAAACGCCGCCACGCGTCCGTACTCGGCCGGCTCCCCGTAGCGGCCAATGGGAATGGTCGCCATCGATTTGGTCTTCGCCTGCTCGGCGCTGATGCCCTGCTTCTTGCCGGCAATCTCATCGAGCTGCTTGACGCGATCCGTGTCGATGCGGCCGGGAATGATCTGGTTGACGCGGATCCTGCTGGCCGCGAGCTCGAGCGCCAGCGTCTTGGCCAGCGCCGACACCGACGCGCGCAGCACGGTGGACAACCCGAGGTTGGGAATGGGCTCTTTCACCGACGCCGACGTCGAGACCAGGATGGAGCCGCCGCCGCGCTGTTTCATCGACGGCACCGCGGCACGCACCATCCTGATCGTGCTGAACAGCAGCAAATCCACCGCGTTCTGCCACGCCGCATCGTCGAACGACACGGCCTCGCCCGAGGGCGGACCGCCGGCATTCGAAAACAGCAGGTCGATGCCGCCGAACCTTTCGACCGTTTTCTGCCCCCACGCCGCGATCTGATCCGCGTTGCGGACATCGACCGGCATGGCGAGCACCTGCGCGCCGAGGGCGGACAGCCGTTTCCCGGCCTCGTCAATCGACGCCTGCGTCGTTGACGAAATCGAGACGATGGCCCCTTCACGGGCCAGCGCTTCGGCAACGGCATAGCCGAGGCCGCGGCTGGCGCCGCCGACCATTGCCACCTTGCCCTTCAGACCGAGATCCATTCCATGCCTTTCTGTGAAGTCACCCAGGCGAGCACGCGATCGAGCGCGGCCAGCGTCGGCTTGTCGAGCGCGCCGGCGGGCGCCCGTGTCGCCGCACTGGCCAGCGCGCCGCGCCGCCGCAGGACTTCCTTGCGGATCGCCATTCCGATCCCGTCCTGGAATTCGAAGCGCATCAGTGGAACCGCGCGATAGAAGACGTCCGCCGCCGCGTCCCTCTCGCCGGCATTCCAGTGCTTCATGATTCGCGCGAGAATCTCCGGGAACGCGAATCCCGTCATCGCGCCGGTGGCGCCCGAGATCAGCTCCTCGAGCAGGAAGACGCCGCCGAGACCGCCGAAGATCTGCACCTTCGTATCACCCGCCGCCTCGAGAATGCGCGCCGTCTTGAACGGCGTTGGCGGATCCTCGAGCTTGATCGTCCGTGCCGACGGCACTTCCTTCGCGATCCGTGCCAGCAGCGCCGGCTCCATCGCGAAACCGGTGATCGGCGGATAGTCCTGGACGATGATCGGCAGATCGACGGCGTCGGCCAGGGCCTTGTAATGATTGACCACGGCCGCGGAGTTGAGCTTGGGCATCCGCGGCGGACTGACCATCACGGCCGAGGCGCCGAGGTCTTTCGCCTGCCGTGTGTACGAGATGCAGGTGCGCGTGCCCTCGGCCGACGTGCCGGCGATGATGGGGACGCGCCCGCCGGCCTGCTGGACCACCAGCTCGAGAATTGCCCCGCGCTCGCGCTCCTCGAGGCGCGCCACTTCGCCCGTCACGCCCAGCGCGGTCAGTCCGTTGGCCCCCTTCTCGATGAACAGGTCGACGACGCGCCGCTGACTCGTGGGATCCAGATCACCTGCGTCCGTAAATGCCGTAGGGATAATGGAATAGACCCCTTCGAAGCCCATAAAGTACCGAATCATACGTCACGATAAGAAGGATCATGAAATCCAGAGTCAGCACGGCACTCCTGCTCGCCTGCGTCCTGACGGCGGGCTGCGACATCCCCGGCTTCCTGTCGGGCAAGAAGGACAAGAATTCCGAGGCGACTACTCCCACGTCTCCGTCGGGCTCGACGTCGATGGACGCGTTCGCCGGGACCTGGTCGTCAGCCACCGCCTCCACACCCGCGTCGGGATGCGGCAACGTCAAGTACACGATCACCCCGACCACGTCGACGAGCGCGGCGGTCACGTTTACCGCGACCTGCGCCAGCAACATCAATGTGAGCGGGGCGGGCGCGGGAACGCTCAGCGGTAATGCGATCGACTGGGGCGCCAGCGGCCTCGTGGCGCAGGGGGGCGTGAACTGCCCGTTCACCTTCACCAACAGCAAGGCGACGATGGGCACGGACGGCCAGGTCGCCGTGAACTACAGCGGCAGCGTCTGCGGCATACCGGTCAGCGGGACGGAGACGGTGAAGAAGTAGGGCTCACGCTCCGCTACTGAATACGCTGGCTGTTTCAATCGAAGGACTCGAAGGGTTTCGAAGAGAATCGAAGGAACACGCTTAGATCCTTCGGGCTTCGAAGGCTTCGAAGTACGAAGGATCGTTTGTAAGCTCCTTCGAGCGCCTTCGGTGCCTTCAGACTCCTTCGATTGAAGAATCGTCTGCAGCAGGCTCAACCAGGCTCAGCCCACACAACTGAGAGTTCCGTCCCTCCGTCCAAGGAATAAGCCTTGACATCTACGAAATTCTTCGTAGATAGTGCGGGCATGAAAGCCCTGACCGGAGCAGCTCATGACTGACCTGCGCGACGCCTTTCGCGCACTGCGGGCGACGCCAGTCGTTACCGCGGTCGCAATCCTCTCCCTGGCGCTTGGAATCGGCGCGAACACGGCGATCTTCTCGATCGTGAACGCCGTGATGCTGCGCGCGCTGCCGGTCAAGGACCCACAGCGGCTCGTCCAGGTCATGACCGGGCCGGTGCGGACGTCGTGGAGCAATCCGCTCTGGGAAGAGATGCGCGCGCGGGACCGGCAGGTGTTCGACGGGGCGTTCGCCTACACGACACAGCGGTACAACCTCGCGAGCGGCGGCGAGGTCCAGCCGGCGCAGGGCATCATGGCCAGCGGCGAACTGTTCGATGTGCTCGGCGTGCCGATGATTCTCGGGCGTCCGTTCACGCCCGACAACGACGTCCGCAAGGGTGACGGGCTCGAGCGGCGTCAGGTGGCAGTCATCAGCTACAGATTCTGGCAGCGCCACTACGGATCCAGCGCCGACGTGCTCGGCAAGACGGTGACGCTCGATCTCGTCCCGTTCACGATCATCGGCGTGACGCCGCCGGGTTTCGAAGGCCTGGACCAGGGCAGTTCCTACGACGTCGCCATTCCCCTTGCGGCGGAACCGCTGATGCGCGGGCCGAACGAGAGCTCGATGGATCGCCGGACGAGCTGGTGGATGCGGGTGATCGCCAGGCTCAGGCCTGGTCAAACGATGGACGCCGCGGCGGCGGCGCTTCAAGGCGTGAAGCCGCAGATGCGGGAAGCGACGCTTCCCGTCGCTGACTACCGTCCGAAGGATCTCCCGAACTACCTCAAGGATCCGTTCGGCGTCCGGCCCGCAGCCAACGGACCGGCCTCACTCGGGCGGCAGTACCGCCAGCCGCTGTTCGTCATCATGGCGGTCGTGGCGCTGGTGCTGCTCATCGCGTGCGCGAACATCGCCAACCTCCTGCTCGCGCGCGCCAACGCGCGGCGCCACGAACTGAGCGTCCGCGTCGCTCTTGGGGCGTCGCGCTGGCGCATCGCACGCCAGCTGCTCGCCGAGAGCGTGCTGCTGTCAGCCGCGGGGACGGCTCTCGGGCTGCTGTTCGCCCGCTGGGCCGCGCGCCTGCTGGTGTTCGAGCTCTCCGGCGAGACCACGGCCAACGCGCTGAACGTCGGGCTCGACTGGCGCGTCATGGGCTTTACGATCGCGGTGTCGTCGGCCACCGCCATCCTGTTCGGCATCGTCCCGGCACTGCGGTCGACACGCGTCGCCCCGAACGAAGCCATCAAGGAACAGGGGCGCTCGATCGCGGGCGAGTCGCGATTCGGGTTCGGCAGCGCCCTGGTGGTCGCGCAGGTCGCGCTATCCCTTCTGCTGGTGGTCGGCGCCGGCCTCTTCGTCCGGACGTTTTCCTCGCTGGCGCAGGTGCGGCTGGGGTTCGAGCCGGATCCGATCCTGATGGTCAACGTCGGGGCAAAGCGCAGCACGGTGGACGTGAAAGAGCGCTCCGCGCTCTACGAGCGGCTGCGCGAAGCGGCGGCCGCGGTTCCGGGCGTGCGCAGCGCGGCGCTCCTCAACGTCACCCCGCTGACCAACAGCCAGTGGGACACGCTGATCGAGAACCCGCCTGGAATGGCGTTGTCGGAAGACGAGCGCGACGTCTACATGAACGAAGTCAGCGCCGGGTACTTCGCGACCTACGGCACACCGTTGGTCGCCGGCCGGGACTTCACGGCGCAGGACACGAAGACCGCGCCGCTGGTGGTGATCGTGAACGAGACGTTCGCGAAGAAGTACTTCCCCGGCCAGTCGCCGATCGGGCAGCGCATCCGCAACGAGCCTTCCCCGGGCCGCAATCCACCGTATCGCGAGATCGTCGGTATCGCGCGCGATGCCGTCTACCTGTCGCTGCGCGACAAGATCCCGCCGACGGCGTACGTGCATGCGCTGCAGAATGATGCGGCGGGCCCCTCGACGACGATTGCGGTCCGGACCGAGGGCGGGTCACCGGCACTGCTGACGCGGAGCCTCGCGTCGGCGCTCACCGCGGTGGACGGGAACGTCACGCTGACATTCCGGCCGTACCGGGAAACCGTGCGCGCCGTCACCGCTCAGGAGCGGGTCATCGCCATGCTGTCGGCGTTCTTCGGCGGCCTGGCGCTGCTGTTGGCCGGACTCGGGCTCTACGGCGTCATGTCGTACGCGGTCAGCCGCCGGCGGACAGAGATCGGTATCCGCATGGCCCTTGGTGCGGGCCCGGCGGGGGCCGTTCGACTCGTTCTCCGGCGCGTCGCGCTACTCGTCGGCATCGGCGTCATCACGGGTGCCGTCCTCGCCGCCTGGGCCGGCAAGTTCGTGGCGGCCACCGGGCTGCTGTTCGGCCTCGAACCGCGGGATCCGGCGACGCTCGCCGGCTCCGCCGCCATCCTCGCGATCATTGGCGCGACCGCCGGCTACCTCCCGGCGCGCCGGGCATCACGGATCGATCCTGCGCGGGTATTGCGAGAGGGATAGCCCTTCGCAGGAGCTCAGGAGTCCATGAGACTAGGAGCGGAAAACCAAAAAACCTCCTGATCTCCTGGCCTCCTGGACTCCTGCGAGAGTCCGAGTAAGCTGAATCCAGGTTGCGCACGCGTTTCGCTCCCGCCCCGACGGGATGGCTGCATCTCGGGCACGTGCTGAATGCCGAGTACGTGTGGGGTTCGGGCGCCGAAGTCCTGCTTCGCATCGAGGACCACGATCGCGAGCGCTGCCGGCCGGAGTTCGAGGCCGGGATCCTGGACGATCTCGACTGGCTCGGATACCGCGCCGATGGTCCGCTCGTGCGCCAGAGCGAGCGCGGCGCCGTCTACCAGGCTGCCCTCGACGAACTCGTCCCTCGCGGCCTCGTCTACGGCTGCTCGTGCAGTCGCAAGGAACTCGAGGTGCGCCCGTGCTCTTGCCGTGAGCGTGGCCTGCCACTCCATGACGGCGTCGGCTGGCGTTTGCGTATGGATCCTGGCGTCGAGTCCTTTGT
>AR_comb_assmDRAFT_10253272_pt1 | contig 10011 bp, 12 predicted proteins | sample ArasoioldDNA_FD_10543 | JGI IMG/M metagenome (IMG submission 10543) | reverse complement strand
CCGCTCCCGCACCAGCCGCGAGGTGGCCAACGGCGGCCCCAGCAGCAGGTCCTTGTACCGCGAGGCTGGCGACCGGCGGCCGATCAGCCCGGAGGCGGCGACGCTGGTCATCGCTCCCCTACCTGTGCCGCGGCCGAGCCGGCACCAGGGGGCTGCTGCTCGGGTCCCGCTTGCCGGCGTACCCGCCGCTCCGGGCCTGGCCGGGGCCAGGCGGCTGGTCGGTCGGGGGCGACGGGCACCGCTCGCGGTACCGCTCCACCACCAGGAACCGGCCCAGCGCCACGACCGCGAAGTCTCGGCTGCTCATCGGAGGCCTCCTTCCAGTAGGCCGTGAAGTCCTTCGCCTCCGAGCTTCGTCCCGCCGGGTCGCGATGTCGTCGGCGCCAGCGCCCATCTGTGCTCCCGGCCGCCTGCAACTCTGCGCTGGCGGCTAGCGGGAACCGGCATCGCTTGAAGTCCCCCGAGCGAGCTGCCGACGGCGCTCACCCAGATGAGCAGCAGCCCAAGGGCGCACGGGACCAGCGACACGACGGCCGCGCCGACACCGGCCACCACCGTGGCCGGTGCGAGAGATCCCGCGTCCTCGGTGATCGTGTGCACCTTCCTCCGGTTCTCGTCAGCGAGCCCGTGCGCCGAGATCGGCGGCCAGGCCGTCTCGCCAGCTGCTGTAGGCGGGCTTCCAGTCCAGCTGACGGCGGGCGAGCATGTTGGAGGCACCGGCCAGGCCGGTCATGTAGGCCACACCCCACTCGCCGACGAACAGCCGGGCAAGCAGGGCGGGGACATGGCGGGGGGCCGGGGCGCCGAGCATGGCCGCCATCTCGGGCAGCCAGTCGTGGACCAGGGTGGGCTGGTCGTCGACGATGTTGCACACCCCGCTGGCCGTCGGATGCTCGACGGCGGCCAGGATCGCCGTGGCGACGTCGTGGACGTGGATGAAGGAGAACATCGAGGCGCCGTCGCCGACCAGCGGGACCTTGCCGGCGCGGAGCCGCCGGGCGAAGCCCCCCTCGGGGGCGAAGCTGGAGCCGGGCCCATAGAGGTGACCCAACCGCAGCACCAGCCCGCCGGCCCAGGTGACCCGGCGTTCCTGCGCAACCAGCGCGGCCACCTCGGGGGCGAACTGGGCCGGCGGGTCGCGCCACAGGGGCGCGTCCTCGTCCTTGACCGGGGAACCACCGGGGTCGTAGGCGTAGGCCACCCCTTGGGCGATCACCCGGACGCCGCCGGCGGCGGCCACCAGGTTGGCGGTCCCCTCGGTGCGCAGCCGGTTGGTCAGGGCCATGTCCCGGTCCAGGTGCCTGGGATCGACGGGATCCGGGACCGCGGTCAGCATGTGCACAATCACGTCCGGGCCGGCCGACCGGACGGCGTCAGCGACGGCAGCCCGGTCCAGGGCGTCGACCGCCACCATCTCGGTGTCGGGGAGCCGGATCGGCGTGCGGGCCAGGCCGATCACCTGATGACCCGCGGCAGCAAGAACGGGAACAGCCTGGCGGCCGATCACGCCGGTGGCGCCAGCCAGCAGGACACGCATGGGCGGAACTCCTCTCCGTGAGTCGCCAGCAGCAGGCGGCCGGCCGACCACCCGTGGTCCTCGGAGGGTTGCGCCGGTTGGGCCCCACGGCATCGCTGCTAGCCTCCATCCGCCGTTCCGGCCAGCCAGAAGCCGAGGACCATGCCGGTGTTGGACAGCACGCCGGGTCGGTGACGGCCGGCACCGCCGGCCGCAGCTGGGTGCGCCATGCTGCGAGCGGATGGGCGGAGACCAGCGCCCGGCATGTCAAGGAGGTACCGACATGGCCACCAAGGAGAAGCAGGCACTCGACGACCGCGGGTTGATCCGCCACCAGATGCAACTTGGGGCCGGGTTGATCGCGTTCGGCGCCCTCTCGATCCCCCTGTTCCAGATGACCGGCGTGCTGGACGGGCAGACCGCGACGGCGGCCTTTGCCGTTGCCACCGGCGTGATCGGTGCCGGCGCGGCGATGCTGCCGACCGGGGCCGCCGCCGGGGCCAGCGCCCGCATCCTGCGGTCGCTCCCGGACCAGGACGACGTGACCGACCAGCGCGACGCCCGCAACGGCCAGTCCGGCAAGACCCCGGTCTTGAGCGGCACGCAGGCGAGCAACGGTCAGGCGGGCACGTCAACCCAGCGTGGCCAGTGACATGCCCCGGACCCTGCGTCAGCTCTGGGCCGACGAGGACCACGCTCGCGAACGCGAACCTGGCCACAGGCAACGACCGCGCCGTGCGCGTGCCAAGCAGGTCGCCCGGCTCCGCAGGTCGGTCGCCCACGGCAACCACGTCGCCAGGTAACAACGAGTCGCCGGTACTGCTTGGCGGCGTCGCCGGGTACGCTTGCTTCCCCGACCCCGGAGTCCTCGCCTGATGCCATGGAACCGCTGATCCGACCCGACACGTCGCGCGGCCTCCAGACGCCGGCCACGGCCGTCCCCGAGGTCCGGGTCAAGCCGCGGCTGCGTGGGGTCTTCCACCAGTGGGCCTTCTTCGTCTCCCTGGCCAGCGGCACCCTGCTGGTCCTGCTCGCCGCCACCCCCAGGGCCACGCTCGCGGCCGCGATCTATGCCGTGTCGGTGTCCGCCCTGTTCGGGGTAAGTGCCCTGTACCACCGCGTCAGCTGGACCATCCCGGCCCGGCGCCGAATGCGCCGCCTGGACCATTCGATGATCTTCCTGCTCATCGCCGGGACCTATACCCCGGTCGGCCTGCTGGTCCTGCGGGGCACGCTCGCCAGTGTCGTGCTCGCGGTCGTCTGGGGCGGGGCCCTGGCCGGGATCGTGCTCGAGCTCGTCTGGACCGGGGCGCCCAGATGGCTCGGCGGGACGGTGTATCTGGCCCTTGGCTGGGTGGCGGTGATCGCCATGCCGCAGCTGTTCGCCCGGCTCGGCGTGCCCGGCGCGCTGCTGATCGTCGCTGGCGGGCTGGTCTACTCAGCCGGGGCGGCCGTGTACGCCCTGCGCCGCCCCGACCCGGTGCCGGCCGTCTTCGGCTACCACGAGGTCTTCCACCTGCTGGTGATCGCCGGGGTGGCCGCCCATTTCCTGGCCATCAGCCTGTTCGTGCTGCCCAGCGGCTGACGTCGCGGAGCTGGCTCACCCCGTCGCGGCCCGGCGCTCGGCCTCGGTCTTGAGGTGCCCGAGCACGCTGCGGATGCCCTTGTCCAGGGTCCGGCGGCTGTAGCCCTTGAGGAGGCTGGCCAGCAACCCCTCCCAGGACTCCTCAGAGCGCGCCAGCGTGCCGCCGTCGCTGGCCTGGAACCGGAACACGTGCACGGCCTTGATGCCCATGGTGGTGCCGGTCCAGGCGATCTCCCGGGGTGGGTCGACCACCTGCAGGGTGGAGGTGAGGGAGCTCGGCCCGGCCTTCCACCGGAACACCGTGCCGGGCTGGACCGGCCCCTCGGCGCTCACCGACTTGATGTCGGGGTTCCAGGACGGCCACTGGTCGATGGCCGAGATGACCGAGAACACCGTCTCGGGGTCGGCGTCGATCCGCAGCTCGCCGTCCGCGGTCGCCGGTGCGTTCCGGTTGATCTCCATGGGGGCTTCCTCCCTGGTCGCCGGTGACTGGAACCGTCGGGATCGCCCCTCCTGTGATCGGCAACACTACCTGCTCCGGCGGCTTGTTCAGCTTCCATGTGCGGCGCGAGGCACCCCCGCTTGGCATACTCACCTCGGCAGCGGTCGTTCTGGGCGAGAAGGTCCTGATGGACCTGGCGAGGGTGGTGCGCGATGTCGGAGTGGAGCGAGCTGACCTGGGACGACGCCATGCAGCGAGGGTACGAGGCGCTGTCCCAGGGCGAGGCGCTCTATGAGGAGATCGATGCCGAGCAGGGCCGGTCCAACATCGATATCGAGAAGCACCTGCGGCGCGCTGAGCTGAAGGTCGCCCAAGCTAACGCCTGGCTCGCCATGGCGCGGGAGCTGGCCTGGCAACGGGACGACTACGGCGGCCGAGGCCGAGGGGCTCGGTGAGCACCACAGCGGTCGACGCGCAACCCCGACCCGCAGCTCAGCCGAGCGTCAAGCGATACCGCAGGCTAGTTGTCTGTCTGGTCGTCGATCGCGGCGTCGGCGGCGTTGCGCTTGACCGACTCGATGCCGTTGACCGCGCTCGCCTTGCTCTCATAGGCCTCGCTGGTCGCGATCACCTGGCCGTTGGTGGCGACCAGGCTGAAGCTGAACTTGCCGGTCGAGCCCTTCTTGAGCACGAACTTGGCCGCCATACGCCCTCCCTGATGGAGCTTGCCTGCTCGGCCGTATCCAACAGCCCTTCGCGCCGACCTGCAAACACCGTTGTTGGCGCCTCAGGCCTGTGTCGGTGATCGTGTCGGGCGGGGTGAGCGGCCGTCACTCGATGGGGTTGCCTGGTCGGCCGGCTGGTAGGCCCAGTCGTACACCACGGCCGTCCTGACGATCAGGTCCTGGAGCGAGGCATTGCGCCGGCTGGCCAGAATCCACAGCAGTCCGGCCGGGAAGATCACGTACAGCACGGCCCGGATGAACGAACGCCACAGTGACAGCCGGTGGCCAGCACGTTCCACCACCCGCAGCCCCGCGACCTGCTTGCCCACCGACCTGCCGGTCGCCGCCCAGCTGAACGTCAGGTAGGCGACGGCGACCGCCGCGAAGGCGCTGGCGTCGAGCCAGTTGGGCAGGACGGGAAGGCGGAGCGGCGGGCCGGTCAGCAGGTAGCGGACCACCCCCGCGGCCACCAGCATCGCCAAGCCGAGCAGCCAGGCGACCCCGAGGTCCAGGACATCGGCCACGATCCGGGAGACGAAGCCGGCCCGGTGGCCCTGCAGGGCCCTGGCTTCGGCATAGCGGTTGTCTCGGGTCATGGCGGCAGCTCATCGATGAATGGGCCGGTCTGGCGCTGCCCCTGCCGGAGCAGGACGCGGTCGACGATCCGGCTGACCAGACCGTCGACCCGCATCCCCTGCACCCGCAGGGCGTCGACCGTCTCGCTGGCCATGGTGCTGCTCGACTCGCGGATGATCTCCCCGAGGTCGACCTCGTCGATGACCTGCTCGGTGAGCCCAGGTAGGTCGACCCTGGCCAGGATGGCGTCCAGGTCCACCCGGGCGACGATCGCGTCCAGGTCGATACGGGTGACGATGGCGTCCAGGTCGATGCGTTCGGCGATGGCGTCGATGTCGATCCGGCGCACGATCTCGTCAAGGTCGATGCGGGCGGCGATCTGGTTGAGGTTGATGCGGTCGACGATCCGGTCCAGGTCGACCCGGGCCACCACCTCGTCAAGGTCGATCTCGTCGAGGACGGCGGCGACGAGCCCGGCGATCAGCGCACCGACGGCCCTGACGGCGACCGCCTGCGCACGTCGCTGTTCCGCCACCCCCCGCGCCGCCCAGCCGTCGAGGTCGAGATGGTGCCGAGCCACCGCCACCGAGCCCCGCGCCAACGCCACCGCGGGACGGGCGAGGGCCCGCAGCGGCCACCCGAACCGGCCCACGACGGCACCCGCGGCGTCCAACGAGCGCCGCTGCGCCTCCACCGCCAAGCCGAACGCCGCCGCGGCCAGCAGCCGCGGCACGTCGATCTGTCCATCGGGCGCCCCCGGGGGGCCGAGCAGCTCCGATGACAGCGGTACCAACGCCCGCTCGCTGCCCTGCACCACCCCTCCGATCCGCTTCCGCTCCGCACACTGGCCTCTCACGGCCCAGTGTCGCGCCAGGCAGGCGAGCTAGCATCACCCATTCGGGGTGATCTCGCAGGCCACCCGGCCAACCAGGTCTCGACCCCGGGCCTGGCCGCCGCCGCTGCCGGTCATGGCCGTGCCCGACCAACGACACGGCCAAGGTCCCCGATGGCATAGACACCCTCGGCCGACGGCCGCCCGCGGACCAGGTCGGCCACCAGCCCCGTCCACCCCGTCTGGTGCGAGGCACCGAGGCCGGCCCCGTTGTCGCCGTGGAAGTACTCGTTGAAGACCAGGTTGCCGCTCCAGGCAGGGTCGCGCTGGAGGCGGTCCACCCACCCGAAGCAGGGTCGCCGCCCGTCGGGCCCGACAACGAACAGGCTGACCAGCCGCTGGCGCAGATCGGCGGCGACCTGGTCGAGGGTGTGCCGTGGGCCGCCCGTCGGGTACTCGACGGTGAGCTCGTCGCCGAAGAACCGGTGGTAGCGCTCGAGCGCGCTGATCAGCAGGTAGTTGAGCGGGAACCAGATGGGCCCACGCCAGTTGGAGTTCCCGCCGAACATCGCGGTGGTCGACTCGGCCGGCTCGTAGTCGATGCTGGCCCGGAAGCCCTCGACCTCGAGCTCGTAGGGGTGGTCGCGATGGAAGGCGGACAGAGCCCGCAGCCCGTAGGGCGACAGGAACTCGGTCTCGTCGAACAGCTTGGCGAGCAGCTTGGTGAGGTGGTCGACCCCGACAACGCCGAGGAGCAGCCGCCGATTGCCGGGCTCGCCTTTGACCAGGCCCTGCTCGGCCAGGCGCCCGGGGCCGCCCAGCTCGTCGAGCAGCCGCGGGAACGCCTTCCCGACCGCCTCGGCACGGCCGATCGCCTCCTCATCGACCACCACGGCGGCGAGGAGCGGGATGACGCCGACCATCGACCGGACCTTGACCGGCACCGCGTTCCCGTCGGGGGCGACGAGCTTGTCGTAGTAGAAGCCGTCGGCGTCGTCCCATACACCCAAGGTGGCCATGGCGTGACGGATCTGGGCGAAGTGCTCGAGGAACTTGAGCACGAGGTCGAGCGTGGGCCGCCGGCCGGAGCGGTTGAGGATCGAGGCGATGCCGGCCATGGAGAGTGCGTAGAACGCCATCCACCCGGTGGCGTCGGACTGCTCGAGCGTGCCGCCGACCGGGAGATGGGAGCGGTCGAGCGGGCCGATGTTGTCCAGGCCGAGGAACCCTCCCTCGAACAGGTTCGAGCCGTTGGCGTCCTCGCGGTTCACCCACCAGGTGAAGTTCACCAGCAGCTTGTCGAACACCCGGCTGAGGAAATCCAGGTCGCGAGCGCCGTCGATGGCGAACACCTCGAGCGCCGCCCAGGCCTGCACCGGTGGGTTGACGTCCCCGAAGTCCCACTCGTAGGCGGGGAGCGCGCCGCTGGGATGCTGGAACCACTCACGGCACAACAGCAGCAGCTGGTACTTGGCGAACGCCGGGTCGAGGTGGGCAAGGGCCACGCAGTGGAAGGCCAGATCCCAGGCCGCGAACCAGGGGTACTCCCATTTGTCCGGCATCGACATGAGGTCGAACGCCTCGAAGCTGGTCCAGCGGGCATTGCGTCCGTCACCGCGGGACGCCGGCGGGGCCGGCTGGGTCGGGTCGCCCTGTAGCCAGCGGGCCACGTCGTAGGCGTACAGCTGCTTGCTCCAGAGCATCCCGGCGAACGCCTGCCGCATCACCGCCGCCTCGTCGGCCGAGCGGTCGGGCGGGCTCAGCTCAGCGTAGAAGGCGTCGGCCTCCTGCCGGCGCTGGGCCACGACCCGGTCGAAGTCGGCACCGAGCGCCACCGCGGCCTCCGGCCCGGCTCCGGCCGGGCGCAAGCGGAGGCGCAGCTCGACCGTTGCCGCCGGCCCGACCTGGAGCCGGTACCACATCGCCGCCTTGGTGCCGTGACGGTCGGGGTTGATGGTCGCCGCCCCGGCCACCACGTGGTCGTTGATCCCGTCCTTGGGGTACGGGGTCGTGTTGGGCACACCGAACAGCCGCTGGTTGTTGGACTCGTTCTCGCAGAACAGGGCGGTCGGGGAGACCCCGTCCGGCCCGGCGCCAGCCAGCAGCTCGAGGTCGCCGAGGAAGGGATGGTCGATCGCCACAGAGCCGTCTGCCCCACCCCGCAACTGGGGCCTGGGCTCCTCCATCTCCCACGACCAGGTGTTGCGGAACCAGGCGGTCGGGAGCACGTGCAGCATGGACTCGTCCCGACCGGCATTGGTCACCCGGACCACCATGAGCAGGTCAGTGGGATCGGACTTGGCGTAGTCGACCTCGACGATCCAGTACCGGTCCTGATCGAACACGCCGGTGTCGAGCAGCTCATACTCCGGATCGAGCTTGCCCCGCCGCCCGTTGCCGGCGAGCAGGTCGTCATAGGGGAAGGCGCCCTGCGGGTAGTGATAGCGCCAGCGGTTCCAGGCGTGGCTGGGGACGGCGTCCAGGTACCACCAGTACTCCTTGACGTCCTCCCCGTGGTTGGCCTGCGCGCCGGTCAGCCCGAACATCCGCTCCTTGAGGATCGGGTCGCGACCGTTCCACAGCGACAGGCCCAGGCAGAGCCGCTGCTCCACGTCGGAGAAGCCGGCCATGCCGTCCTCCCCCCATCGGTACGCGCGAGAACGGGCGTGGTCGTGTGGGAGATAGGTCCAGGCGTCGCCGTCGGCGCTGTAGTCCTCCCGCACGGTGCCCCACTGGCGTTCGCTCAGGTACGGCCCCCACAGGTACCAGTCGCCAGCCTGGCGCAACCCGTCCTCCAGGCGCCCGAACCCCTCGACCCGCTCGCGCTCGGCATTCGCCATGGTCGCTCCAATCCGTTGCCGGCCACAGCGACCATAGCGGTCCCGAAGCTCCCCGGACGTCACCCGAAACGGATGAATCTGCCCGTGGGGCCTCTGGGCATCACCCGTTGGGTGGACCAAGTCGCGGGTCGGTGATGCCGCCAGGGGAGGCGAGGCGTTGGATGTCCCAGCCGGCGAGCCGGGCGCCAGCCTGGTAGGCGCTCTCGTAGAAGTCGAGCACGGCGCTGCGCGGCTCGGGCTCGGCGCGGGCGTCGTCATAGCGCAGCACCGCCAGGTGGCTGCCGTTGCGCGGATCCCACCAGGCGGCCGCCGGGTGCAGCGGCTCAGCAGCCAACCCGGCTGGCTCCGGCGCGGTGTAGGCATAGAAGGCCGGCTCACCGAAGCGATCGTCGCCGAACCAGAAGCCGAAGCTGATCACCTCCCGCGAGTACGCCTCGCGGGTCACCGGATCGGCCGTCGGGGGCTGATCGGCCTGGCGGTCGGCAAAACGGGTGTGGGCGATGTCGAAGGTGTGCCAGAAATGGTGCACCGGGCTGACCTTGCCCGAGAACCGGGCCGCGAACTCCTCCAGCAGCAGGTTGACCTGGCTGAGGACCTGCCAGTAGCGGGTCGCCCAGGCCGGGTCGTAGCTGGCGTGCTCGGTGTCGTCGGCGAACCGCCGCTCGCCATCGGGGAGGTCGAACGGCCGGGGGATGGCGATGGTTGCCTCGATCCCGAGGGCGGCCAGCGCCTTCAGCAGGTTGCGGTGGAACGAGGCCACCGACTGGCCCTGGAGCGGGAACGCCGCAGCGCCGTCAAGGGTCTGGATGCGCAGCTGGTGGTCGATGAAGTCGAAGTCGATGGTGAAGACCGGATTGCCGTCGACCTGGCCCATGGGCCGGGTGGTGATCCCCCGGCCGGTGAGATGGAAGGGCACGTTCCACCAGTGGTTGCGCCGCACACTGGCGGCCACCCGGACCTTGCCGACCACCTGGCAGAACCGGTGCAGCGTCTCCTTGGTGTCTCGCCACTCGGCCAGCGGCATCGGCGGGAACAGCTCCATCGTCCGACCTAGGAGAGGGTGTCATCGGCCTCGGCCAGGAGCAGACGGGCCGAGGCTTCATCGGAGGGGGCAACCAGCACGCGAACACCCTCGATCTGCATCTGTGGGTACTGTCCTCCGGCGTCATCTGCCGACACCGCCGCGCTCACACCATGACTGCGCAGCATGCCGACGATCAGCTCCGCCTCGGTGCGGCTGGCAACGACCGCCACCGACACCGTCGCGCCGTCCACGATCTCAACCCCTCTGCTGGTCCTGCCTGTAGGCCGCTCCTGCCATCATGGTCGCACGTTGGGCGGCCCGTCGCACCCGAGGTCGGCCAGAGTTGGATGGCCGTGCCAGTGCGATGACGGCGGCGGTCGCGGCGCCGATCAGCAGGGACAGGCGGACCGCCCGGTCCACGTCGTCGGGGGTGGGAAGCGGGCCGTCGCCGAGGACCGGCCGGTCCTCGGC
>AR_comb_assmDRAFT_10140199_pt1 | contig 10011 bp, 9 predicted proteins | sample ArasoioldDNA_FD_10543 | JGI IMG/M metagenome (IMG submission 10543) | reverse complement strand
CTGTGGGTCGGTTTCTTCCGCGACCATCTTTCATCGTTCATTTCGTTGCTCGTGCTACTGCCGATCTCGCTCTTCATCAACTGGCGGCTCGGGCTGCTCTTGTTTGTCCTCTGCGCCGTCTTCGCAACACTCACCGCTCTAATCGTGCGCAAGACAGAGGCGATGCAAAGCGCAGTTGAGCAGCATTATTCGGATCTTGCGGAACGTGCGACCGACACATTGGGAAACATCGCGCTGGTGCAAAGCTTTTCCCGGCTTGAGGCGGAAGTTGCCGAATTGCGGCAGGTTGTTGGCCGGCTGCTGTCGGCGCAAATGCCGGTCCTGTCGTGGTGGGCTGTGGTTGTCGTGCTTACGCGAACGGCAACAACGCTGACGGTGCTGACCATTATCGTCGCCGGAACGCTCTTGCAGATCAACGGCCAGGCGACCATTGGGCAAATGGTCACCTTCATGAATTTTGCCGGCTTGATCATCGCGCGGCTCGACCAAACGGTCGGCTTTGTGAATCGAATAGTTCTTGAAGCACCGCGTCTGCGCGAGTTCTTTCAGGTGATCGACACGGTTCCTGCAATTCGCGACAAGCCGGGCGCGATCGACCCAGGCCGTGTCAAAGGTCTTGTCGAGTTCAAGGATGTTTCATTTTCGTATGACGGAAAACAGCTTGCCGTCGCGCATCTGAACTTCAAGGTTTTGCCGGGCGAGATGGTCGCGCTCGTGGGGGCCACAGGCGCGGGAAAATCCACGGCAATCGCTCTCCTGCACCGCGCATTCGACCCGCAATCGGGCGTGATCGAAATCGACGGCATGGACATTCGCGACATGAAACTCGCTGCGCTGCGCCGGAACATCGGTGTCGTGTTCCAGGAGGCGCTGCTGTTCAATCGTTCCATTGCCGAAAATCTGAGAGTAGGGAAGGCGGATGCGCCCGATGCGGAGATGCGTCACGCGGCCCAACGCGCGCAGGCGCTCGACTTTATCGAACGCAAGTTCGACGGTTTTAACGGCCAGGTCGGCGAACGGGGACGCTCATTGTCGGGCGGTGAGCGTCAGCGGTTGTCGATTGCGCGGGCTCTGTTGAAAGACCCACCAATTCTCATCCTGGATGAGGCGACCAGCGCGCTTGATGCGAGCACTGAAACCAGAGTGATGCGGGCCCTCGACGAGGTGATGAAAGAACGGACTACATTTGTTATTGCGCACCGGCTTTCGACGGTGCGCAAGGCCAGCCGTATCATGGTTTTTGACTCAGGCCGGATCGTCGAAACCGGTACTTTCGATAAGCTCGTATCGGCGGGCGGCCTTTTTGCCGAGCTTGCACAATCGCAGCTGATCACCCCGGCCAATTCAGCCGTTGGCAGCCTGGTTGAAATGCCCGGAAAGCGAGGTTCATAACGCGTTGATTTGGGTCAATGCCATCAATGCAAATGTGTAGAACAATAAAAAACCAATTCTCATGGAGGTTCACATGTGGTGGTGGAACGACACCTACTACTGGGCGATGCCTTGGATGTTCATGCCTCTCATGATGCTTTTGTTCATGGCCATGTGCGCGGTCATGATGTTTTCCATGACGCGACATATGGGGCACGGGCGACGCAAGAGCACAATGGAAATGCTCAATGAAAGTCGCACGCTCGGTGAAATCAGCGAGACGCAATATCAGCAGCTAAAACAAATTCTTCAAAGCTGAACGCTGCAAGCCGGGGACGAGTGTCTGCTAGGCACGCTTGGCGGACAGAAATTCCACGCCTGTTTCGTTGACGGTGCGCCAGACCAGCCGGCATGACCGCATGGAGCGGCCTCCGTCGAAGGTCAAAACCAGATTCTCCGACAGGACCGCCGAATTTGGGACTTCGAGGCGAGCACCGGTGTTGGTCAGATTGCGCACGACGCAATCGACCACGGAGGACGTCCCGACAACAAGCTTGGCGCTCTTGATAACCCGCGAACGGGCCAGCTTACGGCGTTCTTGCATTGCAAAAAGACCTTCCGAAAATTGCGCATCAAAGTAGAAGGCAAAAATAGGCAATGACTTAAGCTGAATTGCTATAGGAAGGGGTTCCCCGGAAAGAATTCGTTAACCAAGAAATTCCAATAATGACATCGATAGAGACCCTCGAGGGGGAAAGTCGATTGATGTCGGGACTCTTTACGCTGCTTCGCGCCATTACGCGCAGAAAAAAGACGAATGCGCCCAGCTTCAAGAAAGATCTTGGGCGTTCGTTGAACCGTCGGCTAAAAGCCCGCAAGCGCAAGCCCGGCAAGACTCGACGGCGTCGCCGCTAGAGCGCGTCAGAAATTTTCTATTGCGAACGGACCTGACGCTTCCGGTGCGGTCGCTGCTGTTCCGTCGTCCAGTACGGGTTCGGATTGCACCAGCCACGATTGCCCGCCAGAACGTTCGGGCGGCATTCTTCAATGGTGCGATATTCGCAGTCCCACTGCATATCGCCGTCGCCCATCGCAACCACGGCACACCACGGAGCGCCGTAGTAGTCGGCTGCGGCGGGTTGGGTGACAAACAGCAATGCAGCAAGAGTAGCGATAACGCTGAGAATAGTGCGGGTCATCGTTAGCCTCCCGTGATTGACGCCCGAACCAACCCCGACTTGGCTGCCGCTATTCCATTTGCGGAAGGAAACTTTACGGCAGCGGCACCAAATCACTCGGAAACGCCTTCATGGTCCCAGGTCGGGCAGCATACAAGCCATATATCGAAGGTGCATTTTGCCATTGCCCCCTCGTCGCCGGCATGTCTGCGGCGGTCCTGTTCGGGGTGATCATGACGTCAACTACGATACTGAGTAGCGCGGCGATGACCAGGATGGATAGTCCTCGCATGTGAACCTCCTGGCGGTTAGCCTTCACGACTACAATCGCACAGGCCCGACAGAAGCTTTGTGAGCGGTGTCACATTAGCTTTATTTTTTTCTACCCGAGATCCGACGAGTGTAGGGCGGTATCGGGACAAGCACCGAGTTTTCGTAAAATTGACCGGCGCAAAAAGACAGCCCGCTAAACCAGCCGTCCCACAATGGCGCATGATCAATCGCACGTTGGCGGCCCTGGCCTTTGCTGTCGGTTTCGATGTTCTATTGTGCGACGGCAGGTATACCTTGGCCCTCGAGCGGATCGCCTTGACGATCGCCCGGCATTTTTGATCTTCACAACGGCAAACGTCGACCCGGGGCATGAAAGCTCACTTTTAATCCGCGATGGTGATGCCCTTGTGGCGCCAAAATGCTAGGAGCATTTTGTGCGCGGCGGCGCTATATCGGTGCGCCAAGTCGAGTAGAGTCGAGTAGAATAGCCAAATGACCTTGTGGTTGATGTTCGCGTTGATGACCGCGGCGGCAGTTTTCGCCGTCCTCTGGCCGCTTGCCCCGCGCAAGAAAGAAACGCCCTCGGGCAGCGATGTCGTAGTCTATCGCGATCAACTCGATGAGGTTGATCGCGACCTGGCCGCCGGCTTCATCGGCAAGAATGAGGCCCAGGCGGCGCGGGTTGAGATTTCACGGCGGTTGCTTGCCGCGGCGGACAGCAACCAGATGGTATCGGCCAAAGTGAACAGCGCGACAGCTTTGTGGCACCGGCGTGTGGTGGCCGTTATTGCGCTGGTACTATTGCCGCTTGGGTCCGCCGGTCTCTATTTCCGGCTGGGATCGCCAGGGCTAAGTGCCGAGCCGCTTGCAGCACAGTCGGACGCGCCGTCCGATCAGCAACCGTCTCTGGCAAGCTTGGTTGCCAAGGTTGAGGATCATCTCGAACGCAATCCCCGGGACGGTCGTGGCTGGGAGGTGCTCGCGCCTGTCTACATGCAAATCGGCCGCTACGGCGATTCGGCGCGCGCCTGGCGCAACGCGTCGCAGCTTCTCGGCGAGAGCGCGGATCGCGAAGCCAATCTCGGCGAAGCGTTGATGGCGGAGGCGAACGGAATCGTGACCGCCGATGCCAAGTCCGCTTTCCTGCGCGCCGTTGCGCTCGACAAGAAGAGTGTCAGCGCCCGCTATTATCTCGGTGTCGCCGCGGAACAGGACGGCAAGCGCGACGAAGCAGCCTCGACCTGGCGCGAACTCATTGCGGAGGCGCCGGCTGACGCGCATTGGGTAGGCGATGTGCGTGCGGCGCTCGCCCGCCTCGAAGGCAAGGCTCCGCCGGCGCCGTCAGGTCCAAGCGCAGCCCAGATGGCCGAAGGTGCGAAGCTGCCACCCGAACAACAAGGCGCCATGATCCGTGGGATGGTTGAGGGATTGGCGGCGCGTCTGAAAAAAGATGGATCCGATGTCGATGGTTGGGTGAGACTTGTCCGGTCTTACAAAGTGCTCGGCGAAACGGAAAAAGCCCAAGCCGCCATTGGTGACGCTCGGCGTGCGGTGGCAGACGACCCGGAGAAGCGGCAGCGTCTGGACGCCGCGCTCAAAGACCTGGACGGCGGCGGTGTCGCAGCAATGCCTCCAGTGTCGGCCGCGCCGCCTAGTAACGCCGCGACAAATGACGCAAACAACGAAATGATTCGCGGCATGGTGTCTCGTCTTGCCGATCGGCTGAAAAAGGATGGCTCGGATTTCGATGGTTGGATGAGGCTCGTGCGCTCATACGTGGTGTTGGGCGAACGCGACAAGGCTGTTAGTGCGGTAACGGATGCACGCGCCGCTATCGGCAGTGATGCTGAAAAACGCCGGCAGTTCGACGATTTTGTCAAATCCCTGGGCCTCGACGGCTGATCAGCGCTGATCGAGTTATACAGCCAAAGAGTGTCTTGCCCGACCCGCCATCAAGTATGAATCAAATGCCGAAGCGATGACGCGCGCCAAAGGACGGCCTTTTTCGGTTATTCGGATGCGTTGGCCGTCGATGCGCACGCTGCCGTCGTTTTTCAGCGGCTCGAGCGATGCGATCGCATCGGAAAAGTTACAATCAACTTCAACTCCGACGATCTGCGATATAGTGGAAAGATCCACGGCCAGTTCGCACATTAAACGCTCGATAATCTCGCCGCGGATTTTATCGTCGATCGAAACGGCCACTCCCTTGACGGTTGCGAGCTTTCCAGCTGCGACAGCACGTGAATATTGCGCGACGTTCACAGCATTTTGCGCAAAGCCCATTGGCAAGCGGCTGATCGATGAAGCCCCAAAGCCGATCAGTGCATCTGCATTATCGATCGTATAGCCCTGAAAATTGCGACGAAGACGGCCCGTATCCGCTGCAACGGCCATTGCATCGCCGGGCTGCACGTAATGGTCCAGGCCAATCGGTTCATATCCGAGTTGAACGAATGTCGCGTGCACTGCAGCGGCTTGCGCCATTCGGGCCCGCGACGAAGGCAACTCGGCATCGTTGATTAAACGTTGCTGGGGTCTCATCCATGGCACGTGGGCATAGCCGAAGACTGCGATGCGTTGTGGTTGCAGCTCATGGGCCAAAATAGCGGTTTGCTTGAGACCGGAAGCGGTCTGCCGCGGCAATCCGTACATCAGGTCCAGATTGACATTGTCGATGCCGAATTCGCGCAGCATCGCTACCGCATCTCTGACCAAACCGAATGGCTGGATACGGCCGACAGCTTGCTGGACGTCTGGTGAAAAATCCTGCACGCCAAAACTCACACGATTGACGCCGATGTCTTTTGACGCCCGTGCGATCGCCGGTGTGACGTAGCGCGGATCCAGTTCGATTGCATGTTCGTGGATTGCCGATAGATCAAAGCGGCGCGCAAGTTCACCGGCGACGCATTTGAGCAGTTCGGCGCCCAAAATCGAAGGTGTTCCACCGCCCCAATGAACATGGGTGACCTTGCGACGCCCTGTGCGATGGGCGACGAGACCGATCTCTTCGACAATCAGCTGTGCATAGGCCTCAATCGGCTTGATGCGGTGGGTCGCTTTGGTGTTGCACCCGCAGTAGAGACACAGATCCCGGCAATACGGGACGTGCAGATATATCGAGACCGTTGATCTGTCGGGGAGCTCGGCAAGCCAGGACCCATAGACATCAGCATTGATGCTTGAACTGAAGTTCGGTGCTGTGGGGTAGGAAGTGTAACGAGGGACCGTCCGTTCCAGCAGATCTGGCATTTTGGTCCCCGCGACGAACGTCATCCGGCCCGCGGATGCAAGTTTCCTTCCCGGTGATGAGATAGGAATTGGCGGGCAGAGGGGTTGATCTGGATCAAGGCCGCATCTGACGTTTCGGGGAGTTCGCACCGAAGGCCGGGATTCGGCTTATTCTTTTACCGCCCCGGTCATCGCCGACACATAGTGCTCGACGAAAAAGGCGTAGAGCACCACCAGGGGCAATGAGCCCGCCAGTGCGCCTGCCATCAACGAGCCCCAACGATATATATCGCCGTCGACGAATTCATTGATGATGGCCACAGGCACGGTCTTGTGCGCGGTGGTGGACAGAAATGTCAGTGCGTAAATGAATTCGTTCCAGCAAAGCGTGAAGCAGAAAATAAATGCCGAGATCAGTCCTGGAATCGCCAGCGGCAGCACGATCTTGGTCAAGATCTGCCAACGGCTCGCACCATCAATCAATGCGCATTCTTCGAGCTCGAAAGGTATGGTCTTGAAGTATCCCATGAGGAGCCACGTCGAAAACGGGATTAGGATTGTCGGATAAGTGAGAATGAGAGCAAACGGACTGTCAAACAGACCGTATTGAAAGACGACCGTCGAAAGCGGGATGAATAGAATGGATGGCGGAATCAGATAGGCAAGAAAGATAGCACCGCCGATCCATTGCGCGCCGCGATAGCGTAGCCGCACGATGGCGTAGGCTGCCAGCACGCTGGCAATGATGGAGATGATTGTCGCCGACACCGCAACGAACATCGTGTTCCATAGCCATTGTGGATAGGCGGTCTCGAACAGCAGCTTCTCGATATGCTTTAGCGTCGGATTCCAGGTCCAGAACGGGTTGAATTTGTCGAGATCGAGAAGCTGTTCGTCTGGCTTGATGGCGGTGAGCGCCATCCAGTAGAACGGAAACAGCAGCACAATGAGGATGATCGACAACGGCAGATAGAGCCAAACCAGCCGCCGCGGCAATGTGTCGAGGTAGCTCATTCCCTCTGAATGGTCGGCCGCTGTCTGCGATGAGCCGGTCAGCACGGTCCTCGGATCGGCAACTTTGGGAATGAGCGCGTCAGTCATTGCTCTCGCCTTGCTGCCATTTTCGTCGTTGCAGGCCGAACCACGAGATCAATATTGCGGCCAGCAGGAACGGGATCATCGCCGTCGCGATCGCTGCGCCCTCGCCGAGGTAGCCGCCGCCGATGGCTCGTTGATAACCGAGGGTCGCCATCAGGTGTGTGGCGTTGACAGGGCCGCCGCGCGTCAGCACCCAAATAAGCTGAAAATCGGTGAAGGTGAAAAGCACCGAGAACGTCATCACCACGGCGATGATCGGCGTGAGCAGTGGGTAGGTGACATAGCGGAACATCTGCCAGCGGTTGGCGCCGTCGATGGTCGCAGCCTCATAAAGCGTGGGCGAGACCGTCTGCAGCCCGGCGAGCAACGTAATGGCGATGAACGGAAGCCCGCGCCAGACGTTCGCGAAGATCACCGACCAGCGGGCGTTCCAGAAATCGCCGAGAAAGTCGATGTTGGTCGAGATCAGCCCGATCTTTCTGAGCGTCCAGGATAAGATCGAAAACTGGCTGTCAAAAATCCACCAGAATGCAATGGCCGAGAGCACCGTCGGTACGATGAATGGAATCAGCACGATTGCGCGAATAATGGCTTTGAACGGCATGTGCTGATTGAGCAGCAACGCAAGATAAAGCCCGAACACGAATTTGAACGTGCTGGCGACGAACGTATAGAGCAGCGTGTTAAACACCGAGAGCCAGAATATCGAATCGCCCCACAGCCACTCGTAGTTCTCCAGGCCGACGAAGGCGCCGGCGCGGCCGATCCGGGCATCGGTGAACGACAGCCAGACGCCGAGGCCGAGCGGGTAGGCTAGAAACAGGATCAGGAACGCCGCGGCCGGGAGCATGAACCACAGCCCGAGCCAGTCGCGATTTACCTTCAGCCGATCCCAGGCGGTCACCGCGCGGATCGGCCGCTTCATTTGTCTTGCATCGACTGCGATGTCGGCCATCAGCTGGTCATGGTTGGGATGGGCGGCGCGGTGCGCCGCCCATCGTTTTTATGCCCGTTTTACCGGTAGAGCCTCGTCAACTGGCGTTCGGCGATCTTGATCGCGTTTTTCGGATCCTCACGCCCGGTGCAAGCGTTGGCGAACATATCGAGCACGATGAAGTCGGCCAGCGCCGCCGCCGCCTTCTCACCGACCGAGCCGAGCCCACCCGCCGTCAGCGTCCGCTTGGCCGCCTCGCGGAAGATCGTGTTCTTGGGATCGGCCGTCCAGATCGGGTTGGCGTCGTATGCATTGAGCGGGTGCGTGAGGTAAGCGACCGATTCCGTCAGCCACTTGTTGTAATTGTCCGCTTCCAGCATGAAGGCCATCAATGCCTTGCAGGCTTGCGGATTCTTGGTGTGGTTCATTGCTAACATCGGGAAGCAGACGTGGAATTCGGTCGGCTTGCCGACCGGTCCGACCGGCCACAAGGCGTGGTTCATGTCGTCGGCGATATCCTTCAATTTCGGATCGCGTTTTGCCGCGGCGTAGATGGAGATGCCATTGTTGGTCCAATGGATTTCGCCGGCGAGGAATGCCTTGTTGTTGAAGGCGTCGTTCCACGAAGCCGTGCCGGGAATGAAGTTGTCATAGAGCTGCTTGGCGTATTCCAGTGCCTTCACTGTTTCCGGCGAGTTGAGAATGATTTTGTCGTTCTTGTCGACGACGTTCCCGCCGAAAGCCCACAGGCACCAATATACCCAGGCATTTCCGTCGCCGGTGGCGTGCCCGAGCGCCATTCCGCCGGGCGTATTGTTTTTCTTGGTCGCCTTGGCGTACTCCAGAAACTCGTCTGTCGTCGCCGGAAATTTCGACATCCCCGCCTTCTGCAGCGAAGAAATGCGGTAATTCAGCATGTTGCCGTTATAAGCGACAGGAATGTCGATCCATTTGTTGCCATTCTTGCCGTAAGCGACCGCGGTCGGCACCCAGCCACCATATTTCTTGCCCAGGTAGTCGGCGACGTCGGTAACGTCGACACATTTCTGCGGGAACAGGTGCGGGAGAGAGTAAAGTCCCCAGAACAGATCGGGGCCCGATCCGGTATTAGCCGCGACCGATGCCTTCGGCGGAATGTCTTCAAACGACTCGCGGATGATGTCGACTTTAACGCCCGTCGCCTGCGTGAAAGCCGCCATTAGTTTGACGAAAGCATCGTCTTCCGACTGCACGAAATATTTCCAGCGCAACAGTGAAAGCTGTGCGCCCTTTTCCGGTTTCCAAGGCGCTGTTTGCGCCCAGGCCTTCGCCCACTCCAGGAGCGCGGGACCAGTCAATGCGCCGGCTGCCGCCGCTGCCGTGCCGCCTTTGATCAAAGTGCGGCGAGTGAAATAACTCATGGTCGTTCCTCCGTTTGCTTTACTAGTTGCTTAGGCGCTTGCCCGTCGCCTCGTCGAAAAGGTGAATAAGCCGCGGGTCTGGCTTAAGGCGGATTTTGTCGCCCGGTTTGAATTGATGGCGCTCGCGGAATACCGCGATGATTTCGCTGTCGCCAAGCTTGGCGACGACCTGAAGCTCCGAACCGGTCGGCTCGATGACCTGCACGATGGCGTCAACGCCATCGTCGGCCAGGGAAAAATGCTCAGGACGCACGCCATAAATGGCCGGCCGGCCATCGCTGCCCGAGGGCGCGCCGCTAACGGCGAATTTCACACCGGCGGGTCCCTCAAATGCGGCCGCGCCGTTCACCCTGATGCGGCCCTTGAGCATGTTCATTGCCGGCGATCCGATGAAGCCGGCGACAAATAGATTGTCCGGACGGTCGTAAAGATCGAGCGGAGCGCCGATCTGTTCAACGCGCCCGTCATGCATGACGACGATCTTGTCGGCCATGGTCATCGCTTCGATCTGGTCGTGCGTGAC
>AR_comb_assmDRAFT_11799476_pt1 | contig 10012 bp, 6 predicted proteins | sample ArasoioldDNA_FD_10543 | JGI IMG/M metagenome (IMG submission 10543) | reverse complement strand
CTTAGGAGAAAATATTTTTTGTCATTTCTAAAATATAATTGGAGGATTTCATACTAAAATTTTAGATTAAACTTTTCATATGTGAAAATCTTAGTAGTTTTGGTATTTAAAACCAGTATGATATCAAACAAAATTGAAAGAAAAACTCGAACTATTGTCTTTTGATTTGAAGGTAAGTCTTGCATTACTGCACTAATTTACCATACCATAATAAGTTGATTAATGATAACCGATAAGTTTAATAAAAGTAAAGAACACAAAGTGTTTATAAGAAAAAATGTAATAGATTCTCATAAAGATAATATTATAACTTACATTCTTTTGTATAGAGATTAAGATAAACATAAATATAAATAATATATTTAAAGATAATGTTAAACTTCCTAAATTTCAATATTAACATTTATCAATATTCTTCTAAATTCTTCTATAATTATATATTCTTCCCATATCTTGACCACGTTATTTCGAACCTCAACCTCGATCGATCTTTAATTCTTTATATCACTCTGTTACGTTTTTATCGAATAGAATGATTTCTACGGGCTAAAAATATAGAATTTAACAGTCCAAATCATTATTATAAACCATCTTTTAATGTAGGTCCCACGAACCAACTATCTTATAACTCATATCCCGTGTAATATATCTATATTTATTTAATCGTTGTACTATTTAGTTATGAACATGTAACATGCCTAAGTGGTTAGTGATAACGAAACGATCGTCGACTTTTCTTTTAGGACATGGTACTAACAATTTTTGCCTAACAAATTGTCTAATCGATTATAGAACTGAGATGTACAGAAGCTTATGTAAGAAGTATATCAGTTACTTATAGGTTTTAAATGATAAACATACTCAGTTTTTTTGTATACGTTTCGAAGATTAGTTTAGATTTCGGTTTGAAATTTAGATTGTAAAAACTAACTTAGAAATATCTTTCGTGTTTACATATATCATTTAAATTCCAAGAGCTTAGTTTACGTACGAAGCTTAGATCTCGACACCGCGTTACGGAGAAGTCGTCGCGATCACGTAAGGTTAAGGGAAAAAAACAATCCCACCCAAAACCTGTCGATAAGTGAAACGACATCATTACCCATACGGAATCTGAATAACTACGAAAGTAACACTCCTCAAGACATTAGTACACCAGATTGGACAAGACAAGAGATAGAGAGGCCACACCTCACACGTACGGGTTTTATGTATCGTCCCTACGCGCATGCAAGTGGCTCATTGTCCTTCTTCTTCTCTTCTTGTTCCATAAAACGACGTTGTTATTAATTCGCTCTTTATGAGTATTTTTAACATTATTATAATCTATCGTTGTTAATCGTGTCTCATTTTTTTATTAATGTGTCAACCTTTTATTCGTTCTACTTCTACATCTATTCTTACATTCCTTACTAATGGTGATGTTAATCCTTTTTTTTCCCTTTTGTGTCTTTATATGCCTAATAATATATTGAATAAAAAAGAAGAAAAGGGGTACCAAGAAAATTTTATATAGATAAGTTTTAGTATAAGAATGATAGATGAATAAAATACAGAGAGTGAATTGTAGTAGAATATGTTAGATGAAATGGTAGCTAAAATTATGTTTTAAGAACTAATTAGAATATCTAGAAAAACATTTGAAAAAATCTAATATTTTCACTCTCTTCATTCTTCATCAAAATTAATCATCAAAAACCATTCATATTGTAATATAGTGGAATTAAGAGTTGACAAAAATAAAAGAGAGTGTAATTGCTTCTTTTTTTTTCTTTCTCTAAAGATGTCATCATTTTGTAAGCTGATCGTTAACTTTTGATGGTTATATATATGCGTATACATTTATGTACATAATTATATTAATTTAAAGTGGAAAAAGGTTAAAGGGAAATAGCTGTGAGTTGGTACGGAAAGTCGAGTTCAATGGATTGGACCATAAACTCACTAATCACTTCTCTTCTATCTCTAATTTTTATAATTTGTTTCTAATTTATTTCTTTCGTATGACAAACTATAATTCGACTACTACCCTAATTGTTTTCAGTGTATATAACTTTTAGTTTGGGACTTATACAAGTAATAGCTAGAAACGATTATGGGAATCAATCTAGGAAAGTAGCCACACACACCAAAATATAGACACTTAATATTATTAAACCCTATTTTAAAATTATGATGGACCTAGTTCATTAACTTTTGTCGATGAATGCAACACTAACGGAACATGACAGGTTTCAGTCATGCCCAAAGAAGCTAATTCATTATAATAAAAGTTTGCATTTGCTTACGACTTAATGTTAGCATTGGATAAATTATACACATCTGATAATACAATGTTTGTGTTTTTGTTTGCTAGCTGCCTGGTTAGCCGCGTATACTAGATGAAGTTATTAATTTGGTTTCAACATTATGCTTCTACAGAATTTTAAACACATGATTAATAATTTCAAATGTGGCATTATTTGATGTAAATAATAGAACTGAGACGATTGTATTTAGTGTGTCGCCCCGACAAAACTCTCTTCCCACATTTTCTGGAACAAAGTGTTATTTTTCTTTTTATATTCTATACTAATAAGAAAATAATGCAAAACCGAATCGGGCAACAAAATGTAATGTAACCATGAACCGTTGGAAGAAAAAGGAAAATGAAAAAGGAAAGAGAGTCAAATGTCACATGGTGGTCCAAAGTCCAATCACAGATCAAACGTGCAATGTATTGAGCCTAATCCCTCAACATCCTCATGCAACATGCTTCTTACCACGAACAACGGCGGGTTTTTGTTTTTATTTCTCATATGAATTGAAATATAAATCAGTGTTGTATTATGTATATATGTGTCCCATCTCCATATATTCTATGCTAAAGGTTCACAAGATGATTGGATTTTTTTTGTGTGAGAGGAAATAATTTGCCAATTCTGAGTACCTTTACACGTATATAAACAATATATATGCCCTCGAATCTTTTTCATGTTTGATAGAGTTGGAATATATATGTAAATTGATCCATAACTATTCAAGTACTACTAATATTAATGGTAGATGAAGGATATCGCGCGTTACAAAAGAAACGCTTAACACGTAACTACGTTTAAATTTTGTGAATAAAACTTGAAAATAAATCAAACAAAACATTTACGTTTTAATAAACATCCAATAATGCATCTGTACGTTAAAAGAAGAAATTTCATGAGTAACTCTTTCGTACTACAGATCTAACATTTTTTTGTTTGAATTTGAGTGTAAGGTTCATTGGACGTGGTCATGACTCATGACTATATTATAAGTACAATAATTTTCCATTATCATAACCACTTACTTCAATGGACTGTTCTGTGATGTGAAACCTAGGATCTGACAACTTAAATTTAAGACAAAAAAACAAACATATAAATCATTTTAATAGAAAACCTTAGAAGGTTTTGAAAAAAGATTTAAGATATATAAAATGTAATGTTAAACCATTCATTTTAAAGATTTGAGCCTTTGAGGAAATAAATTTTCAAGCACATCTGAAATTTGAAAACAATGGTGAGTACTGAGTGGCTTATATATGCTTAGCAATTAGAAAGTTTTAATTTGTTTTGTTTTTGTTTTGGCCTCTCAAAGGAGCTTTACTTCTTTATATATAACAAGAACCCTCGTTCCCATATAACGATTATCTTTACGGGAATTTTTTTTGTTTCAAATTATGGTTTTACATTTTTTTAATTTTATTTTGAGTTGACATTTTTCGATTTCATGTTAATGAGAAGGACATGAAAACTAAATAAAAAGAGTACTGCAGCAGAGCGGCAGCATATGTCACGTGTCTTGTGAATGTAAAAAGATTCGGCTGCGTTTGAACGCAACTATTTTTCTAATCTAAGTTTTTCATGTTACAAAACTAACTATATTCAACTAACTATTTTATCCTTAGTAAAATAGTTTGTGGGTCATGTGAAGGGATTAAATTTAGTCGCTGAGTCAACATTTCGGATCATTGTTGAGTCCCCATTTGGCCGTTCATGTTACTTCACCAATTACCGTTAGTTATTCTATCAAAATTTTAAACTCTGAACTCTAACTGTCAAAACAAAGAGTTCATGTCAGATTAAAAAAGGATAATACGAGTCATAGGAGGTTAAAAAGAAGTTAGGGTATTGTGTCATCTTTAAGCTAAGATGCTAGCATTCGGTCGTATCAATTGGTTATGGCGTTCTAGTCAAACTACTGCGGTTGTCAAGGCAAAACGTAGCGCTACTGCGACTAGCAGTTCTCGTGCGCCTCATAGACTGTTCCAAAATTTGATCCCGAAGATGATTTTGATGAAGGGGCAAATATAAGACTGAATCCAGTGCTGAAACTGGTGGAACAGTCTCATGTTTCTCTGCTCTGTCCTTAAAAAGACTAGGGAAGTCTAGATGGACGATCTCTTGGCACTGATGAGGAACCACCCCTGGATGACTTATGTGACAAGAACGAACAATCGTAGAACTTCTAGTGACATAACAAAGAAAACAAGAGACTCTTCCACCAGTTTATATATCAATCGAAAAGATGAGAAGAAGTTATTGCTTTAATAAATATATTATGGTATATTAGAAAATAAAAAAAACTGGAACCGTGTTTCTTAGACATATATACCCAGAGCAAGCAAAACCAATCTATATGTCTGTCGTTCGTGTGAAATCAATGAATCAAAGCTTCCCCACTTAAAAGAAAAAAGAATAAAAGCACCAACCACAATCCAAACTAATTTAGATGAGCCAAAAAAAAACATACTATAAAAAGCACAAGGCAAAGTGTGTAAGAGTGTGCCACTTCTTCTTTCTTTTTTTATTCTTATGTAAACCAAAGATTTGCAGGAGAGGAGAGATTGGCATTACCGAGAAGGAACAATGCGATGATGATCACAACTATGAGTCCAATCCACATCCATTGCCGCAGTTTTCTCTTGCTTCCTCGGTTTCTTAAAGGCAGAGGAACCGATTTTGACTTGTTTTGTTTCAGAAACTGTGATGAAGGTTTGTGAGATTTCTTCATTTGTTGACTCTCCTCTACGGTTTGTTTCTTTGGAGTTTCGATCTCCCTTGGGGTTTCGACTACAGTTTCTGCTGTCGGAATTGGGTTTTCTGTTGCTGTCTCTTCTGATGTAAAAATCCCCTTTCTTCTCTCCTTCTTCCTTAGCTTCTTCTCTCGTTCCTACAAAATAGACAGAGTTGTTCAACAGATCCATGGCATAGTATTTAAAATAATTTTTGTCCCAACAGAAACATACTAGCTAGAGAGACTGATCGAAATCCAATTTGGATAACAGAATGACAAAAATATGCTTTTACCTTCTCCCTTTCTTCGGCTTCCTTCTGAGCCTTGAGAACAGCTCTTGCTTTTGCCTTCTCCTCTCTCTTCTTCTTCCTCTCCATTGCCTCTTTCGCTTTTGCTATTTCCTCTAACCGATGTTGCTCCTTCATCTTTGCAGCTTCCTTTTGTTTTCTCTTCTCTTCTTCTTTCTTAATTAACTCCTCTTCCTCTTTTGTTAACTTAGGCGGCTCTTCTTCTTCCGGTGTTGCTGACTTCTCTATCTCCTCTTTTCCAGAAACCAATTCTGTGACAATTGATGGAGGCTGGTCTGGCTTGACGGCCTTTTTAGATTTAGTGGTCTGACTCTTTTGCTCGGTGGGTTTAGCAACCTCCTTACCGTTGTTTTCAACTTTTGAACCTTCAAATTTAACGACTTTCTCTTTCTGTGCTGGAACTGCCTCATGTTTCTCTGCTCTGTCACTAGAAGTTCTAAGTTTGTCCGTTCTTGGAGCATAAGTGATCCGAGGTGGCTCCTCATCAGGGCCAAGAGATCGTCCATCTAGGGTTCCTAGTCTTCTAAAGGTACTCCTTGTGTTGCTTTTTACATAGTATTTACGGAACTCGTCGTCATTGTTCCACATATTCATGAAATTCTCCACCTGCTTAAAGACTGAAATGAGTACAAAGCCGACATACAGGGATTGAAAACGTAGTAGAAATTTGGCTTCTGCTTATACCTGGTCAGAACAAAGGCTTTGCAGTGCTGCTCTGTCTTTCTTCAAAGCCATTTCACTTGCTGCCCTTGAATTATCTCTGTACTTGAAGAAATATTTGTTCTGCAATACGAAAAAATAGTAAAAGTGAAGGATTTAATAAAAACCTCAGATGCAAACATTTGTAAGTTATGTCCACTTTCAGATGCTCTTTGGGTACCTTTTCTCGTTGTTGTTTCTTCAAATCCTGTAGGTGCACAAATGCTTCCTGGCGAACAGCATCAGCAGCTCTGAACTGTTCTTGCAGTTTACTCTGTGCTTCCCATTCCCCATCACACTTTTTTTTCGCAGCTTTTGTGATTTCTTCGGCTTTTGATAGATCGTTTCTGAGTGCGTCTAGTTCCTTCCTCAACACCTGTTATCACCAGAAAAGTCAGTTTTGAAATGTGTAAATGATATCCACACATAAAGGATGAGATAACTAAATCACCCGAATGGACATTATGCAAATAGATGACATAAATGCACTTGAACGGATAAATAGGTTGAATCAAAGTAGAGAGAGAACGGGTAGTAACTAAATGCAGATAGGACGTAAAAGATGACTGCTAGGACGTTTAAACTGTAGTGTACCTTCAAACGTTCTTCTGTTTTCTCTTTCTCATCCAATGCTTGCTTTACTTCATCCTTGGTACCCATACTCGAAGATATCTGCTCGCGAAGTTGCTTCAACTGCTTTATTTCACGCATGAAACCTTTTTCTTCATTCAGAGATAAAGTTGTGTGCTGCATCGTATGTTCCATATTACGCACCTGATTGGAGGCAGAGAAATAAGATAGATTAGCATAATCAAATTAGACAAGCTAAAAACTTGAACAAAACTTAGCTGGAAATGTGATCATTGGGAGTCTCACCCTTGAATCAATATCATCAACAGACGCAGCACTTTTAACCCGGCTAATCATAGACTGAAGGGCCTCAATTTCCTGCCGTTTTGAATGCATTGCTTTTCTTGCAGATCTCTCTTCTGCCATGACCGCCTTGTAACTGATATCATAGTCCTTACATATTGCCTAGAAATAACAATTTCAAAAAATGTCAGAGGCAAATTTAGAACAAAGATGTTTTAGCATATGAAAATCTCAAAAGCGTTTCTTACGCGTATCTTCTGGATATCCGCTCTAAGAGCATCCCGATTTTGTGTTTTCTGATCAACCTGCTCTTCAGCATGCTTCAGTTGCTCGGCTAACTTTTCATCATCATATCTAGGAACTCTAGGCAGAAAGTAAAAAGGTCTTTTCTCTATCTCTGCCGCTACAGTAAGCCCTTCAGAAGCATCAAGTACAGAAACTTCACCGGTCGAGGCTACTTTATCATCTGTTCTATCAACAACATTTCCTGAACACAACAATTTATATATACTGTCAACTCCATCCTTCTGATTCTCAACAAGAGAAGTACATAGCCTAATTTCATTTTTAATTAACTTATTACCTTCTTTGTTTTCAGCAGGTTGGCTGTCCACACAGTCTTTAGCTCCTGTATGTATGGTATCAGTAGATGTAACCACTTTAGATTCAAGATCCTGTGCACAGGTCTTGATTTCAGATGCAACTGAGGCAGTAGCGACTTCTTCATCTGTATTTATCGAAGATCTTTCTTTGACGTCCGATTCTTCCATCTCAGAAACTTCTTTAGGTGGTATATCCTCGCGCACAGCAACAGGAGTAGTCTTTGTCACGTTCACTTCTGAACCACAATTGACTTCTCTGTCTATTTCACCATCTTCAATAATGGATGGAGCTACATGTGCCTCAGCGCATTGTTTGATTGATTGAGCAGCTTCAGATTCCATGGCAACAGCGTCTATTTCGCCAGCCACTCCTGCTGAGCTTTCTGCAAAGTCAGAGACAGCAGTTTTGGTATCCAACAAGCTCAATGGTTCGTCGATGTTTGTAGAGAGAGTCTCAGCACTCTCATGTGATGCATTCCCAGAAAGATCCCCTGTAGGTAATTCTTTCGCTTCTTCAGCAGAATTTAGACAAACATCACCACCAACATTTAAGTTCCCCTCGCTATTGTCTCCTTGAACTTTCTCATTTGGAGCATGTTTTACATTCACATCGGTAACTTCTTCCAACTCAGCACTACAATCATCTTGAATTGTCTGGTTAGTGTCAACTCCATGATCCTCTGATAAACCTTGACTTTTGGTGTCATCGCTTACAATTACACTCGTGTCATTCGCAGAAGACACAACCTCATGTAGCGCATGGGATGGGAGTTTTTCAACTAGCCCAGATATCTCATCACTTTCTGATCCCTGCTGGTTAGTACAAGATAAGCCATCAGAAATAGCAGCTTCTGAACCATTATCTTTGGCAACAATAACAGCATCACTTATTTCTTCTGAAGCAGGGGCATCAAGAACTTCCTTAACTTCGGATGATATGTGTTGTTTTCCACCTTGATCACAAGTAGGATCGCTGGCATCTTGAGATTCTGGATGAGTGTTTATACTCCCATCAGACACAGAGCCATCATCAACAGCTCCAATTTCCGATTGCATCTTGCTGTCTTCAGATTCTGATTTGCTATTACCATTTTCAACAACACTATCTTTGCCAGAAGGCTGGGAATCCAAGCTGATGGCATTGAGAGCTTGAGTCTCAGCAGGGACGTCACTGCTTACCTCTGATACAACAACATCCACGGTTCCAGAGTCTGGCAACACTTCACCATCGGAAGCATTGACTTTTTCCGCCACTGAAGTGAATGGAACATCACTACTTCTCTCCAACTCTGATTCTACTGGAGGGTGACCGTTTTCAACAGAAACAGGTTCCAAAACTGTTACAGGTTCTGATCCGACGTGATCATTCACAGATTCAGATCCATTGATGGTTTCAGCTGGATCTGTTACCGTAGGTTGTCCCAAATCCATGCCTCCATCACTAGGCTCAGTTGGAGAAACCTTAGCGCTCACCAACTCAGACTCCCTTACTTCATCTGAGTCAACAGGGTGCTTTTCTACATTCTCGTTAAGTTTTAGATCTTGAGAAACATCCAAATCCCGATCAGATTTTTCTTGGGCTTCAATCTTGTCCCCTTGATGTCCCTCGACATCTGTTTCACTATCAGATTCGATTTCAACTTCAGGCTCCTCTACGTTATTCTTTGTCAGATCCTTGGATCCAACTTCAGAATCATGAAGTTGCTCCACTTCCTCTTTAGATTCCACTTTACCCTCAAGCCCACTTTCTAGATGCCCATTACCAGGATGCTGCTGGTCGACACTTTTTTCAAGAGAATCCTCAACTTCCGACTTTGGGATCTCAACGACTTCCTCTGGTCCATCATCTGTACTTTCTAGCTCAGACTTTTCCAGGGTTTGACTATCTTGAGAAACTCCCAAAACATCATCATCGGCAATACTTGGAGCATCTACCTTCACATTCTCTCCTTCCTTAAGATCTTTCTCCACATTGGCATCATCAACAGGCTTAACATAATCAGACTCTACAAAATCATCTCCAACGGTATCATTCTCCGTAATGAAATCGTAAGAACCATCGGTATCGTTCCCGTTGCCATTATTACTACCACCATGGCTGATCCCATTCACCACGTCCTCTTTGGTGGCCGAAACAACTACCTCCGGTTTAATCTCAGTCGCATTCTCAAAATCAACCTTCACCGACACCTCTCCTTGGTCTCTCTCTACCTCCACCGGCATTTTCACCGCTTCACGAACGATAAGCTAATCAAAGGCGTAAGAATAAATCAGATCAAACGAAATTGCAGCCAGCTCTAACGAAAATTCACGACCATAAAAAACTAAACCGACATGGACGGAGATCAGAGAAATTTCAGGGAAAATAAAAAAGCGATTTGCAACTAACCTTGAGATCAGGCTTTGTCGCCGGAGATTTCGAATGCTGAGATAGTCGGATCGGTAAGAAAGACAATGCCGGCGATTAACAGAGGAGGAATTTGAGGAAATTTTGGTCCG
>AR_comb_assmDRAFT_10634197_pt1 | contig 10012 bp, 5 predicted proteins | sample ArasoioldDNA_FD_10543 | JGI IMG/M metagenome (IMG submission 10543) | reverse complement strand
AGCGCCGAGTACCTGGTCAACGCCGACGAGCTGCAGATCAAGATCGCCCAGGGAGCCAAGCCCGGTGAGGGCGGTCAGCTCCCCGGCCACAAGGTCGACGAGCGCATTGCACGGGTCCGTTGCTCCACGCCCGGGGTGACGCTCATCTCGCCACCGCCCCACCACGACATCTACAGCATCGAGGACCTCTCGCAGCTCATCTATGATCTCCAATCGGTCAACACCGAGGCACGGATCAGCGTGAAGCTGGTGAGCGAGGTCGGCGTTGGCACGGTGGCAGCCGGTGTCACCAAGGCGGGCGCGGGATGCGTCGTGGTCGCCGGATACGAGGGAGGCACCGGCGCCTCGCCCGTCTCCAGCATCCAGCACGCGGGCCTCCCCTGGGAGCTGGGCGTGGCCGAGACGCACCAGACGCTCGTCGAGAACGGGATGCGCGGCCGGGTGCGGGTCCAGACCGACGGCGGAATGCGAACCGGACGCGACGTGGTCGTCGCCGCGCTGCTCGGCGCGGAGGAGTACGGCATGGCCACCGCGTCGCTGGTGGCGATGGGCTGCGTGATGCTGAGAAAGTGTCACCTCAACACCTGCTCGGTGGGCATCGCGACGCAGGATCCCGAGCTGCGCGAGCGCTTCGCGGGCACGCCGGAAGGCGTCGTCCACTTCTTCCTCTTCGTGGCCCGCGAGGTGCGCGAGCTGCTGGCGAAGCTCGGCGCCCGGAGCCTGGACGAGATCATCGGACGGCGCGACCTCCTCACCCGCCGGCAGGACGTGCCGCACTGGAAGGCCCGGAAGCTCGACCTGAGTCAGATGCTGGTGATGCCGCGAGCGCCGGCGGACGCCCCTCGCCACTGCGTCGAGGTCCAGAGGAAGGACGTCTCGGACCACCTGGACCGCGTGCTGCTCCAGCGCGCCCGGAGCACGCTCGAGGGAGGGCCGCCGAGTCTGATCGTGCTCCCGATCAAGAACGCCCACCGCGCGGTGGGAGCGATGCTCTCCGGGGAGATTGCCCGGACCCGCGGCGCCGCGGGCCTCCCCGACGACAGCATCCGGGTGCGGCTCCAGGGCTCGGCGGGCCAGAGCTTCGGAGCGTTCCTCGCCGCCGGCGTGACGCTCGAGCTGGAGGGCGACGCGAACGACTACGTCGGCAAGGGTCTCTCCGGAGGGCGGGTCATCGTCCGGCCGCCAGCCGGCACGCGCTTCCCGCCGGAGGAGAACGTCATCATCGGGAACACGGTGCTCTACGGCGCGACGCGCGGAGAGCTGTTCGCCTCGGGGCTGGCCGGCGAGCGGTTCGCGGTCCGCAACAGCGGCGCCTCGGCGGTGGTCGAGGGCGTGGGCGACCACGGCTGCGAGTACATGACCGGGGGCGTGGTCGTGGTCCTCGGGGCGACCGGCCGCAACTTCGGCGCCGGCATGAGCGGCGGGATGGCGTTCGTGCTCGACCGTGAGCGCCGCTTTCGTGACCGCTGCAACGGCGACATGGTGGAGCTCGAGTCGCTGGTGGACGAGTCGGACATCTGGCTCGTGTACGGGCTGGTGGAGAACCACCTCCGGCACACCGGCAGCCCGGTGGCCCGGCGAGTCCTCGACCACTGGACGCACCTCGTCCCGCAGTTCGTGAAGGTGATGCCCACCGACTACAAGCGCGTGCTGCAGGCGCGGCGCTCGGCGCAGCGGCCAGCGACGACGGTGCCGGCCCGTCCGCGGCTCCGCGCGGTGGAAGGCTAGGCGGAGCGCTCATGGGCAAGACCACCGGCTTTCTCGAATGGCAGCGCGAAGCGGCCCCCAAGCGGCCCAGGTCCGAGCGGATCCGCGACGCGCGGGAGTTCGTCCTCCCGTTGCCCGGGGAGCAGAGCCGACAGCAGGCGGGCCGCTGCATGGACTGCGGCATCCCCTTCTGTCACCAGGGCTGTCCGCTGGGGAACCTCATCCCCGACTTCAACGACCTGGTGTGGCGGGGGCGCTGGGAGGAGGCCTGGCGCGTCCTCTCCAGCACCAACGACTTTCCCGAGTTCACCGGGCGCCTGTGCCCCGCCCCCTGCGAGGCGGCGTGCGTGCTGGCCATCGACCAGGCGGCGGTCACCATCGAGCAGATCGAGAAGGAGATCGCCGATCGCGCCTTCGCCGAGGGCTGGGTGCGGCCGCGGCCTCCTGCCTCCCGGAGCGGAAAGACGGTGGCGATCGTCGGCAGCGGGCCTGCAGGGCTGGCAGCCGCGGCCGGGCTCAACCGCGCCGGGCACACGGTGACGGTCTTCGAGCGGGCGCCCGCGCCCGGCGGGTTGCTCCGCTTCGGCATCCCCGACTTCAAGCTGGAGAAGTCGATCGTCGAGCGGCGCGTGAGGCTGCTCGAGGCCGAGGGCGTCACCTTCCGCTGTGGCGTGGACGTCGGGAAGGCACCGGGCTTCGACCAGCTCGCCGCGGAGCACGACGCGCTGGTGCTCGCGCTCGGCGCACGCCGGCCCCGCGACCTCGCCGTTCCAGGCCGCGAGCTGCCCGGCGTGGTCTGGGCGATGGACTACCTCGAGGCGCAGAACCGGCACGTGGCGGGCGCGCCGCTGCCGCCGGAGCTCTCGGCCAGCGGCAAGCGCGTCGTCATCCTCGGCGGCGGCGACACCGGGTCCGACTGCCTGGGGACGGCGCACCGTCAGGGCGCCGCGCACGTCGAGCAGATCGAGCTGCTCCCCGCCCCTCCGCCCACCCGCGCCCCGGGGAACTGGTGGCCGGAGTGGCCCATCGTCTTCCGGACCTCGTCCAGCCAGGAGGAGGGAGGCGGCCGCGAGTTCGCGCTCTCCACCACCCGGCTCATCGGCCGGAACGGATGGCTCGCGGAGATGGAGCTGGCACGGGTCCGGATGGAGAAGGACGATGCCGGACGGAGCCGCGTGATCAGCGTCGCGGGCTCGGAGTCCACCCGGCCGGTGGATCTGCTCGTCCTCGCCATGGGCTTCGTCGGCCCGGAGACCGCGGCGCTCGAGTCGCAGCTCGGCCTGGCGCTCGATGGGCGAGGCAACGTGAAGGTCGACCCGCGCTTCCGGACGTCGCGGCCAGGGGTCTGGGCAGTGGGCGACGCGCGGCGGGGAGCGAGCCTCATCGTCTGGGCCATCTCCGACGGGCGGGAAGCCGCCCGCGACGTCGACTCGGCGCTGAGCAGCGCTCCTTCGCGGCTCCCCACGCGCGGCGCGGACCTGCCGTTCACCGTCCCGGGCTGAGTCGCCCGCCGAGCTTCCGAGACCGCTCGCCATCCGATGGCACCATGACTGAACGCGGACACCGCGCGCACGCGGCGTTGCGGGCCTGATTCGCCGTCAACACTGTCGCGCTCGTTCAGCGAGCGGTGCTGGCGGCTCGCCAATTTTCGGCGCCTACCTCCGCGCCTCTCTTGCAGGAGGGAGTGGGCCGATGAACCGAAGGGGGAGTGCTGGACTGAGGAGCGTGCTGTTTGCGGCGGTGATGCTCGCGCTGGTCCCGACGTCCTGGGCCGGGGACAAGGATGATGATCCGCTACCGCCGGTGAGACCACCGGACGGATTCAAGATCCGGCCGGTGAAACCCGAACGGGAGCTGCGGCAGATCCTCCGCGACATCGATCACAAGCACATCGAGAAGACCATCAAGACGCTCGCCGGATTCGGGACGCGCCATCTCGAGTCGAGTCAGACCGACCCGAACCAGGGCATCGGCGCAGCAACCAACTTCGTCTTCGAGACGCTCCAGGGCTACGCCGCCGTCTCGGGTGGACGGATGACCGTGGAGAAGCAGACCTTCCATCTTCCTCAGACGCCCGGAGCGATCCTCAACCCGGCAGGAGTGGACCTCACGAACGTGGTGGCGACCATCCACGGGAGCCTCACGCCTGATCGCATCTATCTGATCTCGGGTCACATCGATACACGGCGCACCGTTCTCACCAATCCTGATGCGCTCCAGCCCGGAGCGGACGACGATGCCTCCGGCGTCGCGGTGATCATGGAGGTGGCCCGCGTGCTGGCGAGCCACAGCCCCGAGTCGACGATCGTCCTCACGGCGGTGGACGGCGAGGAAGAGGGGCTCTTCGGGTCCGACTTCCAGGCGAAGGCGTACAAGGCCGCCGGCGCCAACGTCGAGGGCATGTTCTCGAACGACATCGTCGGCGCGAGTCGGTCCGAGAACGGCGTGAGCGACGCGCACCGGGTGCGCCTCTTCAGCGAGGGTGTTCCCACCACGCTCCGTCCCTCGGCGATCCCACCCACGACGCCGCCCCTGACCGGCGCGCTGCTCACCTCGGCCCAGTCGCTGGCCCTCCAGCTGCTGCAGCTCACCGGAGGGGAGAACGACAGCCAGTCCCGGCAGCTCGCCCGGTTCGTGAAGAGCGTGGCCGAGAACGAGGACACCGACATGCGCGTGTGGCACCTCTACCGGCGCGACCGGTACCTCCGCGCCAGCGACCACGTCTCGTACCAGACCCAGGGGTACCCCGCGGCGCGCTTCACGGAGCCGAACGAGACCTTCGCCCACGAGCATCAAGACGTCCGGGTGGAGAACGGCGTCCAGTTCGGCGACCTGGTGGAGTTCGTGGACTTTCAGTACGCGGCGCGGGTTGCGAAGGTGAACGCCGCCACGCTCTGGTCCCTCTCCCAGGCTCCCGGCACACCGAAGAACGTCCAGATCCACGCCCCGGTGCTCACCAACGACACGCTCCTCACCTGGAACGCCAACACCGATCCCGACCTCGACGGATACGAAGTGGTGTGGCGTCAGACCAGCGAGGAGGACTGGACCAATGCCATCTCGGTCGGGAACGTGACCAGCGTCACCATCCCGCAGGCGCCGAAGGACAACTTCCAGTTCGGCGTGCGCGCCGTCGACCGTGACGGGCACCACAGCCCCGTGGCGTTCCCGGTCACGAACTTCACCAACTGACGTCCTTTGCAGCCCCGGCGACGTCGCGACCCGGACTTCGCGGCGTCGCCCGGGTGTCCGGCGGAACACCCAGGGGACCCAGCGAGTCGGACCACGCTCGCTGGACACGCTCGGTGTCGGATGCCGGAAGCGCCTTCGCCTCAGCGTGCCGTGGCTCCGCTCGACAGCTCGGGGGCGATCTCCCGCGACAGCTTCTCCACCGCCCGGCCAAGCGCCTGCGCCACGTCGGCCGGAGCGCCCGTCCCGGCGGCCTCGGTGATCCGCGTGCGATGCGTTCGCTCGGGCTGATCGGCCCCGGCGGGAAGCACGAACCAGACCGCGTCCATCACCAGCTGGCTGGACATGTCCAGCCGGTTCATCGCCACCACGACCGTCCGGTCCGTCGAGAGGCCGGGCACCGCGTCACCCAGCACCTGCGCCTCCGGCACCAGCGCCCCCAGGTCCTGGACGAGCGTGTTCCGGAGCAGCGCATCGAGCGGCTCGACCCACCGGTCGTACTCGTCCACCGCCACGGAGTTCTCGCCAGTCCGCCGGACGATCTGCGGCCGGTCCACGCCCTCCGGCAAGGTCACCGGCGCGACGCGGATCCGCAGCGATGCTCCCCCGCCCCCGCCGCCCTGCCCCTCGTGCGGGTTCAGCGTGGAGAGCGTGTAGAAGCGGGCCGCCGGCGAGCTCCCCAGGCACCCAGCGCCCGCCAGGCCCACGACCGCCGTCGACAGCAGCGCGTTCCACCTCATGGCCGCTTCCCCTGCACGAGGGCCTCCGGATGTCGTTCGAGGTAATCGGTCAGGAGACGCACCGACCGCGATGCTTCTCGCAGGTCGCGCAGCGCGCGCGGCAGCTCCCCGCTCCCGGTGCTGGAGGTCCCCAGCAGGCCAGAGGTCGCCGACAGCGTCTTCTCCAGCTGCACGGAGGCGCCCTGGAGGCTCTGCATCGTCGGGCCGATGTGCGTGCTCGCCTCGCGAGTGAGGACGTCGAGGTTCTTGATCGTCTCCGACAGCTCCGGCGAGCGAAGGACCTGGTTGGCTCCCTGCACGAGGCTCCGCGCGTCGGCGAGGAGCCGGTTCGCGGACTCGGTCATGTCGTCCAACCCGCTTCCGGGGACGGTGGGGATCTCCGGGTACTTCCCGCCCAGAGCGAGCCGCGCCTTCGGCGAGCGGGGATGGAACGCGAGCGCAACGATCTTGTGGCCGGTGAGGAGGCTCCCCGTGTCCAACTCGGCGCGGAGCCCACGCGACACCAGCAGCGCCATCTGCGCATCGGTGGACTGTTGCAGCTTCTGACCCTCCGTCGGAAGCTCGCCCTCGTGGAGGAGCACCTTCTCCGGATCGAGCGTCAGGGTCACCGGAACGCGGAGCTGCCCCGCCTCGCCCTCGAGGCGCACGTCGGTCACCCGTCCCACCCGGATGCCGAGCAGCTCGACCGGCGTCCCCACGTCGATGCCCCGGACCGAGCCGCCGAAGTGCGTCAGGTACGAGACCTGCGGCCCGTAGGGCATGCTCTGGGCCGCCTCCTTGTCCGCGTACAGCTCGAACTCGCTGTCCTTCGGGACGGGCGAATCGCTGGCGCCCTCGGGCCGGGTGTCGAAGGCGATACCGCCGAGGATGACCGCCTGCAGCGACTCGGCCCGCGCCTTGAAGCCCGCGCCGCCGGTGCTGATCTCGACACCCGACGCATTCCAGAAGCGCGTCTCGGGCCGGACCATCGCGTCGTGCGGGCCGCGGACGAAGATGTTGACCGCGACGCTCTGCCCGTCCTGGGCCAGGGTCGAGCCGAGCACCTCACCGACCGGAACCCCCCGGTAGTACACCGGAGAGCCACGGCTCAGCGATCCGAGGGTCTTCGCACGCAGGACGAAGCTCTTCCCGTCGCCCGACGGAGGGAGCACCGGCGGCTCCTCCAGGCCCTTGAAGCTCTCGGTCCGGTTGCCGCGGCCAGGCTCCATCTCGATGTAGGCGCCCGAGAACAGCGTGCCCAGCCCCGAGACGCCACCGATGCCCAGGCGCGGCCGGACCACCCAGAAGCGCGTGCCGGTGGTGAGGTGCGCCTTGAGATCGCTCCGCATCCGGGCATGGACCTCGACCCGGCTGAGGTCGCGGCTCAGGTCCAGATACTCGACCAGGCCCACCTCGACGTTGCGGAGCATCACCCGGGTTCGCCCCGCGTCGATGCCCTCGGCGCTGGCGAAGGTGATGGTGATGAGCGGTCCGCGCTGGTTGTACGTCTTCCATCCCAGCCAGCCGGCGATCGCCACCGCGGCGATCGGTACGAGCCAGATGGGCGCGAACCGGCGGCTCTGGACGCGCGCCTCGCGAACCTCGGTCATCCGTTCCTCCCCTCCACCGCGTCCCACATCAGCCGCGGGTCGAACGCCTCGGCAGCGAACATGGTGATGACCACCACGGCGGCAAAGGCGACCGCTCCGGCCTTGGCCTCCACCGTGGCCAGCACACCGAACTGCACCAGCGCCACCAGCAGCGAGATCATGAACACGTCGATGTTGGACCACCGGCCGATCGCGTCGACCACCCGGTACAGCCGGGTACGGAAGCGGAGCGCCCAGCTCCACCGCTGCCGGACGGAGACCACGAACCAGGTCAGGCTGAGCAGCTTCAGGACCGGGACCAGGACGCTGGCGAAGAGCACGATGAGCGCGAGCGGCCAGTATCCGCGGCGCGCCAGCTCGCCGATGCCGGTGATGATGGTGTCCGGCGTCGGGTGCCCGAGCCGCCCCACCGCCATGATGGGGAGGATGTTCGCGGGGAGGTAGAGGGCCGCGCCGGCGACGACCAGGGCGACGGTGCGGTTGATGCTGTCCCGCTTCCGGCGCCACAGCGGGCTGCGGCAGCGCGGGCAGCGAGCCCCCTCGGCGAGACCCGTCAGGAGGTCGCACTGCGGGCAGGCCATCGTGGGACCGGAACCGCGAACCGGTGCGGGCCGGCGGATCGAGTCCCACACGTGACGGCGGTCCAGCGCCTGGTCCACCAGGAAGGTGAGGAGCGCGGTCGCCGCAACCGCCCAGCCTCCGATGCCGATCTTCACGCGGCCGAGCTCCTCCAGCCGGGTGAACGCCACGAAGCCGCCGATGACGTACACCTCGAGCATGGTCCACGGGCGCAGCCGCTCGGCGAGCCGGAAGAGCGGCCCGAGCTCGCGCGCCCTCCGGCCGGCGCGGACGTGGAACAGCACGTAGGCCACCGCGCTCAGCCAGAGCAGCGGGAAGACGATGGAGAAGAAGGACACCAGCAGCGCGAGCGCCGGCATCTGATCGGAGATGAGCGCCCGGGGGCCGCTGATGAGGAGGTTGTCGCGGTGCCTGCCCGCGAGGTTGACGTCGATGATGGGAAAGGCGTTGGCGATCAGCCCGCAGAGGACGCCGGCCACTGCGAGGGCCAGGGGCGTGGAGTCGGGCGGCTCACGGCGGTCGAGCACGGCGTCGCACCGGAAGCAGCGGGCGAGCGCGTGGAGCCCGAGCGCCGGCAAGGTCTGGACCTGCGCGCAGTCGTGACAGGCGACCTCCTCGGCCGCCGCGGCTTCCTCTCCGGACGTGTCCACTCAGGGTACGAGAGGTAGGTCGCCCCCTCGCTCCTGCCGACCCCCCGGTCGAACGTCGACGTCCAGCGGACAACGTCAGCGCCAGCCGACCCGCCGGGCCCAGGCCTCGAACTGCTGCCGGCGTGCGGCGTGGTCTGCCGGAGGAACATCCCCCGGCTCCCGCTGACCTCGGTTGGCGGCCTCGAGCGACTCGGCCATGGGGGGGAGGCCCACCGCCGCGCGGCGAGCGTCGAGACCCTCGGGCGCCTCCACCGGCCCCGGGGACAGCCGGCCGGTCTCGTCCCAGTCGAGGAGCGTGCCGTGGAGCGACGGGCGTCCCTCGAGGTGCCGCACGCGGTCCTCCAGCATCGCGGCCTGCAGCGACGTTGCGTCCCCGCGTGCCGCGGCCTCCTGAACGAGGGAGAGGAAGCGACGCTGCAGCGCCGGGGTCGCGATGGCGTGATGGGCGATTCGCCAGGCGGCGGCCGCGCCGTCCTCCCCCGCCTGCGACCGCCCGGGCCAGCCGGACTGGTCGACGAGCCGGGCGAGCCGCGCGGCGAGAGCGCGGTGCACCGCCTCCATTCGCGGGTCGTAGCCGCCGAAGAGCCGGCCTTCCCGGACGAGCTGGGCGCGGACCGCCTGATCCTCGGCGTCCATCGCCAGCAGCTCCAGACGGAGCGCGTCCGCGGGCGGGGGCGCGAGCTTCCAGCGCCGGTGAAGCCAGAGCCACTGCTCGGGCGTGTCGCGAATGATGCGCTCCAGCGCCGCCGTCACCCGGGCGGCGTGCGTCCAGAGGTCACGCTCGCGGTCTCCGGTGCGAGGAACCTCGAAGGGCCCCTCGACGCGGAAGCGCAGCCTGCCGTTCTCGCGCAGCGCCACCACCACCAGCGTGGGCGCCCCGGTCCGGAGCGCGGCCATGGAGAGTGCCGGCGTCATCGCGGCGGGCCGGCCGAAGAAGGGCACGAAGAGCGCGTGCCTGCCGCCGATGGCCTGGTCCACCAGCATGGCCACGACCTCGTTCTTCCGGATCGCGGCCACCATCGCCGCCAGCGCACCGCGCGCGGGGATGAGCCGCAGGCCAGAGCGCTCGCGCGCCTCGACCAGCCGGGCGTTGACCCCGCCGCGCAGCGGCCGCACGACGGCGTGGAGCGGAACCCGCTGGGCCATCGCCGCGCCGAACATCTCCCAGCTTCCGAGGTGCGCGGTGCCGACGAGCAATCCCTTGCCGGCCGCGAGCGCGCGCTCGACCGGGCCGAAGTCGTCCACCTGCACCTCGGAGAGGAGCTGGGCCGGGGGCGCCCCGAGCGTGCGGAGCGCGTCCACCACCACCCGCGCCATGTTCGCGTAGGCGGCGCGCGCGATCGCCCGTCGCTCGTCGCGGGAGCGGTCCGGAAACGCACGGGCCAGGTTGTCCAGCGTGACGCGACGTCGGATGCCCAGCGCGAATGCGCAGGCGGCGACCGCGCGGGCGAATGCATCGACGATTCCGGACGGAAGTGCCTGGAGGAGACGCACCAGAACCCCCGCGGCCGCCCGGGAAAGGACAGTCGACTGGACGAGCGCGGGCCTCTCCACCACG
>AR_comb_assmDRAFT_10106752_pt1 | contig 10012 bp, 10 predicted proteins | sample ArasoioldDNA_FD_10543 | JGI IMG/M metagenome (IMG submission 10543) | reverse complement strand
TGGAGTCCCCCTTTTCACGAGACCGACGATAGGGAACCATATAATCCCGAGTGACCAACACAGGCAACCCCGCGCGATCCTGTTTGACAGAGCGTCGGCTCCTGCTAATGTGACGTGCTAACGATCGAGGAGGAATTGTCCATGAATATACTGATCACCGGAGCGGGACTGATCGGCAGCAACGCCGCTCGGCACGCCATCGACGCCGGTCACAAAGTAGCGCTTTTCGATTTGTCACCAAACCGGGGTTACGTCGACAAGATCGTCGGTCGAGACAAAACTGATATCGTGGCCGCCGATATGCGCGACTTGCCGGCGCTTCTCTCGGCGCTGGAAAAATTCAACATCGACACCATCGTTCATACCGCGGGTTTGATCGGGTCGCGCGTACAGGAAAATTCTTACACCGGCGCGACCAACAACATCCTCGGCACAATCAACATCCTTGAAGCTGCGCGGCTGCGCAAACTGCGCCGCGTGGTTTACGTCAGTACCTTTGGCGTTTATGATCGTAGCGGTATCAACGACAGCGTAATCCGCGAAAGCCACCCGATCGGCGGCCATAATCTCTACGCCACTACAAAAGTCTGCTCGGAACACCTGGTTCATGCCTACGCCAGCATGTACAACCTCGATACCGTGATCATTCGGCCGGGCGGCGTATTTGGCCGCGGTTTTTACGTTGGCGGGTCGACTGTGGGCAAAGTGATGCGCGCCTTGACGCTTTCAATTATCAAAGGCGAGCCGATCAGCATCGATGCGAAGACGTACGGTCCGAACGAGTACGTTTATGGAAAGGACGTCGGCAGAGCGCTCTTTCTCGCTTGTGTCGCACAGAATCCAAAGCAGCGAGTCTATAACGTGGGGACCGGAGTTGTGCACGGCCCTGAGGAACTCGCCGGTGTCGTGAGAGAGTTGGCGTCCGGAAATGAAGTCAAAGTCAGCGGCACGAGCGCCGCTGATAGAAGCCGAAACATACCTATGGACATCAGCGTCTCAAAAGCCGAACTCGGCTATGCGCCGAAGTTTATGCTGAAAGATGCCCTGCGTGATTACATGGAGGAGTTGTGGTCGGAGGAACGGCGGCAATAACCTAGGTACCGAAACGAAACCGGATCATGTAGTACAACGCCGCGAGACCGTCTTTCCACGTGATCTTCTTTCCTTCCAAGTAGGTGCGGCCGTGATAGGCGATCGGCACTTCATAAAACCGACAGCCTTTTTTTGCCAGCTTTACAGTGATTTCTGGCTCAAATCCGAAACGCTTGGACTGAAGCTCGATTCCCTTCAGCGCTTCAGCGCGAAAAACTTTGAAACCCACTTCCATGTCCGAGAGATTCAGATTCGTCAGCATATTCGAAAGCAGCGTCAAAATGCGGTTGCCCATGGAATGCCAGAAAAACAGGACCCGGTGCGCGCCGCCGCCGGCGAAGCGGGTACCGTAAACGACATCCGCCACGCCCTCCTGAATGGGTTGCAGTAAATTAGGGTAATCCTTCGGATCGTACTCCAGATCTGCGTCCTGAATCAGCAGCACGTCGCCGGTCGCATGCGCGATGGCGCTCTTCAACGCCGCGCCTTTGCCCTGGTTTTCTGGTTGGAAAATAATTTTGATTTCGTTGAGCGGATCGCCGCCCCGGCGGTTTTCTTCGTGGAGTCGCGTCAAAATTTCCCGGCTCCGATCCTTTGAACCATCATCGACAAGGATGATCTCCTTCGGCAGATTGACGGCACAGACGCGCCGGACGATCTCGTCCAGCGTCCGCTCTTCGTTATAGACGGGGACCAGGACGGAAAGCTTCACTGCTCGAATTCGCGCTTTTTGAGTTCTCGGACGAACGCGGAAAGCTTGGGGTCGGCATTTACCGCATCATTTATTTTGGCCTGGAAATCTGCAGCCGCACGTTCCAGCGGGGTAGTATCGACTCTGAGGCCGAGCCACTGATTCAAGCGCAATAGCAACGCCAGCGTTCCCCTGGGATTGGGCGAAACCGACAAGTAATGCGGCAATGATGCCCAGAGACTCACATGCGGCACACCAGCAACCCTGCAAGCATCCGCCAGGACGCCCACAATTCCCGTCGGACCCTGATAACGCGAGGGTACCAGATCGAGCTGTTCCATTAACTGCGGATCGGTGGAAAATCCAGTAAGAGGCACCGGGCGCGTATACAGAACCTCGTCGAGATACGCGCCTAGGGTAATCACCATCTCCGCCTGGCATTCCCGCGCAAATTGAAGCATGGTTTCAGTAAAGGTTCGCCAACGCAGATGCGGCTCGGCGCCGAGTCCGAGGACAAAATCCTTTTCGATGCCGATGCCGGCGCCGTGATAAAAATCATAGGAGGGCCAATGAATTTCCCGATTTTTGCTTTCGTTCAGGCGCACCACCGGCCGTTGCCGGTAGAAATCATAGAACTCCTCGGGATCGATGCTCGCGAACTTCTTGCTCAGCAGTTGATCGATGAGATACCGAACCGCCGTCGAAGCGGACGCGCCTGCATCGCTCCAACCGGCAAACGACAACAACAGCACGGGATTACGCAACGCCGGTCGGCTATCAAAGTTTAGAACTTCCATAGTCGATCAATCTAACACAAATAGGGCGCTTCTCTCCAGGGCAAAAACGCCGAAATCGTTGTTGCGGATGGCATTTAGGCGGGTTCAGCCAACAAACAGCGTGAATTTAGCACCGTTGAGGTTGATAAGCGGTTTCGGCGAAAGCAGACGGCGGTCAGGAGAGAGTACCCGCTGGGCAATTTCCCGATTCACTGGCGGTACTGGGCTGAGTTGTCGGATTTCATCGAGGTCGAAATAGGCGGCATGATCGACCTCATGTCCGTCCGCGACCGGCTCGCCGCGAATCGGCCGCAAAAGCAGAACCACGTAAATGCCGTTGCCGTTCTCCGGATCATAGCGGCTTCTGAGTCCAAGCACCGCTTCGACTTCGCTGACAACACCTGTTTCTTCCTTGACTTCGCGTACTACCGCCTGTTCGATCGTCTCATCAGGCTCGATGAAGCCGCCCGGCAACTGCCAGTTACCTCGGCCATGCCGGGATGCACGTCGGACTAATAACAGTCGCTGGTCGCGCACGACGGCGCCACCGACACCGATATTGTACCCGTTCCTGTACCGCTCAGGAATCGCCACGAAAAACTCGATGCGAGATGCCGCAGAGAGCTAACTTAAGCCGTGCGCCTATGTAACCGATCAGTTGTCTAACAGCGCTTATAATGCGACGGGGGTCGGGAAGCAAGAAGAAGGAAGGTCGCAGAATAAAGCAAGACTGGCGGGTGAAGATGTATGGAAACGTATGGGGCGACCAGCCGTCGCCCCATACGCAAGCGAACTAATCGTGGCGGTAGTCCCAGCGTGAGCGATCCCGGTCAGATAGTCGGCCCCAGTTCCACCGACCGTTATCACCTCTGTTCCACCACCCTGAATTGTCGTACCGGCCATAGTTGCCGTACCGGTAGCGGTCACCGCGATAATCGTCATAGCGACCGAGTTGCCGGCGGTCCTGACCGATTTCTCTCAAATCATCGCGAATCTCGGCGCGTTTCCGATATATGTCGTCACGGCTGCCGCCATTACGGTAGAGACCTGAGAGATCGCGGCGGTCGCGCTCCAATTCGTTACGATCCTTTTTGAGCTCGCGCCGTGCTGCGTCATCGAGTTTCTTCTGGCGATTGCGCGAATTGGCGTCTGCAATATTGGGCGTGCCAAAGGCGAGCAGGGATACGATCCCGGCCGCTACCAAGCTTAAGAATCCTCTTTTCATAGGAACCCTCCTTTGAGCCGTTAGACTCGCCAGAGGAGCATCCGTTAACGGGTGCGTTACCGCGTTCTGGCTTGGGCAAAAAACAAATGGCTTTAGATACTGAAAAATGTCCAAGCCAGCGCCCGAACAGTAGAAATCATCCTTGGTGCTAGCTTTCTGCAATGCTCGGAGATACTTTGGGAGCCAGTCGTCTCGCGTTTTAAGTCAGGAGCAATGCGTGGTCGCTAATCCAGCCTACGATCCGACCGATATCCGGTATTACGATGAAAAGGACCTTCGAACAGAAGCTGAGCGGATCTTTGGTCGCTGCGCCGACTGCCGTTTGTGCGTAAAGTTTTGCGGCAGCTTTCCCAAGCTATTCGAGGCCATTGATGAGTACTGCACGGACGATAAATACGCTGAAGTTGACACCAAGAAATTAAAGCACCAGGACATCGATAGTGTTGTCGATCTCTGTTTTCAATGTAAGCTTTGCTACATCAAATGCCCCTACACTCCGGGCGATCACGACTGGGCGATCGATTTTCCCCGTTTGATGGCCAGAGCCAAAGCCCAACGAGTGAAGAAACAAGGGGTGCCGTTGCGCGACCGCTTACTCGGCACGCCTGATCTTGTCGGCAGAATCGGTACCGCTATTGCGGACTTCGCGAATAGGGCTAATGAGAATTCAATCAACCGTCAACTGCTGCATCGCACGTTGGGCATTCACAAGGATAAAAAGCTACCGCCATTTGCGTCCAAGCCGTTTGCAGCTCATTTCCGGACTTACCGGCAAAAAATTTCCAGTGAACCGGTCGCCAGAATCGCGTTCTTCTCCACCTGTTATGTAAATTACAACCAGCCGGAAATCGGTCTGGACACACTTGCCGTCATGGAGCACAACAACGTCGACGTAGCGTTTGCGTATGAGCAATGCTGCGGTATGCCGCTCTGGCATAACGGAGATATGGACGGCGCTCTCAAGTTTGCGAAGCAAAACGTTTCACGCTTGATTGACCACGTCACCCAAGGCCGCACTGTGGTCGCCACCGTTCCGACCTGCTCACAAATGATCCGCGTCGAATACCCACGCATGCTCGGCAGCGACGAAGCCAAGAGGGTGGCGGCCCAAACGATGGATCCGATGGAATTTCTGGCGCGCCTAGCGGCTCAAGGAAAATTAAAAAAAGACTTTAGGACTGGCGCCGGTGAAATCACGTACCACGTTCCTTGTCACCTGCGCGCGCAAAATGTCGGTTACAAAACCCGCGATATTTTAGCCATGTTGCCGGAAACGAAGGTACGAGTCGTCGAGGAATGCTCGGGTCATAATGGCACTTGGGCGATGAAAAAAGAAAACTTCGAACAGTCACTCAAGTGGGGTACTCGGGCCTTTCATGCGATGGCCGAAGGAAACCCGAGCGTAACGTGCTCCGATTGTCCGTTAGCGGCCATACAAATCGAACAGGGCAATGGTCGCCGGCCGCTTAATCCAATGCAGATCCTTGCCAGGAGCTACGGCGGGAAGCGGATCGTTTAGACCTCTTCAGGCGACTTCGGCTAGGGGATCAAGAGCGGATTCGACGGCGGCGCTCGGGCGTGTTAAGCCACAGGTCTCGGCAACGCCGTCACGATAAGCGAGCCAGAGATCGAGGGCTTCGTTCATGGTTCGAATCACTGCGCCCCGGCGCATCGGAACCACGTGGCTAAGAATCGCGTCCCATGCTGCCGCTCGATGCGATCCCTCTACCTGGCGGTGCGCCTTCGTCAGTGCCAACCGAGCGACAGGCAGACCGTAAAACTTCACCAGAGGGTGCTCTTCCAAGGGCGCGGGCGGCCTTTGCTTCTTGGGCTCTAAGGCTGAGCGTTCATCGCAAGATCCTTCAACGAAAATGGTTACAATCGCCGCCGCAATGTCCCACCCGAAGTGTTGGGTCGCATCGTCGAGAAAGGTTCGGTATCGCCTTGCGGAAGGCAGCAGCTCGACGCGTTCAAACCGGTTCAGATCCATCCCGAGGCCGCGTGGATATTCGAGAAACAGTAATGGATGCGGGCTACCGGCGACCAAGCCTCCAGTTTCCTCTTCGTACAAGTTTTCAGCCAGGCTTCTACGAATCTCCGGAATTGGGCACCGGACGTAAGCCCGGCCGACGAGGATTGGAAAATCGCGCACGTAAGTTTCGTACTCTTGCTCAAAGTGAAGATGCAGTCGATCTTTTCTGACCAGACCTGAGGTAAACATTGGCCAGGCCCAATGGACTTTCTTCTCCATTATGGCGAGTAGTTCTTCACGGAAAGTTTCTCGGTCCATTGTTGCCTCGCGAGCTGGATTTCGATGCTCGTTCGTGCAACGAAAATGCCAAAGCTAAATGCTTGATGTTTCTTAGTGCGAACTGTCAATCGCTCGATGGCAGAACGGTTCCGGCTTCATATTGTAGGGAAAATCGGGCTATCCTGCCGATCTAAACGATATCGAAAACGCAAGTCACGCGGGCGTGCACTCCCGGCAACCAGAACTCGTCTCAGTCCACGATCTTGGTTCGCATGGTCACAAATTCTTCGGCGGCGGTAGGGTGAATGCCGATGGTTGCATCGAACTGAGCTTTGGTCGCGCCGCAGTTGAGCGCAATCGCCAGACCCTGAAGAATTTCCCCGGCATCGCTACCCACCATATGGCAGCCGAGCACCTGATCTGTCGTCCGGTCAACAACAAGTTTCATCATCATCCGTTCATTACGGCCGGTGAGAGTGTGCTTGAGCGGCCTGAAGCGGCTGAGGTAAATGTCAACATCGAGATTGCCGGCTCGCGCCTCGTCCTCGCTAAGACCTACGGTCCCGCAATTGGGCGTGCTGAAAACGACTGTCGGAACATTTAGGTAGCTCGGCTTGGTTAGGTTGTTGTTGAAGAGCGTTTGCGCTACCGCCATGCCTTCGGCAATCGCCACCGGCGTTAACATCATGCGGTCTGTGCAGTCGCCGATGGCGTAGATATTTTCTACTGTCGATTGCGAATATTCATTGACGATAACAGCGCCGTTTTCTTTGACTGCGACTCCGGCGCTTGCCAACCCGAGGTTTGGGGTCTTCGAAGCTCTACCCGTTGCGTAAAAGATCTGATCAGCCTCGATAGCACTGCCATCGGTCAAGGTCGCTTTTAATGTCTTGTCATTTTTGTCAATTCTGACGATATCCGCTTTGAACCGGAGATCGACTCCGCGCTTGCGCATCTCTTCCGCAAGACTCCTGCGAATATCGATATCGAAGCCACGCAGAAAAAGGTCGTTCCAGTAAAGCTGAGTCGTCTTCGCGCCTAAACCATGAAATATTCCGGCGAATTCTACCCCAATATAACCCCCGCCAACGATGATGACGCGTTCCGGCAGCGCCGGCAAATAGAACGCCTCATTGGAGGTGATCACATACTCCGAGCCGGGAAATTTCGGCACCACCGGCCAGCTGCCCACCGCGACAAGAATGTATTGGGCGGTGATCTTCTTGCCATCAACTCTAACCGTGTGCGGATCGATAATCTCGGCATGAGCTTCAATGATCGTTACTCCGGCATCGTTGAGAAGCTTTCGATACACCTCGTTCAGCCGTTCAATCTCCTTGTTCTTGTTTGCGATCAGCGTGGACCAATTGAATTGGCCCCCCGCGCTCCAGCCGTAACCGGCCGCGTCGTGCAGATCGTCGCCATAATGCGCGGCGTAGACAAGAAGCTTTTTGGGGATACATCCGACGTTCACGCATGTGCCCCCGAGGTAACGTTCCTCCGCGACAGCGACTTTCGCGCCATAGGCGGCAGACATGCGACTCGCTCGGACGCCTCCTGAGCCCGCACCGATTGTAAATAGATCATAATCGTATCCAGCCATAACCCCTCTCATTCGATGTTAACGGACATAAAACTACCATCCATGGGCACGAAAGTCTTGGCCATTACATTAAGCTCGCAAACGTCTTTCGCGCCTGGAACAAGCCCGAATCCCATGGTAATCAGGAGCGACGAGCACGTTCATGGCGGAGAAACGCGGTAAGAAAAAAAGCGGCGCACCCCGCAAGCGCAGAAAGCTCGCAGGTAAAGCCACTGGACTAGCTTCAACTGATTTGCTCTCCACAGACGCCCCTCGCGATGTTGAAGAGCTGCAACGAGCTGTCTCTGAGGACGGCGGCAAAGTCCTCGCGACCTATCGGGAACCATTTGGCGGTCAGTGGTTATTGCTTGCAGCATTGCCCATCGAGCGGGTTGAGCCAACTCCCTATCAGCGCAACTTGTCCGATACGCATGCACGTAAGCTCGAAGGCGTAATCGCCAAGCTTGGTCGATTTCTCGATCCGATTATCGTGGTGCGAAAAGCCGGCGAGGAAAGTGAAACGCGCTACTGGACTCCCAATGGCAATCATCGCCTGTCTGCCATGAAGACCCTCGGCGCCAAGTGCATTATAAGCCTAGTTGTGCCGGAGACGAGCGCTGCTTATAAGATTCTCGCCCTCAACACCGAGAAAGCGCATAATTTGCGGGAGCGCGCGCTGGAGGTGATCAAAATGTATGAAGAGCTCGCGGCCATGGATGGCGCCACTGAGGAGACCTACGGATTGGAATTCGACGAGGCGGCGCTTATCACATTGGGCCTGTGCTATTTGGAAAATGGCCGCTTCAGCGGCGGCGCCTATCACCCGATTCTCCGGCGTTCCGACCAGTTCATCAAAAAGCCGCTGAGTGCGGCCCTGGAAATTCGCCGCGACCGCGCAAAAGCATTGATGGATCTCGATAAAACTGTCGTTAGCAAAGTTGAAGCGTTAAAGTCTCGAGGGCTGACGAGTCCCTATTTGAAAAGCTTCGTTGTCGCGCGCATCAATCCGATCCGTTTCCGTCCCAAGGACGCCGCACCCCTTGGCTTCGATGAAGTTATCGAGAGAATGACTAAGGCCGCTGAAAAGATCAACGTGGAAAAAATCAAGATCGAAGATCTGGCGAAGTCAGGCGGAGCCCCGGAAGAGTGATCGTTTCAATTTGTCACACCTGCTGAGCTTGTTGGAAGTGTCAACCGCGTGGATAGGTAGGCAGCATATCCGGCCGATACGTCCATTGTTTCAGCGGCCGGCCCTCGGCCAGGTTTTTGAGTTCGCGCTCCCAGATTTTCCGTAGAAGAAAAACCCCTCGATCGCTTCGGCCCAGGTGCTCGTTCGAGCGCACCGCGATGCCGCCCTGCCCTGCCTGCGCGACTTCGTCTTCCAGCATCACGAAGTCGACTCGATTGGGATCGATATCGTCGAGGCGGAGCTTCCCAGACAGTATCGCGCGAACCAGTTCCGGCCGGTTCCGCTCGGCGTCAGCGCGCAGCCTGCGCCGCTCTTCGATCCATGAGCGCCCGGCCTCGCCGGTCAGTGGAATTGCGCGCACTTCGAAGTGAATATGGTTTTCATCGTCCACAGGGACTTTGAAAACCATCACGTCGGCGCGCTTGATCACGGGATCGACCACCTGTCCGTTGATGAAATTGATGTTGGGCATTCCGAAGAAGAAAGTAACGTCCTTTCCGTTCGGATATTTGGCAAAGCGTTTAACGCCCCATTCCGACTCTTCGACAGAGATGACCGGATCGCCAAGGACCACGTGATCGTCCACCGAGTCGCGATGGCGTTGATGCACGAAGCGCACATGGACACTATCCAACGAGTTGTCGATATTGTTGAAGTAGTTGCAAATTCGCCGAAGGGCCGCCACATCCAGAGAAATTTCGTTGGTTTCGAATCGCTGGTATCGTGGCAATGGCGGCGGTGCGCCTTCCCCCATATAAGCGAAGATCAGCCCAATATATTCTTCTACGGGGTAACTCGGTATGCGCACTTTGTCCGCGAATGATTGTCCTTCCGCCGGCTGCTCCACACAGAGCCCGCTGCCGTCGTACTTCCAGCCATGATAAAAGCAGCGAATGCATTCGCCTTCGACGGAACCGACGGATAGCTTGGTGCCGCGATGAGCACAGCGCGATCCAACCAGATACGGCGTTCCGCTGGCACCGCGATAAATTGTGAATTCTTCTCCTAGGATTTTCAGCGGTAACGCTTGCCCGGTTTTCAGCTCATAGGCGCAACAAATCGGCTGCCAAAACAACCGTAGATAGCGTCCCGCCAAAGTTCCCGGCCCCGTGTGAACGAATTCGTCAAATTCCATTTTCTCCTCGATTTAAACAGTTATGATTTTAGACAAGCCGTTCAAACGATTTGAACTGAGAGTCCCTCGTT
>AR_comb_assmDRAFT_10649868_pt1 | contig 10013 bp, 3 predicted proteins | sample ArasoioldDNA_FD_10543 | JGI IMG/M metagenome (IMG submission 10543) | reverse complement strand
GATCGTCTTGTCGCCTTAAAGGTCATCCGACCAGAACTGGCGGCCAACCCCGATATTTTGCAACGCTTCAAGCAAGAGATTCTCTTGTCGAGCAAGGTTACGCATCGCAATGTCGTGCGGATTTTCGACTTGGGCGACGCGGATGGTCTCAAGTTCATCACCATGGAGTACGTGGAGGGAAAAGACCTGCGATACGTGCTGAGGCAGCACGGCAAACTGGGGGTCACCGAAGCAGTCGCCATCATCGAGCAGGTGTTCAGTGGTCTTGGAGTTGCTCACCGCGAGGGCATTATCCATCGTGATCTGAAACCCGGCAACATCATGCAGGATTCCACTGGGCGCGTCGTGGTCATGGACTTCGGTCTCGCTCGTTCCATCGCCAGTGAGGGAATGACACAAACCGGCTTGATGGTTGGCACGATGGAATACATGTCGCCGGAGCAAGCTCAAGCCAAGGACTTGGACGAGCGCTCGGACATTTTCACGGTTGGCCTGATTTTTTACGAGTTGCTTACCGGTAAGATGCCGTACCAAGCCGACAGCGCCGTGGCGAGCCTTCTTAAGCGCACTCACGAACGGGCGGTGCCAGTTTCGAATCATGATGCTGCGATTCCTCGCTCCCTCAGCTCTATCGTCGCCAAGTGCCTGGAACCTGACTCCAAGTTGCGGTATCAAAACACAGCCGAGGTTCTCGCTGACCTGGACAACTGGCGGGGCAAGGGGGCGGCCGCTACCTTGCGTTTTCCAGATGTAGGGCCGTGGGCTAGAGATATTCCATGGCCTCTGATCGGCGTCGTGGCAGCTGTGCTGCTTCTTGGAGTGGCTGGCTTCTTTCTGCGAAACAAGTTATTTGGGCCAAGAACCGCGAATGTGCCTTCCGCTCCAGTGTCGGTGCTGATATCTGATTTTCAAAACGGCACTTCTGACCCACTATTCGATGGGACCTTGGAACCGATGTTCAATGTGGCTCTCGAGGGAGCCAGCTTCATCAATGGCTACAGCCGTGGCAAAGCGCACCAGTTAGCCAGTAAGCTTCCTAATCCGACCAACAAGCTCGATGAGCAGTCGGCCCGGTTGGTGGCCGTCAGCCAAGGTGTGAATGCGATTGTGACCGGGTCCCTGAGCAGCCGCAGGGGCGGATACACCTTGTCAGTGCAAGCGATCGACGCTGTCACCGGCAAGACCCTCGCCAAGGCCGATTCCAGTCCCACGACCAAAGACGAAGTGCTCCTCGACGTTCCTAAACTCGCCGCCCCCATCCGTAAGGCGCTCGGTGACACGACGCCGGAGTCCGTCCAGCTCGCCGCTACCCATGGAAGTTTTGCGGCCAGCAATCTCGAGGCGGTGCACCAGTACGGCATTGCGATGGAACAGCAATTCGCAGGAAAGTGGGAAGACGCGTTACAGTCATTTTCGAAGGCGGCAGAATTGGACCCGAACTTCGCGCGGGCCTATGCCGGAATGGCTGCAGCAGCTGGAAATCTTGACCAGTTACAAAACGCGGAGAAGTACGCCAAGCTGGCCATGGAACACGTCGATCGCATGACCGAACGCGAGCGATACCGCGTCCGCGGCCAGTACTACATCAGGACCGAGAATTGGCAGAAGTGCGTAGAGGAATACGGCGAGTTGGTGAAGCAATATCCCGCTGACAATATCGGACAAAGCAATCTCGCGGCTTGTTACGCCCGCTTGCTAAATATGCCAAAAGCCATGGAGGAGGCGCAGCGAGGGCTGCTGCTTGCTCCGAAGGACGTGATGGCACGCATGAATTTTTCGCTCTATGCGTGTTATGCGTCTGACTTCCAGAGCTGTCAGCAGGGTGCACACGAAGTGCTTCAACTTAACCCCGCCTATGAAGAAGCATTTCTCGTCCTTGCGTACTCCCAGCTAGGGCATAACCAGTTGCAGCAAGCCACCGAGACTTATCAGAAACTTGAGAACGTCAGCCCGTGGGGAGCATCCCTCGCGGCTTCCGGCCTTGCTGATCTGGCGCTGTATCAGGGCAGGGTGCACGAAGCGGTCCGGATTCTTGATAAGGGCGCAGCCGCAGAGCTGGCAGCGAAGAAACCTGATGCAGCCGCAGATAAGTTCGCGATGCTTGCCTACGCAAGGGGCTTGCAAGGAGATAAACAGTCGGCTCAAGCCGCTGCACACAGCGCGCTCGCCAACAGCCAATCTGCAAAAATCCGGTTCCTGGCTGCGAGAACCTTTGTTGAGATAGGCGGGTCCTCCAAGGCACGAAAACTGGCTGAGAGTCTGGCGTCCGAGATCCAGGTCCCACCACAGGCTTACGCCAAGTTAGTTTTGGGAGAAGTCGCATTGAAGGAGCGCAATCCCAAGCAGGCCATCCAATTGTTCACCGAAGCCAAGAAGCTGACCGATACGTGGATCGGCCGCCTCGACTTGGGACGCGCCTATCTAGAAGCAGGAGCTTTTGCGGAAGCCGACTCCGAATTCGACCTTTGCATCAAGCGACGTGGCGAGGCCATGGAACTCTTTATGGATGACGGGCCCACTTACGGCTACTTTCCGGTCGTCTATTATTATCAGGGGCGTGACCGCGAAGGCCTGAAGAGCGCGGGTTTCGCCGATTCCTACCGAACCTATCTGAGCATCCGCGGCAAGAGCACAGAAGATCCTTTGCTCCCCGAAATCCGCCGGCGCCTCGGACAGTAAGAGTGGAACTTCCGAACAGGGAAGAATAGCCAGCTTTCTTCTCCGTAGCGTTTCAGCTCCGATCGCCACAAAAAGCCAGCCCAAAGCGGGCCCCTGTCACGCCGGCCCGCCTAAGAAATGTTCTCTTAGAACTTCACGGTGACCACAACCGGGCTTGATGGCTCGCTCTGGACGCCCTGTTTGTTCGCTTCCGTTACAAAGTACGTGTAGGTCGTATTGTTCTTCACGTTCGAATCGATGTACGACGGAGACGGGGGAGCGCCTGTTAGAGTCTTAAGGTTGGAAAATTTGCTGAAATTCAAGAGGACCAATTGCGCCGTCGGGAACGAGCCTGTTGCGCGCCAGACATAATACTTGCGAATCTGACCAAAGCCCGCCGGCGTCCACGTGAGTGGAACTCCCTTACCTCTCTCCAACAATGCTCCGGACGAACTGACACATCCGGGTACATTGTTTTGCGAGATTGAACAGGTCAACCCTGTCGGTGAACCAACCGTAGAGTTGGCGGTCTCCGCATCTTGCTCGATGCCGCCTCCACCAAATTTGACACCACCTCCACCGAATTTGACTCCGCCACCCGCGAATTTGACTCCGCCGCCGTCGTTGTCAATTCCTCCGCCGGCAAATTTGATGCCTCCACCGGCAAACTTGACGCCACCGCCGGAGAGTCCGAAAGCATTCCCTCGAGCGCCCGTCTGCTGCAGGTCAAGCGCTTGCCACTCATTGAAGCCGGAGAACGGCGCGTCTCCAGTCATGCCGTTGTAGTTAAGATCCTTTCCTGGAGAAGCGACCACATCCGGCGCCACGAGGTCATTATTCCAATCAAGAGGCCCGGAATAAGTACCGCCTGGCACCAGCGAGCCATCAACGCGGACCCCCGGCACATCATTCGGCCCGAGTGGTGTGCCATCACAGTGCGCGGTTGCGTAGCGCCCTCCCGTGGTGTTTTGCAATTGGGCATCCAGCGCGTTCGGTGTCGAATACCACCGCGTGAGATGCATCGCAGGCTGCCCAGTAAAGAGATCCAACCCCAATCCTGACGATTCGCTGAGGAGGGAAAATGGCTCGCTCAGCGGAGCTAGGGTCTGCGCAGAATAATCAAATCCCCCCTCGACAAATCCACGAATTTGGAACAGATAATTCATCACGCTCAGGAAGTTGGGTTTACAGTTCGGCTCGAACGTTGGCAAGCTCGGGTTACTTGCGTCCAAATAGTACACGCCACCGTGGGTTAGCGTCAGCGTGTGACCAATCTCATGCATCAGGGTACCGGTTTGCACTTCTACGCTGCCCATCTGATTGTTGCAATACCCCTGACCCGATGCTAATGGCTGCGATGGATCCGGCTGACAGTTGGAGGGATCGTCCGCTTCCCACAATCCAAGCGTCAGCGCTGAGTCCCCACCGCCTCCAAAGTCGGAATGTCCAGACGTAGTCGTCGGCCCCAGATAAGTAACGGCAAGTTGCGGTTCGTTGCTGAAATTGTAGGTGCCATTTGCGGCGTTGACAGTCGTAATAGTGAAAGTAGTCGTAGTGATGCCATCGCTTGCGGTGGAACTGACATTCTTGAAGAGATAGGTTCCGTTCAGAGCGGTTTGTCCGAGCGCACCAGTGATACTAATCCGGCTATTCGTGGCGTCACTGCACGCGGGAACCATCGCGTTGGGACAATCACCGGGTTTAATGACCCCTTGGGGAGATCGAAGGGTCACCGTTGCGGTGGTCCCGGAATTCACGATCGAGACCAGTTGCGGAATCGTCGGATCCGACAGCGCGTTCCCCACCGTGCTCCAGTACGACCTCGAGGCTCCCAAGGAGTGGCCGAGAAGCACGTAGTGGTAGCTTTGTCCCCGGCCCGATTGGAAGTTGCCCAGCGTCGCTTGATTCTTGACGATTTCGACGCCTCCCTTCCAGGCAACTGCTGGCTGCCCCGGAAACGCACACAGCGTCGTCCCATCCGTGCACAACAACAGGCCTTCAGAAATGACGTTCCCACCCGTGCCGGCCTGCGGGGGTGACGTCCCCAACGGCAACGGGTTAGGAATGGTCACGGGATAGCTGATAACGTACGGGTCGCCCGGATAGATGTTTTGCCCGAGATCGAAATGAACATTGATGTTTTGCGCTGAAAAAGCTTGCCCAACTGCATCCAAAGCTGCCTGTTTGGGCAGGTGCGAATGCAAGTAACCGCCAGCCGAGCCGTCGAGATTGCTGAGATAATCGACCTCGACGAACAGGTCCTTGATGCTCAGGTTAGCGCCCGGTAATGCTACCCACTGACCGCTGACAGCATCCGTATAGCCTCCATTTTGTTCCCATATATCGAGCAGTCCGTCGCCATCGGTGTCCTGAACGGTGGTGCTCATGATGATCGCTCCCCAAGAGACGCAACCGCTGTTGGTGGCTGACGGTATCACCAAAGTTGTTTCCGAGGTATCGGTGCTACTCACATATCCGAAATCTCCCAAGGGCCAGGTCGGATTGTCCCAAGCGCCATAAACGCCTGGGAACGGAGGCAGCGCGCCATAGCGCGAAGGAAGGGGCTGCAACTGGTTGTTCAGGAACACTTGTTCCGACTTGTTGAGCTGACCGTTGGCCACGATGTGCGTGAGCTTCGCAGCTGGGCTGGTAGAAGGCTGGTAGAAACCAGTCAGTGTCTGGCTCATGCCTTGCGCAGTGTTGCTCGGGGCATACGCTCCGTCGTAGATCACAATCGCGTTCAGCGGAGCCACCGGCGCCAGAACTCGGTAGATAATCACAAGCGTTGCGCCCAGGGCGTTAGGAGCTGTGTTGCCATTACTTCCACTGTCCGCCAGACGCACCGGAATGCTGCCGTTGGCAATCAGAGCTCCAAATGTTGGGGAAGCGGGATTCGTATCCAGCGGCAGGTAGGGGTGGACGTCCGCCCTATACGTCCGCATCGTCTTTGACCCCTGCGCCGAGCCCGAACAACCCCCGGCGCTCCATGACACGGGCGCGTTGGGGTTCCCCAAGACAGTCCCAGTAATGGAATACCCATTGAAGTATGCATGCTGTCCAGCAAAGGAACTCTGGCTGCTTTCGACCGTTGCCCAGTAGAGATAGGCAGCAACGATATCGGCTCCTTTTGGCACCGTTGTTGGCACGCCATTCTGGGAGGGCTGCTTAAGATCAGGAAAGCTGATCGAGCCCGGCGCGTAACCACTTCCGTCAGGTGGTCCCTCGACCCAGCCGCCTACTACGTAGTCACCAGTAACGAAATAGTTCTTGAATAGAATGAGTGGGTTCGTGCCGGTTTGCGCAAACCCTGACTGTACCAACCCAGTCAGAAACACCAACCCCAATGCAAACACCACAACGATAACCATCCTGATGACACGGCAAGCGCACGTGCGACGGCGAGAGAACATGGGTATCCTTTTTAGAGGGAGGACCTGGGAGCCTCCGATATTTTTTAGGAGGATTGGCCAACGACGAAGGCCAGGGGGATGCCGCTAACGTATCGGCGAGAGGATTGTCGCCTTGTGAGCTTAAATTGTCAATCAGTTGCAAACGATTGCAACGTTAACGCGACTGCTTTCCTGCAAGCCCGCCTGGGTTCGTGACCTGCTGGGTGGAAGTGAGGTTAGAGGAAAAGATGTTCTCAAGCGTGAATTTCAGAGCAACATGCCAAGTTGCATGGAGTGCAAACCCGACTCGGGACGGCCCAATCGGATCGTTTTGTCACAACGGACATGCACTCAGCGACGGCATAGAGTCGGTCCGGCTTGTCAATGATGTTTGACTTCCGGCTACCTCTGAGTGTCTTGAATTGTGTTAGGGCACATTCAGCATGCAACCTGTGAATGTCAGGGTTGCCGCGGTCACGCTCCCGCCCGGGGTCGCCGTCAGAGGCGTGCTGCTGCTAGTCTGGCTGGTTTGAAGATCCGATGGACTGCAGTCGCTTTGGCCCGCGGAGCCCGGCACGAATGCTGTTGCATCGAGCGAATAGTTCACCGTGCCGGTGGGCGGAGGAGTCGGTGATTGATTTCCCGAACTGCTGAACGCGCCGACGCTGGGATTCGCCGCGGGTACAGAGAGGGTATAGCTCACACAATCCGTGTTCGCGGGACAACTTATACCGGGCGCGGTCATCACGGTGGCGGTCGACGCCGATTGCGCAGCCAGAGGAATCGTGACCAGCACGTTGTTACCGTTGACCATGACGCTCTGCAACGCGGATAGAGTGAGATCGGCGGAAGTTCCGGCGCTGCCCGTGCTGGTTGTGATCGTTCCCATGATCGACGCCGGGGCGAGAGCGGCAGTCAAGGGCACCTGTCCCAGCGCAGCGCTGGATTGCACACCTGTAATCACGGTCGCCGCATAGGCCACACCCGCGCCGTTGATGGCTGCGATCACGATGTCGTATGTTCCGGTAGCTACCGGACAGAACGAAAATGCGCCATTCGAGTCAGCGACCGTTTCCATGACGATGCGATCCACGCCGGTACCATCGTTCTGCTCCAAGGCGATCACAGTGTTTCCTCCTACGATCGCGGCTTGCGTCCCCGCGTCAACGACCGTTCCGCTGATCGCGGCCTGCTGTGCGACCTCACCTGCATGCAGTACGGGCTTCAAGCGGAAGGTCCCGTTTCCTTCGATCACGATGGAGCGGCAGGCGTTGAAATCGAGGTTGAGATCCTTACTCTCTCCCGCTGTAACTACAAACTTGCCCCCGGCGATCTGTCCGGAAGGAATCTTGATGCCGGTTTTCGACTCGGAGGAGAGTTGTAGCGTACGTGGATTCAGTGGATCGCTGGCTAGCGCCACGCAGTTGGCGACGCTCCCACACTGGTTGCCGCTCACAGTTGCACCATTGTCGGCCAGGAAAATGCGAATCTGCTGGTACGTACCGGGCTGAAGCTCGCTGGAGCCCAGCATCTTGAGGAAGCACTGAGTGGCGGCTCCGAGCAAGTCTACCTGCACCGGACTGCCTGCCAGACCCGGCGCCAGGTCGACCCATCCTGAGTCGGTATCCGACGCGCTGGCGCTCTGGTGGATGCGCACATCTGTGACGGTGACATAAATGTGGCTGAACACCCCCTGTGGCGCGGAGCACGTCGCCGGATCGCTGAGGCTCACTCGCACGGTGGCAGTCTGCATGGAGTTGTTGCTACCGCTACTACAGCTCACCAAAAGCATTACCAGAGCACCTGAGAGAAGGGAGGCAAGAACAAGGATGAAGTGACGCATGGCTTACGGTCCTCCTGGGTAATGCCCTTCAGGTCGGGAACCTGTTCCCCCAGCCTAGAACGGCTTGGTCGGAGGGCGGCCACACCCATTCCTTTATCTTAAGCAGCATTTCACGTGCCTTCCTCGACTTCCCTAAGGTTGCATTTGCACAGGTGTTTTACTGGGGCTGCAAGGGGTTGCACACTAGAACCTGTTCACCCGAAGCGGTACTTGTTACCCGAAGGGATGGGATTCTAGCAGTTGCTCTGTACTCAGCTTCTGCTGGAGGCGGATTCCCGAGAAGCGAGGGACATGATTGCGAGCAGACCGAGTGGCGATTGTTGGTAGGGGCGAGATTAGAAAACTAACCTTTTCTAACGATATCGGTTCTGCTCTCCACGAAAATCGACTGCGATAAGACGTAAGCGATCGTCTTTATCCTTCCTAGAATTGTGGGCGCACTCTCAGGGCTGGTTCTGGCCGCGGTGAATGCAGATCAAGACGGCACAGGTCAATTTGTTCAGCTAGACGATTCAGGTCCCTAACGATGTTTGCAGCACATTCCACTTGGGAAGGTGTCAAAGGATAGCTAGGTGCTTCGACGCCGCGATTGATCAATTCAAAGTAGCTGGGATCCGATTCTTCACTCTGCTCGCATGCGTGGCGAAAGCGAGATAGGAAAGCTGCCAAGGTGGCAAGTGTTGAGCGGTAACGAATCCAACGATGATTCTCCCAGTTCATTCTTGTGGGCTCTCCGCCGTCGACTCCCTTAGCAAACCGATCGACGAGTTTTTCTCCAGCTTGATTTCCGTAGTCAGCGAGTTTAGTTACAGTTGTTGCCGGCATTGTGAGATTGAGCCCGCCCTCCGCACTATCGAGATATATATGAGCTATACGGTCCCGATACCCCGGTACCATGGCCTGCAAGCTGTCTACCCAATTCCTCGCGGAATCAACTATTGAAAACAGAAACCTCATGATGACCCAACTGCTGTTGGGGTCGAGCCTCGTCCAATGAAAGGCTATCCCACCACGATTTGTACTCGGCATCCAGACACGCCCGGATTCAACTCCCCGATCAGGGCGGACATCGGCGAGATCAAGTGCAAATGTCGGCCAACGAGGTAGTGGGGAGTCGAAAAGGTGTAAAGGGAAGTTGCTGCAAATTCCGCCGTCTGAAAACCATATTCGCTCTGGGCGTCGTAGTTCCTTTGAAGTCAACGCGTCTCCCGCTACACGTTGCTTCGGCACCGGTTCTTCAGCTGATTGCCGGCGTCGTGTCCAGTCCACCGCGTACAGCGGCACCGGGCAGAACAAGACTGGAAAGCTGAGACTCATCCGAACTGCAACGATCACCGGCAGGGCGTCTGCCGGTGGTAGGCGCTTAAGACCGGACGTATCGACAGGTTCACCGTGCGTCGATTCGGTGGATCCATGATTCTCCATCCAAGTAACGACTTCCGAAGGAAAGTAGAGCCGCATCTCTTCCGGGGAGAAGTAAAACTCATTCGACTCGAATGGCAGCGTATAGGGTCGTCCGAGAGTCAAACAGGTGGCAATCACCTTAAGGGTCACCCCGTGTCGACGGAGATCTCCGAATGTGAGCGGTTTGTCTCGTTCGTGTTGAGCTAAGGAATTGATCACGTCATTCAACCAATTCGTTAGCGCCGGGGGTTTCCCTGCTTGTGGCTGCTCGTAACCGGTGCATAATCCAAAACGCTGCCTGCGGAGGCGGAGTACTCTGATAAGGATGCCGATGAAACTGCAGACTCCTGCTCCTGCAATGGCAATTAGCAAAGCGAGAGCAATGCCCGCCTTCGGATAACTAACCGCTAATATCGCTACCAGGACACCAGGCAGCATGCCGATGAGACAATCAAACCAAATTGTCTGAATGAGCTTGATGCTTCTACGCCACCATGGCTTAACGAGGAACGCCAGGGCAATTCGAAATAGCCCTTTTGCTTGAGGCTGTGGCCGAAAGAGATTTAAAAGATTCGACTTCCCTCCAAATGATGAATCGCCCAGCCATTGGGGGATATCATTAAGTTTGTCGAAGACAATCGTCCCACGACTTCGGCTATATTCAGCAGCCGCCGTAACGGCTGCTGCTATTGCACCTGCCGATGTTCCACCGATAGATT
>AR_comb_assmDRAFT_10249635_pt1 | contig 10013 bp, 5 predicted proteins | sample ArasoioldDNA_FD_10543 | JGI IMG/M metagenome (IMG submission 10543) | reverse complement strand
CCCGGCCGCGCGATCGGAAGAGACCGACCGGCCTTCTGGCCAATGAAATCCTCGAATTTCTTCATAGTTTATAGTAGGCGATGTATTGGATTTCCAACCCCAACGAGTAGCCGCTGGTCGATTGAACTTCGATCCGACGACTATCAGTGTCGTGGCCTTTTCGGCCGCCGGAAACAGTTCTTGTCGTGAAGGGTGAGCCGAGCCGTGAAAATGGCTCAGTGGAACTCCTTCCAGAAAAACGTTCTCGTCCGGTGTCGATCGCGTGGTCAGTCGTCGGTCCGAGCTACTGGAAGGTGCCAGCCCCGTTTCATGGCAAGAACACGGAGTCCGAAACAAAGCGCCGCTCCCACCAACGCGGCCAGACCCGGAGGCAGTTCCAAGACATATCCGCTGACGACGATGGCCGCGCCGAGCAGTGCTGCCACGGCGTACAGGTCCGCGCGCAGCACGGCCGGGATATCGCTCAGCAGAATATCCCGGGCCATACCGCCGCCAATTCCGGTCAGCATGCCGAGCAACGTAGCCGTCACGGGGTTCAAGCCGTACTCGAGAGCTTTCTTGGCACCCGAGACGGCGAAGAGGGCCAACCCTGCAGCGTCGAACACCAGCACAGGATTCCACCGTTGCTTGACTGCGGAGGGGAAATAGAACGTGAGGACGCCGGCCATGAGCGACACACCCACGTAACGCCAGTCACTGATCGCCGCCGGCGGAACCGCGCCGATGATGACGTCCCGGGTGACTCCTCCCGTGTTGGCCGCTGCGAAGGACAGCACTAGTACCCCAAACACATCCAGCTTCCGCTTAACGCCTGCCATCGCGCCGCTGAGGGCAAACACGAAGGTGCCGGCGAGATCGAGCACGAACTGGAGCGACTGGACGGACGGGTATGCTGGGACCACGCGACTGAAGTCTCAACGGCGCTCTGGCCTGTCGGCACCGGGACGCATGGTCAATTGGCGTGCGCGCGGCAGCCAGAGAGTAAACGTCGTCCCGGCGTTGATCGTGCTGAATACATCGACGAACCCGCCGATGCGACGCATGGCTGCGTAGACGAAAGCCAACCCCAGGCCCGTTCCCCGTCCTTCGGCCTTTGTCGAGAAGAAGGGCTCGAACGCCCGCGCTATCACTTCTTGCGACATGCCCACACCGGTATCCTCCACTGTCAGCCTCACATAGTCCTGTCGTGGCATTGATGTCGCTGTTGGGAGCTCCGACGAAGGCACATTGCGGCCGGCAATGGTCAACATTCCTCCATCTGGCATCGCGTCACGAGCGTTGAGCGCGAGATTCAACAGCACGTGCTCGAGATCTTGCGTGTCCGCGTGCGCTGGCCAGAGCACGGGATCGATGCGCAGCTCGATCACGTACTCGGGTCCCATTCCGCTGCGAACCATTCGCTCGACACGTCCAATCAGCGCGTTCAGGTCAACACTCGTCTCGATCAGCGGCCGCTGCCTGGAAACGCCCAACAGCGATCGGCTCAATTCGGCAGCCCTCGTGACCGCCAGGCGGATGTCTCCGAGTTCTTGGCCTGCCGCCGCGTCCGGCGCCGCGCTGGTCGACAGTAGTTCGACGTTTCCCAATATGACCGTAAGGAGATTGTTGAACTCGTGAGCCACGCCCGTCGCCATGCGGCCGACCGCATCCATCTTGTCCTGACGTGCGAGTTGGCGCTCGAATTGTATGCGCTCGGTAATGTCGCGAATCGTGAGTACGATGCCGCCGATTGCAGGTTCGTCCGGACGATTCGTGGCCACCAACTCGATCTCGCGAGTGTGATTCTCTCCGCGCCAGACCGAGATTGCGGTTCGATGGGAGCGTCCAGCCGTTTGCCCAACGTAAGAAAGCATCGCGGCCACCGTGGGCTCAGCATCCGGCGAAAATAAGTCGAGAAGGCGACGTCCCCTGCAGTCCGTGTCGGTCCGCCCTGTAAGCTCTGGCAGCGCAGGGCTGTGGTATGCAATCCTGCCGTTTGCGTCGAGAATGAGAAAGGCATCCGGTGACTGCTGTACGAGGGCGCGAAAGCGCTTCTCATGCGCGAGTCCTGCCCCGAGCAGGCCATCGTTTTCGCGGAGCGCAACGAATTGCCGCACAACCACCAATGCAGTGAGCATCGTGCCCCCGGTCAACAGCAGGCGGAGATCCGCCGATTCGATGCGTCGCAGTTCCATTCCGATCAGTGCATATACACCCGCAACCGTGGCGACAGGCCACCATCCACTGGGAAGCACAGGCGGTAGGCTCGCGGTATTCTCGGCAAGCAAGGGACGCGCGGCCGCAACCGCGGCACCGAGGCCCATTAGCCAGACGGCAACCGCCCACGTAAACGCACTGATCGGTATGGTTGCGGGCGTCAGGTCGGTCAACAGCGCTAGGAGCAGCCCAGCCAGGAGGAAGTTAAGACCCGGATGCGGGTGTCTTCGCTGACCACTGAGCGATTCGATCATGATCGGAAGGACGAGCGATACGGCGGCAACCGGCGCAAGCAATCGATAGAGCGACGGCTCCCGCGGGGCCTGGAACCATAAAAACAGAATCGCCGTGAAAGCCGCGCCACCGACGATCAGAGCATCGAAGGACTGGTGGCTCCACGCAGCGCTCAGAGGACGCCTCGCGGGCCGCACCGTCGTGAGCATCGCGAATGGATAGAACGACAAGGCGAGGACATCACTCGCTGTAGTGCTCCAGCGCCCAGCGACGATAGCGAGCGGAATAGAGACGATCGCGGGCGAGAGCCACTGCCATCGGACAATGTGTGCGTGCACGGTCCTGCTCGCGGCGAGGCACGCTGCGGCTCCAGTCACGTAAACGCCGAAATACCCGATGCGGGCAGCGGGCGCGAATTCACCAGTGAGGGAAGCGGCGGTAACAAATAAGACGAGCGAGCACGTGCAGAGCGCGGCCAGACCTCGTACGACCAGAAGTTGATGGACCGACATGTTGGGGGGGACTATATCAGGACGGCTGACGGGTCATCGCCGCCATGGCTCGTTATGGAGCCCGCTCGGGCACCGTCGCCATGATGGCGATGACGGCCACGGCGACCATGGACACGTTGAACATCAGCGCCATGGCAGCTCCAAATCGAACGGCGAGATTGTCAGTCCTGCCCAACGCGAGTTCCGCAAAGGGTGCGAGCCCTTTCATCTGGCTCAATCCGGCAAAGATCGCCGCGGAGGATGCCACACCGAGAGCAGCCCCGAGCGACGATGCCATCTTGTAGATGCCAGACGCGGCCCCGGCGGTCTCCTGCGGAACATTCGAAAGCGCAGCATCGGTTGAAGGAGTCGCGTACAGGCCCAAACCGATGCCAAACAGCGCAAAGCCGATTGTGGCAACAACGAGGTACTGGCCAACCAGCAGGAACGTAAGTGTCGTCAGCAAAATGCCCGCGCCGGTGATCCAGCAGCCGAACAGCATCGGCCTTCGCGGGCCCATCTTCTGGAGCAACTTCTCACCAACACGAATGGTCGCCAGAACGCCGACCAGATAGCCGACGGTCAAGAGCCCCGACTGCAGGGACGATAGGCCGGCGGCTTCTTGAACGAGCGTCAAGACGACAAGCAGCGTTCCCGCAGCGCCATTGAGTAGAAAATTCGACAGCGTTGCGCCGGTGAATATAGTGTTGCGAAACAGCGTGAGGTCGACGAAGGCATTCGCACTGCCCGTCTCGATTCGGAAAAACACGATGATCGAGACGACGAACACGGCGGCTAGCATCAACACCGCTCGACTCAACCATCCCCAAGTGGACGCCTGGCCGATGAGAATATTGAGGCTCACCATAGCAACCACGAACGCCGTCACGCCCGTCCAGTCGAAGGATCCGTGACTCGGCGATTCCGCCTTACTCTCCGGAGTACCTCGGATCAGAAGAAGACTCGCTGACGCCACAACGATCGACATCCAGAAGATCCATCGCCATCCCAGGGTCGACGCGACAAATCCGCCGAAGAGCGGGCTCAGGCCAGAACCACCCCATGAACCGATTGACCAGAAACTCAATGCCCGCTGGCGGTCGGCGCCATCGAAGTAGGCCTTCATCAGCGCGAGGGTCGACGGCATGATACAGGCGGCCGAAACTCCCTGAATCACGCGCCCGATCAGCAAGAACATCGCGGTGCCGACCGGCGACATTGCAATCAGCAGCGAACCCACGATGCTCAGTACGATCCCGATGTTGGTGAGCTTTACACGGCCCAGCCGGTCCGCGAGACCACCGGCGATGACGATAAAGATGCCCGAAAACAATGCCGTGATGCTGACGGCAATATTGCTGATGCCCGCGGAGATCCTCAGGTCGGCCCTCATGGCGGGCGCAACATTCAACGTCGTCTGAGCGAACAGCCAGAACGTCACGACCGCAAGCACAATGCCGAAGACGAGCTTGTCGTCGCCACGGTATGCAGGAGCGCTGCGCGAGGCGGCGTTCGGGAGCCTTGTGTCAGATCCCATTGAAGGCTTTAGGTTGATAGCCACGCCCGCGTGGCAACAACGAGTGCCTCGACGCCGGTCCGTAGCGTCGGGTGGATGACTGGCGCGAACTTCGGGCTGTGGTTCACCGGGAGCTCGTTGAGGCGGTTGTCCTGCTCCGCCTTCGCGTAAGCAGCAGGATCCGTCCCCCCCACGAACCAGAACACGGACGGCGAGTCCCACTCGGTCCCAAACGATCCGAAGTCTTCGCTCGCTGGGGCGGGTCCTGTTTCTCGGACCCGCTCTGCGCCGAAGTACCCACCAAATGCCTCGACGAGCCGTTTGCTGGCACCGCTATCATTCGTGTTGAGAGGATAGCGATCCAATGTGGTGATCTCGGGTTTGCGTGGTGCTCCGGAAGCCTCCGCTTCGGCATTGACAATGCGCTCAATCGCCGCCAGCACGCGGCTGCGCACGCCCACATCGAATGTGCGTACGTTCAGTCTGATAAGGGCCTCGTCGGGAATGACATTCGCTTTGGTGCCGGCCTGCAAGACACCAACCGTAATCACAGCCGCTTCCGCGGCCGCGACCTCACGCGAGACAACGGTCTGCAGCCGCAACACGGTCGCCGCCGCCATGACAACGGGATCGATGCTGGCCTGCGGCATCGACCCGTGCGCGCCCCGTCCAAACAAGCGGATTTGCAGACTATCGGCAGCCGACGTGATGACGCCGGGACGTCCCGCAACCGCGCCCGCGGGTCCGACCATGACATGCTGGCCAAGGATCACGTCCGGCTTCGGAAAACGCTTGAGCAGCCCGTCGTCGATCATGGCTCGCGCGCCTTCGGCGGTTTCTTCGCCAGGTTGAAAGACCGCCATCAACGTGCCGTGCCACGTGTTCCGTGCGTCGGCAAGGGCTTTCGTCGCCCCTGCGAGCCATGCCACATGCATATCATGGCCACACATATGTCCAACCGGCACGGTCTTTCCTTCTCTGTCGGTGCCCTTGACCTTACTCGCGTAGGGCAGGCCCGTCGTCTCTTCAACGGGCAGCGCGTCCATATCGGCTCGCAACATCACCGTCGGCCCAGCGCCGTTGCGCAGCAGGCCGACGACGCCGGTCTGACCGACACCTGTCGTCACCTCGTACCCAGCGGCACGAAGATGGTCCGCCGCCAAGCCGGCCGTGCGCTGCTCTTGCATGGACAGTTCTGGATGCGCGTGTACGTCTTTGTAGAGCGCTTCCAGATCGGGAAGCAAGCCATCAAGGTTCAGCAAATGTGACTCGGAAGAGATATTGTTGACGGTCATACATGCGTCCTGTTCTCTGTGGCCCCTCAGGCAGAATGAGGAGTTCTCTTCCGCAGTCATGCGCTGCCAAGCTCTCTCTGCCCGGTCGCTCGGGTCACGATGCCATGGATCTGTGTCAGGGGAGTGTCAAATCCAGCCTCGGTGTGCCGCCCCCGATTTCTCGCGCGATGTCCAGATATCTCGGTTCTTTGAGGTCACTCGCCGCCGCTCGAAGGATGGGACTGAGTGCGGACGGCTGGAAGTCCGCAATCTGCTTGAAGGGGAAGCGCTTCGCGCCCGTCGCGAACGGGATCAGGAATTCGATGCCCTGCCGAATGCTCCGTCCGTCCGCGGTCCGATAATTCCACAAATCGACGCCCGCCAGTGTGCCGAGCTCAGCGAGTTCGACGAACGCTGTGAGATCGAAGATGCTGTAATCCCAGGCGCGTGTGCGTGCAAGCTCTCGCGGCTGGCCGCCATCCGGATCGAATTCTCGTCGAATCGCCGTGCGCGCTCGCTTGACGGTCGTGCGCGCAATGTCGGTTTGGCCAGTGTAGAGGGCCAGAGCGACCACCTGCACGTCGTACCACGTCTCCTGATTGTTGCCTGAGCCGGCTTCCTCGTGTCCAAGTCTGCTGTCGAGCAACCAATTTAAGTACGCGCCCATCCAATTCTTGAGCGCGGCATCGTCGGCCGCACTCCATGCGGCCGACCCTTGCAAGACACTCACAGCGCCGACAATGTCCGCCAGCCATCGACTTTCGATGATCCCGGACGGGCGCCCGTCGGCAATGCCCGGAATCCCCTGACCGAATTCCAGGTGTGGGTTCATGCGGGTCGCCGGGTCCAGAAACCAGACCTCGAAGAGGCGGGTGGCGTGCTGCGCGTATGCTTCGTTGTTCGTGAAGTAGAAGGCGAGCGCGAGCGTGGTGGCTGCTCTGCCGAGGACGGCCAGATTCTGATGATCGGTGATTCGGTCGATCGCAGGGTTCCGTTGTCCATCCTTGCGAATGTACGGTTTCCCGCCAGGCTTCGACAGGTCGGGCCACCAGTAGGGCGCCTGGCTCATGTAATCGTGTTTGTCGCCGCTGGGCGGTGTGACGTCTTTGTCCGTGACGGAGAGCGGGGCCAGCGTGAGCGCACGGTTCGCGTCGGCCACCAACGCATTCAACGCCGGCTGGAATTGCGGTTCGCCCCGACGCAGGCTCTCGCGCACCATGACCGCATGTGCCCTGTCGACAAGGAGCAATTGATGGCTGCTGGGTGGCTGCAAGGGTGGAGGGTTTAGAGACGGATACCCAGGCGGCAGCCAGCCGCCATTCACACACACCCAGTCAGAACCGGGTCGAATCGTGGGACATCCCGCTGGTGAACCGGGGGGCGGAGTGGGTGTGCCGCTCGTTCCCGGATAACCCGGCGGCAGCCACCCGCCATTCACACACACCCAGGCAGGACCGGGTTGAATGGTTGGGCAGCTTGCCGGCGAATTGGTGGGCGGCGGAGTCGGTGCGCCGCTCGTCCCCGGATAACCTGGCGGCAGCCAGCCGCCATTCACACACACCCAGTCCGGACCTGGCTGAATCGTCGTACAGTTCTGCGCTGTCGAGACGACGCTCCGCTCTGACGGCAGAGTGAAACAGAAGAGCGCGACGATTGCGAGCCGTTGAGGAACTCTCGACACGGCATTTCTCGAGCGTCAGTTCGGTGACATACGTGTCAGACGGTCGGCGCTCTCCTCTTCGTGGAATGCCTGGAACGGCCTTCGTTGGCTGAGCGCGGCGCCGATCTTCAATGGATGACCGGGCGGGAGCCAGCCGCCGTTGACGCACACCCAGTCAGGCGCGGGCTGAATCGTCGTACAGGTTCCGGGGGGCGGAGGAGCCGGACTCGGGCCCGGTGCGCCGCCCGCTGGGGCCATCCCGGGCGGGAGCCAGCCGCCGTTGACGCACACCCAGTCAGGTCCGGGTTGAATCGTCGTACAGGTTCCGGGAGGCGGAGGAGCCGGAGTCGGGCCGGGTGCGCCGGCAGGTGCCATCCCTGGCGGCAGCCAGCCGCCGTTGACACACACCCAGTCAGGTCCGGGTCGAATGCTCGAACAGGTCCCAGAAGACGGAGGAGTCGGTCCTGGTGCACCCGCCGGTGCGAGCCCAGGCGGGAGCCAACCGCCGTTGACGCACACCCAATCAGGCCCGGGCCGAGTGGTGGTGCACGTTCCAGGCTGGCTCGGAGTCGTGGTTCCCGCGAGAGCAACCGTCTGCGTCAGCGGTGTGTCGGCCGAGGATCCGCCGACGGAGATCGTGTAGTCGCCCGCTGCGGTACTCCAGCTGCCATTCCCCCATCCCGGCACCGGCGCGTCGTTCTGCGGGACCCAATAGGAAAACGGGTGGTTGGAGGCTGCTGCGTCGATCGTGACGGTGACCGCCTGACTCGCGCCCGGCGCGAGGTCGAGTTTCTGAAAACCCACCAGCCGCTTGGATGGTTCACCCGCGGCCACGGGGAGCGTGACATAGACCTGCGACACTTCGGCTCCCTCGCGGTTCCCCGTGTTCGTGATGGTGTAGGTGACATTCAGTACGGGTTGGCCCGACTGCCCCGTTGTGGTCGCAACTGACAGACCACTGTAGGCGAACGTCGTGTATGAAAGGCCGAACCCAAACGGGAAGAGTGGTACTACGTTGTGGGCCTCGTACCAGCGATACCCCACTTGCAACCCCTCGCTGTACTGCGCCTCCAACCGCGGACGATTCAGCCAGGGCGGCGGCGGAATGAAGATCCCTGGAAACTGGGCTGTGGTGGCAAAGGCCGCCTCCGCTGCGGTATTGCCGAAGGTCATCGGCAGCTTGCCGGATGGATTGCGCAAGCCGAAGAGGATGTCGGCGACCGCGTTGCCGTCTTCTTGACCCGGGTACCACGCTTCGACGAGCGCGGGCACCTGATCGAGCCACGGCATCAGGACCATCCCTTCTGTCTTGAGCACGACCACCATCTTCTGCGCGACGCCGGGTGCCGCAACAAGCGCCCGCATGAGCGCTTCCTGGTCTGTGCCCTTACCGCGTGGACCGATGGGCAGCTCGAATTCGCCTTGATTGTTCCGCGGGATGTCCGCTGCGGTGGGGCCGCCGCCTCGCGGTTCCTCACCCGGGGCGATCTCGTCCCACGCACAGAACCTCGAGTCCCCCGGCGGGATGATCGGCAGACGCAGGGTTTCACGGTCGCAGAGCTCGTGCGGGTTGTCGCCGACCATCACGATGACGACATCCGACTTCTGCGCGAGTGCCACAGCGCGATCGCGGTCGGCCTTGGTTCCCGATCCCCCGCCGCTGTCGTACGTCACCGTGGCGTTAGATCCCAGAGACCGCAGGACGTTCTGCAAGCCTTCACGCGGCGTCACTTTGTACGGAGCGATCACGCTCTCGTTGTCTCCTCTGGTGGATCGCGGCGGCAACTTCGCATCGCCCGCGAACCACGTCGCACCGATGAGCGCGACAGAGTTCAGGTTCGCCGTGTTCAGCGGAAGGAAATTGTTTCGGTTCTTGAGCAAGACGATGCCCTGCTCGGCAATCTCGCGCGCGACGAGTCCGTGTGCGAGGAAGTCTGGCTGTGCCTCGAACAGGACATCGAAGTTGGTCTCGAACTGCCCGAACTTGAACATCTGAACGTAGCGGGGCCGCAGCATCTGATCGATGTCCGCGACGGTGATCGTGCCTGCGGCAAGTGCTGCGCGGATCCCTTCACTTCCGGGATTGCCGCGCTGACCGGGTTCCGGATCCATCGCGTACTGCAGCGGTGTCATGTGAGCCAGTTCCCAATCGACGCCGGCCTTGATCGAAGGTCCAACGTCGTGTACGGCACGTCTATCCGTGATGACGTATCCCTGAACGCCCCAGCCGTCACGCAAGGTCGTCTTCAGGAGATCCGGATTCGAGCAGGACGAGACGCCGTTGATTTCCGGAAAGGCGCACATGACCGACGCCGGTTGAGCATCCTTCACCACCATCTCGAACGGAAGGAGGTACAGCTCGTGAAGCGCACGTGGTGGCACGACGGTCGCCATCTGACGCCGCTGGGTCTCCTGCTCGTTCGCCGCGAAGTGCTTCGCGTTTGCATGGATGCCGTTCGCCTGAATCCCTTTGATCGTTTGTCCGGCCATGACGCCCGACAGGTACGGATCCTCGCTCTGATATTCGTAGTTGCGCCCACCATACGGGTGACGATGCAGGTTCATCCCGGGTGCGAGCATGACCTGATGCCCGTCACGGCGAGTCTCGTCGCCAAGGACATCGCCCAGCTGAAAAGCTAGGA
>AR_comb_assmDRAFT_10123563_pt1 | contig 10013 bp, 7 predicted proteins | sample ArasoioldDNA_FD_10543 | JGI IMG/M metagenome (IMG submission 10543) | reverse complement strand
GCAAAGAATTCGCGCTCGAAACGAAACGATTCACGCTCCTCATCTTCTCGATATTGAAGTATTGCAGGTCCTAGGACGCCTTGCGCGACGAGGAGTGATTTCGGATCAGCGAGCTGATATCGCAGTTCAGGACCTGCTTAACCTGCGAATTGTCAGATATCCGCTCTTCATCCTGTTACAGCGGGTCTGGCAACTTCGCCAAAACCTGACGGCGTACGATGCGGCCTATGTTGCTTTGGCGGAACGACTCCAAGCTCCGTTGCTCACAAGAGACGCTGGGATCGCGGGCGCTTCCGGCCACAGCGCTCGGGTCGAGTTGTTCTGATCGGAACGGGGTGCCAAACGATATCCGAAGGCATGCGAGGTTCATGGCGCCAAGTCAACCGGACCCTGCCGCAGTTTGGGCACTCTCCCGAACCCTCCGGGTAATAGACCGCCTCACTGACGACGTCAGATGTCGCTAACTTCCCACCTTTCTCCGTGTCCTTCCGCCCATGCCTCGAATATTTTTTTCTTTCTCAATAGCGATCGGTTGGGTACGCCTCACGCTTCCGCGTTCGTGTAGCACAACTCAACCACGGTGCAGTCGTCACTCAACGGATTGCCCGCGCAGAATTCTGTCACTGCCGCGAAGATCCCTTCGAGCGTCGGAGACTTGCAGGCCGCCGCTTCCAACCGGAAGTCTTCGAAAAAGTCTCCCATCGCGTTTTCTGCTTCCGTGACGCCGTCGGTCACCAAGATGAAGCGGTCGCCAGATTTCATCTGGCAAGTGGAGCTTTCGAACGTGGCATCGGCGAGCAGCCCGACCGGAACATTGCCGTGAGTAGGGCGAATCACCTCACCACCGCACACCAGCAGGGGCGGGACATGGCCGCAATTCACATATTCGAGTTCGCCGTCCTTCCGCAAGCGGACGAGCAGGAGTGTTGCGTATTTCTCGCCACCCATCTTCTCGCTAAAGAACCTGTTTACTGCAGTCACCACGTCCAGCAGCGACATACCCGCAGTCAAGTGGGAATAGATCATCCCCTGCAGCGTTGAAGCCATCAGCGCCGCCGAAACTCCCTTTCCACTAACGTCGGCTAGTACCACGGCCAGACCGTCTTTGGTGTTCACTGCATCGTAAAAATCTCCCCCGATTTCCTTACACTGCAGGTTCCTGGGTCGAATCTTCGCAAAGGGGACCTCGGGAATCTTCACCTGCATCAGCCGCTGCTGAATGCTTGCTGCAATCGTGAGCTCCTGCTGGTAACGACGAGCCTCTTCTTCTGCTTGCACGAGACGCGCGTTTTCAATCAGAGACGCAGCTTCTGTCGCGATCGCGTGCAGGATGTCCTGGCTTACGCCGCTGATGTCGCGCGACGCGAACCGCGAATCAACGTAGAGCACACCCATAGCTTGCGCAGCGATTCCTGGAGCTGGAGTCTGCGCGTCGCGGGTCTGCTGCACCTGCATCTTGCGTAGGGGGATGCAAACAACCGTCCGCAGATCGTACGCCACAATGCTCTGCCTGCCTGAGAGATCCAGCGACTGGCTGGTGTCGGTCAGCAGGAACTCAGAATTTGACCGCATCGACTCTTCCAGAATCGAATGCGAAATGGTCTTGTCGTCGAGCAACGGCTCTTTCTTGGAATTTCGCCCGGCCTTGAGACTGAGTTTGCCGTCTTCGTCCTTGAGAAAAACGTACGCGCGCTCGGCCTTGGTCAGTTCCAAGGTCACGTCGAGCATCGTGATCAGAATTTCATCGAGAACGCCCGCAGTATTCAGCTTGCGCGCGGCTTCGAGGAACAGGCGCAGTGTTTCCAGTTCCGTGGTATCGGGCTTGATCCCGCCGATAACCGAGATCTGGCTGAGAAATTCGCGGGCCGTGTTGGAGGTTGCATGCGCCGGATTGAACAAAATGTAGGCCGAATCTCGTGCACCAAATTCAAGCCGGTCGCCGCGCTCCAGCTTTTGCCGCTGGATGCGCTCCCCATTGACGAACGTGCCGTGCTTGCTGCCCAGGTCCTCGATGAAGAATTCCTGGCCCTGTTGCATGATCTGTGCGTGGTCGCGCGAGACGCGCGGATCGGCAATCACCAGGTCTTTGTCCACCTTACGTCCAACGGTGAACGGAGTGCGATTCAGAACGATGTTCTTCTGCTCGCTGCCCTGCACGAATACAAGCGCAGGAAACACTCCGGAGCCGGAGCTGTGGTGGCTTTGGCTGATTGTATTGAGGGTCATGAACGGTCGCCCGGCAGTCGTTCCCCGCTATCGCCGCCGAGTTCGAATTCCGTCAACAGACTACTCTGACGCCGAGCCATGCCGCAAGCCGCGTGGATTAAGCACGAGTATGCAACCGAGTTTCGGTTCGGCTTGAGCGGGCCTCTGCGGAATTTTTCTCTGCAAGCTCTGCGTTCAAAAGCTTTTTACCGCAGAGTTCGCTGAGAAAATCCGTGGACAGCATTGAGTAACCTTCGCTCACAGCGATGCGGCGAAGCCGGGTCAGCCAAGACACTTCTGGAGACCAGCAACAATGCGTAAACCGTGATGGGGATTGCGAAACTCGGATAGAACGGCAGTCCCCAGGCTCTCTGGACCGTGGGGCCGGGCAGGAACGCCAGAGCGACCGCCAGGCAGGCTGCAGCAAGAAATGGCCAGCCTACCGAGAGCGCCGTCATCGAACAAAAGAACCGCGAGAGGCGGCTCTTCTGCCATAGCTCGTGTCTGGCTCGCACCGCCATCATCACTCCCGGCAGCAGCAGGAGTTGGTTGTATGGAGCGAACATCGGGATCACCAGCAAAGTTGTGGCCAGGATGAAACACAGCGACCACTGGAAGGCAGGCGTTTCCTCGCCAGCGCGCCGGTTCCACCACGCAAGAATGAGCACCATGCCAACCAACAACACGGAGGTGATCCGACCCCATAGGGGCGAGAACACCACGTCGAGCACCGAATTTCCGCCGCCGGTGTAGCGGTAGTAATCCTTCATGGCCGTGCGAAATTCCGTGATCCAGCCAGGCAACAGGAATTCTCCGGCGACGACCAGAACTGCCATGGCCATGGCAAGAGCCCACAGCACGCGCTGCCGCTCACGCCAGTTGCCCAGCGCCCATATGCACAGCCAGAGGATCAGCAGGAAAACTAGTTGTGGCTTAATCGTAGCCAGGGCCAGTAGTACCCCCGCCAGTACGAATCGCCGACGAGCAAGCGCGAACATCGAAGCCGCAATCAGGGCGGCCACCAACACGGTCAACTGTTGCAGCTTCAGCCCCTGGATCGCGGGAAAGCAACTCAGGGTAAGCAGAATCCAGACAAAAGTCGCGGTTGCTGAAATTCGCCACCTGATCGTGTTCAACCATAGCGGAACTGACATTGCGGTGAGCAGTGCCAGCAGCCAAAAAAATATCCGGTGCACCATTGAAAACGGCAATGTCACCGTGGGAGCGAGCATCAGGACCACATAAACTGGATAGGCGAAGCCCTGCTGGTCTTTGGGATCGTTCGGCCGCTTGGGGTCGAGTGGGCGTCCGTAATATCCGATCTGAATTTCGCGAGCGATATCCGCACCATAAGGATCTCGGTGGTGAAGCAACAATTCACGCGCGCCCAGCCAGCGAGGATAGAGATCCGAGAGGTTGCCCCTGGGAGCGCCGCGCTCCGCCGATTCCACCTCCTGATGGGGCACGGCAATGGCCTGCACCCATATCCACATGGCCGCAGACAGCAACAGCGCTCCGAACAGAAGATAAGACTGTCTAGACATTCGCGATCAGTGCCGACTGGGCAAATGGCTCTTCCCTGAGGCGCCTCAAACGGCGAACTGCGGCTATCAAGGCAAAAAGCCACCACAACAGAAACACGGCCATCAGGTTGATTCTTTGCCAGCGCATCCAAAGAAAGAACCATAAGGGACTTATGAGTACCGGGACTGCCGGTGCAAGGAGCCCTTTCCATTCCCGCGGGCGGTCCGGGCGCCAGTTCATAGTCATAGCCAGCGGCAGGACCAGCAGGGAAAGGTCATAACTGTTCGTGCTGTATCCCACGAGAAGGGCTGTAATGACCACGGCTCCAAAGCAGAGTTGGAAAAAGCTTTTGTCCCGCGCGTACTTCCGCAAGCCGGCAGCAACCGTCAGCAGAGCGGCCGACCCTGCTGCTGTCACAAGGAGTAGCGACATGCCCGCGTTGTCAGAGAAGGGCCAACCGGCCAGCAATCCGTAGAGACTCGGGAGTTGCCCGGGCGGTATTCCTCCAAACCCAGGATGGGAAACCACGCTCCATGCATAAGCCGGATATTGCAACGCGCCTTTCCACCCCACCAGTCCCAAGGAAATCAGTAGAGCGGTTGAACCTACCGCGACAAATCCTAGAACGAATTTTCTTCCGCGCCAAAGGGCGAGAATAACCGCCAGGGGAAGGATCAAATGGTACTTGAAGAGGCCGAAGGCGAGCCAGCATCCGGCGAGGAAGTCGGCATCGCGATCCAGCGCTCGAAAACTCAGGGTGACGACCAGCAACAGCAAGATCGCGTCCTGCCCTTGGTGGAAGTTTGCAAAAACCGGAAAAAATGCCAGACCGAGCAGAACCGTCTGCCAGATGGGTATCAGTTGCAACGACTGCAGAGAGTTCCTCAGCAGCATGGCCACACCAAAAAGGATCGCGAGGTTGATGAGGTTCCACGCGGTAAAGGCATGCGGGTATGGCAAGAACGTCAATGGCAGGAAAAACAATGCTTCAAAGGGCGGGTGGATATAGGGCAGGGGGCCCCGGCGAATGTCGGAATTTCTGGCGAACTCCGCCTGGACAGCCAGTTGCGCGCGCGGGTTGTAGAGTTGAAATCTTAGTCCCTCGCGCATCATCTTGCCGGCTGTATAGAAGACCGTGAAATCCGGATCTCCACGGGCAATCCGATCGCGAACACGCCCTAGAAAGAAAATGTGGGTGGCGATCATTCCGGCCACAAAAAGCCACAAGAGCGCTTTTCGACTGCGCCACAACCTCGGGGCCGATTTTTGAACGATGCTCAGAGCGGTAGGCGATTCTAACGCGTCGGGACCGGTTATCGCTACGAGGCTCGGCCATAAACCGGCGACAATTACCAATATTCCTCGGCTTAGGACCGGTTTTTTCCGGCTAATCGCAGAGAATGGGGTAGCATTCAACCGGTTACTGGCGATTCCCCCAAGATATGCAAGAATTTGTCACTTTTGGCCGATTGCAGGTTATTATTAGCCTGTCGAGTGGTGGCGCGATTCGCGCAGGAGTCCCAACCTGGGCTCGGAATAACCATTCCCGATCGACCATTCAAATAAGGCGGCTAGGAGAAACGGACAATGTTCAAAGAGCATGCGCTCAAGCTATGGTCTGAGCAGGAAGGGCAGGACATCGCTGAGTACGCGGTGATGCTGGCAGTGATACTCGTGATTGTCGTTGGGACCATCCGTTTGATCGGGTCCAACGCCAATAACGTGTTCTCCAACGTAGCCAGCTCGATACACTAAGCTGAATTGACAAAAGTCGGGGACCAGGCACAGTTCACCAGCCAGGGTGGCGGCTGTAGGAAACCGTCCCAGGAAAAGTCATGAATCGCACACGTCTATTGATGATTGGAGTTTTGGCGTTGCTTGCTGGGCTGCTTGCGGCTGTCTACGTCTACAAGAATCTACAACCGAAAAGCGCAACGGCTGCGGACACGGCGGAAGTCATGGTTGCGGCGAACGATCTGCAAGTCGGAGCCAGGGTTGAAGATCACGACATCAAAATCATCCGTATTCAGAGTACCGACATGCCGCCCGGAGCGCCGCGCAAGAAAGCAGAGGTCGTGGGGCACGGGGTCATCGTTCCCATGATGAAAGGTGATTTCATTCTTCCCACGCGGCTCGCGGGTGAGAATGCCGGGTCTGGACTTCCTGCGCTGATTCCGCCAGGCATGCGCGCCGTCTCGGTGCGCGTGAACGAAATTGTTTCGGTGGCCGGCTTCGTAACCCCGGGCACGCGCGTGGATGTCCTGCTGACCGGAGCGCCTACTGGTTCGGGCGAGCAGCAAACTACTACCGTCTTGCAGAACGTGGCTGTGCTCGCTTCCGGACATACTCTGGAGCGGACTTCCAGCGGTGAAGCGCAGAACACCGCCGTGATCACACTGCTGGTCACACCCGATGATGCCCAGCGTTTAACCCTCGCGAGCACCGAAGGGCACATCCAACTAGCGCTGCGCAATCCGCTCGATACCAGACAGGACGATGTGCCGGCGTCCAATTCACGAGGCCTGTACCGCGGCCTACCCGCTCCGGCGGCCGTGCGCGTGCCCATTCGCCATGTTGTTCCCCACATAATAGATACGCCGCCCGCCAAACCTGCCAACGGCGTTACCGTCGAGGTTTATCAGGGCGACAAGAAAATGGACGTTGTCAAATTTCCGGACGAGGGCTCTGACACCAAGTGATGCAGAAGGGGCCCACTCTGAAAGCCGCCTTGGTCGACCGGAAGTTTCCTCACACGGAGACCCATCGGAACATGAATGTTCGCAATACCCTGCTCGGGACACTGCTGCTGGCGGTCACATCACTCGTGCCGGCTTATTCCGAAATCATGCAGCAATCCGACAGCGGAGCGCAGGCCCAGAGCCCCCCTCCGAGCGGCACACAGACGGCAACCCTGCCGGCTCAGAACCAGGCGGCGCAGGGTTCAGCGCCCCTGCGAGTCATGGTCGGCAAGTCGCTGCTGATCAACACGACCGAGCGTTTGAGACGCATCTCCATAACGGATCCCGCAATTGCCTGGGCCCAAGTGATCACCCCAACCCAGATTCTGGTTCACGGCAGGTCCCCGGGCGAAATCTCCCTGCTGATTTGGGATGAATCGGAACGCTCGCGCAGCTTCGATCTGCGCGTGGACGTGGACGTCAGCGCCTGCGCGGAGGAAGAACATCGCGTGTTCCCCGATGAGCAGATCACGGTGACACCTTCGCGAGCGGCGGTCGTTCTTTCGGGCCATGTTTCAACCGAAGATGTCGCCAAGCGCGCAGGAGAACTGGCCAGCGCCTATTCACCCAGAGTTGTGAACGTGTTGACCTTCGGGCCGGTAGGTGCGCAGGAAGTCCTGCTTCAGGTTAAATTCGCGGAAGTCGACCGCACTGCGCTCACGCAGTTGGGAGTGAATTTCATTTCCACTGGCGCCGGCAACACCATCGGCACTATCACTACTGGACAATTCGGCGGCTTCGGTACGCAACAATTGGGGCAGAGCGGTGGAGGAGGAACGACCACCAGCGGCGAAACGATCAACAACGTTTTGAACCTGTTCCTGTTCCGTCCCGACATCAACTTCGGTGCGGTGATACAGGCGCTCCAGACCAAGAATCTGTTGCAGATTCTTGCAGAGCCTAATCTGATTGCGGTAAACGGCAAGGAAGCCAGCTTCCTCGCCGGCGGCCAGTTCCCTTTCCCGATTGTGCAGCCGGGCAACGGCTTTACCGCGGTGACGATTTCGTTCAAGGAATTCGGTGTCCGGCTGCAGTTCACGCCAGTGATCACACCCAACGGGAACATTCACTTAAAAGTTGCCCCCGAAGTCAGCACCCTGGACTTCGCAAATGCTCTGACCATTTCGGGATTCACCGTGCCCGCGCTGAGTACTCGCCGTGCAGAAACAGAGTTCGAACTGCAGGACGGGCAGAGTTTCGTAATCGCAGGATTGATGGACAACCGGGTCACCGACATTTACAACAAGATTCCGGGACTGGGCGACATCCCGATTCTGGGAAATTTCTTTCGCAGCAAGAGCGTGCAGAAGAGCAATTCCGAACTCATGGTGCTGTGCACAGTGAAGCGGATCTCTCCCAGCATCGAACCGGCTGCAGGACCAGCTTTGCCGAAACCGTATATGGACCCGGCAAAGTTCGACAAGGGCAACAAGTCACTTGGGGACAGGTAGTGTGGGAATAGTGTGGGGACAGGGTTCGCATGCCAGAGCTATCAGTCGTCATTGTCGCTACCGATAACGAACAGCGCGCTCTGCTGCAGGTGCTAGTCGATGGCACCAGCGTGGCGCGGACGGTGCAGACTTGCACCAATTTCCCGGTGGCGGGCGCGGATCCGGTGACGCGTCGGGTGCGGGCCGCGAATCCCGATGTGACCTTGGTCGACATTCCGGCCGATAGCACGCAATTTGCCCTGCGCGCGATTGAACTCCTGCACCAGGAGGTGCCCGAAAGCGCAATTTTCGCCATCGGCAACCTCAACCAGCCCCAGGTGATCGTCAACGCCATGCGAGCTGGCGCGCGCGAATTCATCGAGCGGCCTACCAACACCACGGACCTGCTGGAAGCGTTCGTCCGCCTGACGACGGCCCAACGCCGAAGTCGCCAAGAGGGATTGCGCGGCAAAGTCTTCTCCGTTATCAACGCCAAGGGTGGCAATGGAGCGACCACAGTAGCCGTCAATCTGGCGCTGGCCCTGCAATCCGCCTACGGGCAGACCGCGCTTGTCGATCTCGCGCCGCTCGGCCACGCCGCGTTGCACATGAACTTGAAGCCGGCGTTCACAGTGGCCGATGCGACCCGCAACCTGCACCGCATGGACTCGTCTCTGCTCGAGAGCTTCATGACGCGCCACAGCGGCGGGTTGCAATTACTCGCGGGAACGAATATCCCAGCCGCGATCGACCCATCGACCGCCGAGTTTGTTCGCCTGTTCGACATGCTGGTGACTCACTACCGCTACGTGGTCGTCGATTCTTCTTCGCGTTTCGATGCTGCCACCAGGCTTATTGCCAGTCTCTCGGAAAACGTGCTGCTGGTGGCATGCAGCGATGTCGCTTCACTTTGGAGCGCAGCCCGAGTTCAGCAGTACATGGGAGAGACCGGAAGTCGGGAGCGGGTTCGCCTGATTTTGAACCGCTTCCGCAAGGTTCCGGGATTCAGCGAGGCCGATGCTGAGGCGGCGGTGGGCGCCAAGGTGTTGTGGCGGGTACCAAATCAGTATTTCGCCATTTCCAGCGCCATCGATCGCGGAACGCCGGTGATGGATCAGCGGAATTCCGAAATTGCCCGCTGCTTCGCCGGATTAGCACAGGAGTTAACCCGCAACGATGCTGACGTGAAGCGCGCAGCATGGTCGTTGTTTAAGTCGGTGTAGAGTTAAGGTGCCATGGCAAATCTTCAATCCTTCGAGCGGACGGATATCCAGCAGGTAAAGGCCGACCTGCACCGAAAAGTTCTCGACCGTCTCGACCTGGAGAAACTGGGGAAGACTTCTGGTGATTCGGCGCGCGACGAAGTGCTGGTCGTCATACGCTCCGTGGTTAACGGCGAAGTCGTGCCCCTCAGCTTCGCCGAACGCGAGCGGCTTTCGCGCGAAATTCTCGACGAAATCTTCGGCCTTGGCCCGCTGGAGCAGTTACTTAAGGATCCCAACATCTCCGATATTCTGGTCAACCGTTACGACCGTGTCTACGTCGAGAAAGCCGGGAAGCTCGAACTGACCACGTTGGCCTTCAAAGACAATATTCATCTGATGCAGATTATCGAGCGCATCGTTTCCCGCGTGGGCCGCCGTGTCGACGAATCCTCGCCGATGGTGGACGCGCGCCTGACGGACGGCTCTCGTGTGAATGCGATCATTCCACCGCTGGCCATCGATGGACCATGCCTCTCCATCCGCCGTTTCGGGCGCGACCCTGTCACGGCCCGCCAGATGATCGAAAACCAGACCCTGACCGAGTCGATGCTGGAGTTGCTTTCGTCCATGGTGAAGGGCCGGTTGAACATATTGGTTTCGGGCGGAACCGGCGCAGGGAAAACGACGCTGCTGAATGTCCTTTCCGGCTACATTCCGAACTCGGATCGCATTGTCACCATCGAGGACGCTGCCGAACTGCAGTTGAAGCAGGAACACGTTGTGCGCCTGGAAACGCGCCCGCCCAACATTGAAGGCAAGGGGGCCGTGCGCCAGCGGCAGCTCGTCATCAACAGTTTGCGTATGCGTCCCGACCGCATCGTGGTGGGCGAGGTGCGCGGCGAGGAAGCCTT
>AR_comb_assmDRAFT_10331803_pt1 | contig 10014 bp, 9 predicted proteins | sample ArasoioldDNA_FD_10543 | JGI IMG/M metagenome (IMG submission 10543) | reverse complement strand
GGGATCAGTCGAAAACTGGCGATCTTGGCGCTCTTGACTTACGCGAGGTGAAATCTCGTCCCCCCGGCACAAGTTACCCATTTTTTCTCATTCCCACCCGACCCGGATACGATGCCCACAACTCGTGCGAGAGACAGCATTTTCATCCCCTGCCGGCAATCGGTTCCTCGCAGGTGAACGTCGTATGAGTAAGGGATCATGACTCAGCCCGGCGCGAGCCTGACTCCGGGAGGGCCCGCGGCGAGTGAGGACGTTCCGCTGTCTACCGCGGACCGCCTGACCCGCGCCTTCAACGACATGCGGGACGAACTGGTCAGCACCCTCCTGTACCTGCTCGGCAGCCGGGAGGATGCCCAGGACGCCGCCCAGGAAGCGTTTGTCAAGTGCTGGCGGACGCGGGACAGCCTGCCGGACGTGCAGAACCTGCGGGCGTGGATATTCCGAGTCGGCCTTAACGCCGCCAAGGACATGCAGCGGTCCGCCTGGAGCCGTAGGGCCAAACCCCTGCTGGGGGACGAGCTGATGATCGTCGGCCGGGACGCGGCGCCGGACGACCTGCTCGAGGAGCAGGAGGACCTGGCGCGCCTGCGCAAGGCCATTCTGGCCCTCAGGCCCGAAGAAAAGGAAGTGTTCCTGTTGCGGCAGAACGGCGGCCTGACTTACGAGGAGATCGCCGAAATCCGCAGCGCCCCGGTCGGGACAGTCAAGACGCAGATGCGTTCAGCCCTCCAGAAGCTGCGAAAGATCCTGGCGTGATAAGCGCCAAAGTGATGTGACGGTGAGACCACACATGTCGCATTCCGATCGCTATGAGGCTCTCATGCTCGAGCACCTGTACGGGTTGCTCGAGCCGGACGAGGCCCGCGAACTTCAGGCGTACTTGGACAGCCCAGAGGGGGTGGACTTGCGCGCCCGCGCCGAGGAGTGGCGCGATAAGCTGTCTGGGGCGGCCAAGGTCCCTTTTGACACCGTTCAGTTCGTCCCGCCCGCGCCGGTCCCTGCCCCGAAGCCGGCGGCTTCAGCCGCCCCGCGTCCGGTCCCGATGAAGGCCGTGTGGAACCAATGGATGGTCGCCGCGTCCATCCTCTTTCTGGTCGGCCTCGGCGGCCCGGCGGTGTATCAGTTTGGCGGGTGGTATGCCCAGTCGCGGACGACGAGCGATCTGAAGGTCGCCCTCAACACGCAGCGAAATGCGCTCGCCAAGTTGCAAAGCGAGTTCAAGACCCGTCAGGACGCGGTGGAGAACGACGAGAAAGAGGCGACCCGGGCACATGAGGCAGCGCAAAAGGCCTACGACGACGCCCTCGCCGGTGCGCTCAAGAACTTCAAGCAAAGGGACATGACCGTCCGCTTGACGGGCCCCGATCGCGTCCAGCCGGGCGCTCCCAACGCGTGGACGATCGAAACCGTTGACCACCAGGGCCGCGCCACGTTGCCGCGGAAGATGGACGTCGTCGTTCGCGATCAGAAGAACACCGAACTCCTTCGCCAGACCCACGACCACCCGATCCGCCCGACGTCGCTCCGGCTCCCGGCGTCCTTCTGGGAGAAGGTGCGGCCCGGGACCGACCTTTTCCTGGAGGTGGTCGCGTACACCGACGACAACCGTTCCAGCACGCTCGCGGAGCGGATTCCGCTTGCCCGGCCCATTTACGTGACGCACCTGGTGACCGACAAACCGCTCTATCGACCGGGCGAGACGGTCCGCTTTCGCTCGCTGACGCTGGATCGGGCGACGCTGTTGCCGCCGGCGCACGATCAGCACTTGCGGTTCCAGGTTAAAAATCCGGACGGTGCGGTGATCCCGCTCGACGACGCGAACGGCCGCGTCCTGCACGACGGCCAACCGGTGACCGGCCCCGATCAGAAGCCGGTCCGCGGAATCGGCGTCGGTCAGTACATACTGGCCGACGATCCGCCAGCCGGGGAATACACACTCGAAGTGCTGGAGGTCGCACGCGACGGACAGGAAAAGCTGCTCGAAACGCGCAAGTTCATGGTGAGCACCTACACGATCGATGTGTTCGAGAAGAAGCTGGAATTCGGCGGGAAATCCTTCAATCCGGGGGACACCATTGAGGCCCGGATCGAAATGATGCGCTCGACCGGGGTCCCATTGAAGGACGCCCGGGCCGACATTCTTGCGTCCGTTGACGACACCGGCTTCTTTACCAAGAACAACGTCCGGCTTCAGATCGAGTCCGACCCGCAAACCGGGCAGCCGACGAAAGCCGCTTACAACGTCCGATTCCAACTCCCCGCCGACCTGCTTGCCGACAAGAAGGAGCACGATAAGCCCCCGCTCGTCGAATTGACCGTGACCGTTCGCGACGGTACCGATGTGGAACGCATCATTCGACCGATCCCCCTGGCGGAGAAGGACCTGGTGGTCGAGTTCTTCCCCGAAGGCGGCGACCTGGTCGAAGGAGTCCCGGGCCGCGTCTACTTCCAGGCACGCACTCCCTCCGGCAAGCCGGCGGACCTGAAAGGCGTCATCACGGACGGGACGCAAACGGTTGCCGAAGTCGCCACCGTCACGGATGCCGAGGAGCCCGGCGTGAATCGCGGACAAGGGGTGTTCACGTTGACTCCGAAAGCGGGAGCCAAATACTTCCTCAAGCTGAAGAACCCGGCGGATACTCCCGCGCCGACCAAGGACGGATTCCCGCTGCCCACGGCCAAGACAGACGGCGTGGTCTTGACCGCCCTGGACGCCGTCACCAACCAGGGCGCGGCGATCCGCGTGAACTTGCAAGTGGGCAAGGGCCCCAAGACGCTGCAGATCGGCGCCTACGCCCGCGGACGGCTCATCAGCCACCAACGCGTTGAGGTCGAGGCGGGCAAGCCAGTCGACGTCCAGCTCCAGGGCGACGACGCGCTGGGCGGTGTCACTCGCGTCACCGTGTTCGAAGAACCCTCGGGCGCCGACGAAAACCGGCGAGCCAACTTGATTCCGCGGGCCGAGCGGTTGGTCTATCGCAAGCCGGGCCAGCGCCTCGACTTGACAGCGAAGCCGGACCAGGACCGGTACGCACCGGGGGCGAAAGTCGAGTTGGAACTTGGCGCTAACGACGAAAAGGAGCGACCGGTGCCGGCGATTCTCCTAATCGGCGTCGTCAACCAGAGCGTCATCGCGATGGCGGACAGCAAGACCGATCGGCTGTTGCCGGCGCACTTCCTCCTGGCGGGGGAAGTCAAGAACCCGGCCGACCTGGAGCACGCGGACTTCCTGCTGACGGACCACCCGAAGGCGGCAATGGCCCTGGACCTGCTCCTCGGTACGCAGGGCTGGCGTCGGTTTGCCGAGCAGAACATTCTGCCCCCAAGCGCTAATGACCGGTTGGAAGTGGAGCGCATGTTGGTGGCCCATGGTCAGCGCACGGCCGCTCCGCTGGAACTGTCCCGGCTGGAAGAACAGCGTGTCAGCGCCGAATACCTGCCCAAACTGGAGCAGGCCGAGTCGCGGCAGAGCCAGGCCGAGCGGGCCGCTGAGGAATTTCGCGCCAAAGACGAACCGCAGTTCCAGAGCCGCCAGGCGTCGGCGCAATTGCAGGTCGCATACGCCGACAATCAGCATTCGACTGCGGCGGCGGAGCTGTATCACTTCGAGACTCGTTTCACCCAGTTGCGTTCGTGGGCGTTTCCCGCGTTCCTGGCCGGATTGCTCGTTCTCGCCACGGTGAGCGCCGGCTTTGCAGTAATCCGCCCCGCGGGAGCACGACGGCGCTCCATCGCCAGTGCCGGCGCGGCACTGGCGATGGCCTCCCTGGTGATGGTGGCAATCAACCTCACCGAGGGCACCGAGGACGCTCAGTCAGCCCACATCAAGCAAGAGATCGCGAAGACGAATCGCGGCATGGGGACATTCGGCGGCGCGACAAAGCCGGGCAACTCCGTTCCCGTCCCGTCGTCTCCCACGCGCGAGCCGACGGTGCCGGTTCGGGAGAAGAACCCTGCACCGCTGCCTCCGGTAAAGATCGACGAGGCGGACATTCGCGTGGACCGGGTCGCGGATCTCCGGCGGCGCGTCAAGGCGGCGGCGCAGGATCAGAACATGGACGCGGCCAAGGACGAGGAAGCGCCCATCGCCCGCCGGCCAGCGGTCCACCGGACGCCGACGGTCCCGTCGTCCGTCGTCCGCGAATATGCCCACTTCCGCGCACCTTCCGTCACCGCCAATGCCGATTTGACCGAGACGGTTTACTGGCATCCCGTCCTGGTACTCCCGGACACCGGTGGCGCGAAGGTGGGCTTCCAGCTCTCCGACGACGTGGGCCGTTACCGCGTTCTCGTCGCCGGCCACACGACCGACGGGCGAATCGGCGCCGCCGTCCGGATGATCGAGGTCCGCGAGTCGGCCAAGAATGGTCCATGAATACGGTTCAACGGTCCGTGAGTGTCTCCCAGGTTGACGAGCAGGCCTCCGGACGGATCCGGAGGCCGCTTGTCTTTCGTCGTTATCTGGCGGAAGCCGTGGCGGCGGCGAGACTGATGCGCAGTCGAAGGAAACACCTTCCTTCTGTTGCCGCGGAGTCCGACGCGCAGGCGAGTGGAAAGACGTACTCCCCTTGGGTTTCAGTCTCCACGAATCGCGACGCCAGTCTTTACCCTGAACCCAGCCGACTTGTACTCGGTCCGGTACTTGGATCTCTACACGACCGCGACCAACCCGCCGGATACATTTCATGTCCGAACCATCCGCCGCGAAGATCGACCATCCATTCACTTCCGAGGCCGAAATTGACGAGATGGTCGGGTTATTCGAATCCTGTCAGTTGCCCGGCGAGCGATGGACGCACCGGGCCCACCTGGCGGTCGCCGCGACCTATCTGGGCCGCTATCCTCTCCCCGAGGCGACCGACCGCGCGCGCGTCCACATCCGCCGGTACAACGAGTCGCGCGGCAACAGCACGGGCTACCACGAAACCATCACGGTCCTGTTCATGCGCCTGCTGGCGCGCGAAGTGCGATCGAACCACCGCCGGCGAGCCGAGCTGGTCAATGACCTGGCCGCCCGCTGCCGGGTGGACTGGCTGCTCGGCTACTACTCGCGAGAGCGACTGTGGTCCGCCGAAGCGCGGGCTGATTTCGTGCCGCCGGATCTGCACCCACTGGATTTCTGATTCGCCCCAGGAGACGTGTCATGGGCCGCCGCCGCGAACTCGCCGGACTGCGCCTGCTGGTCACCGGAGCGTCGCAAGGGATCGGTCGGGCGATTGCTCTTCTGGCGGCGAAACGGAGCATGAAGGTTCTGGCCGCGGCCCGCAACCAGGAATTGCTCAACCAACTCGCCGCGGAAGCCGGCGGCGCGGCCATCGAAGTTGTCGCCTCCGACGTGGCGACGTCGGAGGGCCGCGACGCCATGGTCCGGGCCGCGAAGGAGAAACTCGGCGGCCTTGACGTACTGGTGAACAACGCCGGCATCGGGGCGACCGGGCACTTTGCCGACTCCTCGCCGGACGTGCTCCGATCGATCATGGAGACCAATTTCTTCGGCACCGTTGAAACGACGCGGGCGTTTCTGCCGCTCTTGCGCGAAGGCAAGACCCCCGCGGTCGTGAACGTCTCTTCCATCCTCGGTCGGCGTGCGATCCCGGGCCGGTCGCTGTATTCGGCCAGCAAATTCGCCGTCGAAGGTTGGTCGCAAGCGATTCGCGCCGAGTTCGCCCGGTTCGATATCGACGTCATCACCATCAATCCCGGTCTGACGCAGACCAATTTCTCGCAGAACATGCTAGAGAAGAAGGCCAAGCAGAGCCTCGACCACATGCGCGGCATGTCGCCCGAGGGAGTGGCGGAGGCGACGCTCGATGCCCTGGCGGCCGGTAAGAAAACGGTGAGCCTGACGTTCCAGGGCAAGGCACTTCTCTTCGCATCTCGATTCCTGCCGGGGTTGGTGGACCGAATCGCGAAGAAACGGGTACGCAAGATCTTCGCCGACGAGATCGCCTCACGAAGCAAGCCCCAGTAACTTGCGACCCGCGCGGCTCTTGACAGCCGGCTGCTTCCCCGTTCATGATGGAATAACCACCTCCTGGGGAGCATTCCCTTGCGTACCCTCCTTTCGACCGCCCTGGTGATGGCCCTATCCGCCCCGGCGTTCGCCTGCATCAATGACAGCGAGCTGGTAAGCCACGAGCGCGAGTTCCGGTCCCAGTACCAGGAATCGCAGTACCAGCCGCCGCAGCCGGAACAGGTGAGTTCGGCACGTCCCTATGTGTTCGGCGGGTCGGGGTTGCTGATGACACTCGTCGGCGCCGGGCTGATGCTCCGGATTCGCTCCTAATCTCTTCGATCGATGCGTAAGCCACACGGCTGCGTTCTCGTCGGTCTCACCAGCGCCGTATTCTTCGGCGGCTGCGTAACCGGCGGATGTGCTGGCGCGAGTCGAACGCAAAAAGACCCGGCGCGCGCAGTCTACGCCGAACTCCCCCATCACGTCGCGCCGGGGCCTGATGCCGCTTCGTTTCGGTTCGCAATGGTTCATGACGTAATCCACGAACGGTATCCGCGACATGGCCCGGCGTACTACGAGGAACGTGAGCGACTGGCCCGAGAAGCGATGGCGGTGTTGCACCGCGACTCCGAAACGGCGTACGCGCTTACGGACGACATCGCGGTCGGGCTCGACCGCCGGGGCCGCACGGACGAGGCGATCACCCTCATGCGCGACAAGCTCCAACGTCAGCAAGCCATCGGCCTGGGCGGAAAGGAACTCTATTCGACCTATGCGAACCTGGGCGAGTTCCTCGTGCACGAAAACGTATGGGCGATGTGCGCTGGCGACGCTGGGGCTCGGAAGCGCTTTCTGGAGGGATACGGATTCTTGCTGAAATCAATCGAGGTAAGACCGAACGCACATTTCGGCCGGGAACAATGGCAGCGCGTCGCACTCGACTTTCTCATGGACGCCGGCGAACAGCCCTTGCTGGTGCGGAGGTGTGATCTGATTGGTAACCGCCTCGACCGTGTGGTCGAATTCCAACCGCGAGCTGTACCGAGGTTTATGGACGGAGAAAGCGAGGATATTGGTCGCCCCTATTTGCCGCGTTGGGCCGAAACGGTTCACGAAAGACACCGCTACAAAAGACAGCCCGGTGCCGATGCCGAAGGTAACGGCCGCGAGGCGATGCGCAAGTTCATTACTTCAGTCGGCGGAGAAAGCGCGAAAACGGGTACGGACGGCCGTCGCGGCCGTCGCGGACCGTTCGATGAACCGGCCTTATGGCTCATCGGCGAATGGCGACAGGGAGCGGGCCCAAACCCCCATTTCGCCGTTTGCCTCGGCGAGATCATGTTCCGGGTCGGGCAGCGTTACCTGGCCTGGAGTTGCTATGAGCGCGCGTCGCGGATGGCACAGCAGTTCTGGCCGTCGGCTGAAGCACAGGAGTTTCTCCGCATTCACTGCAAACGACGTCAGACGGCAATTGAAAAGACTCTCCCGACTGCAGAAGTGGTGGAGTTGCGGCCAACGTTCGACTCCCAACTGGCGTTCGGCAACAACTATCAGCGTGACTACCAGGTGTACGAGGAGGAGAGAATCCGATCGGGGTCGAACCTCAACGACCTGCATTTCTTCGATGTGTTTCATGCCGGACGCGCGCCGATTGCGTCGAAGGTCGGTCCGGAAGAGTGGTATGCCGGCGAACCTGGGCCTGAAACGAGTCAGGCGAGTTTCCGCGCGTTCTGGGAATGGGGCCTCCTGACGGGCGGCGCCTGTATCCTCTTAGCTGCCCTCATCGCCAACTGGATTTACGGTCCGCGTCACCGTCTCCCATCGACCGAGATCAATCCCCCACCGTAACCAGCCCGCGAATCGCCTCCAGCTTCTTCGGGCCGAGCCCGCTGACGCGGCGCAGCTCGTCCACCGTGGCAAATGGCCGCTTCTTGCGTTCGGCGATGATCCGGTCCGCCAGAACCGGGCCGATGCCCGGCAATGTGTCCAGCTCCTCGGCCGACGCAGAATTCACATCGATCAGGCGCGTACCAGCGGTCGACATCCGCGAACTGGTTGTGGCCGTCGGTTTGCGCACCAGTCGATCTGGTTCCGTTTGCGGTCGGCTTTGGGCGTCGCCCGGATCCACAATGACCCACGGCCGGATCTTGTTCATCGTCGCATCGCCGATGCCGTGAACGTTGGTCAACTCTTCGACGCGGGTGAATTTGCCTTGCCCCTCGCGGTAGGAGACGATCCGCTCGGCGAGTTGCGGCCCGACGCCGGGGATCGCCATCAACTCGGATCGCGTCGCGCGATTGAGGTCCACGCGGTGCGTCACGTCGCGCTGGAGTTCCGTCGGCCGGATGCCATACCGGTCCGAGTACCAGCGCCAAACGATCAAGCCGAGGAGGGCCAGGACAAGAAGGAGAGCGGCGCGCTGAACCCGCCGCGGAACGGGCGCGTCCGATGCTTCCGCCGGAGCCGTCGGCGGCGGAACGGGCGGGACGGGATGGACGGCCGGGGAATCCATGGGAGACGGCCGACTTTTGGCTGTTGGTTGCCTTGGTCCCAGCCTAGTCAGCCGAGAGCCGAACAACCACATAGCGCGCCCATTTTTCCAGGCGCGGCCAGCGGCGCATGAGCCAGCAGTCGCAGCGGTCAAGCCATCCCCCTGCGGGCGACTCACGCCGGAATACGCGCCGCACGCTGCCCAAAAGCTGGGATCCGCGGACTTCGACATGCGGAAAGAACTCGCCAAGCGGATCGAGATCTCCCCTCTGGAGCGGCTTCTCGTCCCGGGTTCGATGCTTGCCGGGATAGGGCACATGGCGACGGGCGAATTCGAAGAAGGGATTGCCTCCCCATGGTTCAGAGAACACGGCAAAACCGTCGGGCTTTAGCACCCGTCGCAGCTCCATGCCGGCCCGACGCAGGTCGAGGTGATGGAGGATCGCACAACCCCACACGGCGTCAAATGAACAGTCCGCGAACGGCAGAGACTCGGCGTCGGCGGTCTCGAAGTCAACGACAACCTCGTTCGCGGCGGCCCGTCGGCGGGCTTCCTCGATGTAGCCCGCGGACAGGTCGATGCCGGTCAAGATCGCACCGCGGCGGGCCAGGACGATTCCGGCCATCCCGTGCCCGCACCCGTAATCGAGAATCCGTTTCCCGGCCACGTCGCCGAGGCACTCGAACGCCGGACGAATCCACGGCTCGTGGTCCAGATAGTCGGCGTCGCGGAAGTATAGTGACGAAAGATCGCCGAACCGAGCGGCTCTGTCCCGCGCTTGCCGGTCGTGAAACGCGCGCTCACTTTCGATTCGGTCGGTGCCGTTCACACTTGATCCTTCGAATGTGGGTGCGCAGGATACTCAACGCTCCAAGGTCGGCACAAGGCGAATGAGCCGCGATGCGGTGCGGTCGCGGAGCGACCGGACTACGATCGACGTGTTTCTCGCACCTACCGACATTGACTCGCGTCACCCTGCCAGGAGAAGATGCGAGCGGGTCCAACGCCAACGGTCCTGACCGGAGCGTCGCGCTGTGGGGTGTCCCAAAATGTCCCGGAAAAGAAAAAAGTCTGGAGGAGCCGTCCGCTGCGGGGTGTCGCAAAATGTCGCAAAATGTCGCAGTCGCAAAAAAACTCCAAGTCAGTCGACTCAGCTGTAAGGGACAAAGCGACCGACAGTCGCACCCATGTGGCTTGCCTAATGCACTGCGATCGGTACGCTCGGACGACTCGCGACTCGCTCGAACCGGAGCCAGTCATGGCCACCCTTCTTATAGTGCTCGGTCTAATTGCGCTCCTGGTCGGTTGGGTCTGGCTGTTGGTCGCCGCCTTCGTCGAAAGCGTGTTGTGGGGAGTCGCGACCCTCCTGTTTTCTCCGATTGGATTGATCTTTGGTCTGTTGCAATGGCCCGAATTCAAGGTGCCGATGTTCCTATAGATCGGAGGGGCGGTGTTGTATTTCATTGGCCGCGTCATCGCATGACCGCCCGTACTCTGTTTCGCCTTGCCGATCTGCTTTCCTGGTGCGAGATTAGATAGGTCGGAATCCCGCCTGATTCGCTTCGCG
>AR_comb_assmDRAFT_10306008_pt1 | contig 10014 bp, 5 predicted proteins | sample ArasoioldDNA_FD_10543 | JGI IMG/M metagenome (IMG submission 10543) | reverse complement strand
GAGCATGTACGCCCCTGGCTCGGGAACCGGCGTCGGCGTGAAGTTGAGAAAGAGGCCGCTCCCGACTTGGCTTACCGCAAAGCTCCCGCTGAACGGGCTGCCGTAGAGAACCTGGAACGCGTTGGGATCGAAGCCAAGGCCCTGGATCGTCCCGACGAACGTCACAAACTCCCAGGAGTAGCTTTGCGACGGATCGAAATTGGCGACCGTCTGCGGATCCGGGATATTGATGATGAACTCATTGCCGGAAGCGGCGTTGATCGTCAGGCCGTTACTGTTCGTGACGTTCCAGAGGTCCCAGTTCACGCCCGCGGAGCCCGTGGCGTCGTTGATCTCGAACTCGTAGATGGCGCCGCCGTTCCAGGTGGCGCTCCCCGAATTCAGCGTCCCTGGGCTGGTCCCCGGAGCCACCGTGCCGCCAGACGACATGAACACGCTGGCCAGGGTCGCGTTCCCTTGCAGTCGGCCGCTGCCGCTGACGACCGTCGTCCCCGTGCCCGTCGCGTTCGTTCCCGAAACCAGCACCGTTCCGTCGCTGACGAGCGTCCCGTTGTTGTAAGTGTTGTTGTTGGTCAGAACCAAAGTCCCCGTGCCGGTCTTCGAAAGGCTCCCGCCGGCCGCGCCGGTGATCTGCCCAGTAATCGTCGTCGTTCCGGTCCCGGTCACCGTCAACTGGTTCGCACCGACCAGGTCGATCGCACCGCCGAAAGTGAGGTTCCCGGCCGCCGCATCGAACGTCTGCGGTGCGAAAATGGTCAGGTTCAGGTTGATCGTCTGGGTGACGCTCGAATTGTTCGTCACGCCCGTCCCGCCGGCAACGACGCCGGTCAGGCTCAACGCGTTCCCGGCCAGCGTGTACTGCGTGTTCTGGCTGCCGAAGCCGCCACCCGTGAACGTGATCGACGAGACGCTCGTCAGCGGCCCATTGTTGGTTGCCGTGACCGTGGCGGCGTTGACCCTTTGAAAAGCGAGATTGATGCCGTCGGCCAGTCCGACGCTCCAGTTGGAGTACTGGTTGCCGAACCCAGTCGTCGAGGTGTTCGTGTTGACGAAGTTCCCTGAGGCGCTCGCCGTCCACGTCGCCGGCAGCAACGTCTGATCCACGCCGCGAAACGCCGTGTTAGCCCCGGCGGTCGCCAGGGTCGAAAACGACGAGCCCGCGCCCGTATCCGTAATCTTGATCAGCCGGTTGGCAGAAGTCTCCGTCGTGGTGGCGTAGAGCACCGGCGCCGAAGGATCGCTCCAGTCGATGGTCAGACCGCGGGCGCCGCTGGTGGCGCCCGTGGCCAGCGTGTAGGCGAGCGTCCACGTGCTGCCATTCCAGGTCCACTTCTGGATGCCGCCGCCGCTGGCGGCCGCGTTGTCGTCCGCGACGTACACAACCGACCCCGCCGTGTTCGCCTGGAAGGAATAGGGGGACGAGGTCGTTCCGGTCGCGAACACAATCGTACTTGTGACGCCGGCGCCGGTCGGCGTCCCTGTGCCGACCGCGTAAATGCCGCGCGTGCCGGCGCCGGTCGAGAAATAAAGTTGGTCGCTGAAGATGTTCACAACGCGAACGTTCGTGACGGTCGAACTCACTTGGGTCGTCCCCGTCGTCGTCCAGACGCCGCCGCCGCTCGCCGGCGAGCCTGTGCCGCCCGTCCAGTAAGTCGACCCGTTGGAGACCGCGCTACGGATGTTGCTGCCGGAGTACGCCGTCCCGCCCATGTTTCCCGGCCGCGAATAAGTGCCCGTGGCGTCGATCTGTCCAATCACGCGCGGATTCGTTGCGGCCGTCGTCGCGGCGATGCCCGCCGTCCCCGCGTCCGCGTCATAGCCGCCGAAATTCAAAAGGAGTCCATTCGTCGAACGATTGAGGAAACCCTCGGAGGTGGCCGTACCGCTGTTGGTCAAGCGGTTGGCGCCGGTGGCGTCGATCGTAATTGAACTTTGCAGCGCCCCGGCGTTCGAAAAGACGTCGACGAACGTCGCGGTCGCTCCGCTCCCAAGGGCGCCGGAACCCGTGCCGACGCGGTAGACCGCCAGGTTGCCCGCGCCGATTTGTGCAGCAACCGGAAGCGCAAAGATCGCAGCGGCGGCGAATGAAAGCCTACGAAGCATGCGGACCTCAATCGGGGATGTTGAGCGGCTGGTCGCAATTTGTGCTGTGAAACATATTGGTAAGGGAGACCGGCCGAAACGTCTGCTCAGAGCCCCCGAATTCCCAAAGAAGATTTCATGAGGCTGGAGCTGCACTGAAGGACGTCTTCGCAGGCCCCTGATGAACTGCAGGTTATGGCGATTATTCGGGTGCTAGCGGACCGGCGGCGATGAGATGTTCTTCGACAGCTCGGCCGTCGATCAAATGCTCCTGGATGATCCGTTCGAGCACTTCGGGGGTGCAGCCGGCGTACCAGGCCCCTTCGGGATAGACGACCGCAATTGGACCGCCTTCGCAGATGCGAAGGCAGTTCGACTTGGATCGTGCGACCCCGCCCATTTCCGAAAGCTTCAATTCCGCCAGCCGCTTCTTGAGATACTCCCAGGAGGCGAGGCCCACCTCTTTTTCACAACACTTCGGCTTCGTCTGGTCGCAACAGAGAAAAATATGCCGGCGCGCGGCCGGCAGCCCGAGCTTGCTCGCAATCTGTCGCTGGCGTTCGCGGGCTTCGTCGGCGCTCATTTCTTGGCGTCCGGCGTCTTGGCGCCGACCTTCTTGTAGGTCTTCGGCTGTTGCGGCGCCGGCTTGCCGAGACTGGGCTTCGCCGCCGGGCGGTCGGCCGCGAAGATCGGCGTGCCGATGGCGTCAGTGATCCGCGCCGCGAACTTCCAGTCCTGCGCCCACACTTCTTCCTGCATGTTCTGGCAGGTCTTGAGGAGAATCACGTTCTCCCCCTTCTTGAAGTGCGCGGGGATCTTGTACTGATCGATCTCGTATCCCGCGTGCGACTCGCGGCGCTCAAAGAGTTTCTCGCCGTTGAGCCAGAGCTTCCAGGTCACCAAGCTGGAGAGCCGAATCTCGACGTCCTGCTCCTTGTCCGACATGAACGTCGCGGCCGCATAGGTGATCGAGCCGCGATAGTTGACGTCGTAGAAGGCGCAAAGATCGACGTGGCCGACGTCGTCGTCCGTCACATAGTCCTTCCACCGCACCTTGCCGACCTTGCCGTCGTACTCGGCCGAAAAGTCGAGCGACTTTTCCGGCGGGTATTCCACGTCCACTCCGGTGCTGTTGTGGTTCTCGAAAGGCCCGATAATCTTCCAGCGAGTGATGAAGCCGAACTGCCGCGCCAGGTCCATCGGCACGCCCAGCTTGCGAAGCTTCCCGACCGTCGCTTCGACCTGATCGTGGTCGCGAATGAACTGCAGCGCCTCCTGGTAGGTCTTCGTGGCCTCGTCCTTCTTGCTCGCCTTCTCCGCGGCGTCGGCCCGATCGATGACTACCTGCACCGCATCGCGGCGGAGCCCGGCGGCCGGATCGTTGAGCAGCGATTCGAGTAGCGGCGCCTTTCTCTTCGGGTCGAGCCTGGTTAGGATGTCGAACGCGAGCCGCCGCGCGGCTGCCACGTGCTTGACGTCCTTGAGAAACGCGTCGACCTGATCGAGCGACACCTCGGCGCGCTTTTTTTCGACGACGGCGTCGACCGCCGACTGCAGATAATTCATTGCCAAGGGATTGGCGCCGTCGAAGGCGGCGAGCAACGTCGGAAGCTCGGAAGCCGGGGCGTCGGCGACGACTTTCCACGCCTTGCTCGCCTCGACGTTTCCCTTGCCCTCTTTGCCGACGGCGCGGAGCGTTTCAATCGCCGCGTTGAGGTTCGGATCGGCAGCCAGGGCAAGACATGCGGCGAAAGCAATCATGACGGCGTAACCACTCCCGAAATTCAGGAACCGGCGTCGTTATAGGGCCGCCGGAGCTCGCGCGAAAAAGAAAGGCCCCGCACCAGAGTACGGGGCCTTACGACGATTCGTTGGCGAGCGGTCGTTCTAATGCACCTCTTCCGGCGGCGCGTCGATGTGCACGATCTTGTAGCCGCCGATCGACTTGAAGTAGAGCAGCAGGCACAAGTAAATGACCGCCATCGTCGCCGGAATCAGCGAGTCGGTCTTGAGCGTGTCGCGGTCGCCCTGCAGGTCGGCCTCGATGACCTTCTGCTCTTCCGGCGTCCGGGCGGCGGCTTCCTTCTTCTTGATGTCGCCGAGTTTCGTTCCTTCCAGGCCCGTCACCGGTTTGAAGACCATCGGCAGGAACGACTTAGCTTCCTTCACTTCGTACTTGGAAACGAGGGCGGAGTCTTTTTCGTGCAACCGTTCAACGGCGTAGCGGTCCTTGAAGTAGCCGAGCCCCGGGCCGCCGAGCATGCCGGCCGACATCATGCCGATGCCGCCCATGATGCTGATCGCCACCGCCCCGGTGCGCGGAAAACGGTCGCTGGCCACCGCGAGCATCGTCGGCCAGAAGAAGGTCTTTCCGACGGCATAGACGAGCGACGCCGCCATGACCAGGCCGGTCGTGGTCGCGATGCTGATGAGGTTCAACCCCAGGCACGCCAGGATCGCGCAGGTGAGCAGGATGCCGATCGGCGACAGGCCGATTCGTTTCTCGATGAAGTCGGCGCAGAATCGCAACAGGAACATGACCGTCGAGGTGAAGACGAAAAGCAGCTTGCCGGTCGTCGGATCAAGCATGTTGCCGGTGATGTTCTGGATCCAGTTGTCGGTGCCGAGCTCCACGGCGCCGATGAGAGCGTGGGTGATGAACAGCACGAACAGCAGGAACGAACCCAGCGAGAAGTTGGTGACGATCGCCGTGGCGATCAGCAGCACGCCCGACAACCCATAGGAGATGACGTCCGGAGTCGACGAATCGGCGGCGAAGAACGGACCGAAGACCGACTTGAAGAAGAGCGAGAGCAGGAAGGCGACGATGAGACCGCCGCCGATCCCGACGTCATGAAGCATCTCACCCAGGCTCAGCCCCTTGCGCGACGCCTCGGATTTCGGGAATTGCTGCCCGAAGAAGAGCAGGCCGTAGATGACGACCGGCACCAGGAAGAAGCCCATCTGCACCTGCCATGACACGCTGTCGCCGAGGGCGGCGCCGATCAGCCCGCCGATCACCAGCCCCGCGGGCCAGCTGGCGTGCAGGATGTTCAAGTAGTGCGTGCGGTTGTGGGGGAAGAGCGTCGCGACCAGTGGGTTGGCGACCGCCTCCAGTGTGCCGTTGGCGAATGCGTAAAGGAACGAGCCCCAATAGAGGATCAGGTACGCAGTTTCAGGATTGGTCCCCTTTGTCGCCGAAAAGGTGATGAAGCCGGAAAGAAAGTGGAAGAGGAACGCCGCGAAGACCAGCTTGCCGTAGCCGATCATGTCGCAGATCAGTCCGCCAATGATGATGCCGAAGCAGAAGCCCGACAAACCGGCGCCGGTGATGTTGCCCACCTGCTGGGCCGTGAAGCCGAAGTCGGCGCGCCAGGTGTCGAGGATGCCGCCGCGGATAGCGAAACCGATCCCCGACGCCAGGATCGCGAAGAACCCCGCGAACAACAGACGGTAAGCGTTCGCGGTAATACCGGGCGAATCCGGCGGCATCGTCGTGGCTTGTGACATGCGTGGCCCCTGGGAATCGGCGTGACCAATCGAGGGGCCGTAGCGCGAAACGCCTCCACCGGCCCGCGAACATCCCTATAGGTCAGGGGAATCGCAGACCACTGAAGTGAAGGAAATTTGAAGACGCTGACGGCGTCCGCCGTCAGCACAGCTAATCCAGTGTGAAACGCCGTCGGGCGATCAACAGTTTCGGGCGAGCCTGAGAATTCTATCCCCGCCGCGCCGACGTCTTGTCGTTGGCCATCGTGACATACGTCTCGTAGCCGCCGCTGCCGTAGACGTCGTAGGCGTCGCCGAAACCGAAGCCCTGATCCGCCCCGTAGTGGGCGCCGGAATAGCCATATCGGCCGTAGCGACCATAGCCGCGCCGGTCCGGCTTGCCGTTGACGACCACGCCCAACACCTTGCAGTCGATGTTGCTCAGAATCTCCATCGCCCGCACCGCCTGGACGCGCGCGTTCTTGGCGAGCTTGAGCGTCAGGATCACGCCGTCAACGCGCGGGGCCACTACGGCCGCGTCCGTCACCGGCAGGAGCGGCGGTGAATCGATCAGCACCACCTCGTACTGCTCTTTGCACTCTTCGAGAATTTCGGCGAACCGTTCGCTCGTCAACTGTTCCGACGGATTCGACGGCGACGGACCGCTCGGCAACACGCTCAGGTTGGGGACGTCCTCGATCGGGATGATTGACTGGTCGAGCGACGTCTTGCCGTCGAGGACGGTCGAGAGCCCCTGGTTGTTGATCACCGAGTAGAGCTTGTCGATTTTCGGACGGCGCATGTCGGCGTCGATCAAAAGAACGCGCTTGCCCGACTGCGCGATCGCGATGGCCAGGTTGCTTGCCAGCGTCGTCTTGCCGTCCCCGGGTTCGGGACTGGTGATCTGAATCGCCTTGTGGAACTCGTTCTTCGTGCTGAAGTAGAGTCCCGTTCGCACCCCGCGGAACGCTTCCGCCGCCATTGATTTCGACGAGTGGACGGTGGTCAGCGACTTGTGCAGCTTCTTGGGCTTGCCCTTGTCGCGCCGCTCGCCCGTCGGCAGCGGCGGGATGTGCGCCATGATGGGCACGCCCAGCGTCTGACGGACTTCCTCCGGCGTGCGGAAGTTCTTGTCGGCGACTTCGGCCAGATACGAGATGCCGAACCCGATCGCGAACCCAATGACCGCGCCGACGAGAATCGCGCGGAAGATCAGCCCCGCGACCTCCCCCGCCGCCGCGGGCGGCGCCATCACTTGCGTGCGGATCGACCCCTCGTTGCGGCCGAGGTTGAGCTCGGCGAGCCGCTTGGCCATCGCGGCATAGAGTTCTTGCTTGCTGGTGATGTTGTAGCGCAGTTGCTTGTCTTCCTCGAGGTATTTCAGGAACTCGTCGACTTTCGGTTTGACCTGCTCTAGCCCCTTGCCGAGCCGCGTCTGAAGATCTTTCTGCCACTCCCCCTCGATGCGCAGCGAAGTCATGTATCCTTCGGCCAGATCCTTCGAAATCGGTTTGGGGCGGTTGGCGATCTTCTTCTGAACGTCTTCCTTGCGCTCTTTGTCGATTTCCTCGAGCATCTTGATCTGGTCTTGAATCCGTTTGATCGACGGGTGGTCGGGGCCAAAGACTCCCGACATCTCGTTCTCCTTGAGCCGCAGCCCGACGATCTGCCCTTCGAAGGCGCTGGTGAACTCCGGCGTGACGAGCTGGCCGTCAACGAGCTGCCGGCCAATCATCAGCTCAACGGCGGTCCGAAAATCGGAACCGCCCTTGGCCTTGGCGTCCTCCAACTTGGCAAGCTTCGCGGAAATCTCATCCTCTTGAGCCTTGAGCGTTCGCATCCGACGGTCAAGCTCGAGCAGGTGCTGCTGCTCGAGGCTCATGAAGTTCCCCTTGTCGTCGCGGATGAGCGTCACCTGGCGCAGCCGTGCCCAGTCGCGCAGCTTGTCGTTGAACTTCGCGTTGGCCTCTTGCGCAATTTGAATCTGCTCTTCCAGCGTCTTTTTCGTGTTCTGCAGCAGCGTCACCATCTCGACGTCCGACGCGCTTTCGGTCTTCTTGACGTAGTCCTCATAGGCCTTGACAACCGCCTCCAGCACGATCGGCGCTTCGCGCGGCTCTTCGCACCGGAAGACGAGTTCCAGGACGTTCGGGATCACCACGTTGTCGCGCGCTTTGGGGCGATTGACCGTTAGTCCATTCAAGATCGTCCCGGCGATGTCCCCCTTGCCCGCGAAAATCGACAGCGCCGCCAGCCGCGTGTCCTTCGACGCTTCGCCCAGCACCATCGGGCTGCGAATGATCTCCATGTGCGTCAGCAGCAGCTGATCCATCGGCGACGCCGACGCCCCGAGCGCCTGAATGACGTCGATGGGCAGGTTGTTCTGCTTCCGCTCAACGAGAACGCGGCAGGCCGCCTGGTAAATCGGCGCTCGCTGCGTCTGGTAGAGGTAACCAGCCAGGCCGCCGACCGATGCGAGCATCAGGATGAGAAACCACCGTCGACGCACGACGTCGAAGAAATTGATTTGTCCCGGCGCGGGGGCGACGGCGTTGGTGGCGGCGACGGAATCGAACACTTCCGGCGTCGGAACCCGAGAGATCATTGAAGTGCGAACTCCAGTGGAATAAACGCCCGGCGGCGAACGACGGCCACGAGGGTAACGCCGCGCGATCATCCTGACATCGGGCGGTAAGGCCGAGCCCTTAAGATATGGATTCGACGCCCGTCGAGAGCTGGCGTCCTGACGGAAACCGCCGCGGAATCAACCACGCCGCGACATTTGTCGCTTGCGTCGCCGTCAAGTGAACTTCGCCGGTCCGAGCCCTCCCTACAAATAGAGCTTCCAAAGGAGATGCGCATGACGCCCGCCGACGCTTACGCCGAACTCGCTCGCCGAGCCAAGGAAGCTCAAACGCTGTCCTCCGCGGCGTCCGTGCTCAGTTGGGACCAGGAGACGTACATGCCCGAGGCCGGCGCCGAACTGCGCGGCGAGCAGTTGGCGCTTCTCGCCGGCCTCGTTCACCAGCGGCGGACGGATGCCAAGATCGGCGAACTATTGACACTTGTAGAATCATCGAGCGCCGCCGCCGATCCGCGCGCCGCCGCTGACGTCCGCGAATGGCGTCGCCTCTACGATCGCGCCGTCAAGCTGCCGCAGCGCCTCGTCGAAGAACTCGCTCGCGTGACCTCGCTCGCCCAGGTCGAATGGGCGGACGCCCGTAGGGAAAGCGACTGGAAACGCTTCGCTCCCTGGCTCGAAAAGATCGTCGCCCTCAAGAAGGAAGAAGCCCAGGCCATCGGCGGGGACGGCCCCGCGTACGACGCCCTGCTCGATGAGTTCGAGCCCGGCGCGACCTCCGCGGCGCTCGCACCGATGTTCGCCGATCTCCGCGCTAAACTGGTCCCGTTTCTGCACCGGCTCCTGACCGCGCCGCGCCGGCCGGATCCGACCATTCTCCGCCGCCGCTACGACGTTGAAACCCAGCGTCACTTCGCGCGGCACGCCGCCGAAGAAATTGGCTTCGACTTCACACGGGGCCGCATTGACGAAACGACACACCCCTTTTGCACCGGCTTCTCGCCGAATGACGTCCGGCTCACGACGCGCTATTCGCCCGAGTTCTTCAACGACGGCTTCTTCAGCGTGATGCATGAGGCGGGACACGGGCTTTACGAACAGGGACTCGATGCGTCGCGCTTCGGAAAGCCGACCGGCGAGGCCGTTTCGCTTGGGATTCATGAGACGCAGTCACGGCTGTGGGAAAACCTCGTCGGCCGGAGCGCCGCCTTCTGGCGGCGCTGGTTCCCACGCGCTCAGGAGGCGTTTCCCCGGACGTTGTCCGAAGTGAACGCGGACGACTTCCATTTCGCGATCAACGCCGTGGCGCCGTCGTTCATCCGCGTCGACGCCGATGAAGTGACCTACAACCTGCACGTCATGCTACGTTTCGAAATGGAGCAGGCCCTGATCGGCGGCGACTTGAAACCAGCGGAAGTGCCAGGCGCTTGGAACGTGAAGATGCGCGAATACCTGCAGATCGCCCCGCCCGACGACCGCCGGGGCTGCTTGCAGGACGTTCATTGGAGCGCCGGACTGATCGGCTATTTTCCGACCTACACCTTGGGCAACCTCGGCGCGGCCCAGCTCTTCGCCGCCGCCCGATCAGCGCTCGGCGATCTCGACGGCGCTTTTTCGGCGGGCGAGTATCGGCCTCTCCTCGAGTGGTTGCGGGAGCAGGTCCATCAGCACGGCATGCGCTACAAGCCCGCCGAACTCATTCACAACGCCACCGGTCGGCCGCTCAACGCCGATGCCTTCATGGCCAGCCTCGAATCGAAGTTCGCGCCGCTCTATGGGCTGTAACCGGCGAGCGGACTACGGGAGCTCTTGGAAGGTCGACTCTTCCGCAAACGACGAAGGGGCGTTGACCAATAGACCAA
>AR_comb_assmDRAFT_10707756_pt1 | contig 10015 bp, 3 predicted proteins | sample ArasoioldDNA_FD_10543 | JGI IMG/M metagenome (IMG submission 10543) | reverse complement strand
GGGACGAGCAGCGGCTGCAGGCGTACTGTTGCGGCGGCGTTGCTGAGCCGCGAGGAAGTCGTTCTTCATCTGCTCCAGGCGTTCGGCGCCCGGATCGCGATCGGTGTCAGTGCTGGTCACGGTGACTGCCTGTCTCTACTCCTGCGCCTCGTGGATACTCTCGGAGATGGTCTGCTCGGGAGCGTGCCAGAACTGTCTCGCCACGAACGGAGGCAGGAGGGCAATGCAGGCCACGACCGCCCAGTTCGCCGGCGAGGTCACGCCCAGGGCAAGTCCCGCGAGGCCGACGGCAATCACCCAGGCCACGAAAACCAACGTCTTGGTATTTCCGGAAATCATGAGACGAGTGTAGCTACCGGGTGGCGAGGCCCGCTGTTCTGAATTGAACGGTCGTCGGCGCACTGGCCGGCCGGCTCAGGATCACCTCGGGTGGGACCTAACTCGAGGCAGGCTCATGACTTGTGGCCACCGCGCCAGAACACACGGCCGACGCACAGAGCTAACGTTCAGCCGCACCCCGGTCACGCCTGGCCGGAATCGACCGTCGCTCGCGATTCGCCGAATGCCTGTGCCTGCACCGCAGTCCCGAGGCTGACCGCCACGTGGTGCGTTCGGCCATCGAGGACCAGCGGAATCTTCGACGCATCCACTGGCTCGCCGTCCAGTGTCGCCTCGCCGACGCCGGAGTTTTGGTGGGTGGGATTGGCGACCTCGATCCGATACCGCGTGCCGTCGATGGTCCAGTCCATCGAGAACTCCGGCCACATCGCCGGGATCGTCGGGTCGATCTCGAACGTCGAGCCATGCCGACGGAGACCAAGCAGATCTTCGATCGCCGCGCGATACATCCAGCCGGACGATCCCGTGTACCACGTCCAGCCGGCACGGCCAACGTGCATCGGGTGGGCGTAGACATCCGCGGCGACGACATAGGGCTCGCCGAGGTAGCGATCCAGCGCTTCCGCCGTGCGCGTGTGATTGATCGGGTTGATCAGATGGAACAGCTCCATCGACTCATCGCCTAGTCCAAGGCGCGCCAGCGCGATCACCGACCAGAGCGCGGCGTGCGTGTACTGGCCGCCGTTTTCCCGGATGCCGGGCAGGTACCCCTTGATGTAGCCCGGGTCGTGCGTGGTGCGATCGAACGGCGGCGTCAGCAGCAGCACCAGTCGGGCCTCGCGGCGGAGCAGGTTCGCTCGTACCGCCGCCATCGCCTGTCGCGCTCGCGATGGTTGCGCCGCCCCCGAGAGCACGGCCCACGACTGCGTCAGCGAGTCGATACGGCATTCGTCGTTCTGGGCCGATCCCAGCGGCGTGCCGTCGTCGAAGTAGGCGCGGCGGTACCAGCCGCCGTCCCACGAGAGCTCGAGCATGCCGGTCAACGCTCGCGCTTCGTTGCGATACCGCTGTGCGAGCTCGTGGTCCTGCCGCCGCTCGCAGACGACCGCGAAGTCGGTGAGCACGCGGACGAGGAACCACCCGAGCCACACGCTTTCGCCACGACCCTCGTGGCCGACGCGGTTCATTCCGTCGTTCCAGTCGCCCGATCCCATCAAGGGCAGGCCGTGCGTGCCGTATCGCATCGCGTGACTGATTGCCCGCACGCAATGCTCGAAGAGCGTCGCGGACTCGGATGCCGTCTGCGGCAGCAGGTAGGTTTCTACCTGCTCCGGCGTCAGCGCCGGCGCCGCGAGGAACGGCACCACTTCGTCGAGGACGGTGTCATCGCCGGTGCGATCGACGTAGGTGGCGACGGCATACGGCAGGAACAGGAGATCGTCGGAGCAGCGCGTCCTGGTGCCGCGTCCGCTCGGCGGATGCCACCAGTGCTGCACGTCACCCTCGACGAACTGCCGGCCGGCGGCGCGCAGCAGATGCTCGCGGCAGATCTCCGGCCGGGAATGAAGCAGCGACAGCACGTCCTGCAGCTGATCGCGAAACCCGAATGCGCCGCCTGGCTGGGAGGGGCCGCTGCGCCCCCAGATGCGGCAGCTGAGCGTCTGGTAGGGCAGCCACCGGTTGACGATCAGATCGAACGAGTCGTCCGGAGTCTGGACCGCAATCGCTTCGACAGTATCGGCCCAGACCGCTGCCGCCTCTGCGAGCGTCCGCTCCGCCGCCGCGATCGAGCCATACGCGGTGCTGAGTTGCTGGGCGTGCTCGCGGTCATGCCCCTCGCCGAGGATCAGGGCAAGGCGCCGCGACGTGTGCGGCGGCACCACGACCTCGATCTGTAGCGCGGCACAGGGATCGAGCCCCGCCCCCGAGCGTGCGGTCAGCCGCGGCCGAAGCAGCGCCAGCGGCCGGCTGGCGGTCCGGTTGCGGCCGATGAACTCCGCCCGATCGCATGTGTACGACCGCGGTGCGTCGGTCGCCCGGAAGAACGCCACCCGATCGCGGAACTCGGTGTTATAGGCGTTGCTGGCGTAGACGACGCCGTCGGCCACACTCGTGGTGACGAACCGGCGTTCCCCGGAGCGCGGCGGGCCCAGACACCACTCGACGTAGGCGAACACGCTCAGGCGCCGTTCAACCGCGGATGTATTGGTGAGCGTCAGAATGGTGACTTTGACCGGATCCGAGGGAGCGACGCCGACCGCCAGTTCCTGCTCGAGCCCGGCGACGGCATGCTGGTAGCGGGTGACGCCCGCGCCATGACGCACTACCCAGCGGCCCGCATCGGCACGGCGCGGCAGCGGGCCCGGCGTCGCACCCCACACCGCGTTCGTCTGCTCATCGCGGAGATAGATAGCTTCGCCGGTCGGATCACAAATCGGATCGTTGGCAAACGGCGTCACGCGGTTCTCACGGCTGTTGACCGCCCAGGTGAACGCTGCTCCGGAGCCACTGACCATGGTGCCGAACTCGTCGTTCGCCATGACATTCGACCAGGGAAGCGGCGTCTCGGTTTCGCCTTCGAGCACGATCACGTACTCGTCACCATCCGACGTGAACCCGCCGACGCCATTCGGCATTCGCAGCGGCGGGACGGTGACCGGGGTGGGTGATGGTGGTGGCGTCGGCAGCTGGCCGCCGGGGTCCGGCTCGTCGCCCGGGTCCAGCCACGGCGCCGGTCGGCTCAACTGCGCCGCCAGGTCGCCGAGGTCGGCGTCGAGCACCACGCGGGCGGCCGCCGACAGCAGGCGCCGATCGGCGACGGGCATGCCGTCGGAGCGCAGCAGGAACATCCCGCCGTGACGATTGTTCCAGTGGGCCCAGCGCGGCTCCTGGACGAGCGCCTCGAGGAAGTGCTGCGTTTCGTCGAGGTACTCGGTGGGATGCTCGTTCATGATCACGACGTCGCCGCTGAGCCCCTTCACCCGCCAGTACTCCTGCGCCAGCAGCACCTGTCGAATCAGCGGAACGGCATCGGTCTCGGCCACCCGCACGAGGACGAAAGGCAGGTCGCCGGAGATGCCGTACGACCACAGGTTCGGCTGGCCGAGCGTGTTCGCCGCGAGATCGGCGGGGCTGATGCAGGACGCATCGGCGCCGAAGACGCGCGACGCCAGACGATCGAACAGGATGGCATGGTCGACGGTCAGGCCCAGGTGCTGCAGCGCGGTGTGCACGTGGGTGAAGGCCATGGAGAACGCCCGCGATGCGGCGCTGCCGTCGCGATACTTGCGTGACAGCGCGAGCGCCGCCTCACGGTCCGGCGCAACGCCGGAGGTGAAGGTGACGCGGACGATCGCTCCCGGCGCCAGCCGCACACGATCGCGCAGCGCCGCAATCGGATCGAGCACGGCACCCGTTGTGCCCGCCAGTGCGCGGCCGTCGAACGCCAGTGCGGTCGCCGTCGACCGGCCGCGGCCGATGAACTTCGCCCGCGAGGTTTCCCATTCGACGGCACCGCCCAGACGGCCCTCGACGCCGATCACGTGGAACGCCCACACCGGCGATTCGTCGGAGGCCCGCGGCCGGCGGCCGAAGAGCAGCCCCGCGCTCAGCGGATCGAATTCCGTTTCGATGAAAAGCTTGCCGAACGCCGGATGAGCGAAATCATCCTCCGGTCGCGCCAGCACGATCTCGGCGTAGCTCGTGACTTCGAGCTCGCGTGCGCGCGTGCCGCGGTTGACGATTGACAACCGCCGGACCTCGACGTCGTCCTCAGACGACACGGTGACCTGCAGCTGCGTCTCGAAGTCGCCGTTGCGCGAGCGGAACGTGACCTTGTCGAGATCGAACGTGGCTTCGTAGTTGTCCGGCTCGTGACAGAGCGGCAGGTAGGTCGGTGACCAGACACCCCCCGACCAGGGGTCGCGCAGGACGATGTAGTGCGAGCCGGCGTCGGAGGTACGGTCCTCGCGCTGCCGCATCACCGAGAGACCGCGCCAGGTGCTGTAGCCGCCGCCGACATGAGTCAGGGCCGCCGTGTAGCGGCCGTTCGAGAGGAACTGCGTATGCGGACTGGTCGTGTGCGGCGATCGGAACCGCCGTGACGAGTAGACCGGAATCGACGGCATCGTCGTCGTGCTCTCGGCCGGCCGCGGCTCCGCGAGGATCGCCTCGCGCGGCACCCGTTCCTGCAGCAGGAGCTCGGTGGCCTGCACGCGCGGGTCGGCGTGGAAGCGCTTGACGAAGGCGTCCTCGCAGAGCACGTTGGCGATCGCGACGAGCGACATGCCCTGGTGGTGCGCGAAGAACGCCCGGATCGGCGCCGGGGGACTGACGTCGCCTGGCGCGGCATCGATATCCCGGTCCCGCGGGCGATAGTCGATCGATTCATAGAATCCGAACCGCCCGGCGAGCCCGCCCGCGCTCAGCGTACGCAGGTTCTCCGCGGCCGCGGCAGGATCGACGAGCGCGGCCAGCGCGGTGGCATACGGGGCGACGACGAGGTCGTCGGACAGACCGCGTTTCAAGCCGAGGCCCGGGACCCCGAACGCCCGGTACTGATAGCTGCCGGCGCGATCGGTGAAGGCGTAGGCGGACTCCGACACTCCCCATGGCACACCGCGCTCGCGTCCGTATTCGATCTGCCGTTGCACCACCGCGCGGCAGCTTTGATCGAGCAGCGTCCCCGGATACGATCGCATCAGCAGCGACGGCATGAGGTACTCGAACATCGTGCCGCCCCACGACACCAGCGTCGCGCGCCCATCGACATTGGTGACGAGTCGCCCGAGATGAAACCAGTGATGCTGCGGCACGTCGCCCTTGGCGATGGCGATGAAGCTGGCGAGCCGGGCCTCGGAGGCGAGGAGGTCGTAGAACGACCCGTCGAGTGTGCCGGGACCGTCGGCATCGCCGAGACGATAGCCGATGGCGAAGATGCGCTTCCGGCGGTCGTAGAGGAAGCCGAACTCCATCGCGTCGGCGAGCGCGGTCGCGCGACGCGCGAGGGCCTCGCAACGCGCGGTGACGTCAGGCGTCGGCCCATCCAGACTGTCGATTCCGTCCACTACGGCGCGTCGCCAGTAGGCGATGTCGCCGCTCGTCGCGGCGGACGGATCGTCGACCCCGTCGGCGGCACTGCCGGCTAATTGAAGTCCGAGCGCCCGCAAAGCCGGGACCGTGTCGGTGATCGAGGCATGGCCAGCCTCGTCGACGATGGCACGAGCGAGGCGGTAGATCTCGGCTGATGACAGTGGCCCGGGAGGCGCGGCGTTTGGCGCAGAGGCGGCCGCGAGTAGCGCGGCTGCGTCCGCGACGCCGTCGCGTCGTTGCAAGGTGGTCTGCGGCACCGCCGCCACCGCCAGCATTCCGTGGGACAGAGCGTAGAGCGCGCCCGCGAGGTTGCCGCTGTCGACGGTGGAGATGTAGCGCGGGTGAAGTGGCGCGAGCGTAACGGTGTCGTACCAGTTCAGAAAGTGCCCGCGATCGCGTTCGAGGCCTTCGAGCGTCGTGAGCGTGCCGTCCACGCGCTCGAGCAGCGCGGCGGTCGTCAGGTAACCGAGGTCGTGCGCGGCCAGCGCCGACAGCAGGCTCATGCCGATATTGGTTGGCGAGGTGCGGCGCGCCACCATCGGCACATCGCCTGATTCCTGAAAGTTGTCGGGCGGCAGCTGATGGTCGGCGGCCGTGACGAACGTATCGAAGTAGCGCCACGTCGCGCGCGCGGTGGTACGTAGCAGCGTGCGGTCGTCTGTGCTGAGCGGGCGCACGCGCCGGCCCACCGGGACGCTGAGCCGATACGCGATCACCGGCGCGCTCAGCCACAGCAGCAGGAACGGCGTTGCGACCGGCAGCGCGTTGCGATAGCCGGCCAGGATCACCAGCGCGACCGCCGTCGCGGTGATTGGGCTGGCGATCATTCCCCGAACGAATCCGTTCAGGCGACCTCTCGGACTCCCCGCCATCGTCCGGGCGGCGACCGTCGCCGCGGTCTCCCATTCGAGCAGTCGCCGCCGCGTCACCCCCAGGCGCACAAGGGTCAGGCCGATCGCGTGCAGCGAATCGACGGCATGGAATGCGAGGAAGGTCACGCTGAGCGCGACCTGGGCGAGCGCGGTCAGTGCGTCGCGACCAAGGTTGCGCAGGAACACCGGTGTCGACTGCGCCCGCCGCGGTCCGATCACCAGCAGCGCGGCAAGCGGCAGCAGCTGTGAGGCGAGGACCGCCAGAACGGCCACCGTCCACATCCAGGGTGATCCCTTGAGTGCCGTCCAGCCGGCCACGAGCAGGGCGAGCAACGACGGCGAAAGCAGACTGCGTCGCAGGTTGTCCAGGATCTTCCATCGCGACAGCAGTGGCAGCCGGTTGCGTCTGACGCCCTGACGCGACGGGACGAATGGAAACAGCCAGAACAGAATCTGCCAGTCGCCGCGGATCCAGCGGTGCTGGCGGCGGGCGTGGCTCAGAACGCTGGACGGGTACTCGTCGACCAGTTCGACGTCCGAGACGAGCGCAACCCGGGCGTAGAGCCCTTCGAACAGGTCGTGCGAGAGCAGTGCGTTCTCCGGCACCGCTTCGGCCAGCGCGGCGTCGAAGGCGTCGACGTCGTACAGGCCCTTGCCGGTGAAGATGCCTTCGGCAAAGAGGTCCTGGTAGGTGTCGGAGACGGCGGTGGTGTACGGATCGACACCGGTGTGTCCAGAGTAGAGTCGCGCGAACAGCGATCCGGCGGCGCTGGCAAATGTCACGCTGATCCGCGGCTGCAGGATGCCGTAGCCCGACGTGACCCGCCCGAGCGCGGCATCATACGCCGGCCGATTCAGCGGGTGCGTGATGATGCCCACCAGTTCGCGTGCGGCATCACGCGGCAGGCGCGTGTCGCTGTCGAGGGTGATGCAGTAGCGCACCTGCGGCAGGATCGCGACGTCGCCGACGTTGATGACGAAGCTCGTATCCGTGGCGCCGCGCAGCAGCCGGTTGAATTCCTCGATCTTGCCGCGCTTGCGCTCCCACCCCATCCAGCGGTTTTCCTGCTGGTTCCACTGCCGCCGCCGATGAAAGAGGAAGAAGCGGCCGCCCTCGCGGTGACGCGCATTGAGTGCCTGGATGCCCTCCGACGCAGCCTCGAGCAGCGCCGCGTCCTGCGGCGCCAGTTCCTGCGCGGCGTCGCGGAAGTCTGTCAGCAGCGCGAAATGGATGTGCGGGTCGACGTTACCAAGCGCCTGCACTTCCAGATGGGCGATGAGCGCCTGCACCTGCGCGAGGCTATCCAGCATCGTCGGGACGATCACCATCGTCATCGCCTCGGCGGGGAGCCGGTCGAGTTCCAGACGCGGCAGGCGCCGTGGCGGAATGAACGACGCGACGACACGCTGTACCAGCTGGATCGTCAGCTCGCTTGCCGGCACGAGGGCGAGTACCGCGACGGCCACCAATCCTGCGGTGCCGGCGCCACGGCTGGCTGCGTACACCAGCAGCGCGGCGACGATGGCGAGCGTACCGGCGAGGATCGAGCCCAGGTAACCAGGCGTGGCGAACCGGAAGAACATTCGGTGGATGCGCTGCGCCGGTCGAGGGCTCCACTCCACGCTGCGCTCGAACTGCCGGCGCCCGGCGCCGATCAGGTAGTAGCCGACATGCGCGCTTCGCGCGGACGGATCGCTCTCGGCGGTTCGCCGCGAGAATTCGATTGCTTTCAGGGCAACGCGAACCTGCGCCTCGCCGGTGCCCTCAGCGAGCTCTTCGATCGCATGCCGGTAGCGGTCGCGACTGCGAAAATCCATGCGTCCGTACACGCCGGCCGGGTCGCGGTGCAGCACCTGTTCGACCACGCTGACGCTTTCGAAGAACTCGCTCCAGTCGAACGAGGCAATCAGGCGCAGGCTGCCAATGAGGTTGGCCATTGACGCCTGCTGCATCGCCTGGCTACGCCCTTCGGCGCGGATCGCGTCTTCAATCGTCTCGCCGCGGGCGGCGAGCGCGACGATCAGCTGGTTGCGCAGCGTCGATGCGGCGTCACCGTATTCGCGCGCATGCTTCAGCAGACGGGTGACGAAGGGCGGTTTGATCTCGGTCGGCCACGCCGGCGCGATCTGTTGATCCCGCTCCAGCGACTGCGCCAGGCGATCAGCCCGGTGATGGTGGGTGCGCGTGACCGCCAGCAGATCGGCCCGCGCCCGCAGGTGTTCGATCAGCGCTATCTTGACCGCGCTCGGCCAGGCCCACAGCTCTCCGATTGTCAGCGGCGTGACCGACTGAAAGGCCGTCAGGAACCGCGAGAGCCGCTGCGCGTCGAGATAGCCGGCGCTGGTGCGCAGCAGCTCGAGCGCGAGCGCGTAGATTCGGGGTACTCCCCCGTATTCATCGGCCGCGACGCGCGGCAGCCGGCGGAAGAACGAGGACGGCAGATCGTGGAGGATGTCGCGGCTTGCCGCGGACACCATCGGGAAATTGTCCAGGAACCACTCGGCCGCCGGCGACGAGAGCTCGCCACCGCGGGCGTCTGCCGCCAGGAATCGGTAGGTGGCGTTGAGCGCCTTTCGATTGGCGCGCAGCCGCCGCAGCTGTCTCGGGGGGCTCCCGCCCTGCCGCCGCGAGACCGTCAGCAGCGCAGCGAGCCGACGACCATGCTCTTCCAGGCGTTCGATGCCCAGAAGTTCCACGTTGGCGGCCAGTGCAGCGCTGTCACTAACGGCCGCGGCGTCGATTGTGGGGGTCACTCAGCGATAGTCCCTCGCGTGGTGAGACGAATGCGAGCTCAGGCGTGCGCCCGGTCATCGTCAGGTACGGTGCGTGCGGGCTCGCCGGCGCCTGCGCAACGAGCGTATCGCGTGCAGGGCCGCCGGCGGGCTCGCGTTTCGAATTGGATCAACGGCGCCGACGTTCCGCCGCGAATGCCGGCACCTCCACGCCTTGCGTGGTCGGCCGCACCCATGGCTGGTCGGGCCGGTAGACGGCGTCATCCGGACCGAAGCCCGCTGCCCGATGCCACTGACGTCCGGCGTAACCAATTGCCGCCGGCGGAGGATACCGGACGGTCAGCCGGGCCACCATGCGGCCGTCCGGATGCTGGAGCACCACGTCCACTGTGCGCGTTTCCATTGTCTCTCCTCGTCACACCTCGGATAAGCGCGCCGATTCAGCAGCGATTCGGTTGCGCGGACCCGGGTGGGAACTGTGCGACGTCCGTTGCTGGTAGACGCCCTGAACCGCGAAACCAGGGCGAACAGCAACGAGATCGCGGCCAATCTTCAGTGGCCGCGGCAACGCCGGCTCATTCTTGCACGCGTGAGTCGATTCCAAGATGTGCAATCGAGGACAGCGCCACAGCCGCCGATTGCGTATGGTGGGACCATGTCAGCTATCCCTCCCGTCATCTTCACCACACTGCTTTTCGTCATGGCCGTCACGCCGATGCTTGCGGCGCTGATGTGGTCGCTCCGGCGCACCCGATCGATGTCGGAGATCATCCAGGAAGCTCGACGCTAGCGCGTGCTGCCGACTTAATAGGGGGCCCTCGCGTTCCCCGGAACGCGTAGCCCCGCTACCAGGAGAGCAGATCAGGCAGGCACCGCTCATATATCCGCGAAAAGGTGGTTTTCAGGTGCTCCTTCACTATTTGCGAACGGTCACATCTTTCGTCCTTCTCGTCATGGTCGCGGCGAGTGCTGCGGCCGCC
>AR_comb_assmDRAFT_10024293_pt1 | contig 10016 bp, 8 predicted proteins | sample ArasoioldDNA_FD_10543 | JGI IMG/M metagenome (IMG submission 10543) | reverse complement strand
CCGCCACTCAAGTTTGTACCGCGTTCACCGACGATAGTGTCATATTGCTTGGGGAAGGCCATAATGAACTCGTGTGCGTTGGCAGCTTTGGCAGCTTCGACCATCTCCTGCTCGCTTGCATCCAATCTACCATACAGGATATTTTCGCGAATGCTGCCGCCGAATAAAATCGTCTCCTGGGGGACGATACCCACTTGCTCACGCAGGCTCTTCTGAGTTACAGAGCGGAGATCCTGTCCATCCAGGCGAATCGTGCCACCAGTGGGATCGTAGAAGCGGGGAATCAGGTTGAACATAGTACTCTTGCCCGCGCCACTTGGCCCAACCAACGCCAGGATCTCTCCAGCCTGGATGTCCAGCGAAACATTGTACAAGACATGGGCTTCACCGTCGTAGGTGAAGGAGACATTCTCAAAGTTGATTTGACCTCGTGCAGGCGGTTAAACTGCAGCATCCGAGGCATCTTGAACAGTGGGGTGCGTGTCTAGGATCTCGAAGACACGCTGTACGCCTCCGATGGCCGATCGAAGCTGGGCATACAGGCCGGCCATCCCACCGAGGCTGGCAGCAATCGAGATGCCATACATGAGAAAACCTGTGATCATCGCCAGGGTCAGATGACCGGAGATCACTTCACGCCCGCCGTACCACATGATGGCGGCGATCGTGCTAAAACCCAGGAACATCATCAACCCTGTAAATGACGAGCCATAGACGGCCATGCGCAAGGAGGCGTGGAAGGTCTTTTCCATGGCACCATGATAGCGTTGAATCTCATAGTCCTCGCGCCCGAAACTTTTCACAACACGGATGCCTTGTAATCCTTCCTCAGCTACGACGGTCGAATCTGCCAATTCATCCTGAATATGTGTGCTCGCCTTTTGCAAGCGGCTTCCAAAATACCTGCCACCAGAATCAGAACCGGAACCAGGGCAAGAATGAAGAGTGTGAGACGTGCGTTCATCATCACAACGATGACGATCGAACCGATCAAGGTCAGCGTCTGACTTAAAAAACCCGTCAGGTTATTTGTGAGCATGGTGCGCATCTGGGTCACATCACTGGAGAGGCGCGAGACGATGTCCCCCACTCGCCGTGACGAATAAAAGCTGAGCGACAGCATTTGCAGTTGGGTATAGAGTGATGTGCGTAAATCAAAGACGATATGCTCTCCAATGTAGGCGAGCAAATATGCTTGTATGGAAGAAAAGGATGCCTGCATTAAGAAGATTCCAATCAGAAGCAGCGCCAGATGATTGAGCGGACCAAAACTATTGGCCTTGGTGACCGAGTCCAGCAAACGGACGATGATCAGGGGAAAGAGCAAGCCAAATACACTGGATATTATTAATGCGACCAGTGCCAAGGTCATCCTCCCCCAATATGGTTTTAGATAGCCAAACAGACGATGCCAATTGATTTCCTTGAAAGAGGGAGCAGATTTTTGAGGGTCTGACTTCTCCACTGATTTATTATTCCGATCGTTTGGACGCTTTTCCATTTCTAAAATTTCCTTTACTTTATCTCAAAAAACATCTTGTCACGCTCTAGAATGGGACACCTGCGCTCATCACAAGGGCGCTGTCAGGGCAATGCCGTCTCGCCCTGACATGCTCGCGGCACGAACAGTGTGAGGGAGCGCTCCTTCGTTTCATGATAAAAGACTTGTGTTAACTCAATATAAAGTGATTTGCTGCTCTACATTTTGAAGGGTATCCCGCAGCACAGCTGCCCATGAGGCAGGTCGGTCTACATAAGAAACATGGTGACCCGGAAAGGTGACCATCTCGCAACTTAGCAATCCGGCCAAAATAGGTGCAGTCTCTGCATAAAATCTTCTTTTCCGCAGAGACTCTTCTCCGGCAGCCAGGAATATCCTGGCTTTATCCTTCTTGAGTGTGTCGATATCGGGCAGGTAGTTTGTAACTGGCAGGAGTTCTCCTTTTATGAAGAACTCGGCCATTTCCAACGGCGCATGATTTCCTCCCTGCATCTCCCTGCTTTGTATTTCCTTGGCACCAGCACGGAGGAGGTTCCAGATAGGTAGACCTACCCCGAATACAAATTGAACCATTGCAATCTGTGATCCGAAGCGGAATGCGGATTGATGGACACTTGCAAAGAATCGCTGCCACTTCCGCGCTTGTGGATGAAGCTGCGCCAGCGGAGGCTCATGGGCTATAATCGCGCGAACAGATTGCGCTTGTGTTTTCGCCATGTCGAGCGCAATCACTGCGCCGCTGCTGCTTCCCATAATGAAAGCAGAATTTTCATCTGCAGCATGTAAAACGGCGACGGCATCCCGGCTCTGCTGGTTGACTTCGAAATTTTGGGGAACATGCCGGGTACTTCTTGCATTGCCCCGCCGATCATAGGTAATCACCTTGAAATCATTGGAGAGAATATCCGCGATCGGCGAAAAGATCCTCGAGTCTCCGCCACCGCCGGGGATCATTAATAACGGTTTCCCTCGGCCGCGAACTTCATAATAGAGAATGTCCCCTTCTGTTGTGACAGTATCGGTTCGGGTTTGGACTGCATCCATCGTGATGTTCATGATTTTCTTTTCCTTTTCTAGAGGAAAGATACAAGAAGGATGTAAACTCAGTTTTAACAAACTTACTTAAGAAGACAACCTCGCCATGATTACTTAGCGAGGTTGTCTTCTTAAGTAGCGCCTGAAGTGATGTCTCTTAAGGTTCCCCGTCTGGCAGAGAGACGGTGATTGAAGTCCCTTTGCCTAATTTGCTTTCTACTTGGATGGTGCCCTGGTGAAGATCGACGATCTTTTTCACAATCGAAAGCCCCAAACCGCTGCCTGCTTTGGAACGGGTGCGCGATTTATCACCTTTGTAAAAGCGCTCAAAGATTCGAGTTTGATCTTCTTCTGAGATGCCAACGCCTGTATCTGAAATTTTGAAGATTACCTGGTTTTCAAGATGATTCAAATCCACATGAATGGAGCCTTTTTCGGGCGTGAATTTTATGCTGTTATGAAAGAGGTTGATCCACACCTGGCTTAACAGGTCTTCGTCAGCGGTAATCATCACTTCCTGGAGGGAAACTTCCATAGCAATGGATTTATCTCTCCATTGCGGTTCGCAGGCCAGGATCAAATTTTTGATCTGCTGGTCCAGGTGATAATTCTCAGGCTTGAAGGGAAGATTCTCTGATTCAAGGGAAGCTAATCTCAGCAAATCCTCCGTGATGCGCGAGAGGCGGGTACTTTCCTCTTCGATAATATTGAGATAGTGATCCCGCTCCTGAGGCGTGAGCTTCTCGTTTTTCAATGCCTGGGCAAAACCGCGTATGGACGTGAGAGGAGATTGAATCTCATGTGACACGTCGGAGATGAACTCCTGGCGCATGTTCTCCATCTGGTCCAGCTCCAGAGCCATCTTGTTGAAACTGCTTGCCAGTTTGCTAACCATCTCATTATCTGCGTACTCCTTTGTAATCCGGACGCTGAAATCTCCCCTGGCAATCCGTTCCAAAGCGTCAATGATCGGGGCGAAGACATTCATCTCGGGAATCCAGCCTTTTGAACGAGCTATTCTCCCCAGCGCGCCAATCAATAAACCGGTAAACAATAGGCCTAACAGTGTATTTATGATCTGTATCGCAAGCGGCAATGGATTTAGACCAATTACTTGATAAATATAGCCTGTCAGAAAATATGCAACCGCGATCATGCTGCTGATCAGGATCAGAACCAGAATGAACCAGGCAATGCCTACAAGTTTTTGTTTACGCCGGTTCATCCTTCAAGCTCCAACCGGTATCCTAATCCCCGAATTGTTGTGATTCTGAAGGAATGTGTCTCTTCCGGAAATCGTTCCCGCAGGCGGCTGATGTGCACATCCAGCGTTCGATCGTTTCCATGAAAATCATAGCCCCAAATATCCTCGATCAATTGCTCGCGTGAGAAGGTACGCCCAGGATAACTGGCCAGCTTGAAGAGGAGCTCAAATTCCTTCAGGGGAAGAGTGAGACTCTCGTCGTCGTCCCGGACTTGAAATGTTTTCCGATCCAGGGTCAGATCGCCGATTTGGATGGTCAGAGAAGATTCTATTCGGTAGCGCTTCAACAAAGCTTTGACACGGGCGATAAGCTCGAGCAGCTCGAACGGCTTGACCAGGTAATCATCGGTTCCCAATTGAAAGCCCTTCAGCTTTTGACTGGTATCGCCTTTGGCGGTCAGCATCAAAACAGGCATATCGAAGCTTGCTTTCAGCTCCTGGCATAATTCCCAACCATCCATATTTGGCATCATTACATCAACGATGGCCAAATTCGCCTTCGCCGTATCGAGCTGCGACAAGGCTTGTAGACCATCGGCGGCTTCGATTACCTCAAAACCCTCATTCTGCAAAAAGACTCCGATCAATTCACGAATATGGGCATCATCGTCCACGACCAGGATTCGGCTCATTGCACGAGTGATTCCTTTCCTGAGCAGGGATGATACAACAATTTTGTAAACTGAATATAAATTACTTTTCAGTAGATCAGCAGGTATGGATGATTTATTCAACCAGATGGATTCCAAGGATCAAATATTTATAAGACAAGCGGTAGAATACAAACGTATAGCTGAACAAATTCACCTCGTTTCCATTTCTGTACTATCCTGAAAGCCAAACGACTATGAAGAAAAATTATTACCAGATCCTGGAAGTTGAACCGGATGCATCCGAAGAGAAGATCAAGGAGCAGTATCTTTTCCAGGTCCAGGCCTGGCATCCCGATAAATTCTCCAAAGCGGAACAAAAGGCAAAGGCTGAGGAAAAGGTTAAGGAGATCAATACTGCTTACGAAGTGCTTCGGAATTCGACCAAGCGCGCCGAGTACGATCAAAAACTCCAGTTGGCAAAAAAGACAGAACAAAAGCAGCCGCCTCCGGGGCAGACCCCACTGCAACCAGTGCCAACTCGTCCTGCGCCTGTCCCACCCATCATGAAGAAACGCTCTCGATCGAAGGGACTCTTTGGCAGTCTCGGCGTATATGGGAGGCAAGTCGCGGTCGACGACAGTATCCGGGTGTTCATCAACGGCCGTGCCTATTACCTGGGCGTTGACGAGCTGGTAGGTGCCCGAGTCCAATATTTCTTGAATGGGGAGAGCAAAGGGATTGTCGATTTCAGGTCACTCCAGCACATCCGGGCAGCTGTGACCCGGGTGGCAGGGCTGAACGGCTATGAGATCCATGTGCTCCGGCTGGCTCCCTATGGAGGCAGACTCGAGCAGGTTTTCACTCCTCAGGTACGGACCCCCCGGCGCAAGTAATGGCGCTGGTCTATTGAGACAGCTATCTCACGCTACGGGAGGCCGTCCCAGTTGCCGGCAATGGGTTTGTCACCCGGTATACCCAAGGCAAAGACGATATCGGCACTCCCGATAGTGTTGCTGTTGCGCAGATAGAACATCCCGTTTCGATACACACCAATTGTATCCACACCATCGTTATTCCAATCGCCGGTCACGGGCTGATCGCCGCCAATTCCATAATTGATCGCCACGTCCGCGATGCCAGTCGTATTGTTGTTCTTCAAGAAGATCATGCCATTGCTCGGGCGAAATACACCTGCGGTATCCTTGCCATCCGCGTTCCAATCGCCTGTGATCCCGATATCGCCCGGAATGCCTAATTGGAAGACATGATCGGCCGGACCAGCCGTATTGGAGTCGCGCAGGTAGAACGTAAAGGTTGACGACTGGTAGACACCAATTGTATCGATCCCATCGCCATTCCAGTCACCGGCTAATGGTTGATCGCCAGGTGCCCCAAAGGGGAAGACCAAATCTGCATAGCCAATTGTGTTAGAGTTTCGCAGGTAGAAGGAGCCGTTGCGGTAGACGCCGATCGTGTCAACGCCATCACCGTTCCAATCGCCGACGACGGGTGCATCGCCGGGCAAACCATAATTAATCTGCACATCGGCAACGCCGGTGGAGTTGCTGTTCTTTAAGTACAAGGCGCCATTGCTTGGACGGAACACACCGGTTGTATCTCGACCGAGAGCGGCTGGGGCTGCACAAGTGTAGACGTTGATGTTATCAACCCACCATCCCCAGGCATTGCCGGATTCGTCCAATCCCATGCGCCAGCGGAAGCTGACGGATTTCCCCGCCAAAGGAGCCAGATTCAGCCGTGTACTGATATATCCATGGCTGCTGCCCACAAACGCAGAACGCCCGGAAAGTGGATTTCCACCCTCGGTGGAGATCGTACCGGTATATCCGTTAAAGTCGATCAGGGAACCTACATCTGTCCAGCTTGCGCCGTTATTGATACTATATTCCAACACCCCACCGTCAAAATCGTAGTCGAATAGGCCACCGAAATGATACGATTCAAAACCATAGGCTTGGGCAAAATGTAAAAAAGCGTTACCCGGCACAACGATCGGTTTCAGTCGGGCACTGGCATCTGTAATGACATCCGGCTTGTCAGCAGCATACAGAGAGTGCAGGCCCGATTGAGCATAGGGACCGTCAGGCGAATCGATCTGCCAGCGACGATAAGGTCCATTGGCAAACGTCCAGTTCCCAATCCCCGATTCGATATCATCAGAGAAGATTGTTGACATCACCTTGTTGGCGTCACAATATGGCGCATCGGTGTTGAAATTCGGCGTGGGCTGTCCATTCATTTCCACGGCGTCAAGCGCATCCTTCACATCTGCGCAATCGCCTGTTGTGATTCCTTTCTGCCCGATCAGGTTGGCACAGGCCTGCTGGAGAGCATAGTAAAGGTCTGAGTAATCGGCGCCTGAAACCAATAAGTTGGTGTTGGCTTCGTAGTAAATGGCAATGGTTTTTGTCCAGCCCAAGGCAGTTACCGTCTTGCCATTGAAGCTGCCACCATCGACCATGAGGGAGGCAGCCTTATTATTGATACCGCTGTTATGATGGACGCCTCCATTGTCATCATCGCTCTCGTCATAATTCGGGCTGGACATCTTGTCCGGATCGCCGAAGGCAGGCGGGTTGCTCATGTTCCGTATGGCGCCCAGACCGGAAATATCTTCGCCGATCTGCCATTTCACGCCCGAACTGTCATTACCCAAACCATTGGTTTGGTCATAATACTCCCCCCACACATCGGAAAGCGACTCGTTGATCGCCCCGGCCTGGTAATAATAGAATAAATTCGATTCATATTGAGTCACACCGTGCGTGAGTTCATGGGCCACGACGTCATCCGCCAACGGGAAGCCATATTCATCGCCGTATACCATTTGCGTTCCTGACCAGTACGCATTGGGAAACGGGCAGATCAGGGGATCGCAATAATGAACGCTACTGACAATTGTCAGACCGTGGTTGTCGATGCTATTCCGGCCAAATTGCGTGGCATACAAGTTAAAAGTGCCGATCGCAAAAGTATGGGCTGCCTTGGCTTGCGAATCACCCGGAGCACAACCGGGATCCGTCTGGTTGCAGAGAAACGATCCGGGTAGGGAAGAAGAGCCGCCCGAGGTATATGTACGCACAGAAGGGGTAAGCGTAAGAGGAACGGCCGTCGTCTCATTCTGAAGAGGTCTGGCAGGCACAGATGAATCGGCAGAGCGGTGTGGACTCGTGCTTTGTGACCGGCTCCAATCCAGGTCCACTTGATTGAAGTGGAGACTGATCTCTCCATTCATGGCATTCACCAGCACCAGCTCGCGGACCGGAAGACCGGGTTCTTTCGGTGTGACCTCCATACGCCAGACAAGCTCAGCCGGGCGGCTGCTTTGTCGGAGTAGACGTTCATCATAGATCCATAATTTGGGCTCAGATACAAGGAAATCATCTGCTGTTCTTTGGTACCATTTGGCAGCCATCTGCAGAACAATCTGTCTGGCCTGTTCGGCTGGTATCTCCGGCTGGACGGGGAGCGACAGGTCCTGTGAAATTTCGCCGTTCATCGAAGACAAATCACCATTATCAGTTACGCTGACGACCAACTCTCCACCCATAACCGGAACGCCCAGATAATTCTGCTGATAGTGGACTGTGGTATGACCGCTATCACTATGATGAATCTTCGAGGCGGTCAAGTCCCGTTCCGGGTCCTTCAATCCGAGCTCAGGACTAAAATTTCTGGCGAAAGCCAATGCGGCCTCGACGGGAGCCGGCGAGGCGCCGCCCAGGATCCTGGATACGGAAAGCGCGCTGCCACTCCCCGGAACGATAAAACTAACCTTGCCTGTTTGAGGATTGACCTCCCGTCTTAGACCATCTCCCCCTTGGGCAGAAGCAAACTGTATTGGAGCGTTCGAAAAGATGGTGGTCAGGATGACAATGAATGAGACCATCCGAAGGATCTGGCGATGCGTTAACATAAAATACCTCTTTTACCGATAATGCTTCTTTTTGAGGGTATCAGAATCTGTCCTGCAAGTCAATTAAGAAAAGTTACACAAGTACCGCAACAATTTAAAAGTGAATCAACAAACAATTATGTTTTGTGATACTTGGCTGTGTTATACTGACTTTACCATGACAGGATTTGGTGATTCTCAATTGAGGTCGTCTCACGCCTGATTAAATTTGTTTGGCATTTGCTGAATTGCGGGTGTCGTAAGGAGAAAAATGAGCTCCAAGCTGTATGTAGGGAATTTGTCGTATTCCTCCACGGAAGAGGATCTGCAAAACCTTTTCGTGCAAGCAGGTACTGTTACTTCGGTGGCGCTGATCAAGGATCGGGATAGCGGCCGGTCGAAGGGATTCGCTTTCGTGGAAATGAGCAATCAGGCAGAGGCACAGAAAGCCATCGAGATGTTCAATGGACGCAGCCTTAACGACCGGGAATTGCGCGTGAGTATTGCCCGGCCGCAGGAAGATCGCGGTGGTCCTCAGGATCGCGGTAGCGGACATTCACGGCGGCCACCGCAACGGGGTGGTAACAAGCGTTATTAGGACAGTATGCCTGTTGGCTGATAATGAGTGCTCCCTGACCTTGAAGGTAGGGAGCACTTTTTTACTTACCTATGATTCTCTCAATGTATCCGTCATTTGCGAAAGGAGAAGCGGTTCATCCAATGTTGAGCGGTGGCTTGGTGCCAGGTGGGATCGGTGAGACGTACCTGGCGGCGACACGGCGTTCCTGGAATTCGGCTTTTGCTTTTTCACGGACGGTGCGGTTCTGCATGAACTCCAGGGCGCTCAAGGCCATGACCTTGCCCGCATATAGCATGCCGCGCTGGCCAATGCCCATTTTGCCCTGGGCTACAATCTGCCAGGAATGACCAGGCGATCCGAGTGTCCAGCAGGTGGTGAAGATCTGACCGGTCGGCACGACCCACGAGACATCGCCCACATCGGTGGAGCCGGGTAGAACAACTTCCGATTTAAAGGGCGGCAGGATATCTTCGAACAGCACCTGCTCCTTTAACGCCGCGACTGCTTTTGAATCCAGACCATAAACGTACGCGCCTGTTTCCAGGCTTTCGGGAGGGATCGATTTGGAAAGTTCGCGGGCGAAGGCGTGTTCGTCCGCGTTGAATTTCGGTGCGCCAATTTCATGCAGCTTGGTGTGCAGCACCTCGTTGACCGTTTCATTGGGCAGCATGTTCGACATGCCCGAGATGACCTTGATCTCCACCTCGGTGCCGGTCATCAGCGCTGCGCCTGTGGCAATATCCTTGACACGCTCGAACAGCGCGTCGAGCTGGTCGGTGCGCGGGGCTCGGACACTGTAGAGTGATTGAGCAAAATCAGGTACCACGTTCGGGGCCATGCCTCCACCGTTGATCGTCACATAATGGACGCGCGCATCCGGGATCATATGCTCGCGCAGATAGTTCACACCCACGTTCATCAACTCAACGGCATCCAGCGCGCTGCGCCCGTTGAACGGATCCGCCGCGGCGTGAGCGGTCTTGCCGCGGAATGTAAAGGTGACTCGGTAGTTGGCCAGGAAGTTGGCATACAGTGTCCCGTTGAATGTATCCGGGTGCCAGGTGAGACAGACATCGGCATCTTCGAAGACTCCGGCATTGGCCATGAAGGCTTTGCCCGCCCCGCCT
>AR_comb_assmDRAFT_10043148_pt1 | contig 10019 bp, 10 predicted proteins | sample ArasoioldDNA_FD_10543 | JGI IMG/M metagenome (IMG submission 10543) | reverse complement strand
GCATGGCGGCCTAGCGTGCCCTCGATCTCGGCCAGCGCTCTGGCAGCGGAAGCCCTCGCGGCAGCGTTTGTCTCAGGGTTGCGAGCAATGTCCGCCAGTATCGCAGCAGCGTTAAATCCTGCGGCAGCTATGTTGTCCTGTACCGACGCGACCGCAGCAACGCGGTCCGGCTCTGTTGCGATGAGTGGCCCATCTCCCGCCTGTCCCCCTCGCCTGTCCCCCCGCTTTTCCGGTCTGTCCCCCAGTTTTGCACCCGCCCCCCGACGCGGCGCGCGAGCGCCAGGCGAAGACATCTCAGCCACCACACGCCTTGCAGGCGTTCCGCCAGGCCGCTGCCCATGCCATCGGCTCATGCTCCTGACGGTGCCAAGATAGGACAAGCGCCATCTGTAACGGTGCCCTGGTCATCATCCCCTTCCGCGCCAGTTGCTGCCACACCGGCAGCGCCACCAGACCGGGCGGCAGCAGGCCCAGCTTCGCCATCATGTCCAGCGCCCTCGCCTGAATACGTTCGCGGGACGGATTGGGGACCCCATGCTTGCCGTGCCACTGGCAGAACCGCTTACCGCTCATGACCGGCCGATTGCAGCGCAGGCATTTCGTCTGAAGGTGATAGGGCGTGAGGTTGTCCAGGCATTTCGCCACACCGCGCCAGCCGCCCTTGTTGCCATGCGGCTTTACGCTGGCCCCTACAACGATTTGTTGTGTTACGCCCATTGTTATGCCTATTGTTGTGCGTTTGCCGTGCCTGAACCTGTCACAACACTAGGAACCTGTCACCTATGACCGCACCCTCACATGCGGTGAAAGCAGCCTTGAAGGCCGCTTTGCGCCGCGCCCCTGGTGGCCCGAGGGGCCGCCACATCTCCAACTTTTCTGTCCCCCAGCTGCGCGAGATCGCCGTTAAGCTGGGCCTGGACGTGGCCCAGATCGAACGCGATGCGCTGGCTGGTCTGCACGCTGGCCATACCGGAGTATATACGCCAATGGATACAGAAGACGCGCCGGATAATGGAGTGGATCTGTCCCCCGACACCGTAACGGATACCAAAACGGACGCGGAAGAAACCGCCATCGATCGCGAGGTTAGCGATATCGCGCGGCTGGTGGGCCAGGGCGGCTTTGTTGCTTTGGACAAAAGATTGCGCGAACTGGTCCGTGAGGCGCGCAAGCCGCCTATCGTGCAAGAGATCCGCGTTGAAATCCCTGTTGACAGCAAGGGAAATGCCGCGCCGGTGATCTGCGCCAAGCCCACCAATACAGACAAGACATGGGCTGAACTGTTTGGCGTTAAGGGACCGCTGGGCCAGCGTGTCACGCGCCTATGGGATGGCGCGCACCCTGACACGCCGGAGGTCAACAAGCGGTATATTTTTCCCGATGTGGCCACCAAAATGGCACTGACCCAGATCGCGCGGAAGCGTAACGTGTTTTTGTTCGGCCCGAAGGGGACAGGGAAAACCGAGTGGGCCACCCAGCTTGCCGCGCGTTGCGGCCGGCCGCTTGCCGTCATCTCCTGCGACAATGGCACCGATGCCGCGACACTGGTGGGCATGACCATACCCGAGGCTGGCGGGGGGACACGCTGGCAGGACGGCCAGCTGACCCGTGCGATCCGTACGCCGGGTTGCGTTGTCCTGATTGACGAGCCTTCCGTGGCCCGGCCGGGCGCTCTGATGGTCATGCAAAACATGCTGGCCAATCGGGTATTATGGCACGCTGAAACCGGCTTGCGCGTGCCTGTGGCCCAGGGTGTTTTGTTCGTCGCGGCCGACAATACCAATGGCACGGGAGGCGGGGGCCGGCGGGGCTATACCGATACCAACACGATCAATACGGCGTACATGGATCGTTTCGGCGTGATTGTGGATTTTTCCTATCTGCCACGTGACCAAGAGATCCGCGCACTGGTGGGCTACACGGGTTGCACGAAAGAACTGGCAGCCTTGCTGGTGGATTGCGCCGATACGACACGCGCCAGCGCCGCCAACGCCGTTCTGACCGAAGGGATAAGCTTCCGCCGGCTCATCTCATGGGCTGAACTGTTGACCGATGGCGTTGACCCTGCTGATGCATTCCGTGGGGCTGTATTGAACGGCGCCAAGGCCCAGGACGTGGAGGCCATCCGCCAACAGTGCATGCTTGGCTATGACATGTCCGCCATAGGGCGGGCGCTCAATCCCCTTGCTGCCACGGTGAACACGCCTGCGACACCGGACCCTGTGGACGATAACCCCACGATCGCCGGGCGCGATGCCGCGCGCGATTTCACCGCTGTTTGAGAAGAAAAAGGAACCTGTCACAATGCCTGTCTACATGGATGTAATTACCGCCGCGCAAGAGACTGTGGCAAAGATCCTGATCCAGCGTGGCGGCTGGACTGCCCAGCAGATCAAGCTGGACACCAATGGCGGCCGGACCGCCAGCGTCGCATGGTCGCCGAAATGGGTGAACATGTCCCTGCCAACCCTGCCAGCAGACGTACAGCTGACACGGCCGGAAGGTGACCAGATCGTGGGATACATCGCGCACGAGTGCTGTCACGTTCTGCATACCTCATGGCCAGCATGGCAAGCCGCCGTGTCATCTGGGTCCCGTGTCCGCCAGTGGGTCAATGCTCTGGAAGATGTCCGGATTGAAGCAAAAGAGATCCGGGCGGGGCACTATCCCAACCTTCGCAACCTGCTGTCATCTCTGGTGGACAAGCACCATTTCGAGGCATTGCAGGCAACCGCGAAGCAAGGCCGGACCATTGGCGCCGCTGTAGCCGACGCGCCCTATTGCGCGTTGGTACTGGGCAGGATGGCCAACAAGTACCCCGTCCCCACGGCGCACAACCTACGCGCCAGCATGTCCCCCGATGTTGCCCAGCTGGTGGCCCATGCCCTGGCTGGCATCCGCCAATGCCGCAGCACGCTGGACGTGCTGCGGCTGGCGCGTGAACTCTGCCAGATGGAGCAAGCACTACAGCAGCCCCAGCAGCCCCAGCAGCCCCAGCAGCCCCAGCAGGACGGCGATGAAGGCGAGGGCGCCTCTCAGGACGGCCAGGACGGCGATGAAGGCGAGGGCGCCTCTCAGGACGGCCAGGACAGCCAGGACAGCCAGGACGGCGATGAAGGCGAGGGGACCCCTCAGGACGGCCAGGACGGCGATGAAGGCGAGGGCGCCTCTCAGGACGGCCAGGACGGCCAGAGTGGCCAGAGTGGCCAGGGTAGCAGGACAGAGCCGGCCGCGACCGGCGAGATGGATCTGGGAGATCTGACAGACCGGGTGATGCAGCGTAACCCCGACGCTCCGGAACCGGCCGACATGCGCAACACCGCTGCCGCCCTGCTACCTACAGCGGTGTGTCAAAGCTTCGACGCCACAAAAGAAGCCGGCCGGGAGCCGTTCCGTGCCCGGCTGACAGCCGGCATCGCGGGCAGGCTACCAAACAACTCTATCCTGCATGGCCAGATATCCCGCCTGCTGGTCTCAGACGAAATCCATCGGGTGACGCACCACGAGACCAGCGGCCGGCTTGATCGCCGTGCCTTGGTCCGCATGGGGACGGGCGCCATGGATGTCTTCTCGCGTCGCGATGACACGCCGGGGATCAATACCGCCTTGATGATACTCATTGACGGCTCTGGCAGTATGGACATCCAGATCAACCACCAATCAGGCATAACCCGTGCCTATGTCGCGCAAACCGCCGCATGGCATATCGGCGTTGCGGCCGAAGCCGCCAACGCAAAGCTTCTGATCGCAGCGTTTTATACCAATGACACAGGGACGGGTGCGGCGCTGGGCATTGTGAAGCCTTGGGAGGCCAGCATGCATGACCGGGCAGTTACCCTGGCGCATGTCACGGGAGAAACCAGTACCGCCCTGGCACCCGCCGTGATAGGCGCGGCGCGCATGATGGCGGAAGAGGTGCCCTATGCCTCGCGTCGCATCATGCTTGTTCTGACCGACGGCGAGTGTGATTACGGACCGGAAGCGGTACGCTCCGCCTGTGCAATCGCCGGGGGGCTTGGCGTGGAGGTTGTCGGGATCGGCATGGCATGCCCGAGCGTGGTGGAGGCATTCCCGCCCCGTTACAGCGTGAACGTGGCAGACCTCACCCAGCTGGCCGGGACCGGCCTAGGCGTGCTGGTGGACATGCTGGAAGACGCCACAGGCAGGGGCGGAGCCAACTGACATGGCCCGGCATCCTTGGACAACAGCACCGCCACGCCGCCCTAAGCCCTATCCGTGGAACCCCGAGCGGAGCCATGCCCGTCGGTTCATATGGGAGTTCCTGACCATCATGCGGTTGCGCGTGGAACGGGTGGAGCCGGACCCTGCGAAGCGTGCCCAGACCGTGCAGACGATTGAAGAGCTACAGGGCCAGCTGGATCGCAAGCCGGCTGACATCCTGAAGCCCTAGCACCCTGCCAGCCCTGCCAGCCCCGCAGGCTGGCAGGGCGCCCGCCCCGCCGCCCCAGCCGCGCGGTCGCCGGGCGCGGCGCCCTCGGCCCGGCATGACCCAAGGGCGTGATGACCTTCAAGGGCGTGATGACCTTCAAGGGCGTGGCAGCACACACAACGGAACACACACACACCTGTACACACCCTTCCACATTGGCTTCAGCACATCTCTCTCTACTTTTCTCTATCCATTTCCCTAAAAACGCGCGTACGTGTGTACATCTGTACAAAAAAATACCTAACCCCTTGTTCTGAAAGGCTTCCTTATCTGTACACACCCTCTGTACAGACCCTGTACACACTATGCGTCAAAATCAGGTGTGTACCGACCGGGCGCCGTTTTTTCCGCAACAATCTGTAGTTTTGTGGTGTTTAAGCCCTCATACAACGAACTGTTGCGCACGGCCCACAACCGCGTCCGGCGTCCGTGGACAAAAATCGGTTTTCCATCATTTAATCGGACGGCCCCGATTTTCGCTAAATACTGCCCAATCTGGCTTAACCCAACAATATGTGTGCGCGGTCCCAGCCCTTCATGCCCGCCCCTGACGGCGTGGACCAGCCTTTCATGCACCCACAGGGGCCACACCAGATCCGGCCACGCCTCGGGGGCCGGCGCCCCGGCGTCCACGCCGCGCTGCATCCAGGCTTCCACCTCATCCACGTCGGCGTCGATCATGTCGGCCTTGGCCTGCGTCATCGGGGCGCGGCCCGTGAGGGCCTGCTTGCGGTAGGGCGCCATCGCGGCCCAGCGCTGGACCAGCCATGCGTGGACCAGCTCCCAGCCCTGGAACCCCCCGGCGACGGGGTCCTCGTCGTCCAGCCAGTCGAGGTAATCCCGGATCAGATCCTTGCGCACCGGCGTGAGCAATCGGTCGAACACCATGAACCGCCGGTCATTGGGGTCCAGCTTCAAGGGCATGGCCTCGTTGGAGGTGATCCACATGGCGAAGACATTGCGCGCCTCGAAGCGCGGCCGGCCCTTCTCGTTGATCCACACGCAATCGCGCGTGTTGTCCCACAGCTTGAGCGTGTTCATCTGATCGTGCGGCGTCGAGCTGGCCCGCGTGGTCTGGCGCATCTCGTTGACCTGAAGGAACCGCGATTGCGCCCAGGGATTGAACGGGGTCCCGACATCACCCCCGGCGATCTCGGATGCCATGTCCCCCAGCGCGCGGATCAGCGGTATCACGATGATATCCTTGCCCAGCCCCTGGGGGCCGGTGATCAGCACGTGCCAGCCGGGTTTGATCCAGGACGCGGCGATCATGGCCAGCCAGTCCAGGGTGAGTTCCAGGTTCTCGGCCTCATCCATCGTGTCGCAGCCCAGCACATGGTGGACCAGCATGAGCCAAGGGCGTACGGCATCGTCCGCTACCGGCTGGGCCACCCGGCGCAACCCGTTGGGTTCCACCCAGGTGTTCACCAGGATCTGGCCATGCCGCTGGTGGAGGATGTCCCCACCCGGCCAGCTGATCCAGCCATCGGCCTCCCGCCGGCGGCCATGCACCCTGTACCATTGGCCCGGGGTCATCTTGCGCGGCCGGTTGGCCGGCGCGCGGGGGTCATCCGGCAGCACGTCGTGCAGGACCACCCGCCACTGCACGCTGAGCGCATCGTCGTCCATCTGGACGCGATGGCTGACCGACCAGAACTTCCGTCGGGTCTCGCCCTTCAGGTAGATCGTGTCGGTGAAAAATCGTGTGGTCGGGCTGCTCGCGTCGATCGGGGGGACAGGCAGGCTTGCGGGGTCCACCTCATCGAACTCGTAGTGGACCAGCCCTTGCAGCCCGCCACTGTCGGCGCGCAGGAGTTCCTCCACCTTGAGGCGCAGATGCTCATGCGTGCGATGGTCGCAATGCCCGTGCTGGCATTTGAACTTGGTGCGCAGCGGCACATACACCGTGCCGCTGGAGGCACGCCCGGTGTGCTCGTTGATCCAGGGGCAGGTGATGTCGAAGGCCCGCCCCATGGGGCAGGTGCGCGGCCCGCCCTGCACCAGCCCGAGATCCGAGAGCGCCCGCAGGAGAGGGTCCTTGAGCATGGCCTCGGTCGTCGGCCCGGCCCCCGGCGGCTGGGCCTTCGAGGCATCCCCCGGTGGCCCGGGGGGTCCATCCTGGTAGGTGTCGTCAGGCTTGCCGAGGGCGCGGGCCAGCGCGGCAAGGTCGTCCGGTGCGAGGGGCATGGCGCCTCACCCCGCCCAATGCTTGACCACCATCTTCCAGGCTTTGGCCGAGGGCTTGGCGTTGACCCCGACCGGCAGGCGCAGATACCGGTTGACCCCTTCCATGCCGGGGTCCGTGCCCGTCTCGCCGGTCAGCGCGATCCGGAAATCATGGATCAGCCGCTTGGCCACGTCGCCGTTCACCAAAGGCGGGGTGATCCTGTAGCCCCACTGCTCGTTGCCCTGCGAGGTCTCGATGATGTAATCCGGTTGACGACCTGTCAGCTCGCGCACCTTCGCGGGGTCCAGCTTGGGGCCAACATCATCCACGCCCAGCACGTGCAAGGCCCGGAAGTTGATCTCCTGGCGCTCACCGGCGAACAGGCTGACCGTGTAATAGTTGTTCGTGTCAGGCAGGCAGTGGGGCAGCATGTGCCGGGCCTGTCCCCCCGACCAGTACCATTTGGGCAGATCCTTGGCGGCCGGATCGCCGGGGATGGCGCAGACATGTACCTCTGGCCAGAGGTCGCCAAACAAGGTTTCCAGGAAGGTCTGGTTGTCCAGGTCCATGACGCCGGGGTGCTCCTGTGCAGGTGTGGAACGGTTCCCGCCGTTTGATTGCCGTGCGCTTGGTGTGACAGTTCAACGACGGGCAAGGAGCCTACACCCACCGTTACCTTGTGCAATCCGTTGTGTGTGATTATCTTGGCGTGCGGATCGGCCCCTCCTTGTGAGGGGGCCGGGGCGCTATCCCCCTGGTCAGAACAGGGGTGGCACGGCAGGCGGGCCGGCGTCTTGTGACAGGGGCGCCGGCCCAATGCGTGTCAGTCACACTCCTTTAGCTTGTCCGCCAGATGCGGATGCGATCGAGGCTTTCGTGGCGGACAGTGAACTTACGTTCCGGGTACTCTTTGCGTACCATGCAAATGCAGGTGCGGATGGAAGCCCGGCGGATCGACGGGCAGGTGAAACTGTCACCCACGGCGAGTTGGTCGAGTGGGTACTTGGAGCGCCGTCCGCTTAGCGGGATCGGAACCGCGTCAGTGATCTCGGATACCTCGTCCGCTCTGGCGTACCAGGCCAAGGTTCCCTCCCTCAATGGGCTTTACGGATGTGTTCGTCGCTCATGTCTCCACCTTCTTCCACAGCCAGCGTAGCCGCCCGGTGAAGAACGCCCAATAGAGCACCGCGACCGCCATCCATCCGATGATCCATTCAATATCGGTGGGGGAGGATGCCGCTGTGTCCCTGAAGGCGTCGGCGAAGGTCATGAAGATCTCGGCGACGATAACAGCGATGACCGGCGCGGCGATCACCGCACCGGCGATGGTCAGGACGAGTTTCGTCTTTGGGGTCATGACGGATACTTTCTCCGGTTGACGACATGGCGCAGCTGGCTGGGCTGGAAATGGATGTAGTTACGGGCCACGGTTTCCTCCGTGTCGCCCAGGATCTGCGCGATCTGGAGCAGGCTCACGCCATCATGCGCGGCCATGGTGGCCCAGGTGTGCCGGCACACATGCGGTGTCACCCAGGGCATGCCGATCGCTTCGGTGAAGGTGCTCCAGGCTTTGCGGATGGCACCCCGGCCGATCACACGCGCGGTCGCCGGCTGGCCTTCGGCGGCGGCTTGCAGGACCGGCAGCAGACGGTCGCTGATGGGCACCACCGTGCGGCGTTTCTTGCCCACGGGGCGGCCGGGGGTCCGGTAATCGATCAGCCCCCGGCGGAAATCCACCCGATCCCAGGTCAGTTCCAGGATGGCCTCGGCCCGCGCCGCCGTCTCCAGTGCCAGGGCCACGAACAGGCGTATCCGCCGGCCTGATCCCTTGCTGCCTTCCCAGGTCATCGCGGCGTCCCAGAAGGCTCGCTCCTGGTCCTCGTCCATATACACCAGCCTCGCTTGCGAGGTCGGTGGCAGATCGATCCCGGGCGTGGTCGTGATCAGGTTGTGCCGCTTGCAGTAGTTGAACGCCGCCGTCAGGGCGCCCAGCTCGCGACGCACTGTGCCGTCCTTCACCCGGCGAGTGCGGCGATAGGCGTTGATCACGTCGGGGGTCAGCGCGGCGGGGGCCATATGCCCGAGCGCGTCGATGATCGGCCTGAAACACAGCCACGCGGTCTCGCCCTTCCGGGAGGCGTGGTTGTCGATGTAGTAGCGGATCAGCTCGCCGACCGAGTACTGGTCCACCTGGGCCTGCCGGGTCAGCGTGGCCTCGTTGCGCAGGAACCGGTTCAGCTCCGTGTTCGCCGCAAGGCGGTCCGTCGTTCGAGTGCTGATGGTGCGGCTGCGCCAGCCGCCCCCCTTCGGGTTCGGCTCACTATAATAGATGCTCCAGACGCCGGTGCCGGGGTGCTGTTTGAGCCGTGCGGTGCGGGTGACGGGGGTTTGCTCAACAGGCAGCGGTCCTGCGCCTGCTGTGCGGTGTTGCAGATCCATTGTGACAGGGCCTCTTCAAGGATGAGGATGGGGCGTCCCGGAAGAAACGCGAAAGCGCCTTTCTTCCGAAGCTTGGCCACATGATGCACGGAGCACCGCAAAAGAGCGGCGGCTTCGCGTTGCGTGATCAGCCGCAAATCTTTTTACGAAATCGTCGGAGGGGTCACGCCGACGACCGTCTCGGCTGCTAGATTGCGGCCGATAAATCTGTTGACCAGTTCGAGCACCTCTAGAGCACCTTTTGTCGGCAGGAGAAGGTTGATTTCCAGCAGGGCTTTGTTCGGCTCAGAAGCCATAACTGTCAGCTTCATGTTGGGGTTCTCGGCTTTCTTATGCACGATGAACGCGGGCTTTTCGACGCGAAGCTCTTCAACGTCGAGGTCGAGCGCGTGGGCCAGTTTCTTGAGGTTCTCTTCGTTCGGATAGGATTTTCCCTGTACGTAGAAACCCGCTCTGTCGCGGTTCTTGGCGACCACAAATCCTCGATAGTCGGTCACGGTTCCCCAGATGGCTCTTGCCAGATCCGAGACGTTCATTTGTTTGCGCAGCATGGCGGCGTGGATTTTCTCACCAAAGATTTTGAGCTGCTCTTCACGGGATTGATCGAGGGTCATCAAAGCGGGTGGCGGCGTGGCCTTGGCCGCAGCAGCCTTGACGATCGGCTTTCGTTTGGCAGGGGTTGAAGCTTGCATTTGATTTTCTCGCACAGATTGTTGTGTCCTTTGTTGCCCCAGGGCGTTTGCTGTGTAGCACTGACAGGACACACACACAACAATCTGTTGTGATAAATTTGTTAACAAATTTGTAGGGTTGCAAATTTATCCTCCGTCGCTGATGTATGAAACGTCTCCCCTCCTGCTCACGGAAACGTGATCACGGAAAAACGTCTTATCCACAGGCGCGTGTTGTGCTATGGCGCAGCCATTGTGGGTTGCACACGGACAAAACGTCCACAGGCGGGGT
>AR_comb_assmDRAFT_10534617_pt1 | contig 10020 bp, 8 predicted proteins | sample ArasoioldDNA_FD_10543 | JGI IMG/M metagenome (IMG submission 10543) | reverse complement strand
AGTGCGTCCGGTTGACGCCGCCCGCGGACGAAGCTACACTCCGCGCAACAATTGTCGGCCCCTTCTGGGCCCGGTCGCTGAGCGCCTGCTCCCAGCTGCTGGGCTTTCCAAGACAGCATCGCTGTTGCCCCGGTGCAGGCGGATTACTTCATGGAGAATCGAAAGAATGAAATTGCGTCTATTTCTGTGTCTTTTCGTGATGTTGTGGTCCTGTATTTCATGCTTCGCGCAGCAAACTCAGCCCCCGGTGCAGCCCCTCACCTTTTGGTATGACTACACCATCAATCCGGGCAAAGAAGATGAGTTCATGGATCTGGTCAAGACGGTTGGCCAGCCCGTCCGCGATAAACTCATGGCCGACGGCGTGATCCTCGCATGGGGCTTGCAGACTCCCCTGCTTCGCGTTCCCGGCACGGCGACTCACACCATTTGGTACGTAGTCAACGATTACGCCGCGCTTGAAAAAGTCGATTCCGCGATGCGCGCACAGATCGCCAAACTCAACGAAGAAGCCGTCAAGTCCGGCGCCCTCAAGAAGGGCCAGAAGCCGGCCGCTTCGCTCACCGCGCGCCTCGGCGAAATCGCCGATATGAGCAAGGTTCACGACTACCTGACCCGCGACCTCGTTTCCGGTCAATACAACTTTCCACCGGCCGGAACCCTGCCCTACACCCGCTTCAATTTCTTCAAAGTAAAGCCGGGCAAGAGCGCGGATTTCCGCAAAGCTTGGGAGAAGTACAACAAACCTGTTTTCGACAAGCTGGTCACTGACGGCGCTGTTCTCGGCTACGGATTCGCCGTGGAAGAAATCCGGACCGAAGGCGAGTTTACGCATTTCGTCTGGTACGACGTCAAGGACCTCGCTTCCTTCGACAAAGTGCGCACCGCCTTTCTGGCTGACCGCGACCGCCGCTCGCAGGAAGAACAGGATTCCCTGACCCATCTTTTCGTGAGCTTGCAGGATCTGGACGCCAGCCGTTCGCTGGTTTTGCGCTCGCTGATCTTTCACGCTCCCACTCCCAAGTAGTGGCCAAAGTAGCGCCTGACATCAGCAGGGATGGCCTCGGGCTGGCGGCAGCCGGCCCTTTTCATTCTCACGCGACGAGGATCAAGCGGACCGGCAGCGCCCTGGCCAGCTTCCCTTCCTGTGCGATACTTTTCTCGAATGCGCAGGTTTGATTTTCTGGAAGGGCCTTGGTGGCGGTATGGCCGCCTCGCCATTGCGGGAGAGCTATGTCACAGGATCAGTGGACGGCAGTGGATCGCTATTTCACCGAGCAACTTCATCTTTCTGACGCTGCTCTCGAAGCCGTCATGCAGGCAAACTCCGCCGCGGCACTTCCCGCTATTGACGTCGCGCCGAATCAAGGCAAGCTCCTCCACCTTCTGGTTCGCCTCACTCACACCAGGAAAATCCTCGAGATCGGAACTCTGGGCGGCTACAGCACCATCTGGCTTGCGCGCGCCTTGCCTCCCGGCGGTCGCCTCATCTCGTTGGAATTCAGCCCTCGACATGCCGACATTGCCAGATCCAACATCCAGCGCGCCGGCCTTTCCGATCGTGTCGAGATTCGCGTCGGCCCTGCTCTTGAATCCCTGCCGGTAGTCGAAAAAGAAGGACTCGGCCCCTTTGACTTCATCTTCATTGACGCCGACAAGCCTAATAATCCCGGCTACCTTGAATGGGCTATCAACCTCTCACGTCCCGGCGCGCTCATCATCGTGGATAATGTCGTACGCGATGGGGCCATCGTGGACGCATCCAGCACCGATCCGACAATCCAGGGCACGCGGCGTATGTTCGAGATGATGTCTCTCGATTCACGACTCTCGTCGACCGCGCTGCAAACCGTCGGCTCCAAGGGTTACGATGGATTCGCCATGGCCATGGTCACGGATCAGCAGAAATGACCGCCCGCCCGTCGGTCCTCGTCACGGGCGCCAATTCCGGCATTGGCAAAGAGATCGCCTCGCGCCTAGCCCGGTCCGGCTATGACGTGGCCATCAACTACAAGGTCGACGCCGCCGCAGCGGAAGCCCTCGTGCAGGACCTCAGCGCAGTTGGTGGCCGCTGCATCTCCGTTTATGCCGACATCTCGGTCGCCGCTGAAGTGGACGAAATGTTTCGCGCGGTCCTGTCCGACTTTGGCAAACTCGACGCTCTTGTCAACAATGCTGCCGTACAAGTCTGGAAACCCCTGCTCGAAGTCGCCGAAGCCGACTGGGACCGCGTACTCTCCACCAACCTCCGCGGCTGTTTCCTTTGCACCCAGCGCGCTGCCCGTGCCATGAAAAGCCGGCGTACCGGCGCTATCGTCAATATCGGTTCAGGCTGCAACAAGGTTCCCTTTCCTAACCTTTCCTCTTATACCGCCAGCAAAGGCGCCATCGAAATGTTCACCAAGTCCGCTGCGCTCGAACTCGGCCCTTTCGGCATTCGCGTCAACTGTGTCGCGCCCGGCGCCATTGACACCGATCGCACCAAAGCCGAGCTCCCTGACTTCGCCGGCAGTTGGGCGCACCTTACGCCGCTTCGCCGCATCGGCACGCCCGCGGATGTCGCTGCCGCCGTCGAATTTCTTCTCAGCGACCGCGCCTCCTTCATCAGCGGCCAGACTCTCGCCGTCGACGGCGGCCTGTTCACTCAGCCTCGCTGGCCAGAGTCCGGCTACAACGCTTAAATCCGCCCTCCCGTTTCTTGTCAAAATCTTCGCTATCTGTGGCGTCGATATGGCAGACTAGGTTGCAAGGTTCGATCCCCGCCTGAAACTTCCACGACGGACGTTCGCCATGTCCTCCACCGAAACACAGCTCGTTTCCGCTCAGCTCGAGGCTTGTGCTCATGACTTTCGCCGCGCCGTGGAAGAGGCGAGGAATCTCCTCACCTACCCGGACGACGAAGCCCTGCGCAAGCGGCGCTCTCAATCCAGCTGGTCGGCACTGGAATGCGTGGCACATTTGAATCTTGCGACGCAGGCGATGCTGCCGGGCATTCGACAGTCCGTCGAAGCTGCGCCGAAGAGTCCCGATGACAAACCAATCTACAAAATGGATCTGCCCGGTCGTCTTCTCGCCTGGAGTCTGGAGCCTCCCGTTTTTATCAAGCTGAAAGCTCCGCAGCTCGCGCAACCGCGTGAGTCCGCCGGCCCGGAAGAGGTGCTGCAGGAGTTCGAGCAACTTCACATCGAACTCATTGGCCTGCTGCATGCGTCCGCTGGAAAAGCAATCGACCAGCAAAAGATGAAATCACCGTTCGCCAACTTGCACTACAACGCCTACTCGGCATTTCGCATCATCGCCTCCCACGACCGCCGCCACCTATGGCAAGCCCACAAGGCTCTGGGCCGTTAACTGCAACGTCCGCCATCTTGCAGTTTTTCGTTCGTCGCTCTGAACTCACACGATAATCGGGAGGACCCTTCTTCAGCAGAGGTGCGTGTCACGGACGCTGCTTCGCCTGCTCGCAAGCCTGATTCTTCACCCGCCATCTTTCGAGGATGGTCCACGCACTATTCCGTTTTGCTGCTTACCTTCGCTACGCTCGCTTGCCTCCTGCCTTTTTCTGGCAAGGCGTTTCATATGGACGATCCGCTGTTCGTCTGGACCGCGCAGCACATTGCGGGGCATCCGCTCGACCCCTACGGCTTCCGCGTGGTTTGGTACTCCACCGAGACACCGATCGCGGATGTCACCAAGAATCCGCCGCTCGCCTCCTACTATGCTGCGCTGTTCGGAACGCTCTTCGGCTGGTCCGAACGGGTGCTGCACTGGGCGTTTCTCCTGCCCGCGCTTGCCGTCATTCTCGGAACCTACGCCCTGGCGAGCCGCTTTACGCGGGTCCCTTTGCTCGCGGCCGGCGCCACTCTTGCGGCCCCCGGCTTTTTGGTTTCCGGCACCACGGTGATGTGTGACGTGCTGATGCTCGCACTGTGGATTTTCGCCTTGATTCTCTGGCTGGAAGGTACGGCATCCGGCAAGAACTGGCAGTTCGCAGTCGCGGCCTTGCTGATCGCCGCTTCCGCGCTGACCAAATATTTTGGTATTGCGCTAATTCCCTTGCTGGCCACATTTTCCATCATCAAGAAGCGGCGGCTCGATCCGTCCTTGGCATACTTGGCCATTCCCGCTCTGCTCCTGGTGCTCTATCAGCATTGGACGCACCGTCTCTACGGCCGCGGACTTCTTTCCGATGCCGTACAATATGCCAGCCTGCACAATCGTGGCCACGAAATTCCGCTCTTGGTTAAAACCTTGGTGGGGTTGGCCTTTGCCGGCGGCTGTTTTCTTCCAGCGCTGTTCTTCGCGCTGCTTTTGTGGTCGCGGCGCGGAATTCTGATCGCGCTCGCTTTTTGTTGCACTGCGGGCCTGGCAACCGCCCGCTATCCGTCTTCCTTTGAGGCCCCGCTGGCTTCCTCGCGCTGGCCACTTATTAGCGCCCTGATGGTGGTGTTCCTCTTGGGTGGGATATCCGCCGTCGCCTTGGCCGGTTCGGGATGGCGCAACATCAATGCCGAAAGGGCGCTGCTTTCCCTTTGGCTTGTTGGAACGTTTCTCTTCGCCACTTTCGTCAACTGGACGGTCAATGCGCGCTCGATCCTTCCCATGGTCCCTGCGGCCGCAATCCTGGTTGTGCTAAGGCTGGAAGCCGCGGGCTTTCTGGCCAAGCCTCGCTTTCAGGCGAAAGCGGGCGCGGCGCTTATGGCGGCAGCTGCGATGACTCTGTGGGTTGTGTGGGCCGACAGCGACTTGGCAAACACGGGCCGCGAGGCGGCATACCATATTTGTGAGCAGTTGCGTCCTTCGCAAGCGTCTATCTATTTCGAGGGCCACTGGGGATTTCAATACTATATGCAGCAACTCGGCACGCGAGCGGCGGATATCCGCAAGTCGCCGTTTCGCGCAGGCGACATCGTGATCATTCCGGAAAATGCTACCAACAGTTTCGGCCCGCCTCCGGGCTTCATGCTGGGCGACACGACCGTCACCAATTTCGACTTACGCGGATCGCTTGCCACGATGTCCCAGCCGGCCGGCGCCGGTTTCTACAGTTCGGTCTGGGGCCCGCTCCCCTTTACGTTCGCGAAGCTTCCGCCGGAGCGCTACCTGATGGCTAAACTGGTACCGCTGCCGGAGAACAAGGATCCGGCTCCTCTCACTCTCGGGCCTCGATCCGGACCGTAGCCGGAATGCAATGCGCACTCGACGTCTAGCTTCCGTTCGCCTCAGCTTCCCGTTGCCTCGGATTTGCCTGTTCCAGCCTCACTAAGTGCCGCCCGCCCTCGGTCGGTATCACCGGGTCAGCACGGGATGCTGGCGTCCAGGATCGTCGGATGCAGCAGACGTAGAAACAGCAATGCGCCGGTGCAACGGCGTGTGATGCAGCACCTGCTTCCCGATCTCCTCCGACCATTGCAGGTTGGTTCTTGCGCGAAGAATTCCTGTTTGCTGTCCCAACCGGAAGCCTCGACTCGGTAATCCTGTTGAGACACCGCCGCCATGGCACGCTCCTGCCGTTACCCGAAAACAGGTGGGAAGCCAGATCGGTAGTCCCAAGCGATTGATCTGAAACGAGATGGTGCGTAACAACTACGGAAAAGTGTCATCCTACGAGACCGAGCCGACCAGTTGTTCCGAGCGAAACATCGCGGGCCTAGAAGAATCTTGCGAGACTGCCCAGCAACGCTTTTTTCACAAAGATTTCGATGGGATCAAAGACGTACCGGAAACCGTAGAGGGCCACCAGCAACCCCAGCATCCGATAGGGCGAAGTCCGGAGCCAGTCCATATAACGCCGGGCGGTGCTCTCATTCATCAGCGCCATAATGCCCGTGCTGCCGTCGAGCGGGGGAAAAGGAAGCAGGTTGAAAACGCCGAGGAGCAGGTTCAACAGAAAAAAAGCCCTAACAATGGTGAACGGAAAGTTGGGTACGCCGTTCACCGAATAGAACCAGTCGAGTCGGAATCCCAGGTGTATAGCCGCCACCGCCAGAAACATCAGGGTGAAATTCGCGGCCGGGCCAGCCAGCGCCATCCACGCTGAGCGGTGCGGATAGCGGCGCTCCCACTCCGGGTTGAATGGCGCGCTGGCCCAGCCAATAATCTGCTGCCAGAAAAGAAACGCGAGCACCGGAATTACCACCATGCCCCACGGCTCGCGACGGATGTGCGGAAGCGGATTCAGCGTCAGTTGTCCGCCCAGCGCCGCCGTATCGTCGCCACCTAGCTTCGCCGCCAAGGCGTGCGAGGCTTCATGGCACGTCGTGGAAAAGAGAAAAACGATGTACCAGATGAAGCCGATGGCGATCACGTCCGGCGTGAGATTAGGCATTTTCTTCCTTGGGAAAATTCGGCCGCTCCAGAGTAGAGGCAGCAAGTTTGGATTGCAAGGCGCCGGGACAACACACCGGGACCAAACGGCGGAGGCTGCCGCGTGCCGAATTGGCAGCCAGCCTGCACTTACAACCGGCAGTTCGGGCCGCTTCGGCGAGACCATCCTGAACTCCGCAGACCGAGCCGCAAGGTAGTCGGAACCAAGCAGGTTCGATGAGCAGGGGGCCATCGGGCGGAACAGGCCGCCCGATCGCCGAACGGACAGTATCACACGAGAAAAAAGGATTTCGAAAAGAAGAGCTCCAACCGAAACGCCAGCACAGCGAAAACCATACCACTAGCCAGAACCCACACCCCAGCGCCGCCGGCTTCTTGAATCCGAGCGGCTCTCACTCCTTTCTGGCCCGCATTTCCCGCTGCGCCCTGAGCAAAACAACGGCGCTCCCAATCCTATCGGGGAGCGTTCCGAAAATTTGCGTTGACTAACGCAAGCTCTAGAACAGGTTCCACAGGAACTGGTTGTACACCTCGTGGTGATACTGCACTTCCTGGGCTTTGACGAAGGTGCCCAGCGCGCGCGGGCAGCGATCGGCCGAAGCCCGCTTCAAATCGGCGTACCGGCTCTTGACGTCCGCGCCCATCAGCTTGGTCGTCCATTCCGCCTTCTCAAAGTTCTCCATCGCGGTGTAGATGTTGTCCGGCAGGTAGCGCTCGGCCTGCCGCAAGTTCTTAATCTTCGCGGTGTCGCCGTCGATGCCGGTTTTGAAGATGGAATACATCACCAGATAAGGATTCGCGTCCGGCGCCACCGAGCGAACCTCGACTCTCATGCTCTTCTCGTTGCCGATGGGTATACGGATCATGGAGCCGCGATCCACCGGCGATGCCTTGAGTTGATTCGGCGCCTCGAAATGCGGGTCGAGGCGGCGGTAGGCGTTGACGCTGGGGTTGAGCAACAGACAAATGTCGTTGCCGTGCGTCAGGATGCGGTCTACGAACGACCATCCGAGTTTGCTGAGCTTTTCCTCGCCCTTGGGATCCCAAAACAGATTTTTCCCGTTTTCGCTGATGGAAACGTTGGTGTGCATGCCGCTGCCGTTCACGCCGACGACCGGCTTCGGCAGGAACGAAGCCGTCAAGCCCATATGCGTCGCCACCTGGCGGCAAATCAATTTGTAGAGCTGTATCTGGTCGGCTGCGGCGACCACCTCGCCATAGCCGTAATTGATTTCAAACTGTGATGGCGCGACCTCCGGGTGATCCTTTTCATTCTGGAAGCCCATGGCGCGCTGCACTTCCGCAGTGGTGTCAATAAAAGTGCGCAGCTGATCGCCGGGGAGCGAGTGGTAGTAGCCGCCCGTATTCACATACTCAAATTTGTATGTCTCGTGATAATGCCGTTCGGCGTCCACGCCCTTGAAGAGAAACCCTTCAATTTCATTGGCAGCGTTGAGCGTGTAGCCTTCTTTCTTGTGCAGCTGCTCCGCGTAGAGTTTCAGCGCGCCGCGAATGTCCGCCGAATACGGCGAACCGTCCTTGTCAATCACTTCGCCGAACACCAGGACCTTACCCGGGCCAAAAAAGTCCGCCGGAGCCCAGTAAAACGCACTCCAGTCCATACCCAGCCGCAAATCGCTCTCGCGCTGCGCCGTAAACCCGCGAATCGAAGAGCCGTCGAACGTCAGATTGTCCCAGCTCCTGATGAGAAATTTTTTGTCGTAATCGAGCATGTGCAGGCGGCCTTCCAGGTCGCTGAACAGCACAGTTACTGCCTTGATGCGCTTTTCGTCGGTTAGATACTTGATGCGTTCTTCTTGAATCTTGTGCGGGGCGACGCGATTCTTGCGCTGCTCTTTGGCCTTGAGGTTCAGCTGCTCCAGTTCGTCGTACGACAGGGATAGAAAATTACGCAATTCAGTGGACATGAATCTCCTCGGAAAGTTTTGGCGTAACCGCTTGAGGTGTGTGATGGGGCGGACGACATTGCAATACGCGGACAAAGGGTATCGCGGCCGCGCGAAGCCAGTCAATCGAAAGAACTGATGGAATAGATCGACAAAACTTCTACAGACGCCTGCTTCGAAAACCAAATCATGTTCGCGTGCGCGCTGCGGGAGTAGAATTGGGGCGAGATGCCGAACCTTCACGTCATCCCCGCGTTTCCGCTCTCGCGCTTCGTGGAACTCTTCTGGTATTACGAGCATCCTCCCCGTGCGCACCAGAAGGAACGGCTGATGCCGGACGGCTGCGTCAGCCTGATCATCAACCTGGCCGAGGACCAGACTCGTCTCTACGATGCCGATGACGTAAGTAAGATGAAGACACTGAGCGGCTGCAGCGTCGCCGGACCCCATACCAAGTGCTTCGCCATTGATACCGACGAGCAGACTTGCGTGATCGGCGCCTCCTTTCGCGCAGGCGGCGCAGTTCCTTTCCTCAGATTGCCCAGCCACGAACTGCACAACCAGCACCTGAACCTGGAAGATCTTTGGGGCCGCCTGGCGCGCGATCTGCGCGAACGTACGTTATCGGCCAAGACTCCCCGCGAGAAGTTGCGCGTGGTGGAACTCGCTTTCCTCGAACGAGCGGCTGGAATGCTGGATGGCCAGCCAGTCATCGGATATGCCGTTGAGAATTTTCTGGCCCATCCCGCAACCGCGAAAATCGCCAGCATCGCCGGCAAAACCGGCTTCAGCAGGCGCCGGTTCATCGAACTCTTCAAACAGCACGTCGGCATGACCCCCAAGCTTTTCTGCCGCGTGCGGCGGTTCCAAGAAGTTCTGCGCCGCATCACCAGCGGCAAACCCGTCAATTGGACCGGAGTTGCGCTCGATGGCGGCTACTTCGACCAGGCTCACTTTATCCACGACTTTCGCGCATTCTCCGGAATCAATCCCTCCAAATACCTCGGCGACTACAAAGATTTCCCCCGCCACCACAACCACTTGCCGATGGTGTAGGAGCACAGGCTTCGCCTGCAGATTCCGCGCGTCAAATTTTTACAATACGCCGGCGCGTTCCCGAGCGCAGAATGTCCGTGCAACCTTTCGCTTTCCGGAGGAACCCATGGCCAAAGCCAAGAGCGCAATTCCCGCGGGCTTCCGCAGCCTGACGCAATATCTCATCCTGGATCACGTCGCGGGCTTCCAAAAGTTTATCGAGGGCGCCTTCGGCGCCACCGAAAAATTCCTGCTGCGCGATGCCGACGGCGTCATTCGCCACGCCGAGGCGCGGCTCGGCGAATCCATCATCGAATTCGCGCAGGCCGGCGGCCAGTACCTAGCCATGCCAGCTGGCTTGCATTACTACGTGAAGAACTCTGACCAAGTCTATGCCCAAGCTCTGAAATCCGGCGGCACTTCCCTCTACGAACCCGCCAACCGCGATTACGGCGACCGCGAAGCTGGCGTGCGCGATCCCGCCGGCAATTCCTGGTTCATCTCCACGCACACGGCCGGAAAAAGCTATAAGCCTGAAATCTTGCAGGACCTCAATACGTATTTCAGCGTGAAGGACTCGGCACGTTTTCTGGAGTTCCTCGAAAAAGCGTTCGCAGCGGAAACCTTGGACCGGCATGCGGCAAAAGACGGCAGCGTCCTGCACGCCAAAGTCCGCATCGGGGACACGGTGGTCGAGCTGAGCGAGGGCCGGGCGCCATGGGGTCCGCGCGCTGTGAGCCATCACTATTAC
>AR_comb_assmDRAFT_10430310_pt1 | contig 10020 bp, 11 predicted proteins | sample ArasoioldDNA_FD_10543 | JGI IMG/M metagenome (IMG submission 10543) | reverse complement strand
GAGAAATCGCCAAACTGGATGGCACCGAGCTGCCAGAGTTCATCTGCCAACCACAGGTTGGCTACACGTTTATCCTCATACTCCATACGGTAATGTTCCTTCTTTGTGAGGCATATCGCGGTCGTCTCACTCCATGACTGGAGCGCCGCAGACAGGAATATACAGCCCCGTGACAAAACTGCCCAGGTCAGAGGTCAGAAACAGGACGATGTTGGTAGTGTCCTCCACCGTGCTAGGCGTGCTCCAACGTCGCGCCCCCGTGGATATGTACCCACCCAGCAATGCCCCCGCTCAAGCTCGCAACACGACTGGCGAGCCAACCCTGCTGAATCAGATAGGCTGCCACATCCAGACTGGTATGGCCATGCCAGCATTGCAAGACGATGTCCACATCAGTAGGCAACTCACCGAGCCGTATCGGTACTTCCTCAATAAACAGGGACAGCGCGCCCGGGATGTGTCCGGCGTGATACTCCCACGCCTGACGTAAGTCCACGACTACGACGTCGTCGCCACGATCCAGGCGAGCTTTTAACTGTTCTGGTGATACCTCAGTGATGCTCATGGGCTCCATAGTGCGCTTCCTTAAAATATATTGTGCCATGTCTGCTGCAGGGTGCACCACATGGCTCTTACATCTAGAATCAGCTTGACATTATATAATGCCATGGCGCAATCTTCAGGCACCAAACTCCGGACGATCCAGGTTGCACATAGCGAGCTGTAGATTACACAGGGGGAGGCGAGCCATGATCCAAACACAGGAGCGCGGCACTGAGGCGTGGTGGACCGAAACCGGTGCAGAGGAGTGGGCAGACGCGATCGTCGCAGCCATGAAGCTGAGCGGCGTCGAGCATCTCTTTTCGTCTCCGGCTCAGAGCTGACCTTCTATCAAGAGGCCATTGCCAAAGCCCACGCCAATGGTTGGCCCGCACCGCGCTTAGTGACAATAACCCACGAGCACGTGGCCCTCAACGCCGCCCTGGGGAACGCCATGGTGCGGAACCAGCCGGCCGCCACCGCAGTGCATGTGGACGTCGGGACCTTGCACTACGGGGCTGCGATCCACACCGCCTGGCGCGGTGGCTACCCTGTGCTCATGACCGCTGGTACCGGGCCGCGGGCCTTTCCTGGCTCGATGCGGGGTAGCCGTGGTAGCAGTGTACAGTGGGTCCAGGAGCCACGGGACCAGGGCGAGATCGTACGCCAGTACACCAAGATAGACCATCGTATGGAGCACCAGGACAACCCAGGACTGATGATCAGCCGGCTGCTCCAGGTTGCCATGAGCGAGCCCAGAGGCCCGGTCTACCTGAGCATTCCGCAAGAGACCGCCATGCTGCCCATGCCGGGCACGACCCGGTTCCCCACCCGGGACCAGCTTGGCCTGGCCCGGCCGGTCTGGCCTGATCCTGCTGACGCTCGTCAGATCGCCGCCTGGCTGGTGCAGGCTGAGAACCCGGTCATGTACACTACTAGGGCTGGCCGCGATCCTGACGCAGTGCTAGAGCTGGTACGGCTCGCAGAACTGCTGGCCATCCCGGTGATGGAGTCCACCAACGCCGATCGTCTGAATTTCCCCATGACGCACTGGGCCTACGGCACCGGTCCTGCGGCCAAAGACGCTGATGTGCTGCTTGTCATGGAAGATGTGGTGCCGTTCATGCCTGGCCCTGGCTCGCCCAGCGCCGACGCAAAGATTGCCTGGGTCGCCATCGATCCGGTGCTCTCCCGCTATAAGACTCTCGAGTTTCGGGCTGACCTCTGGATCCCGGCGACGGTTGCCGCCGTGGCGCGTGCGGTCCACGAAGCGGCCACCCACATGCTCACCCAGAGCGCCATGAGCCACATTGCCGATCGACGCACCCGGCTCGAGCAGCGCAAGCAGGAGATGGTCGCCCATGCCGAGGCCGAGGCCCACGTGGACATCAAGCACGGCAGACTCACTGGCCGAGTAGTGGGCTACGAACTGGGGCAGCTCTTGGCGCCCGAAACCATTGTGCTGAACGACGGCTTGAGCAACGGCGGTTTTGTCCAGAGCTACGCGCGCCGCACGCAGCCAGGCACCTACTTCCGCAGCGGTAGCAGCTCGGGTGGCTGGGGCAGTGGCGCCGCCCTGGGGGTGAAGCTGGCACGACCAGACCAGGACGTCATCCATGCCACGGGTGACGGATACTTCATGTTTGGCACCCCCTTGCCGGCTCTCTGGGCTGCTGGTCACCATAAGGCCGCATACATGGCGGTGGTATTTGTGAACGGCTCCTACAGTACTGGCACCTCAGGCCTGCGCCACGCCTACCCCGACGGCTATGGCATAGGGGCGGCGCATTATGAGGGCGGCACCTTTGAACCCACGCCGAACTTCGCCAAGCTGGCGGAAGCGGCCAATGGCTATGGCGAGCAAGTCACCGAGCTGTCGCAGCTCGCGCCGGCGCTCCAGCGGGGTCTCGAACACACCCGGAATCACACCCCGACAGTCATCGCCGTACGGGTACCTGGCCCTATTGCATGAGCAAGGAACCTCTTCGGCACGCAGCCGGACGTATAGCTCCCTCTCCCGGTGGGAGAGGGGACATGGAAACGTGTCCGCATTTGCAAAGGTCATTTGCTGCACATAACCTATACGTAAGGAGGACCCGATGCGCAACGGTATGATTATCATCGACGCGGACGGGCATGTGCTGGACCAGGAATCCATGTACCGTCAGCGCCTGCCCGAGCAGTTCCGGAGGCGTCAGAGCATTAGCATCGGCGATGGCTTTGACCGGCGGCAGAACGGCCGCATCCCATACCCACCCGTCACCGTGGAGCGCTACCTACAGGATGCGGACCTAGAGGGCATTGACGTCATGGTACTCTATCCTACCGGTGGCCTGGGATACACACGCCTGCGCGAGCACGACTACAGCATCGCCTTTGCCCAGACCTATAACGGCTGGATCGCCGAGTGGTGTTCCGCCAACCCCAAGCGCCTCAAGGCAGTGTGCATCACGCCGCTGCATGTGGACGTGCCGGCGGCGATCAAGGAGCTGGAGCGCGCTAAAAAGCTGGGGCTAGTGGGCGTGATGGTCAACACGTTTATGCGCGGCCGCAACGTCGCCCACAGGGACTTCTGGCCGTTCTACGAAGCGTGTGCCGACCTGGGCATAGCGGTGGGCTTCCACGCGGCCGGCGGCGACGCCATGGATCCCGTGTGTCATTTCGATACGCTGCTCGCCATGCACACCTTTTCGCATGCCCCGGAGCAGCTCATAGCGTGCACCGCCGTGATCTATAGCGGACTGCTGGAGCAATTCCCTACACTGCGTGTGGCCTTCCTCGAGGCCGGCGCTGGCTGGGTGCCCTTCTGGATGGAGCACATGGACGGCGAGTGGTCCAAGCGCAAGTTCGACGCGCCCCTCCTGAAGATGCTCCCTTCAGAGTATATGCGCTGCGGCCGCGTATTCGTCTCCTGCGAGCCCGAAGAAAAAACCCTCCCCTACGTGGCCGAGTGGCTAGGCGCTGACAATATTCTCTTTCCATCCGACTATCCGCATTGGGACGGTGCGTTCCCGGAGGCAGTGAACGAACTGATAGAACGACAGGACGTCTCGGACCAGATCAAGTGCAAGATCTTCTGTGAGAACCCACAACGCCTGTACGGCTTTACGGTAGACCCCGCGGACTTCACGGCTTAAGGAAGGGGCCGCGTTAAGCTGCTGCCCCTCTGCCGACGCAGTCGCAGAAAGAGCCGCGGAGACTCCACCAGCGCTGGCTGCCCACACCGCCACCAGTTCACAGTTCCACCACGGCACGCTTATCCTTGTGCTGCATGTCCTGCGGTACGGCCAAGAGGATCTCCTCGCGCAGCGCGTCCAGTAGCCGTTTCTTCACAAAGGTACGGTGCGTCACCAGACTCACTTCCCGCACTGGCACAGGGGCTTTGAAGTGCCGCACCATCTTGAGCTGCTGAGCGCTCAGGTCCTGGAGCGCGAGTGCGGGGAGAATGGTGATGCCATTTTTGGTCTCGACCATCTTCTTGAGCGTTTCGATGCTACCGGCTTCGTAGTGGAAATTGTTGCCCTCCTGCATCTGCGTCTTCAGCTCACACAAATGCATGATCTGGGAGCGCATGCAGTGCCCCTCCTCCAAGAGCCACAGGTGCCGGACGTCGATATCGTCCGCCAGCACGTAGCGCTTTTTGTACACCGCTTCGGCAGGGGAGACATACACGACGAACTCCTCATAAAACAGCGGCTGCTCGAAAATCCCCGGATCGTCGAGCGGCGTGACCAGGAGCCCGGCGTCCAATAGGTGCTTTTTCAAACGGTCAACAATGGCCTCGGTGGTCAGCTCAGTGACTTTCAACCGTATACCCGGATATTTCTGCAGGAAACCGTTGAGAAACAGCGGTAGGAGATACGGTGCGACGGTAGGGATGATGCCCAGCCTGAGATCTCCGATCATTTCCCCCTTACGCTCACGCACCAGCTCACCGAGTCGCTCAACTTCCTTCAGAATCACGCGTGCCTGCTGAATAATCTCCACCCCTTCGACGGTCGGTACCACAGGCACCTTGCTACGGTCAAAGAGCTGTACCTCCAACTCAGCCTCGAGCTTCTGGATCTGCATACTGAGGGTGGGCTGGGTGATCGAGCACTTCGCCGCCGCCGTGGCAAAGTGCCGCCAGGTATCTACGGCCACAATGTATTCGAGCTGTACAAGCGTCATGATCAATACACAGGCATGTCATAGATAGACTCTATGACATCATCAGCATTATCGATTTGATTGATAAAAAGACAGCCGCTACATTTACTATAACCCGACACCAGTACACGTCAGGTATCACACGACAACAACCCTTTGTAACAGAAAGGGATCAGCTATGCAAGAGCCCACACGTAAACTGACCACAGCCTCAGGGAGGCCCTACGTGGAGAACGACAATACCATGACCGTTGGCCCGCGTGGCCCCGTGCTGCTGCAGGACTACATCCTGCACGAGAAAATGGCGCACTTTAACCGCGAGCGCATTCCAGAGCGCGTCGTGCACGCCAAGGGCACCGGCGCCTACGGCACGTTTACGGTCACGCACGACATCACATCCTACACCCGGGCCAAGCTGTTCAGCGAGATCGGCAAGCAGACGCGGGTGTTCGTGCGCTTCTCCACGGTAGGAGGCGAAAAAGGTAGCGCCGACACGGAGCGCGACCCGCGCGGCTTTGCGGTGAAGTTCTACACTGAGGACGGCAACTGGGACTTGGTCGGGAACAACACCCCAGTGTTCTTTGTCAAAGACCCCAAAAAATTTGGCGACTTCATTCACACCCAAAAGCGCGACCCGCGTACCAACTGCAAGAGCCCGACCATGATGTGGGACTTCTGGTCGCTCAACCCTGAAAGCCTGCACCAGGTACTCATCCTCATGAGCGACCGCGGTACGCCATATAGCTATCGGCACATGCATGGCTTTGGCAGCCATACGTTTTCGCTCCTCAACGCCAGGCAGGAGCGCGTCTGGGTGAAATTCCACTTCAAGACGCTCCAGGGTATCAAGAACTTTACGCATGCCGAAGCCCTCGCCATGTGCGGCGCGGATCCCGACTGGGCACAGCGTGACCTGGTGGAGGCGCTCGACCGCGGCGACTATCCCAGGTGGGCGCTGAAGATCCAGATCATGACCGACGCGCAGGCGCAGAGTTTCCGCTGGAATCCCTTCGACCTCACGAAAATCTGGCCACACGGCGAGTTCCCGCTCATCAACGTGGGTGTCATGGAACTCAACGAGATCCCGGCCAATTACTTCGCCGACGTGGAGCAGGCCGCCTTTGCCCCGGCCCACGTGGTGGATGGGATCGGCTATTCGCCAGACAAGATGCTGCAGGGACGCCTGCTGTCGTACCCTGACGCGCACCGCTATCGTCTGGGCGTCAACTACGAACAGCTCCCGGTCAACCGCTGTCCCTTTGCCGTGGCCAATTACCAGCGTGACGGCTTCATGCGGGTTGATGGCAACGATGGCAGTAGCCCGAATTACTGGCCGAATAGCTTCGACGGCATTGCTATCGACCAGAGCTACAAAGAGTCCCCACTCTCCCTGGAGGCTACGGTAGCTGACTGGTACGATCGCAACGCTCCCGGCGACGACGACCACTACACCCAGCCCGGCAATCTCTTCCGCCACGTGCTGACTGACACCGAACGGCATCACCTTATCGACAACATCGTCGCCTCGATGCAGGGCATCACTGGCCCCAAACGCGACGCGATTATCGCGCGCCAACTCTGCCACTTCCGCCGTACCGATATGCAGCTCGGCCTGGGTGTCGCCGCCGGCCTGGGGTTTGAGATTGAACAGCTCCTGCCCCAGGAGGTAGTCTCTGTCTAACATGCCATAGGGGAGTTTGCCTCATACGGCAACTGCGCTACCGGAAGAAGTCCAGGCTTTTTCCGGGAGCACCAGCGTGGTATGCCTCACAGGTTGTGTAGTTTGGCGCGCTGCACTGCATGGACGCTTGCTTAAAACAACGTTGCGACCTGACACACGAATCCGGGCAAGAGTGGAGAGGTGAGGGCATCCGTAGGATACAGGGTCGCTACGAGATGCAGAGCGAGCTGCTCGCGTTGGTAGACTTCGATCTGCTGGGTACGCCAATCCACAATCCAGTATTCCAGCACGCCGCGGCGTGAGTAGAGCTTAAGTTTGGCCTCCCGATCTCGGCGCTCGTTGGCCCCACCTGGCGACAACACTTCGACCACCAATTCGGGTGCGGCGTGTAGATGTCCTTCTGGTCCAAGAGCCGCGGTACGACGGGCCTGGCTGATCCACACCACGTCCGGGGCCACATCGTCGTCATCCGCAAAAATTACCCCTGGCGCGAGATTCGCTTCCCCAGCTCCAGTCTGCCTACTCCAGGCATCGAGCGCCGCAGCGATCCTCATGCACGCCTGCTGATGGTGCCAGTGGGGCTGTCGTGACATGTACAGGTTTCCGTCAATGATCTCGTAGCGCTTCCCGTCGTCTGGCAGCACCGCCAGATCGGCTGACGTCCAACGCGGTGCGGTACTCATAGATACTTCCTCAATCCAGCGAAACACAGCTTCATGAAGCATGGGACGACACTCTGTACACCGGGAGAGTAACCGATCAGGGCACAGTTTGCAAAAGCGCCGGCCTGCACATTGCTGTTTCCGACAGGAAGAAGTCACCCATCGCTAGCCGTTCCGCCATCTCAGCAGGGGTACGCACGAGAATATCCATTGGGAGAAAGCGGACTTTTGCTACCTCCATCACCCGTCGAATGCGCTGCACTATCGGCTCGTCGGAGTCCATCACTACGAGTAAGTCCACGTCACTATCCAAGTCAGGTGTGCCATACGCGTACGAGCCGAACAGCACAACCTTATATGGCTGAAACTTCTCCAAAATGCGCCGTGTGATATCCGCCAGCAGCGCCTCCGTCACAGGCGGGCGCATGGTAGCCGAGTCGGGAATCGGACCCGTCGCTTGTGCTTTCCCTTTACGGGCCATGGTCGTATCTCCATTATCCAAAGGCGTCACTGCCATCGGGGTATCTTCCCATGGAGCAGCCATCTCTCACGCCAGAGCGTCGAGTAAGGCCCTGGCTTCCTGGAGGTCAGGGGTGTCGAATCCTTCAGTGAACCAGCCGTAGCCCTCGGCCAGCATCTGGCGGGCTGCGGCGTGCTTACCCTGTTGCTGCCACAGGCGAGCCAGGCTCATGGCTGTCCGTAGCTCCCATGACTTGGCCTGTTGGCGGCGGGCCACAGCAAGAGCCTGCTGGAAGCAGGCTTCCGCCTGGGGCATATCCGGGATGGCTTGCCGTAGCAGCAGCTCGCCCTGGATACGATGCTGCTCGGCTTCATACCAGAGATCCCCCTTGTCCACCACGGCCAGCGCCTCAGCCAGCAGGCGCAGCCACTCCTCGGTCAGCCGGGCAAGATATTCCGCCTCTGACTGCCCTGCCCCCATGGCCCGCCGCGCGGCCAGACTCTGGCTCATCTCGGCCATCCCTTCCTCGTGTCGCCCCTGTGCTGCAAACGCCCAGCCTCGTGCGAACGTTGTGGCCCCCAAGAGACGCCCAAACCCCTGCTCGGTCATGCTGGCCAGGGCGGCCTCAGCCCACCCCTGGGTGGCGTCCGTCTCCCCCCGTAACTTATGGAGTATCGCAACGTTGTTCAGGGTGCGCACCAGGCCGAAGGCATGCTGCAGCTCCCGGGCGTAGGCCAGCATCGCATGGCTCCGTGTCAGGGCCTGGTCCGGATAGCCCAGCATCCACAGGACCCAGGCCGTGGTTCCAGTGGTCACTCTGGCAATCCTGCCCGCGGGGGAGATGAGGGAGCGATCCTGGGGAGTAGCAGAGACGACCAGCGCCTGTTCCAAGTAGGTGCGAGCTGGGATGAACTCCCTCAGGAAAAACAAAGCATCCCCCAGCACCGAGCAGGCAGAAGCGAGGCGTTCTGGGTCGCGCTGACGCTGCGCCAGGGTGAGGCGTTGCTCTCCAACCTCACGCGCGATCTGGATCTCCCCCTCGGGACCGATAAAACATGCCTAGGCCCCCCAGTACCACCGCAAGCTGCGGCGTATCCCCCACCTGCTGGCACAGCTCGCGGGCGCGGGCGTAAGCGTGCTCGACTTCCAGGGCTGCATAGCCCTTGATGACCTGCAACGCCTGCCCTAGCGCGACCTGCATGTCCAGCTCGTGCCCGGGCGCGTTCGAGGGTCTCCGGCAGCGTCTGCAGCATCTCCAACCCCTTGGTGAGGTGCGTCACCGCTTCCACATAGGCTGAACGCGCAATGCTGCGCTCTCCTGCCTGCTGCCGGTGACCTTGGCCCGCACGGTGCGCGGCTCATCGGCATCCTCGACGTGGGCGTGGCGCTTGAGTAGGTGACGCGCCCCCAGCGCTGCAGAAGGGCGCGTATCTCATCGAGCCCTGCATAGAAATCCATACTCCAATCCCCCATACGGCCATATGGCCGAAGAGGAGTATTGACATCATTGCCACCCTCCGGCACGCTCGACAGACGGCGGCAGACAGGGTAAACGCTAGCGTGTTTGCCTCCCTACTGTATGCTGCTGTGTGCTACACGCAAGGACTACGGATGACGACCATTGGTCTCCTCAATGAGCAACCGCTGCATGCGGCGCTGAAGCGCTGGTATGTCAGGCCGGGAGATGTGCTGGAGGCAGCGCTGGATGGCTATATCGTTGACCTGTTGCGCGGCAACCACGTCATCGAGATTCAAACGGGCAGTTTCGCTTCAATCCGCCGGAAAATGCGTAGACTCAGTCAGCATTACCGCGTCACCCTGGTCTATCCTGTAGCCTACGAGCGCTGGATTGTGAAGCTTCCCACTACGACCTACGGTCAGCCAGTCCGCCGCAAGGCGCCGCGGCGCCAGCGTATGGACCAACTCTTCCAGGATCTCGTAAGCTTTCCTGACCTCTTGCGATGCCCGAACTTTTCGATTGAGATTGTCTGCATTCAAGCAGAAGAGGTGCAGCGTTACGATAGGAGGTGTGGAAGGCGGAGACGGGGCTGGGTCATGGTGGAGCGGCGGCTCCTCGGGGTGCTCGAGCGGCACGTCATCGCTACGCCCTCGGACCTGTGGTCCCTGATCTCCTGGGAACTGCCTGATCCCTTCCAGACCTTACATCTGGCTCACGTCTTAAACCGGCCGCGCTGGTTCGCGCAAAAGGTCGCTTACTGTCTGCGCGAGTCCGGAGCGAGTACAGCCATTGGCAAGGTGGGAAATGCGCTCGTGTACTCCTGCGCCCCGAGCGACGGTGTACGGCCGCCCAACCACATGGAGCCGCTGGCAGAATCTTGCATTCCACTGTGCCATAGCCCATACTCCCCTCTCATAAACGGCAATGACTCGATGGCATAACACATGGTGTGGAAACATCTGCACTGCGCCCGCGGTGGGTCAAACCGGTTAAGGCGAGGTGCATGCCTCGAAGCGGGTATCTACGCAAAGCGGGACAGTTTGCCGTCGATCGCGTACTCTGAAGAGCT
>AR_comb_assmDRAFT_11106744_pt1 | contig 10022 bp, 9 predicted proteins | sample ArasoioldDNA_FD_10543 | JGI IMG/M metagenome (IMG submission 10543) | reverse complement strand
CGCGCAGATTGTGACCGGCTTGCTATTGGGATTCCAGTTAGGTCGCCGCTACGACCACAGAGTGATGCTTTGGACGTGGGTCGCGCCTGCATCGCTTATTTCCTGCTTGATCCTTTTCGTGCCACTTTCACCTGTAGTCGTTTCCGGAGTCGAGATTACTCCGATACAGCATTTTTTTGGATGGGCTTGCCTTCCGCAGAATCATTGCTTCGAGCAGGTGGGATTTACAGTGCTTCTCTATGCGGCGAGTGCTTACTCTGTTGGCGCTCTCCTCGTGCGACGTATTCCTCGGCTGAGCAAAAGCTGCGTGAAGCGTTTGTGATGCGCGGAACGTGCGTAGGTGTCGAACACAGGCGATTTCACCAACAACTACTTGGAAAACGGGCCGTCCGGCGGAAAGCAGTGGGTGAAATGGCGATTTATCGCCAAACTACCCATGCCCCAGTTGTGTTGGAATTTGCTTCTGAGGTGCCGACGACACAACCGCCAGAGATTCTCCTGGTGATCCGATTTCCTTCAGACGGAACCTCAAATCACACATATCTGTCGAAAATGAGTGCTTTGGCGGATAATAAACAGCGCAAGTTGGACTAATTGCGCCATATGGCTCTGCAGTCGCGTGACCCGAGATTGACGGATGACTCCCAAGACACCATGGCGCAATCCGATGTGATCTCTCAACCGGCTCCCGAAGACGGCCGGACTCGGACTAAGCCGTCTCGCACCTTGGTTGCGTTGGCTGCTGTGGTCATATTGCTTCTTTCGAGTGCGGTTCTTGTCATCCACAAGTCGAGCGGGGCGAACAGGGGGCCACTGGTATCTGTTCAGAAGGCAGCGGCGACGCACACCATCCGTCTCAAAGGAACAACCGAGGCGATTCAATCCCACGACGTTCTGGCTCCCGTGCTTTCAGGTCAGCAGGTGGGGACCCTCACGATCACCAAACTTGTGGCTGCGGGCATTAGAGTCAAGCGCGGCGATCTGCTGGTGGAATTCGACCGCCAGGCACAAGTGCGCGATTTTCTCGACAAACAGGCGGAATTCAACGAACTCTTGCTCAGAGTCGCGGAAGAGCAAGCAAAAGAAAACGTAGACCGTGCAAAAGACGAAACCGAACTTCATCAGGCCGAGAGCAACCTTAGGAATGCCGAGCTGGACATGAAGACGGTCGAGCTTAAGTCGCGCATAGACGCTGAGGAGGCTCAGCTGGATCTGGAACAGGCGATTGCGAAAGTCCAGCACCAGAAACAAACTTTCGAATTAAAGCGGAGCGCCGCCAGAGCCGCCATCCGAATTCTCGAAATCAAGCGCGATCGCACCGAGCGAACCATGCAGAATGCTCAGACGAACGCGGGATTGATGCAGATCCATTCGCCGCTGGACGGAGTTGTTGTCCTCAACACAATCGATAGGAGCGGAAGAACAAGCGAGGTTCAGGAGGGCGACCAAGTGCGGCCAGGGGTTGCGCTTATGCAGGTGATTAATCCGTTGGGCATGCAGGTGCAGGTACAGGTCAATCAGGAGGACATACTGGCTATCCAGATCGGACAGACGGCACAGGTCCGGTTGGATGCCTATCCCGAGCTCGTCTTTCCTGGCAAACTCGAGCAGATCGCACCGACTGGACGGAGTAGGAATTTCTTTTCCAAGATGCGCACTTTTTCCACAGTCTTCTCGATTCAGGGCAACGACGCTCGGCTGACGCCTGATCTTTCAGCTTCAGTCGACATCGCAGCGGATGCTAAGGATGGTGACGTGAGTGCAAAACGATGAACGCTCGATTGCATCAATTGTGGAGGCGGAGTCCAGCTCTACTTGTCTCCCTGTTCCTGTTGTTGGGTGGCGTGGCGGTGCTCGGCACAGTCCACCTCACAAATCGAGCCCCGGCAGTCCCTACGGCCGAGGTGAGACGGGGCGAATTCGTCGATGCGCTCACGTTGCGAGGTGAAGTGAAAGCTCTTCGATCGCTAGCGATCGCGGCGCCAGCCGAGGCTGGCGATCTTCAGATCGTCAAGCTCGCCGCCGATGGCTCTCAGCTAAAGAAAGGCGATCTGGTCGTCGAGTTTGACAAGACTCGCACAGAGCAAGATCTTGCGCAATACAAGTCGTCTTTGAAAACAGCGCAAGCGGAAATTGATCAGGTGCGAGCCGTGGCGCGCCTGACCGAAGAGGCAGATGTGACCGCGGTCATGACAGCAAAGTACGATGTGGAATCGGCCAGGCTCGAGGCGACGCAGCAGGAAATCATCTCGGCGATTGAAGGCGAAAAAAAAAGGTTACAGGTAGGTGATGCACAGCAACGGCTGCGCGAAGCCGAAGAGAAGCAAAAATCCCACCGTGCAGCCAGCAAGGCAGCCATCGAGAGCAAGGTCCAGAGAAGCAAAAAAGCGTTGTTCGACGTGCAACGGGCGGAACGTGCCCTGGGGCAAATGACTCTTCTGGCTCCCGAAGATGGCCTGATCTCGCTTTTGTCGACCTGGAGTCAACAGGAGCAGGTGCCTTTCAAGGTCGGTGACCGGGCATCGCCGGGAGTGCCCGTCGCAGAGTTTCCCGACGTCTCAACGCTGCGGGTCACTGCTCGCGTCGACGAAAGCGACCGCGGACATTTGAAGAATGGCCAGTTAGTGGATGTACAGCTCGACGCGATACCAGACCGGCAATTTACCGGGCATATCGATCTGATTAGCGCAGCGGCAAGCACAGATTTCTCCGCGGGGTTCCCTTTTCCGAGAAATTTCAAACTCCAAGTCTTGCTCGATCAGAGTGACACTCGCCTCAAGCCGGGACTGAGCGCGCAACTGAGTGTTGTGGTGGATAAAGTCCACGATGCCCTTACCATCCCGGTTCAGGCATCATTCCAAAAGTCGGGACGCACGGTGGTTTATGTGCTTCGCGGCTCTAGATTTGAAGAGCGAGAGGTGCAGGAGAGCCGTCGTAGCGGCGATCGCATTGTCATCGCCAAAGGTTTGAATACCGGGGAACGCGTGGCCTTGAAAGACCCATCGAGCATGGAGTAATCGCAACGTGATGAGCGGCGGGCGAAAAATCTGGCTTGTCCTCGGGATCCCTCTCGCGGTGGGATTACTATGCATGGCCGCGGTAGTCCAGTGGACTTCTCGCGCCAGCGAGGACAACGATATTCCGGTGGTAGAGGTCAAGCGAGGGGATATCGACTCCAAAATCTACGCCGCAGGCGAGCTGCGCGCCAATCACTCCGCCATGCTGAGCGCACCTCAAATTGGCGGGGGCTCTCTCCAGATTACTCACCTTCTGCACACCGGAATGCCTGTGAAGAAGGGTGTAGTCGTAGTCGAATTTGATCCCAGCGAACAGCAATACAAACTCGAACAGAGCCGTTCGGAACTCGAAGAAGCGGTGGAGGACATTAAAAAGGCCAAGGCGGATGCCCTCGTTCAAGCCGACCAAGATAAAGTCAAACTTCTCTCGGCTCGTTTCGATGTCCGACGCGCTGAACTCAAGGTTGGCAAGAACGAGCTGGTGAGCGCGATTGACGCCAAGAAGAACGAAATGGCGCTCGACGAGGCGCGGCGTGCCCTGACACAACTTGAGCTTGATATCGGATCACGCTCCGTTTCGGGGCGGGCAAGCATCGGACTCGCGGAAGAGAGGCGCCACAAAGCAAAGTTAGGCATGGACCAGGCGCAGCAAAATATCGAAAAGATGAAGATACATGCTCCCATGGATGGCTTGGTGGCCATTGAAAAGAACGAGTCCTCGGGGGACGACTGGGATACATCGTCGTGGCACGATTATCGTGAAGGCGACCAGACAACTCCCGGAACCACTATCGCGCGCATCATCGATCCGGGCGAGATGGAAGTGTCCGCCAAACTCGACGAGCGGGAGCGCAATAACGTCAAGGTGGGACAGGCGGCAGAGATCCAGTTCGATGCCCTCCCCGGCCAGATTTTCAAGGGCACGGTAAAAACATTGGGAGGTATGGCATCGAAAGGCTTCTTCGAGGGTGGGCAAGCCGGACACTTCGAGATTACGGTACAAGTGCAAGGCTCGAATTCATTGCTGCGCGCTGGGTTCACCGTGAAGCTCGTGATTGCCGGGGAACTGCGGAAAGACGTTCTTTATGTGCCGCGCCAAGCCGTTTTCATGAAAGATGGGAAACGACTCGTTTACGTGAGAAATGGCAGTGGCTTCGACTCTCGTGAGATTAAAGTGACGGGCGAGACCGCGAGTCGTGCCGCCGTGGATGGATTGGCGTCTGGAACAGAGGTCGCGTTCATTGATCCTTCTCCCTCAAGAAAACCTTCGGGCCGCCCTTCGGCAGAACCGAGTTTGAGCGGAGGAACTCGCTGAATGCCGCACTTGACCCAGACCGCGGGCACCGACAACGAACGCACGGTGCGGTTCGTCGGCCGCTGGATGCCTGATCTGAGTTTGGGACTGCAGAATTTGCTGGCTCACCGCCTCCGGACTCTCCTCACCATGCTGGGCATGATCTTTGGCGTCGCCGCCGTGGTCTCTATGCTTTCCATCGGGGCAGGAGCCCGCCAGAAGGTCATGGAGGTAATCGAGCAGATGGGCTTGCGCAACGTGATTGTGGAGGCCAAAGAGACTATGGACATTGACGCTCACCAGAGGATCCGTCAGCTGTCTTCTGGGCTGACTTTTGAAGACTACCGGCTAATTCGCGACAATGTCAGCGATATCGTCGCCTCCACCCCCAGGAAGCGCTATGCTCCCACGAAAATAATTCCCAAGGCGCAACTGGACACGCCTACCGTCTACGGCGTTAGTCCTGAATACCTTAGGATTGGAGGCCTGAGCGTAACCGACGGCACCTTTTTTGATGCGGAGCAAGAGGAACGTGGCGCTCCGGTTTGCGTACTAGGCGCAGGCGCAAAGGTCAGCTTGTTTGGCGCAGCCAACCCCATCAATCAGTACATCAAGGTCGATGAGCAATGGTTCCAGGTCATCGGCACGGTGGCCTCACAAGTCGCGGCGCAAACAGACGTTGGCGGTGTGCCGTCGCAAGACTTGAACAACATTATTTACGTTCCGCTCAATGCCGCCATCTTCCGGCTTGAAAATACCTTCAGTTTCTTGCGGGACGAGATCGATGGTATCTATCTCACCCTGAAAGATAGCAATCAGCTTGTACCGAGTTCGCGGGTGGTGCGGGCAATCCTGGATTCCAGCCATCACGGCGCGGCCGATTTCAACATCATTGTACCGGCCCAGCTGCTAGCCGAGAAGAAACGCACAGAACGCCTCTTCAATGCAGTCATGGTGGCCATTGCGTCGATTTCCTTACTGGTCGGCGGCATCGGGATCATGAACATCATGCTGGCCAGCATCCTGGAGAGGACGCGCGAAATCGGCCTGCGACGGGCGGTTGGCGCACGTCAGTCCGATATCGTGCGCCAGTTCGTCGTGGAAGCAACCATGATTTCCCTGGTGGGCGGGACCTTCGGCATCGTCTTCGGCTTCGGAATGTCACGACTGATTGCTTTGCTCGCAGGATGGTCAACAATCGTCACCGCGCCTTCGATCGCGCTGGCATTCCTGGTTTCAATTTCCGTCGGATTGGTTTTTGGCATTTATCCGGCGATGAAGGCTGCCCGTCTCGATCCAGTGGAAGCGATCCGTTACGAGTAGGTGTGCGCTAGCCGAGAACCGATTCGAATTAGAAACATGACTGTGGAGGGAAGAATGAAGCGTCATTTGCTGTTCTTGCCGATCTTTCTAACCACCTTGTGTTCCGCACAGTACGTTCACGAACGCGAGACTTTTCACGCGCTAAGCAGCCCGCAGGCAGTGTCGGACACCCTGCCGGCACCAAAGTATCTGCAAGAACACGTGGTTGACGGAAAGTTGCGACTCAGCCTGCAGGACGCGATTGCCGGCATGCTGCTGAATAACAGCAATGTCAGGCTGCAAGAGCTTGCCGTCGAGGATTCGAAATTTTCCTTGTTAGGGGCCCATTCACCTTTCGATCCAGCGGCGCAGGCCAACTTCAACGCATTGCGTCAGACATTTCCATCCGTTTTGCAGACCCAGGGGGTTCAAGTTCTGAGCCAACTGAACCAGACGTCAACACTGAGTTACAAGCAGTCGTTTGAAACCGGGACCACGGTGTTGGTAGGTTTCAACGCCACTAAGACCTCTACCAACGACGCAAATGTCTTAGTCAATCCCTACATCACATCAGGACTGAACTTCGAGATTACGCAGCCGCTGCTCCGAAATCGATGGCTGTTTGCGAACCGGGCACCGCTGATTATTGCCCGTCGGAACCTGCGCATCTCCCGGAAGAATTTTGAAGGTCAAGTGAACGATGCGATTCTGGACGTAGTCACCCGTTATTGGGCGGTCGTGCAGGCTCGAGGGAGTCTGGACGTTGCAAAGAAACTTCAGGAAGCCGCGGATGCCAGTTACAAGCGCGACAAGCGGAAGTTGGAGCTGGGAGCGTTGCCTCCTCTCGACATCTATGGCTCGGAGTCTCGAGTAGCTACGCGACGCGTGGAGGTGATCCAGGATGAGTATGCGTTAAAACTAGCCGAGGATTCACTTCGCAATAGCCTCGGGGCTTCCTTGGATCCGTTTCTTCGCGCCATCGATCTGGAACTCACTGAGTTGCCAGCACGAGACGAGGAACTCATGAACGTCGACGCAGCAACCGCTCTAAAGGAAGCGCTCGAGCGCCGCCCAGAACTCGAAGTGGAACAGCAGTCGCTGGCGAATGACGACACGAAAATCCGGCTCGCCCATAACAACCTGTTGCCGGATCTCAGAGTGGGTGCAAATTATTCCGGCAATGGAGTTGCTGGCCCCGCCGGAGGCTTCGGCGACTCGCTAAACCAGGCCTTCACTTTCGGTAGTCCGGCCTACGGGTTCACTGTGAATCTGAATCTTCCCATCAGGAATCGAGCAGCGCAGGCGGAACTGGGAAGTGCGTTGATTTCGCGCCGTCGTGACTTGTATGCCGAACAGCAGACCAGAGAACAGATCACGCTGCAAGTTTTCAACGCAGTCCACCAACTGGAGCAGGCAAAACTCAGCTTGGCCGCGAGTCGCGATGCTGTTGAGTTGTCCAGGAAGAACCTTGCCGCCGAACAGCGGAAATACGAACTAGGCTCCGGGCAACTCTTTTTTGTCCTCGACGCACAGAATCAAGTGGCCACTGCTGAAGTGAGCGTTTTGAATGCGGAGGTGGGATACCAGGTAGCCGTGACCACGGTGCAACACGCCACCGGTAAGCTGTTAGAACCGTATCATGTGCAGATCGACGAGCTGACACACTGAAGTGCGGGCGGCATTGTACTCGGGTGTTTGGAGTCTTGTAGTAGGAACGCCTATTGTGCATAAGTCCCGATTCCCGGCTTTCCCTCATGAGAGCAGGAATCATAATTAGTAGTTGTTTCTAACAGGCGATTACATCAACTAACTGGGCCGGGCAAGTCTGTCTGTGGGCAGTAGTTGGTGAAATGGCGATGTTTCGCCAATCATCGAGCGGCGTACGATCATCGTTATTGCGAGTCGAAAGCCATTGGAGGCAATTTGAACGAATTTCCGACGTTTGATCTCAGAGGTCAAGTGGCGCTTGTGACGGGTGCCGCTCGAGGTTTAGGTAATGCTATTTCATTGGCCCTTGCTCACGCCGGCGCAGACGTGGCACTTGGCCTGCGGGATGTGAACGCACACGAAGGCCTCCCGTCTCAGATCGAAGCCATGGGCAGACAGGCTATTCCGCTACAGATGGACATGAGACACCTCGACCAGATATTTCAGGCGGTTGATGACACTGTCCGGCATCTAGGACGGATCGATATCCTCGTTAACAATGCGGGGCTTGCACCAGACAACCTCGCGGAGGACGTGCGCGAGGCGGACTTTGATCTGACGTTGGCTGTCAATCTGAAGGGAACATTCTTCGCTAGTCAAGCTGCCGGGCGGGTCATGATCCGGCAGAAGAGCGGTCGCATCATTAATCTGAGTTCTCAGGCAGGATTCGTGGCGCTGCCGACCGAGTCGGTGTACTGCATGACCAAAGCTGCAATTGCCCATCTGACCAAATGCCTTGCTGTCGAGTGGGGCAAGTACAATATTACGGTGAATGCGGTCGCCCCGACATTTATCCATACTCCGGGGACGGAGAGCTATCTTGCCAACCCAGAGTTCCGCTCGGACGTGATCGAGCGTATAGCCGCGCTTCACCGAATTGGTGAACCAATGGATGTGGCGGGCGTGGTCGTATTTCTTGCCTCCCGAGCGGCTTCCCTGATTACGGGCGATACAATTCTCATCGATGGAGGATGGACCGCCCGGTAAGCCTGTACAGCCTACGCAAGTTGTTGGTGTAATGGCGATTTTTCGCCAATCACTACGTGCAAGGTCTTGCTGCGTCAACCATAAACCTGCCGGAAACACCGCACTGCTTCGACACACGAATCTTTGCAATTGCCCCGGGCGGACAACTCATGGGGTTATAACTCTGGTGACAAATCCCGCCTCGCGAACCAGTGAGGCAGTACCCGGTCAGTCTGGCATTGCTCGCTACGTTACAGAGCCTAATCAGACAATTGTAGGGAGACGGGCACGTGGGGTTAATCATCGCGAGGTCAGGGTCTCGCAACTCGAAACCCGGAGCTGATTTCCCGTCTACCGCATCCGCCAGCTTGAGGGAATGCGTGAGTGTAGATTCCGATGCTTCGATTTGAGATTGCTCAGCGTGAGCGAAACAGAGGCAAAAAACCGCGAGGATACAAAACCACCTGGAAGGCCCTGTCATAAAAGCCTCCTTTGAGCGCCGCATTATTCTCCTCTGAAAATGTTGAATTGTCACCAAGGACGGAGCTTAATCCTTCTGAAGACATCAGGGCCATGTAGCTCCCGTAAACAGGCGATTTCACCAACTGCTACCGAAACGGTCCTGACCGAAGGTCGATGAGTGTAATGGCGATGTTACGCCAGCTATCGCATCAACAGGATGAAAACGACGAACGAACCCACGGCGAAGGCCATGAACAGTGTCCCGAGGACTCGAGAACTCCATGGCTGTTGCAGCCATCGCTCGGTCATTTTTGGCATGTGTCGTCCTGTCCACGACCATTCTGCCCACTTACGGTAGAAGTCGGGGAAAAAGGCCATTACGAATCCAACGGCACACACACTGACGCAGACGATTGCTACGGCTAGTAAGCGCATATTCTAAGAGCCTGTCCAATTGATTATGCCATTCGATTGTTGTTAACAGGCGATTACACCAACTACTTCTGCTTCACTAGCCGCGGACCACTACGAAAGCTCCGTGGAGACAACTCCTCTCCCCGGGGCTGTATCTGTGGACGGTGCGACATAGCCATTTCACTCATTGACCAGCCCAAACCACCCCAAACGGGGTCAATGAGTGTTAACGCCTGTTTAACAACAGTTACCAGCGGCATTGGAATAGGCCGTCCCTTCGACGTAGGGTGTTTGCCAAAATGAGTTACAACCCGCGTTCACGCCAGCAATCGGCGCGGTCACCCTACTGGAGTTAGGTCGGGACGGCCCGTCCGGTTTTATTTGTGGATGCCATGGTACAAGTCTGCCATGCGATAAGAGCGATATTCGAGGGCAGAACCTACCATCACAAACTCCTTGGTTCCATCGCGGCCTATCTCGATTGACAGGCCCACTGGGGCGTTGGGCGCACCCCGGCTGCCCGCGGTGAACACGAAGTTTCCGTTCGGCAATTTCTCCGCGCTTCCGAGGGCATCGGAGAAACTGCCCAAGTCCACGTTGAGGTTCGGGATGGCCGTCAAGGTTTTCTCGTCAATGGTCCAAGTCTGGCCTCGGCTATGGCACTTTTTGATGCCGAAACAACGGACGTTGCCGTTGTCGAAGAGAAGCAGTGTCTTGTCATCCAGGTAATGCACATTGTGCTGGTAGGAGAACCAGGGGTTGGGATCGGTTGAGGCAGTTGTGAAGTCTCCGTCTTTACCCAAACGCCAAATAATGTGACCGTCGCCGGCGCCGCGCTCGTAGTCGATCTTGATCTCCCA
>AR_comb_assmDRAFT_10303500_pt1 | contig 10022 bp, 9 predicted proteins | sample ArasoioldDNA_FD_10543 | JGI IMG/M metagenome (IMG submission 10543) | reverse complement strand
CGCGCGCGTGGTCACGTGATCTGAACGAGCTGAAGGCGCCTTCGCGCCTTCAGCATCGTGCCTCGTCGGCCCTTCTCAGTGTGTGAGCAGCGGCCTGCGCGGGACCTCGAACAGGTCGCGGAACACGGCGAGAGCCCAGGTCAGAATGACCGTCGCCGCAAGCAGAGAAAGGGGCGTCAGCGACGCCGTGGCGAACGCGAAGCCCGCGAAGCAAGCGGCCGCGCAGCCGAGCACGACCAGGAGCGTCATCCCGATGTGTCGAGCAACGAGCGCGAACATCGCGAGGGCGATGATGGTGAGCAGCCCGGCCGTCCAGCGCCGGCTGTCGCCGATCAGCCACACGTCCCAATACTGATGCGTTGCCGTGAATCCCATCACCGTCGCGGTGGCGAGGATCGTCGAGGCGACGTCCTCGAAGATGTCTCTTCGATCAAACCGCATCTTTGTCACCCCCTTCCTCGCTGACAGACTCACTCTTCGGTCCGACCAGAGCATCCGGGTTTGCGCTGAGGCGCGATCCGCGAATTCGCCCAGTTCCCCGCCGCAGATGAATGTGGGTGATTTTCCGAAGAGCGAATCACCGAGTTCCCGGATGGCCCCCTCGCCGATGCCTGGAAGCCTGCTCGTAAAGACTGGGTCGGGGGTGGTGAGGGTCACCACCCGCATCTAGGGGTCAGGCGATTCGCTTCGGCCGCCTCCGGCAGGAAGGGGGTTGCCATGGCCACTCGCTTTGTCTTCTTGGGCGCCGCCTTGCTCGCGGCGTCAGCCGCCTTGTACAACCGCGCGGGCTACGGACCGTTCGCGGACAAGGCGAACCGAGGCAACGGATGTACGGCCGACCGCTGCGTTCACGACGCTTCGCTGCTCGCTCCGACGGGAGCAGCAACGCTCATACGCGGCCGTCGCATCGCAAGGAGAGATGAATGATGACTGCAACGATCACACGTGAAGCACCGGTCGAACTCGAGACGCGAGCACCGCTGATCGAGCTCGATGGGGTGCAAAAGGTCTACCGCACCGGGAAGCTCGAATACCCCGCTTTGCGCGGCGTCGAGCTCGCCATTGACGAGGCGGAGATGGTCGCGATCGTCGGCCCCTCTGGCAGCGGCAAGACGACGATCATGAACATGCTCACCGGCATCGACCGGCCGACGGCCGGCGATGTTTTCGTCGACGGCCGACGACTCAACGACCTGAGCGAGGAAGAGCTCGCGATCTGGCGCGGCCAGAACGTGGGCATCGTCTTCCAGTTCTTCCAGCTCCTGCCGACGTTGACGGCGCTCGAGAATGCGATCCTGCCCCTCGACTTCGCCCGTAAGGGCTCCAAGCACGAACGAGCTCAGATTGCGCGGCACAACCTTGAGCTCGTCGGCCTCGGCGACAAGCTCGACCACCTGCCGGCCGAGCTCTCGGGTGGCGAGCAGCAGCGTGTCGCAATTGCACGAGCCCTCGCCTCCGATCCGAAGCTGATCATCGGCGACGAGCCGACGGGCAACCTGGACACGCAGACCGCCGCGGACATGTTCGAACTGCTCAGACGCCTGAACGAGGAAGGCAAGACAGTCCTCTACGTGACGCACGATCTCGACCTGGCGGCGCGCGCCAGTCGCGTGGTGACGATTCGCGACGGCCTGGTCGTCGGGCAGTGAGGAGGCCGTCATGACCTCCGCACTCTTCAAGAAGTCAGTTACTGACCTCACGCGACGCAAGGCGAGGGCGCTCTTCGCCGTACTCACGCTGGCGATCGCGGTTGCGAGCGTCGGCATCTTCGCGGCGCCTTCACTCATGAACCAAGCGATGCAGAAGGAGGTGCAGGCAAATCAACTTCCAGACCTCACGTTGTCCACGAAGCCACTCGTGGTCACGTCGAGTGACCTCACGGCGCTCGAGGGACTGCCGAACGTCACCGCCGTCGGTGCTCACAGCTACTTCCAGACGCGCGCCTGGATCGGCGAGCGGCGCGTGAAGGCGCTTGTCGTCGGCGTTCCCGACTATGCAAACCAGCAGGTCAACGTTGTCTCGGTCGTCTCGGGAGCGGCGCCGACTTCCGTGAGCGTCCTCACGGACGTCCAGAACGGAAAGCAGGGTCGCTACTCGGGCACGACGGGTGACAGCATCCGGATCGTCGGTATCGGCGACCGCACCTTGACGGTCCCGGTCAGCGGCGTCGGTCGCAACCTGATCGGGGGCCAGCAGGCAAGCGATGGCGACCTCGTCGTCCTCTACTCGACGCCCGACCTGATCACGCGGTTGGGTGTCGATCCGGGCTACAGCACACTCGAGTTCCGGCTCCGAGACACGAGCAAGCCCGCGGCAGCCCGCACTGTCGACGGCGTGAAGAGCTACTTGGCCGCGAACACCGCGTTCAAGGGGTTCTCCGACCTGCCGGCCCTGCGGGAGCCGGGGAGCTATCCGGGCAAGGACATCTTCGAGCAGCTGGCGTCGCTCATGAACGTCTTCACGGTGCTTGCGCTTCTCTCGGCACTCGTACTCATCTCCAACACGATGAGCACGCTGATCGGCGAGCAGCGCCGCGAGATCGGAATGATGAAGGCGATCGGCGGCACGAAGAAGCAGGTTCGCCGCATCTATCTCCGAACAGCGCTTCTTCTCGGCGGGGTGGGCTCCATCGTCGGCGCCGGCCTCGGCGTCCTAATCGCGAACGCGATCGTGCGTTACTTCGGCGAGAGCTTCTTCGCGATCTCACCCGGGTTCGGCGTCGTGGTGCCCGTGGTCGTCGCGAGTGTTCTCCTCGGTCTGGCCGCACCGCCGCTGGCCTCGCTGCCGGCGATCCGGAGAGGCGCCCGCATCCCCGTGCGGGAGGGACTCGAGGAGGTTCCCGCTCTCGAAGGAAGCCAGGCATTCGTCGATCGTGCGCTGCGGCGGCTCGACTTCCTGCCGCGGACGGCGCAGATAGGCATCCGCAGCATCACCCGCCGTGCTCGGCGAAGTCTCACGACGGTCGTCCAGATCGGGCTTGCCGTCGGCACGCTGCTCGCCGTGCTCGCGCTCGTGAACAGCGTGACCACGACGACCAACACCGTCTGGAACGGCGCCAAGTTCGACGTCCTGCTGAACACGGCCGTCGGCAAGCAGTTCGACACCAAGGCGGTCCAGATAATGCAGACCACGCCCGGCGTCGCGAAGACGCAGCCGATGCTCACGAATGCCGTGAAGTTCCAGGGCGACGACGCCACGGTCACGGGCTTTATGCAGCAGCCGCTCTTCGAGCAGGAGATGGTGGACGGGCGCTGGTACACGGCCGCCGAGGCCGCCTCCGGAGCTCACGTCGCCGTCATCGCGAAGAACCTCGCGCGCACGAGCGGCACCGGGGTCGGGGATACGGTGACTCTGCAGACGGCCACAGGCCCGGCAACGTTCACGGTCATCGGTATCACGTCAAGCCAGTGGAACAACGGCGTCAACTTCTACGTGCCGTTGCAGACGCTGAAGACAGTGCTCGACACGGACACCGTGAACGGTTACTTCGTCGCGATGACGAGCGCCGACCACGGAGTAATCGATCGCACGACAACCCGGCTCGAGGATCGACTGACCGAGAACGGTTACGCCGTCGGAACCACGGTGAAGTACTCGAGCCAGGAGCAGAACGTCCAGGCCAACCGGCGAATCAGCTCGGCCATCGCGATCCTCGGCCTACTCGTCGTCGCGATCAGCATGGTCGGGCTGATCAACGCGATCACGATGAGCGTGCTCGAGCGAACACGCGAGATCGGCGTCCTCCGCTGCATCGGCGCCCGCGCCCGCGACATCCGGCGCGTCTTCACCGCCGAGGGGATCACGGTCTCGCTTGCCGGCTGGCTGCTCGGAATCCCGATCGGCTATGCGCTCGCGCGCATGTTCATCTGGCTCATGCTCAAGATCGTGAAGCTCGAGTTCGCCTTCACGTTCCCGCCAGTCAACCTGCTGATCGCACTGGGCGGGACGCTTGTGCTGGCGCTGCTGATCATGCGGATTCCGCTCCGCAGGGCTGTCCGCTTCAAGCCGGGGGAGGCGATCCGGTATGCATGACCCGGCGATGACTCGACCCATGGCCCGGCCGGAACCTCGGCTTCGGACACGGGTGCTTGGAGCGGTCACTCGCACGGACGTCCTCGTCTTCTCGGGCGCGATGGGCATCATCGCTCTGCACGTTGCGGTCGATTCGTTCATCGCGCCCGAGCCGGGGACGGACGCAGCTGACCACCTTCTGCGGGGATTTGTATCGCTTGCGATCCTGGCGCTCGCGACAGTCGCCTATCCACGTCTTCCGGCGGGCGGGCGTGCTGCGCTCGCGGGCGTCTTCGGCGCACTCGCGCTCGAAGGCGCCGTCCTTGCAATCACCGACGCGCGGGCAGTTGGGGCGCGAGGCGAAGACTGGACCGGCTTTTTCCTTGTACCGGTCGGGATCGTCCTGCTTGGACTGGCGGTCGCGCTGCTTTGGCGCTCGCGCAAGCCCGGTCGCTTCCGCTGGCTTCGACGGGCAGGGGTCGTGATTGGCACGATCGTCGTCGCATACTGGCTGGTCGCTCCGGTTGGTGTGGCGATCCTCGCAACCCACCGGCCGCGCGCAGAAGTTCAGCCTGTCGACCTCGGAAAGCCGTACGAGCAGGTGACGCTCCGCACAAGCGACGGGCTTGACCTCGCGGCTTGGTATGTCCCCTCGAGCAACGGCGCGGCGGTCATCTCGTACCCGACCCGCCAGGGCAAGCTCGCGCAGGCGCGCATGCTCGTCCAGCACGGCTATGGCGTCCTGCTCGTCGACGCACGAGGGTACGACGGGAGCGAAGGCGACCCGAACATCTTCGGCTGGGACGACGCGAAGGACATCGATGCCGCAGTCGCCTGGTTGCAGAATCGGCGGGACGTGAAGAACGATCGCATCGGCGGCATCGGCTTCTCCGTCGGTGGCGAGATGATGCTTCAGGCTGCGGCGACGAACACGGGTCTTCGCGCCGTTGTCTCAGAAGGCGCCGGCTTCCGCTCTGTTCGTGAGGACGTGCTGCGCGGACCGCGCGGCTGGTTTGCGTTGCCAGCGGCAGCGGTTCAGTCGACGGCACTCGCGGTCATGAGCGGGACACCGCCCCCGCCTGCGCTCGACGACCTAGTCGGACGGATCGCTCCCCGGGCGGTCTTCTTCATCTACTCCGGGCACGGAGCAGGAGGGGAGGAGTTCAACCCCGACTACTTCGCGGCTGCATCCCAGCCTAAGACGCTGTGGAAGGTCGACGAGGCCGGGCATGTTGGTGGCTTCGCCGCGCGGCCGCAAGAGTACGAACAGCGTGTCATCGGCTTCTTTGACCGCACGCTGCTCGGGGAGCATGAATGAAGACGCTTCCGGGCAGCCGCCAACAGAAGAACACAACAGTTCGAATCCCCAGCTCGTTGGATCGCCGTTTCGAAGCAGCGATTTTCGATTGGGACGGCACTGCCGTTCCCGACCGAAGCGCCGACGCGGGAGAGCTCCGATCGGTCGTCGAGGCATTGTGCAAACAGGGCTTCGATCTCGTCGTCATCACCGGCACACACGTCGGAAACGTCGACGGACAACTCGGTGCTCGCCCCGCTGGGCCCGGCCGCCTCTACTTCTGCGTCAACCGAGGCTCCGAGGTGTACGCGGCGAACGAAACGGGGCTCGAGCTGCTCTATCGCCGCGAGGCGACGCCTGAGGAAGAGTCGGCTCTCGACGAGGCGGCGACAAGAACGGTCGCCGAGCTCGAGCGGCGGGGACTCACCGCAGCGGTTGTCTCGCAGCGTTTGAACAGGCGCAAGATCGACCTTATCCCTGAGCCCGAATGGGCTGACCCGCCGAAGGCGCGAATCACGGAGCTCTTGCAGGCCGTTCAAGACCGCTTGCACGCCACGGCAGTTGGGGGCCTCACGGGGGCTGTCGAGATAGCGGTGGTCGCTGCGACTACCGCTGGCATCGATGACCCCCGCGTGACAAGCGACGCGAAGCACGTCGAGATCGGGCTCACGGACAAGGCCGACTCGGCGCGATGGGCGTTTGCGGAGCTCGCAGGGCGGGGGGTCAGCCCTAGGCTCACGCTCGTCGCGGGCGATGAGTTCGGCTCGCTGGGAGGTCTACCCGGCAGCGACTCGTTCTTGCTCGTTCGGGAGGGAACAGCCGCCACATCGTTCTCGGTGGGCTCTGAGCCGAGCGGTACGCCGACTCAGGTCTTGTCGCTGCACGGCGGACCGCAACTTTTCGTTGCCGTACTGAAGGACCAGCTCGAACGGCGTCTACGCGGGGACGTGCCCGAGCTCGACATGGCCGAGGGGTGGACGATCCTCGTCGAGGGTCTCGACCCGGCGCACGAACGCGTCGATGAGTCCCTGTTGACGATCGCCGACGGATGTCTCGGAACTCGGGGTTCGCCCCTTTTCACGGACCCTTCGACCGCGCCGGCGGTACTCCTGAATGGCGCCTACACAGGTGACGGCCATTCCACCCAGCTCGCCATCGCCCCGCCGTGGACCGAACTCCTTTCCATCTCTCCTGAGCACAGAGCCGTCACACGCACGCTTGACTTGGCGACGGGACTGCTGCGGGAAGCCGGCCCGTACGAATCGCTCCGCTTCTCGTCGCTCGCCCGCCCGGCGACGGTCGCGCTCCGCCTCCAGGCCGGGAAGGCCAGACTCAAGCGACGGAGCAAAGACCGATCGGACACACCGGTCGTCGCGGCCCTCATCGATCGGCGCCTTGACCAGACCTTTGAGCGGCTTGCCGCTTACGACATCGACGAAAACCGAGCGCGGGGCCGGCTCGCTGAGGCTCAGGCTATGGGGTACGAAGCGCTGCTCAAAGAGCAGCGGATGGCCTGGGCAGGTCGCTGGCAAACGGCCGACGCCGTCGTCGAGGGCGATCCGGAGCTCCAGCTGGCGATTCGCCTCGCTCTCTTCCATCTAATGGCGTCCGTCGCCGAGCGGGGCGAGGCAGCGGTCGGCGCACGGGGGCTCACTGGACCTGCCTACAGCGGCCACGTCTTTTGGGACAGCGATGTCTTCGTCCTTCCCTTTCTTGCCGCTACTCATCCGGAGGCGGCCCGCGCGATGCTCGAGTACCGTATCCGCCGCCTGCCGTCCGCCCGTGAGGCGGCCCGAGAACTGGGCCGGCGAGGGGCACGCTTCGCGTGGGAGTCGGCGGCAAACGGTCGCGATGTGACCCCACCGTCGGTGCGGGGCCCGGACGGCAAGCTCATCCGCATCCGCACCGGGGAGCTCGAGGAACACATCGTCGGAGATGTCGCCTGGGCCGCCGCGTGCTATCTCGACTGGACCGGCGACGAGGTCTTCGCATCGGGGCCCGGGCGCGAGCTCTTCATCGAGACTGCGCGCTACTGGGCCTCACGTGTCCGCCATACGAGTGACGGCAAGGCCCACATCTTCGGCGTCGTTGGACCGGACGAATACCACGAGCCGGTCGACGACAACGCCTTCACGAACGTGCTCGCCCGCTGGAACCTTCGCAGAGCCGCTGCGTTCCCCGGCATAAGCGGCGAGGAACGGGCCGAGTGGCTCGCTGTTGCCGATGCACTCGTCGACGGCTACGACCCTTCGAGCGGCATCTACGAGCAGTTCGCAGGCTTCCACGATCTCGAAGCCCTCATCATCGAAGAAGTCGCACCGCGGCGACCAATTGCCGCCGACCTCCTCCTTGGTGCGAAGCGGACTGCGGGCGCACAGGTCCTGAAGCAAGCCGACGTGCTGATGCTTCACCACATGCTTCCCGAGGATGTCGCACCGGATTCCCTCGTCCCGAACCTCGACTTCTACGAGCCGCGGACTGCGCACGGAAGCTCGCTGTCACCGGCCATTCATGCCGGCCTGCTTGCTCGAGCCGGGCGCTACCGGACCGCTCTTGAAGCACTGCGGATCGCGGCTCGGCTCGATCTCGACGACCTCACCGGTACCACCAGTGGCGGTCTCCATCTCGCGACGATGGGGGGCCTGTGGCAGGCGCTTGCATTTGGGTTCGCCGGCCTTCGCCCTTACGGAGATCGCCTCGTTCTTGATCCACGCCTGCCACGAGACTGGGGCGCGCTGGAACTCGCCCTGCAACTGCGAGGTCAGCCGCTTCGTGTCCGCATCGACCGCAGTGGCATAAGCGCGGGGGATGGATGGAAGGTTGACCGCAAAGGAGACCACTGGGAGGTGAGTCCGCGATGAAGAAAGTGCTTGCCGCAGTCGACAACAGTTCCGCCGGCAGGGGTGTAATCGCGAGCGCCCGCGCGCTCGCCGCCCTTCTCGACGCGGGAGTCGAGGTGCTGTACGTGCGCGTCGACGGTGACAGGACCGTGCGCCAGGCAGCCGAGGCGGCCGGGCTGGAGCTTCGCATCGCCGAGGGTCCGGTTGTCGAGCGATTGATCAAAGAAGGCGCCGCGGATGACGTCGTCGCTCTCGTCGTTGGCACCCGCCGCTCACACGCCGCCAGGCGGGCACTCGGGCGCACCGCTGCGGCGGTCGCGACGCAGCTTCCGAAGCCGATCTTGATCGTCCCTCCTGATGCTGATCCGGCACCGGTCTTCCGCCGTGTTCTTGTGCCGATCGAAGGCTCCGTATCGAGCTCGCTCGCCCCGCGAACGGTGTTCGAGCTTGCCGCAGGCGCTGAGATCGACGCAGTGGCGCTACACGTCTACGACGAGAGTTCGGTACCCGCGTTCACCGATCAACCCCAGCACGAGCAGCCGGCCTGGGAGGACGAATTCCTCCACCGATATTGCCCGTGGGGTCTAGCTTCGGTCAGGCTCGAGACACGCGTTGGCCGAAGCGGTGAATCGATCTCCAGGGCCGCCGAAGAGTGCGGCTGCGACCTCATCGCTCTCGGATGGTCGCAGGAGCTTTCGGGGGGGCGGGCACCTGTCGTCCGCGAGGTTCTCGAGCTTTCCTCCCGCCCGGTGCTGCTCGTGCCGGTACGTTCAGCGATTGATTCACGGGATACAACAACGGCTCGAAACTCGGGCGGAGCTGAGCAACACGCGTTTTCGCCGTCCGGAGTTAGCCCTTTCGAAGGGGGCACCAATCCGTAACGTTGCGATCATCGCCCGACTGAAGGATGGCTGTGAGGTCCAGGCGGCCGAGCTCCTCGCTGAGGGGCCACCCTTCGACCTCGAAGAACACGGCTTCGACCGCCACGTCGCCTATCTCTCATCGGGAGAGGTCATGTTCGTCTTCGAGGGCGTCGATGTTGACGCCACTCTCGATGACATGGTCGGGGACCCGTTCATACCGGCGCTCGCCGATGCCCTGGACCGGTGGCGACCGCTCATTGAAGGGGATCCCCGCGTCGCCCGCGCAGCCTTCGAGTGGAATCGGGACACGTAGCGAGGCGCACCAATTGTTCGGCAGGGTGACGCAGAGTTGCTTCCCCTCCCTGGGCTCCGAATTCGGCGGCTCGCAGATCACGTCTTCTGCCACCCCGAGCTCGGTACGCCATTCGATGGGAGCAAGATGTCTCGGGACTACTTCCGGCCGGGCCCTCACCCGGGCAGGAATCATCGGCGAGGGCGGGTCGCGACGTGGCTTTCGGCCATTGCAGGATGCCCGACATACGTCTCTGACGTACGAGGCGGCAGCCGGCAACTCGATTGTGTACATCCAACACCGAGCCGGCCATGCGCAGGTCACCACGACAATGAGGTATCCACGCCGCACAGGTCATGTTCCCGGGCGCCGCGCGTAAGGCAGAAGACCGGATGTTTGGCACGAGATCGTCCCGCCGCGCCCGGTGATCGGGGTTCGATCGGCATTCGTTTGCCAATTGGGATTGGCAGCGCCAAGCCCGATGCAGTCCCTGATACCAATTATTGAACGCGGCGTGACACGGCCAAGTCGTCAAGCGACTTCCACACGCGAGCATGCGTGGGCGTCACCGGCACTGTCTGCTTGTCTCCAGCCTGGTACAAAAATGGGACAAAAGCCCGGGCTCCAGAGGAGGCTGCGGAATCAGAAAGGCCCTGTTTTGCAGGGCCTTTCGAAGTAGCGGGGGCAGGATTTGAACCTGCGACCTCCGGGTTATGAGC
>AR_comb_assmDRAFT_11764696_pt1 | contig 10023 bp, 14 predicted proteins | sample ArasoioldDNA_FD_10543 | JGI IMG/M metagenome (IMG submission 10543) | reverse complement strand
AAAGTATTTAAATCCAGGCGTGCTTGACCGGTGTCGTGGTCCTAATCCTCCAGCGGGATGTCATCCTCACAATTCCCACCACAAACCTCGCGTCCCTGTTCACAATTATAGTCGTGGTTGTAGTAGAATTACCCGGTGCAGACGAGATGCCTAGGTTTAACCTCACATGACGACGACGTCCCTTTATATTGATCCTTCTTCTACATGAGACTTGCAATGATATTATATATTCATATATATACACATTACGCTGTATATGATAATTCCAGTTGATTAATATATAAATCTTACTGATTTCAATTCAATACACAAGATCCTGTAACTGAAATAATTTTGTCCATGTTTTGTGCTTATAATAATGGTATGACTCTTATTATTGTTGAGTAATTTCATCGAGACTCGTCTCCTAAAATCCTATATGTCTCATCTCATAAATACACTATATGTCTTATCTGACCTTGTCGTGAGTACGTAGAATCCAAAACCAAGAGGATTTAGTGTTCCAAGCAAATAAACATCTAAAGATACAACCCATTTTAGAACCAACAAGCCCAATGTAATGTAAATTAGCCCATGTTGTTTAGGTTCCTAGCAAATAGTTTACTAAAAGTATCTAATTCATGCAAACATTGATTATTGTAACCTTTGAGAGTTGTCTTCAATCGTCATCTTGTATGAGATAAATCTCAAAAATTATTTGATCTTGGTGACTATTTAATATTTTTCTTCTTTTACATTTTTTCACATAATGACCTAATTCATTATCTTATTTTCAATTTAATTCTATTTAATAAAGCTCTTAGAGCATCTTCATTACACAATTTTTAAAAGATGTATTTAGAATAAATTAGTAATAAAATTAAAGACAACCCTCTTTTTGTGTCTCAAATATCTTTTTAGAGACAAAAATCTAAAACTAAAGACATCTACTATTTTCTATTAGTTTATATTTAAAGACATCCATAAACAGATAACCAATGTGGGTGCTCTTAGAGCATATCCATCCGACATAAAATGGAAGTATCTTTATATTTAAAAAGAATAAAAATAAAGAAAAATAAAAGTTTATTGTGTTATTACGAGAGACCCGTGTCTCCGGAGTCTCTGGGAAGACATATTTGATATTGAAAGACACCGTACGTGTCATCCTATCATTCGTTATTTGTTTTTTTCTTTTCTCCATTTGCAATTTTTTCTCTCTCTTTCTCTTCCAATCTCAGCTCCAAAAAACTGAAACACATGAGCTAAACACTCATCCGGCAGATCTCCGATGACATCCCGCTTTCTAACCGCCATAACATTTCCCAAAACCATCGATTCTCCTCCAACAATATGCACCGGAGAATCGCCGTAGATGACGGCGCTTGGGCCATCACCACCGAATGATTGTGTTTTCCTCCTGATCTTCCTCTACATTTATTTATTTATTCATTTGGCTCATATTCTCAATCACACACAAATTCGGGACTCTTTCTTTCCCAATCTCAGATCGAATTTGTTTCATTTTTCTGTGATTCATCACCAAGTTTTGGTTTTTAATTGTTCTGTTGGGGAAAAAAAGTAATGAGACACCCATATTTAAAGATGACCAATGGAAGGAGAAAAAATAATACATAATTTGTAAGAGTCTTCAGCTTTAAATAGTACTATTAATTTTATATTAATTTATAGTAAAGACATCTTAATGGGAGTCACCAATGTGGACGGTCTTAATGAGCTCGAGTCCTCTGCTTTGGATTCTACTCATGGAGTTATATCATTTTAACATTGGGATCAACACTCATTTTTGTCGAATATATATATATGTTGTAGATGGCCACTACAAAAATATAGTTAGCTATATTCTTTGGGACTGTGAAGTGTAGCATAGTGGATATCCATGACATGAAAAACCTACTACTTACTGGTTATAAGTTATAACTATCTATATTTTTGTGTTTACTTTGAAGTGTATGGTAGTAGATATACAACATGCAACCTATTGAATCAAATATCATCAATATAGGATGGGGTGATATATAAGCAGACTAGAAATCAAATCTCATCAATCACATATGTATTTATTAATTCAAAAGAAATTTGGCTGTAAAAACAATGGAATCCCGAAAAAGCATCTCTAGCTAAAAAAAACATTTTTCACATCCTTAACTTAGAATTATTTTTTCTTTCAAATAAGGAATAGCTAAAACTAGCATATGCTCTAAGCCCTATATGTACCCATATCCACATCACAAAAAAAAATAGAGATAACAAAGAAACAATATTTGAAATCGCCAACGAGAGAAACAAAAAGAAGAAAAAAATGAAGACATTTATGATAATCTTGTTGGTGATTTGTAGCATCTTGATTGTAGGACGAGTTGAGGCTAACGATAACAAGAGAAAATATCTACTACTCGATCCATGCTTGCGTCCTAATGCTCCACCAGGATGTCATCGTCAGCCATATAAACCCCGTACTCCGGTTAACGTATATAGTCGTGGTTGCACCACAATCAACCGATGCCGCCGAGTGCAGAATCCGTGAGATCTAATGACATATTTTATGGACTTATGCAACCACATAAGTCATATTATGTATATGTTTCCAAAAATTTCATAGGATTGATCTTCAGTATTGTTGAGGCTCATGGGGGTTTGAATTTAATTGATTCATGTGTAATAGTAACTAATTTTTTGAACGACGCCAAATGACAATTTGGATATATGGGATCTAATTTTTTCACAATATATGTATAAATTCTTTGATATATGAAATAAAAATTGAATTTCATTTTTTGTCTACTTTTATTATTGAAATATGAAAAAGCCAAAGAAGTACAAGCCATAACCAAAAAAAAAAATCCAGATGATCAACAAATTAACCCCTTCATAATTATATTTAGTAATTTAAGTAGATTTTGCGAGAGAGAAATGAAATGTGTCATGGGTAACTTCATCTCACGACCCCCAAAAGCAATATGAACTCGTGTTGTCTATGCCTGGTATCGTAGCTCTCCACGTTTACGATTGCTTCTACAAAGATAGTTTGGTTCTCGTGGTATGGTTTAAATTTTGGTCCCAACTTTGGAACCTCCCTTCTCTTACACTCTTGTAAATAATCTGTCATGGTTTTGTTCAATTGATTTATCATTTCATCAGATTTATTTTGTATACGTAAATTTGTGTTTTGTTATCATTTTTGTTTTGTTTTAATTAGCTATGTTGAGAATGTTCAAACTTTATATTATAAGATTAATAAAATCTTGATTTCTTTTTCCGGTAAGAGAAAGAATTTTTACTTTTTCTAAATATATATATGAACAAAAAAAAACCCAATAGAATTAAGGTTATGAACATTTTTTTATACCTAAGAAAAACAATTTAATATAGAAAAAGAAATTCTTCTTTATTTATATAAATAGAGATATTATTTTATTATATTAAAGGTTAAGAACTTTTATATTTTATTTTAAGAATTTATATATACACTAACAGTATTTAAACTTGACACATAACAGTAATTTATGTTTTACTTGACACACATTATGATCTATGTCTTAATAACTTTGAAAACCAAATTTCATGTAATAAGATTTTAGTTACCTAATTTTTAGCTAAAACCAAACACAACAAAACGAAAATTGTATCAAACCAAAATATATATAGTTTTGTGGCAATTTTTTAAAAAAATAACAAATTCAGAAAAAAAAAAAAACAAAGAAACCGAACCGAAACTAAACCATTAATCGATAAGGCTGGAAATTAGAGAGATTAAGTTATTTTTGGCCTCCAAATGATTCCGATAATCTTACAAAACAGGCAATAAAATAGTCAAAATACATAACTTTATTTCCTAATAAAAAGATCTTTAAAAACCAAAGATTTGCAATGAAGATTTGATACCACAAACAAAAAACCATTACTCACAAGTGTCTTAATACGATTAGTTGATCAGATCAGAAAAATACGACCGCCACGTCATCGACCGCATGCCCTCGTCGTGTCTTCGCTCACTCAACAAAACGTATCCTTCGCTTTCACGAACGTCGCATAAAAGCTCTGCAAAACACACACAACACAACTGAGAGAGATCAGAGAAAGAGAGATTTGTAATAATCAAATCATGGGGAAGAGAAGAGGTGTCTCCGCCGTGAACGTTGTTTTCGGGTGGCTGCGACAACAATCGAACAAGGTTAAAATAGCTTTAGGAATTATCATCTCTTTGATCCTCGTCGTTCTTCTGAAATTCACCGTTAGGAATCACAATCACTTTTTCATCGCCTCCGAGCTCATCCACGCCGCCGGAATCTTGATCCTCATCTACAAACTCACTCGCCAAAAGACTTGCTCCGGTAACAATAAAAATCCCACCACCTTATCATAATTCATAAGATTTTGACTTTAAATCATAGACCTTTGTTTCTTGGTAATGTGATTAGAAGTGAAAACATTTATATGTTTATATTGTGACAATGTTGTGGAATCTTATAAGCTCTTTTGGTTTTGCTAGTGAACATTTATGTTTATATTGTATCAATGTTGTGTGGAACTTTATAAGCTCATTTTGGTTTTGTCTCATAGAATATGTGTATGGTTTGAATTATTAGGTCTTTCTTTAAAATCTCAAGAAGTGACAGCAATATTTCTAGCGGTGAGATTGATATGCAGCATAAACATGGAAGGTGATATCCATACAGTTCTCGATTTCGCCACCTTGGTTTCGACTCTATGGGTCATTTATATGATTCGATACAAGCTGAAAGCATCTTATATAAAGTCTCTCGACACTTGCTACAATTACTATGTGGTAATGCTTTGATTTAAAGAGTGTAAATATGTTGTTTGCCTTTTCATTCTCTCGAAATGATTTAAGTAAAATGTTTCTCGCTTTTTCGCCAACCAGCTTGTACCATCTGCTATCCTTGCGTTGATTATTAACCCGAGTACGAGTTATTCTTACTTCCACCGTATATTGTGGGCGTTTTGCGTCTACACAGAATCTGTCTCTGTTCTACCTCAACTTCGATTAATGCAAAATGCTCAGGTCAGACACTTTTGACATATCTATGTATCTTTAGATTTATTTTATGTCAATGTAGAGACTAGAGTTAGCACTTTAACAAACTATGATATGATCTAGTGGTTGATCAGTATTCGTCATGTTGGTCTCGCGGATGAGTATCATCCAGTACACTTATATATTGGTCAATGTAGACATATTTATAGTGGCAAGAAAATTTGGTTTTCTTAGGTCCAAAACTTAGGCCAATGTAGACAATCTAAATGGTTATTAGAGATTCTGGTTGTCTACAAGTCTCGTGATTAGTCTAGACTTAGGTCCAAAACCTATCTCGTGGTTAGTCTAGACTTAACAATTTCTCGAACAACCATTTCAGATCATAGAGCCTTTCACAGCTCATTATGTGTTTGCACTCGGAATAGCTAGATTCCTGGCATGCGCTCATTGGATTATCCAGGTAAAGATCCTTTCTTAATCCACTAATTAAGCTTTCATGAATAAGCTCAAGAGACTAAATGGTCTGAAGATGTAGGTCGTTGAGACTCGTGGACATTACCTATGGCTACTCGGGGCTGGTTACTTCTGGTTTCCGGTGGCTCTACTAGCCGAGATCGTTCAAACTTTCATCCTCGCCGACTTTTGCTACTACTATGTCAAAAGGTAATCGTTTTACGCATAAATGATCAACTTCGTTGTAACAATTTGGAGGACTAGACAATGTTATTGACCTGTTTTTATCACTTCTTTCAGTGTTATGGAGGGTCAGCTTGTACTGAAGATGCCGGTTTAAGATCATCTAGTATAAAATGAACCAATAAATTTTGCTTGTTTTATCTTTCAACTTAAACTACAACTTTTAACCAAAGTAGATTGCTCAAAATAATCTAGAATGGTTTCTTTCTTCTTCTCTATTTCCTGCTTTTTGTTTAAGAATCTTTAGAGAAAGTTAATCACTATACAATTGCTTTTGTTCTTACCCATTTTCAACTATTTTGAGCTATATAATACACATTGTTGAGATTATACAACGACGTTTTAACCACCAGATTGATTAACCTCGTTAAAACTAAAGAAATGAATTTCTCTGTATTACTTTGTAAATGTCAAAATTTTATAACAGATTTAACGAAAATTAATTACAGTAATCATGTGGAAGATTAGAAGAAGAATTTATCTGATACACGTACAAGTACAATCATACAGATATAAACTCTAAAGCCACTTTTTTTTCTTCTTCTTCCATTTTTTTGTTCTCACGTCGCTCTCTCTTTTTTTCGAGATTCAGCTGTAAAACCCTAACTAGCGCCATAGCCAAGGAAGCTTTCCTCAGATCGTCTCTCCGAAATTTTCCGGTTAATCGTCAGTTAAGGTAAACTCTAATTGTATTTCCACCGTTGTTTTCTTCATCGGAAACTTCTCCGAGCAACGGCATACTTACTTACTCCACTCTTTTTCTTCTTTTACTTGATCGATTTGAATTCTAGACTGTTCCAGTTCTTAGATCGGTTCTTCATAACTTCGATTTGTGCTTATCTTCTTCGCGAATCTTCGTCGCATTTGGCGTTTGAATTGGATACTGATACTCATACTGTTATAACTTGTTGAATTGGATCTTCATTGATTTTTGTATCTAGATCAGAGATCTGTAGTATTACTGTTTCGTTTTGCGTTTCTAATTTGCTAGAATAGATGAGATTGAAGTGGAATTAGTGATTGTCACAAGGTGATGATGATTGATTTTGAATTGCAGGGGAAAATTAGGCTATGGCGATGTTAGGTGCACAGCAAGTTCCAGCAGCAGCTTGTACTCCAGATATGGTATGATCCAGGTTCTTTTTGTGTTGTTTTCTTATGAAAGTTTCCGTTTCTTAGAAGTACATTGTTGTTTATTCGTGTGTTTATAGGTTGGGAATGCTTTTGTGCCCCAGTATTATCACATATTGCATCAATCACCTGAGCATGTTCACAGATTTTACCAAGAGATTAGCAAGTTAGGTCGTCCTGAAGAGAATGGTTTAATGAGCATCACTTCTACCTTGCAAGTGAGTGTACTATATTTACCTCTTTCTTTGCATCCTTGAAGTTTTCCTACCTATAATACAAGTATGTATATATATTTTGAGCAGGCTATTGACAAGAAGATAATGGCGCTTGGTTACGGTGTAATCAGTGCAGAGATAGCTACTGTGGACACACAAGAATCTCATGGAGGTGGTTATATTGTACTGGTGACTGGGTATTTGACGGGAAAAGACAGTGTCAGGAGGACGTTTAGTCAGACCTTCTTCCTTGCTCCACAGGAGACAGGATACTTTGTCTTGAATGATATGTTTCGATTCATTGATGAAGGCACTGTCGTACATGGAAATCAGATTCCAGTGAACAACGTCCAAGCTCCTGTCAACACTTACCAGGGTGAGTTGATGAACCTAGCTTTTGTATTTGCCTCCTTCAAATCAATAGATTATTTGTTGTTTTCTTTTTAATGGGACTTTGGTTTTTATAAGCGTTGTAAATATTCTTTTGCCTTAGACACAGCTGCTGCGAAGGAAATTCCAGATGACTTTGTTCAGGAGAAATATGTCCAAGAGAATCATGCTGTTAAGCAAACCGAGGTGTTGTCCAAGAGCATTAATGAGCCTGAAAAAGTGTTCACGCCCTCTGAAGATGAACAAGTATCAGCTGCAGAAGAAGCTCTGGTGACTGAAACAGTTAATGAAGCACCAATTGAAGTGCAAAAGGTTGGAGAATCTGATTCTAGGACTGGCGAAATTCCAAAGAGATCTTATGCATCAATTGTAAGTAACAGACATTTGGGTTGTGTTATGTCTCCTCTTGGTCAAGCTGATGTGAGATATTTGGCTCCCATGATTTGATGCCATTCGTGTTTGTAATTATGATATGTAGGTGAAGGTTATGAAAGAAAATGCTGCACCAATGTCTGCTTCGAGAACTCCAACAAAGGTGGAACCAAAGAAACAAGAAGATCAAGCCATTCATATCCCTCTACCAACACCATTGTCTGAGAAATCAGATTCAGGAGCAAATGTTGCTGTAAATGAGAACAATCAAGAGAATGAAAGAGGTAAATGCTTTTTTTCTGGCTCATATTTTTAAATGGTAAGCATGCTTAGCTGCAATCTTTCTCATTTCTTGATTCCGTAACAGCTCTAGGTCCATCCATCTATCTAAAGGGTTTACCCCTTGATGCAACACCTGCCTTGCTTGAGAATGAGTTCCAGAAATTTGGACTTATTAGGACCAATGGAATTCAAGTGAGAAGCCAGAAGGTAAAAGAGTCCATCTTTAATATTGCTCAACAGTTCTAATAGTAAGTAATTTTCCGAGTATTTACTCTTTTAAGTATTGTGGCCTACAGGGATTCTGTTTTGGTTTTGTTGAGTTTGAATCCGCAAGTTCCATGCAAAGCGCTATCGAGGTAAGAACCAACGGTATTACGTCTGAACTTTTCAAGGCCCTGAACATCTTAGGCTAACTAACTGTTACGGAAATTTCCAACAGGCATCACCTGTCATGCTCAATGGACACAAAGTTGTTGTGGAGGAAAAGCGATCTACCGCAAGAGGCAAGTTTTCTTAAAACTTTGAGAAACGAACTCTCAGGATCTTAATTCTTAAGTCAGTTACCATATCATTCATTGTTGAAACAGGGAACTATAGAGGACGTTCGACGTTTGGTGTAAACACAGGCTACAGAAACGAAGGAGGAAGGGGTCGTGGGAGCTTTGGAGGTGGAAGAGGAGGATATGGCCGGACCGATTTCAACGGATATGGTAATAACAGGGGAAACAATAGAGGCGGATACGCAAACCGAGCAAATGGTGATGGTGGTGGGTTCCCGAGGGCCAATGGTAACAATGGACGAGTAAGACGTGGTGGCGGAAATGATGCTAACAGAGCTACGAAACCCGTGGATGATGCTCCCCGTGTGTCTGTTGCTGCGTAAATGTGCTTTTGAAACAAAAAGCTCTATTGGTTTTAGAGAGTTTAGGCGTAGAGCAATGGCAAAAAAAAACACTATTATTTTCTTTTCACTGTGTCGCCATTTTATTAATTGGAGTCAAAACTTGAGAGCAAGAGAGAGTTTCGTCGGTTCTTGCTTGTCTATTTTTTCTTCACTGCTAATGAAATCTCTTTCTTCATGTGGCTCATTCTAAGTTTTACTGATTCTGAATTTCTTTTCTCGAGACTGATCATAAGGGAAATGTAGAATTAGCAAAGCAGTTATGAATCTCATAATACGATGTCAAACAATTTAAAATGGCATAATGTGACTTTATAATTAAGCTTTGATTATAGGTTGCCATAGAACAAAGATAGCTATGAACAAAATACAAGTGTTCTACTAAACCCCCAAAAATATATAAATAAACACAAACAAAAACTAAGGTTAAAACTTCGTAGAGCTGAAGTAACAAACAACATATGCTTTCAGATTTTGATGATAAAGAAAATTTTCATAGTTCAGAGGCCAAAATTGCAAGCCTGAACAAACTCGAGGTCATAGTCGACGTGTTTGGTCCAAAGTGGTCGAAACTGGTTCATAGCTATGTCAAGCCATGGCTTCATGTTACCGTTGAAGTGTACCACTGCAGCGTTGCGGATCTCATCCATGCTAATGCTCGGATTGTAACCCAGCCCAAGCACATGCCATGATTTGTCCAGCGGCTTTGTGGTTGAGTAAAAGGTGATCAGTCCCGGTGGTAACGTCCCCAGTTTCCATAGAGCCCTGTTCTCGTTCTGCAATTCAAATAAACACAACAAAGTTTTAAAAAAACATCACACAATGAAAAGCATTGTCAAATGGCGAAAAGAATATCAGAAAGGGTACCAGATTTTGCCAGTAGTGATATTCTTCTGTGCACTTCTCTCTTCTCCAAGCATCAAGATCAAAGAAGTTCATTCCATACGCCCACGCACATGCTTTGGGATTAAACTTCTCTTTGATCAAAGGATGTGAGAAATTCATGTATTGAGCGTACCGATGAAACGACCCAAAAC
>AR_comb_assmDRAFT_10995158_pt1 | contig 10023 bp, 7 predicted proteins | sample ArasoioldDNA_FD_10543 | JGI IMG/M metagenome (IMG submission 10543) | reverse complement strand
CAACCACACAGAATGGCATCAGGTTAACGCTGCCTGCAAGATCGGTCGCGTATGTGGTGATAGATAAGTAATCAAACTATTCTCTGGGAATTGGCTGACATATTTTTTACGGTTATCGCGTAATTCTATTCGGCACATGTACTTTCAGTTCTGCCATTATTAACCGGCCAATCGATGGCGAACCTACAAATTCAATTTGGTCTGTATTTAGCAAGTTAGTAATGCCTATTGCAACCTGCACGTTTTTATTAAGTTTGCAACCTGCGCTAAGATCCATTGTTGTAAATCCTCCTAACGGGCCCCAGTCGAAATTCTTAATTAACGGTGGGAGACCTGGCGCCCTGTACACAATTCCTCTCTTACCCTCGCCCCCCGCTGTACCTATCTGGCTGCCGCTGTAAAAATCATACTGCTCAATATAACGAGCCGATATGTTCACGAACATTTTCTGATGGCCTAGATTTTGGAAACTTAAAATAGCCAAGCCCCTGTTATTGGGTGCATTTAAACTCTTTTCATCTGCGCTAACATAGTCATCCTTATTTGCATCGTTTTTTGGATCGTCTTTCGTTATATCAGAATCAAACCATGAGTACTTTATTGCCAGACTAATGATGTTGCTAAAATAATATGTCAGGCCCGCGTCGAGACCATAAGCCCTTACGTCGCCGTAATTGAAGTACGTCAGGAAAGATGCATTTTTGAGTATACCATTTTCAAACACTCCTGCAGTAGCGGGGTTATGGATCAGTGCTATGTCACCCAGAAATTTTGCCCTTCCCCCGACCGATTGAGCGGGACCTAAAAAATTTTTGCTAAGCCCATTGTAATAGTTGATATCCACAAATAATTTTCTGGCGATCGTCCCTTTATATCCCAATTCCAATGTAGTTACTTGCTCCGGCTTTAAGGACTGGGTGGTTTTATAGGACGACGATTCATCTGTAGCGCCGTTAGGTATATAAGTTACTCCTGCTCCATTTCCGAAGAGACTGTTGTTCAGGTTAGAATATTGGATAAGTATACTTGGCATTGCGTAAGCTTTACCCCAGCTAACCCTAATATTGCCGTTCCCAACAGATTTTGTCAGTGCGAGTTTGGGGGAACAAAAGTCTCCAAAGTTGCTGTGATGATCAACTCTTACAGATCCGATAAATCGCGAATTCCATGGGAGCGTTTTTTCAAGTTGCAATACCCCGCCATATTGTGTAACATAGATGTGTTCAAACTTATCAACCAGGTTAACGCCAAATCCATTGGGTCTTTCTTTTTGATAATTCAAACCTGTAACTAGAAACAGTCCTGCTTTCTGAAAGGTGTAGTTGTATTGTGCCTCGGCATTCAGACGCTGGCTTTCTTCTTTAAATTGATTTTTTTGAATGGCTCGTCGTTCAGCTGAATCGGGAGAAATTAATGGATTTGGCGGATGAGTTAAGTTATAGAAATCCCTTGTATAGGGCGTTATCGGGTACGACGTACCTATATTTCCCCATGTATTGTAGATGTTCACAAAAAAATTCGGATTAACTAAGCGTGCCTGCAAAAAATTGTACGTTACTCCCCTCATCTGGTTTCGACCGCCAGTGGTCACCTGCACAAAATTGTTTGTGGCACCTCCGCCAGATACAACGATATCTGTTTTATTTGTTAAGCTGTAATAGATATGACCTTCCCCCCGTATGTGGCGAAAGTCGAAGTCAACATTGCGCTCTGGAACGGAAGTAGGCGATGTGGGCGAGGGCACATACACACTGTCATTAAACACAAATTCCTTTCCGGTCGCGTATTCACCATTAAACTTATAAGCCCATTTATCGTTGATCTTTGCTGCCTGGCGTAAGCGGCCACTAAACTGGTATTGATTTCCTCCACTCACTGCAACTGTTGTGCCCTGGTACTTTCTGGGATCCTTAGTGATTGTGTTAAAAACTGCATTTAGTGCGTTTGGTCCATAAAGCGCCGACTGTGGTCCCAAAACAATTTCCAATCGTTCAATATCCTCTTTCAAATAACTTCCATTATTAAGAACCGGTAGTCCGCCACTCAGGGCTGCCATGCTGTTGCGGCCGTCCACCAGTTGAAGGACTTTATAGTTAAAAGCGCTGTTGAACCCCCTGGCATTAAAAGTTGTGCCATCCACACCGGTACGTGTAAATTCAATTCCCTGCACCTTCGACACCAGTTCTCCTATATTTGAGCCGGCAAATTCATCAAAGTCTTTCAGTCCAATCACCTGGATGGAAGCGGGCGCATTGGTTATTTTCTCAGGACGTTTAGATGCCGATACTACAATATTGCTTTCAACACGATTGCCTGCAACCAACATTACATCGGCAGTCGTTTTATTCCCTGCAGTTACGTTTACTGGCAACTCTGTTGTTTCATATCCTACATGGGAGATAATCAAGACGGTTTTGCCGACTTTGATATTTTGTAAATTAAAAATGCCTTCGTTATTTGTAATTACCGAAGCCAGACTTCCGCTAATCGTAACGGTAGCTCCGCCTAATGCTTCGATACTGTGTTTATCTGTAACCTTGCCGCTTATACTTCCGGTCTGGCAAAACAAACTGGCCTGGATGGCCAGTCCAAGTAAAAGTGGTATTAGTTTTCTCATGGTGGTTCGTTTTTACCTTTCCTGAATTTTTAGAAGATTGTTGCGGTATATTTTGCCGATTGGCAACTCTTTATTCCCTATTTCAATCGTTTCAGCTGTAAACGATTTTAGTTTGTTCAATGAGATAATATAAGACCGGTGTATTCTTATGAACTGGCTGTCAGGCAACATCGATTCAATAGAGGTGATTGTTTGTCGCGTAATAATAAACCCTTTTTCGGTAAATATCTTTACATAATCCTTATCGCTTTCGACATACTGTATGTCATCCAGCAACACCTTTACCATTTTCCGATCTGCCCGAACATAAATGAAAGAAGCGGCGGAACGGCTCTCTTCATTGGCGATGAATGCATTGGTTTCGATCTCCTGGTACTTTTGGGGAAAGGCCTTGTTCATCGCTCTTAAAAAACGATCAAACCTGATCGGCTTCAACAGGTAGTCTGCCACATCTAATTCAAAGCCTTCATGTGCGAATTCTTTATGAGCTGTCGTGAAGATGATCTTCGGTACATTACGTAAGCTTCGGACAAATTCGGTTCCACTTAATTGCGGCATTTTGATGTCCAGAAATATCATATCAACAGGTTGTTCCTGTAAAAAGACTGTAGCCTCAATGGCATTTCCAAATTCACCCATCAATTTCAACGTAGGAATCTTTTGAATGTATCGCCTGATGACATCTCTTGCCATGGGCTCGTCATCAACAATAATGCATTTTATCTGTATGGAGTTTCCATTAGGCATAAGCGACATCGGTTTTGGATGGTGACGGCAAATTTGTGAGTTCCTGATTTTTTATCCTTATTAATTCAACTTTCAGGTCAACGACAAAAACTTCCTCATCTTCCCTAATTTGCAGATCATGTTTACCCGTATACAACAAATCGAGTCGCTGACGCACATTATTGATACCAATACCAGAGTTTTGCCGGGCATTTTCACGTTGATGGGCCTTCCCGTTCATTAATTTCATCACAAGGGTTGTATCCTTCAACTCAACAGTAAGGTTGATCCAGGGGTTTTGCAGCATATTACTGGTGCCATGCTTAAAACAATTTTCGACGAAAGGCAGTATTAGCAACGGAGCAATATAAATATCATCTGTTTTATCGGGCATCAGTACGTGAACGTCAAGCTTGTTGCCATAACGTATCTTCTCAAGCGTTATGTATTCGTTTATCATCTGCAATTCCTGTTTCAATGGCACTAAATTTTTTTGCCCTTCATATAAGACAAAGCGAAGCATGTCAGATAGCCCCATGATCATTTTCGACCCCTTGGGTGACTCGGTTTGTGTCTGGGAAAAGATATTATTGAGAGTATTAAATAAAAAGTGCGGATGTACCTGGGCCTTTAGGAGTTGCAATTGTGCCGCTATGTTCTCTTTTAGGAGTTCCTGGTTGCGTACGTGCTTTACGTAGTAATGCTTAAACATCTTGAAGCTGGCTCCTAATGCAGCGCCTGTGACTGAGCCCTGCAGGGCAGATAAATAGGCCAGCGAGAACTTTTGCAGACCGGAGGTTTCTGCAAATAATTTATCCATTGACAACATCCATGCAACCTTATGCCATGGTATATTAATCAGCAGGACGGCGTTAATGCCTATGGTAAAAGCTAAAAGGATAATAATGCAAACGGATGCCTTGATATATTTGCCCGTGAATAAATATCGAGGCAGTATAAAATAAATCAATGGGTAAACCAAAATTGCCTGGGGCAGGAGCATAAAAAAAGACTCGGCCATGGTTTGAAAGAAATTGGGAAAATGTCCTTCTGCTTTTAAATACCTGGGGTTGAACTCCCGCACCATTCCAAAATAAAATCCCCAAAATCCCCAAAAGAGCAAGTGACGTGTGATGCGATACTTTCTTTCGTCGGAAAATATAAGTTTATTGTTGTCAATGGTACTCATATATTAAATGATTGAAGATAAAGTCATTTTATTTTAGAAATATCGCCCGGTTAATTCCACTACATAAAGATTCGTTTAATTATGACCTAATAAAGTCTAATGCGAAATACGAATCCTCGAACAAGACGAACACAGGTTTTTGCACGACGAAATTTGCTCGCGGCAATTAAAAGAAGGGTAACAGGAATCCGCCGAACCGTTTAACGTTAAAAATCAACTATGCATTAATGTTCGCAACAATTCCATCGCATTTGATCAATACCGTTTTTTCTGAAATATAGTTTTGATGTGATCATAACATTTATTACTCAGAAAAAAATAATCATTATGAAACATTATTCCAAATTTTTAATGGCGAACATTTTTGTCCTGTTCGCGCTTTTAAGTTCCTGTAAAAAGGAAATCACACAGGAACCCCAGGCAGGAGAGCAAGTTTCTGCCGCGCGCCAAAAACCCGATAACCCCGGCTTCGCAGAAAATGAAATGGTGATGCATTGGAATGAAAAAGTTGCGACCGTTCTCGGTACGCCTATGAGGCAGCCGGACCGGACCCGCTATTTTGCCATTATTGAAATTGCTGTTCATGATGCGCTCAATAACATTAAGCCAAAGTATGAGCGTTTTGCATTGAATGAAAGAGAACAATTCGCGAATCCTGATGCAGCCGTGGCAAGCGCTGCATACTGGGCCATCAAGGGATTGAACCGGCAGGGAAATTTTCCTGTTGATACATGGTACAACGAAAGCCTGGCGACCATTCCTGATGGAGAAGGCAAGGAACTCGGAAAAAAATTGGGTAGGCGTGCTGCGGATGCTATAATTGCCAATCGCGCCAATGATGGATTTTCCAATGTAATAATTTCATCCACGATACCAGCGAATGGTACCAGTCCGGGAGAGTATCGCTCCACACTGACTAATAGCGTGGTGAATGGAGTTCCTACCCTTACGCAGTTTCCTGTCAGATCAGTTCCCAATTGGGGATTGGTGATGAAACCATATGTAATTGAAAGTAATGAGCAGTTTCGTCCGGCGGGTCCGTATTCCGTTAACTCGGGTGAGTACACCACTGATTTTAATGAAGTAAAAACCAAGGGTGCAAGAGTTGGCTCGAGCCGTACCGAAACAGAAGAAAAGATTGCCCGCTTCTGGTCGGAAAACCGTTCATCTATTATCTGGAATCAATTTGTAAGGGAAGCTGTTAGCACAAAAAAATTGGATGCATGGAAAACCGCTCGCCTGTTTGCACTGATGCATGTGTGTATGGCCGAGACCATAAACACACAATTGAATGCAGGATATCATTTCTATTTCTGGCGGCCTGAAACAGCGATCCGGCTTGCCGCAACCGACGGCAATAATGATACAGAAGCCGATGCAGGTTGGCTACCTTCTATTAGCGAGGTTCCCACTGCACAGATTACGCCTCCGGTTCCGGGCTATCCAAATGGATTCGCAGCTTTTGGAGGCACTACTACTGAGATACTGCGATTGTTCTTTGGCACAAACGAAACATCTATTGATTTTACAACTACTAATCCCCTTGTGCCGAGTCCTATCACTTTTCATTATTCAACCTTTTCGCAAGCTGCAAGGGAAAACTCTCTTTGCATGATCTATACCGGCTGGGATTTCAGGAAGTCAGCGCTGGATGGCGAAGAAATGGGAAGACAGATAGCCGGCTATGTTTTCAATCACAGTTTCAAAGAGAGTGGCGACTAAAATATCTCATTACCTCAATGAAAATGATAATAAACTCTTGGAAAACCTTCGGCCTGCGAAAATGAGCATAAGAATGTCGTTTTTGTACCACTAAGCTTAGCCCAGTTGATTTCAATTTTGTATGGACGTTACTCGGGATTGGAAACGCTTCTGCCGATCCCGAGTTCACAGAAGGAGCAAGTTTGCAACGTACTCAGACCTTCTCAGTGGAGTTCCGTTTGTGCTTTCTTGTTTCCGCCTTACAGACTAATACGTCTATGATTGAGCATACCCTGTTCAAAAGAAGCAGATAAAACAGAATGGTTGATAATGTAATCCCTGGATCATGACAAAGACAAACCTCATACGGCATTTATTTATGATAATGGTAGTTCTTGTCAACCTAAACTGCAAAAAAGAACGGCCTGCTGCACCCACTGCTACGCCGTCACTACCAAATACAATTTTATTAAACGCGAGTGCAGGTGCTGACCGTTTGGTTTTTCTTCCGACTAACTATTGTCAAGTTGGTGGATCGATCAGTTTTAACGGAACCAACAGTTTTTCGTTTGGATGGAAAAAGATCTCGGGGCCTCCATCATTCCTTATTGAAGAGCCGAATTCGTTGGGAACAAAAGTAAGCAACCTGATAGCGGGAGTGTATAGTTTTGAATTAACTGTCTCCGCCAGAAATACAACAATTAAGGATACGTGTACGGTGACCGTTGGAGTCATACCAGATAATCCGACTGAATTTGTCTTCGAAAATAAAGACTGGCATAACGAGGGCCTGTTATGGGGTTCGCAAATAATCATCAGTAATATTTTTCAATTCCTGCCCTCAGATCGGGTCTTTCGTGCTTATATCAAAAGAGACAACTCAACTATTTGGAAGGAATTGGTGGACGGCGATAATAATTCACCGTACGAAGCTTTTATTATGAATGGTAATTGGAGTGTTTGGTCAAATTATGAAGAATTGGATACTCCCGATATAAAGTTTGTATATTGAATATTTGAATTGTTGGCGAATAAATGAGGTTTAAAAAATAAAGGAAGAAACTAGATCAAAGTGTTCTACGTTAATCGACACCACATCAATTATACCATGAAAATTGAAGTTATGTGGCCATTTTTCTTTTTACGATCAATCTTGACTTTGCTTATAATAAGTATTATCGCATCATCGTGTAAAAAAGAAACTTCTTGTGAAAATTGTCGTTCAGTGAATGATCTGGGTCAAGCCAACCGCCCACCTGTTGCAAACGCCGGACCGGACCTAACAATTACTTTACCAACAAACACTGTTAACCTGGATGGTAGTGCGTCAACCGATCCTGACAATAATATTGCAAGCTATGCCTGGTCAAAAATTTCCGGCCCTTCTTCTTTTAGCTTTATAAATGCGAATGCGGCGCAAACACAGGTGACAAATCTTGTCGCCGGAGATTATAAGGTTGAATTGAAGGTAACGGATGCGGGTGGACTAATTGAGAAGGATACGATGCAGGTATCGGTGAAGCAGGAAGCGAATACTTCACTCGTTGATATATATGTGGCCGGCGATGAAAATGGTCTACCTGTATACTGGAAGAATGGACAAGCGATAGCACTCGATAACGAATATTATAGTGGAACTTCCATCGCAATTGCTGGCAGTGATGTGTGCGTGGCAGGGACGAGAAACGAGTTAGTATGGAACGACAATGCGGCCAAATACTGGAAAAACGGACAAGGAGTACAACTGGGAAATTATTCTGGCGCTACTTCCATTGCCACCGCAGGCAGCGACGTTTATGTTGCAGGCTGGGAATGGGAACCCACTGGATCTGGAGCCGTAACTGTCGCCAAATACTGGAAAAACGGTCAGGCCGTGCCACTCACAAATGGGACTGTGGAGGCTTATGCTAGTTCAATTGCTGTTGTTGGCAGCGATATATATGTGGCAGGTCAGGAAGGGGACAAGGCCAAGTACTGGAAAAATGGTCAGGCTGTCTCACTTTCTAACGGGACAAATCAGGCTTTTGCAAATTCCATTGCTGTAGCTGGCAGCGACGTATATGTGGCAGGATCGGAAGAAAACGGATCTAATCATGTGGCCAAGTACTGGAAAAACGGCCGGGCAATACCACTCACAAATGGAAATATTCATGCTAGGGCAACCTCCATTGCCGTTGCTGGTAGCGATGTATATGTGGCAGGATGGGAAGGAGGTTTTTATGGAATGGTGGGCGGATCTACGTCCGTCGCTAAATATTGGAAAAACGGACAAGAAGTGTCACTTACTGATGGCACAACCTACGCATATACTGGCGCCATCGCTGTATTTGAAGGCGATGTATATGTAGCTGGGTACGAAATCGTCGGTGGCCATTACGAGGCCAAATACTGGAAAAACGGTCATGCCGTGCGATTAACCAATGGTTCAAATGATGGTTCGGCGAGCAGCATTGCTGTGGTAAAACGCTAACGATTCTCCCTACGTCTAAAATTTTTTATTCAAAAGGGGCACTTGGCGTGTATATCTTGTATTATGGGCACCGATGTTGGTGAAACACCTGACATAAATTTCTTTTGATAAAGAACGGTACCGGTAGTGGGCTCTTCAATAATGTCCGCGAATACTTGGTTTTATTTTCTCATCATACAAATCGCGCAGCCTGTGATGTGCTGATTCAGAAAGTGGAGGCAAATCAGACGCGGCAACATTAACTTTCACCTGGTCAGTTTTTGTTGCGCCGGGGATTACAGTCGTTACCTCCGGATGATCCAATATCCAGCGTATTGCCGATTCTGCCATCGCAATGTTTCCGTGAGGCGGCTTTTCATTAGCTAATAACGAAGCGATTTCTTGTGACAATTCTAATCCTTTCGAAAACTCGATGCCGGAAAAAGTTTCGCCTGCATTGAATGCTTCGCCATTCGCATTGAAATTGCGGTGATCTGAAGAAGCAAATCTCGTCTCATTATTGAACTTCCCACTAAGCAGACCGCTCGCAAGTGGCACACGTACAATCAAGGCAACATCCCTTTCTTTAGCCTTTGCGAAAATTTCTCCGGCGACATGTTGCCTAAATAAATTGAATATAATTTGCAAAGAAGCGAGGCCTTCCTGTTCCAGGCAGATCATTGCTTCTTCGCTGGTTTCTACGCTCGCGCCCCAAAATTGAATCAACCGTTCATCCTGCAACTTTCTTAAATGATCAAACACCTTTCCCAATTTCATTTGTTCCCTTGGTATGCAATGGAGTTGCTCCAGGAAGAGTTGAGAGATATTAAGATTTTTTAGCGAGCTCTCCACGTGCTTTCTCATCATATCATAACCAAAGTTCTGTGGCCAGCCCGATTCTCCGTCCTGCCTGCGACCCAGCTTCGTGGCAACAAATATTTGCTGATCTGTTGTTGCCAGAAACTTACCGATTAATCTTTCACTTACGCCCATTCCGTATACATCAGAAGTATCTATAAAGTTTCCGCCCGCTTCTGTAAATGTTTTTAAAATAGAAAATGCTTCGTTATCTTTAACCGCGCCCCAATCGGCACTTCCAAGCTGCCAGGTGCCCAACCCCACTTCTGAGATTTTTATTCCTTTGAAAAAACGGTAATGCATGGAAAAAGAATTTTTTGTGATAAGGAATAGATAAGGTGAATCGTAAAGAAATATACGCTCAAAGTTTGTTGTTTCAGTTGAAAAAGGGATCAATTTTTTTTCATAGTAAGCGGGTTTTTTTCATCTCTTTCATATTACTTCAGCTCGGCGCAGCCGCACAAAAAGTCAAAGACGAAATCA
>AR_comb_assmDRAFT_10058473_pt1 | contig 10023 bp, 9 predicted proteins | sample ArasoioldDNA_FD_10543 | JGI IMG/M metagenome (IMG submission 10543) | reverse complement strand
GTCGAGCAGGTCACGGCAGGCTGGCGCGACCCCTCCGGCGAGCACGAGCGGCGGCGCGTCGGGCCGGCGCGTCAGAAGCTGCGCATAGGCGCGCAGCAGTGTCGGCACGTTCTTGCGTGGTTCGATTGTCCCCATGAAGAGGATGTGTCCGTTGGCCGTGGCGTGCTCACGAGGCGACCATGCCGGCGCGCCGTTCGAGCAAATCGTCATGCGATCCGCCGGGACGCCGAACCTGGCCTGAACCTGCTGCGCTGTGTACGAAGACACCGTGATGACGGCGTCCGCGCGTCTGGCGTGCGATTCGGCGAGCGCGGGATAGTCGCGTCTAATCTCCGCTGCGGTGTTGTCCGGGGCGTCCAGAAAGTAGAGATCGTGGATGGTTACGACCTGCGCAGCGCGCCTCGCGGGCATCAAGAGCGGGTGCATCGAGTGGACGACGTCGATTGGGCCAGCAAGCTGGGTCAGTCGCTCGATCGGCGGCCACTCGAGTCGATGCCAGGCCAGGTTCAACATGCTGACCGGGATTCGGGCATCGACGACGCGAACGCCGGGTATGACATCGGGCTGGAGCCGGTCCTTCCAGGAGCTGGAGAAGAGTACAAGGCTGTCCCCGGGTGCGAGACGGCGGGACAGGGCACCAGCCAGCTCGTGCGCGTACTCGCCGACGCCTGTCCGCGCGCGCAGGGCAGGCCGATAGTCGAGGAGGATGCGCACGGCGCGCCCATGCTAACATCCCGCGGTCGGCCGAGGCGCCAAATCCTTACTAGTCAACACATTGACACTGTTTTTCTGGCTGTGCTAGCCTTAGAGTTTTGGCGTGGGGGCGAATGAAGATAGCGGTCATAGGCACCGGGTACGTCGGGTTGGTCGCCGGGGCGTGCCTGGCAGAGAACGGCAATGACGTCGTCTGCGTGGACAAGGACCCGCTCAAGGTCCGATCACTCCAACGCGGAAAGATTCCCATTTACGAGCCTGGTCTCGAAGAGCTCGTCCGCCGGAACAAGAGCGAGAAGCGGCTGACGTTTACGACCGCGTTGCCTCGCGGCGTCCGGCAAGCCCAAATCATCTTCATTGCCGTTGGAACCCCGACTGGTGAGGACGGGTCCGCCGACCTACAACACGTCCTGTCCGTTGCGCGCGAAATTGCCCGCGCCATGAACGGGTACAAAGTTGTCGTCAACAAGAGCACCGTTCCGGTTGGCACGGCCGTCAAAGTGCGCGAGGTCATCAGGCGTGAGACGACGCACCCCTTCAGCGTCGTGAGCAATCCCGAGTTCCTCAAGCAGGGCGCGGCGATTGACGACTTCATGAAGCCGGATCGCGTGGTCATCGGCGCGGAAGACCCACGATCGGCAGAGCTCATGAGCGAGCTGTACGCGCCCTTCACCCGCACGGGCGCTCCAATCATGATGATGGATTGCGCCAGCGCTGAGCTGTGCAAGTACGCGGCGAATGCCATGCTTGCGACGCGTATCTCGTTCATGAACGAGGTCGCGAACGTCTGCGAAGCCGTCGGCGCCAATGTCGATCAAGTGCGTCGCGCGGTGGCATCAGACCGCCGTATCGGCCCGTCGTTCCTGTTCCCCGGCGTCGGCTACGGCGGCAGCTGCTTCCCGAAAGACGTCAAGGCGATGGTCCGCTTTGCCGAAGACAAGGAATACGACTTCAGGATTCTGCGCGCCGTTGAGGACGTCAACGAAGCCCAGAAGAGCCGACTTGTCGTGAAGATGCAAAAGCACTTCGGCGCGCTCAAGGGCAAGCGGATCGCGCTGTGGGGACTGGCCTTCAAGCCGAGAACCGATGACATGCGCGAGGCGCCGTCGGTCCCGCTCGTGCACGGATTGCTTGCTGCCGGCGCCGCCGTGCAGGCGTACGATCCAGAGGCGATGAAAGTCGCACGCAGTATCTTCGGGTCGAAGATTCAATACGCCGACACCAGCTACGCTGCGCTGACTGGTGCTGATGCGCTCGCTATCGTCACCGAGTGGAACGAGTTTCGGGAGCCCGACTACGCGAAGATGCGAAAGCTGATGCGCAGTCCAGTCATCTTCGACGGGCGCAACATCTACAACCCCGAGAGCCTGCGCGCGCTCGGGTTTACCTACATTTCGATGGGCCGGCCATGAGTGCCGTCCTGGTGACGGGTGGAGCCGGATACATCGGGAGCCACGCGTCGAAAGCGCTGAGCACGCGCGCTGAACGGGTCATCGTCTACGACAATTTCAGTCAGGGCCATCGCGCCGCTACGCGGGTTGCCGCGGCCGTGGTCGAGGGTGATATCCAGGATACGGACCGTCTCGTTGCGGCGATCGAGGAGCACGACGTCCGGGCCGTGATGCACTTCGCGGCGTCACTGTCGGTTGGCGACTCGGTGAAGGACCCTTCTGGTTACTATCGCAACAACGTGGTGGGGGCACTGTCGGTGCTCGAGGCGATGGTGCGGACGGGAGTCAAGCACCTTGTGTTCTCCTCAACGTGCGCGATTTTCGGCACGCCTGAAACAACACCGATCCACGAGGATGTGCCGAAGCAACCGATCAACGCCTACGGCCAGACGAAATTGGCCGTTGAGCAGGCCCTGCCGCATTTCGAGATCGCCTACGGTATCAAAAGCGTTGCGCTGCGGTATTTCAACGCCGCCGGGGCAGATCCGGACGGAGAGCTTGGCGAGGATCACGCGCCGGAAATTCACGTGATCCCCCGCGCACTCGATGCGGCGATGGGACGCGGCTCGTTCAAGATCTTCGGCGACGACTATCCAACGCCCGACGGCACCTGCCTTCGCGACTACGTGCATGTCAACGACCTCGCCTCGGCGCACCTCATCGCACTCGACGCGCTCCGCGCCGGGGGGCGATCGACGGCATACAACCTCGGGAACGGTCGTCCGACGTCTGTCTACGATGTTCTGAACTCGGTTCGTCGCGTGACGGGCAGCGCAGTGCCGTTCGAGAAGGCGCCTCGGAGGGACGGCGATCCGGCGGCGCTCTTTGCCTCGAGCGACCGCGCCCGGCGCGAGCTCGGATGGCAGCCCCGCCTCGAGGACATCGACGTCATCGTCGAGACGGCCTGGCGCTGGCGAGCCGCACATCCCAAGGGTTACGCGGCGGTGGATGCCTGATGTCGCGACTCAAGGGCCAGCTCACCGACCCGCTGCTCTCGGTCGTGATGCCGGCCTACAACGAGCAGGCGACTATCGAAGAAATCGTCCGCCGCGTGCTGGCAGTCCCTCTCCGCATCGAGCTCATCATCGTTGACGACGGGTCGAAGGATGGGACGCGGGACATTCTTGCGCGGCTGTCGCAGGAGCTGCCGATCAAGGTATTGCTGCAGTCCGCAAACGCTGGAAAGGGGGCAGCGCTCCGCAGAGGATTTCAGGAGGTCACCGGGGATCTTGTCGTCATTCAAGACGCCGATCTCGAATACTCGCCGGAGGAATTTCCCGACCTCATCTCGCTCATCTGCGAAGGGCGCGCCGACGTCGTCTACGGCTCGCGCTTCCTTGGCCGGCATCGCGTGTTCATGTTCACGCACTACGCCGGCAACCGTTTCCTGACGCTCGTGGCCAACGTGCTGTACAACACAATGCTGTCGGACATGGAGACGTGCTACAAGGTCATGCGGACCGAGGTGCTCCGGTCGATGACCCTCGAGGCGAACGGCTTCGGCATCGAGCCGGAGATAACCGCCAAGATTTTCAAGCGCCACTACCGGGTGTACGAAGTCCCGATTACGTACGACGGTCGTGGATACGAGGAAGGGAAGAAGATTACCTGGCTCGACGGTTTCGTCGCGCTCTGGGTCCTGCTGAAATTCCGGTTCACTGAGTGAGCTCCTTCTCTCGGTTGCTCGCCTACGCGCGCCCCTACCGGGGGCGACTCGTCGCGGCTGTCGCGGCGATGCTGTTCTATGCCGGAGCGTCGGCCGGTCTGGTCACCCTGATCAAGCCGCTCATGGACAGCGTCCTGAGCGACCGCCTCGACCTCACCTTTTGGGGCATTCGCGTCGACCTGCGAACCTGGAGCCTGGCCGTTCTCGGCATTTATCTATTCAAGGGTCTGGGTGCGTATTTCTCAACCTACCTGATGACCGACGTCGGTCAGCGCGTGGTGCGCGACCTTCGCAATCAGCTGTTTCGCCACATCCTCAACCAATCGGCGGGCTTCTTCAGCCGGCGCACGAGTGGACAGTTACTCTCGGGCATCACCAACGACGTGCAGCAGATCCAGCTCGCAGTGTCGGAGACCGTTGGTGACCTTCTTCGCGAAGGCCTGTCCGTGTTCGGGTTCGCGTGCCTGATGTTCTACTACGACTACAAGCTGGCGCTCGTTGTCGTCACCGGCGCGCCGATTGTCGTGTATCCGCTCGTGCGCCTCGGCCAGCGCGTCAGGCGGACGAGCCGACGCGTGCAGGAAGAGCTCGCGCATCTCTCGCACATCACCATCGAGGCCTTTGCCGGCCATCGGATCGTCAAAGCGTTTGGTGCTGAGGCGCACGAGTCGGCGCGCTTCGGTCGCGCGTCCGAGCGCTTGTACCGGACCTACCTCAAGGTGACGAGCACGGTCTCGATACTTCCTCCGCTGATGGAGTTTCTCGGCGGCGTAGCCGTCGTCGGGTTGATCTGGTACGGCAGCAGGAAAATCGGCACCGGCGGCATGACGCAGGGCGATTTCTTCTCCTTTGTCGTTGCCGCTTTCATGATGTACGGGCCGATCAAGAAGCTCAGTCGAGTGAACGCGAATCTGCAGCAGGCGATCGCCGCTTCGGAGCGGATCTTCGAGCTCCTCGACACGCACTCGGAAGTCCTCGAGCGTCCCGGTGCCGCGACGCTGGCGCCCATCGTCCGTGGCATGGAGTTCCGCAACGTTACCTTCCAGTACGAGGACGACCCGTCCAGGTACGTGCTTCGCGACGTGTCGTTTTCGGTGGAGGCGGGGCAGGTCATTGCGCTGGTCGGTTTGAGCGGCGCCGGCAAGACGACTCTCGTCAATCTCATCCCGCGGTTCTTCGACGTGACGAGCGGCGCGATTCTGGTGGACAGCAAGGACATCCGCGACGTCACGCTCAAGTCCCTCCGTGCGCAGATCGGGATCGTGACGCAGGAAACCGTGCTCTTCGACGAGAGTATCGCGAGCAATATCGCCTACGGGTCGCCGGGCGCTACGCCGGCGCAGATCGAGTCGGCAGCGCGTGCGGCGCACGCTCACGAGTTCGTCGTCACGCTGCCCAATCAGTACGACACCTGGATTGGCGAGCGTGGCCAGCGGCTGTCGGGCGGTCAGCGCCAGCGCCTCGCCATTGCCCGGGCGCTGCTCAAGAATTCGCCCATCCTGATCCTCGACGAAGCGACGTCGTCGCTCGACGCCGAGTCCGAGCGTCTGGTTCAGGACGCGCTCGCAAACCTGATGCGTAACCGGACGTCGTTTGTCATCGCGCACCGTCTGTCCACCGTCAGGCGAGCCGATCAGATCATTGCTCTCGAGCGCGGCCGCGTCGCCGAGATTGGCCGTCACGACGAGCTCCTGTCGCGCCAGGGCGGCGTGTATGCGAAGCTCTACGCGCAGCAGATGTTTGAGCGGCAGCCCGAGGAGGCGGCGGCACAGCAACCATGATCAAGAGCATGACCGGCTTCGCGTCGCTGACCCGCGACGATGAGCTCGCGACGATCGCGGTGACCATCAAAGCCGTCAACCACCGGTTTCTCGACCTGCAGCTGCGAGTGCCGTCGTCGATGGCCGCGACCGAGTCGCGGATACGCGCGCTCGTCCAGAGTCGGGTCTCCCGCGGGCGCGTCGAGATCGCAGTGTCGGTTCAGCAGCGGCGTGTAGCCGCCATCGACGTCGAGTTGAACGAGCCGTTCCTCGATGCGCTGATGGCGGCGCTCGCGCGCGCACGCGATCGTGGCTACGTGGACGGCGTCATCAGCGCGTCAGACCTGGTTCGCTTTCCCCAGGCGCTGTCGATTCGTGAGAAGGTGGAAGAGTCGACGGACGAGCCATCGGCGCTCTCCGCCCGGGTCGAGGAAGCAATTGCGGCCGCCCTCGACGAGCTCGATACGATGCGTATGCGCGAAGGCGGCTATCTGAAGGCCGACCTCGATGCCCGGCGCGTGCGCCTTGGCGAGCTGTTTTCGCAGGTGGCTGCCGCGGCGGACCAGGGGATCACCGGGCTCCAAAACCGGCTGCTCGAACGCGTGAGGGAGCTCCGAGCCGACTCGCTGGCCGACGAGTCGCTGGTCGCCCAGGAGATTGCCAAGTTCGTTGGCCGGTCCGACATCACGGAAGAAGTCGTGCGCTTCCGCGGGCACCTCGACCACTGGCACGCGCTCAGCGAGTCGCCGGAGCCGTGCGGCCGCAAGCTCGACTTCCTGCTGCAGGAGATGAACCGCGAGGTCAATACGGCGGGGTCCAAGGCCGAGGGTCCCGCCGTGTCCGAGATCATCGTCGCGCTCAAGGCCGACCTCGAGAAGATGCGGGAGCAAGTCCAGAATGTCGAATAGAAACGCGGATCACACGGACCAAGGCGGAGACGCGGATCGCACGGATCACAGCGGAGACGCGGACCACACGGATCACAGCGGAGACGCGGATCACACGGGTCACGCGGATCAAATGGGAGACGCGGATCGCGCGGATCACAGGCACGCCGCGGATCACACGGATCACACGGATTACGCGGTGCCAGGTTTCGGCAGATGACGTCTACGGTTAGCGGCCGCCGGGGGTTGATGTTCGTCGTGTCGGCGCCGTCCGGCACGGGTAAGACAACAGTCGTCGAGCGGCTGGTCCAGGTGGCCCCAGGGCTTTCGCTTTCCAGGTCGTACACGTCGCGGAGCGTCCGTCCAGGCGAAACTGACGGAATCGACTATAATTTCATTACACGCACACGTTTCGAGGACATGGTCGCGGCGGACGCCTTTCTCGAGTGGGCGGACGTCTTTGGCAACCTGTACGGGACCTGTGCCGAGGATGCCGAGCGCGATCTGGCGGCAGGCCGTGACCTCGTCCTCGTCATCGACGTGCAGGGTGCACGGCAGGTCCGGGCACGGTGTCCCGGGACGGTCGGCGTATTCGTCCTGCCACCGACCTACGCTGTGCTCGAACGCCGGCTGCGCGGCCGCAGCAAGGATTCGGAAGAAGCCATGCAGCGCCGGTTGCGAACGGCGCGAGAGGAAGTCGCCGCCTTCGTCGAGTACGACTACGTGGTCGTCAACGACGAACTCGATGCGTGCGTCGAACGGCTCAAGTCGATCGTGACGGCCGAGCGGGCCCGGCTTCGATCGATGCGGACCCAGGCGGAAGAGATTGTCGCGACCTTCGACGTCAGACGAACGACCGCAGAGAAGTAACTCAGCAGAGGAGAGCAGAACAGTGGTTGATAGAAGCCGTACGAACGCGTTCGAATTCGTGATTCTTGCCGGCGAGCGCGCCAAGCAGCTGATGCGTGGCTGCACCCCCAGGACGAAGGGCAGCGAGAAGCTGGTCAAGCTGGCGCAGAAGGAAGTGCGAGAAGGCAAGGTCGAAAAGATTCCCATCGAGAACCAGTGAGCGTGTTGCAGTGTCGTTGATAGCGCTCGGCGTCACCGGCGGGATCGGCGCCTACAAGGCCGTCGAGGTCGCGCGCGTGTTGCAGAGGCGCGACCACGAGGTCGTGGCCATCATGACTCGGTCGGCCCGCAAGTTCGTCGGCGAGGTCACCTTCGAAGCCATCACAAGACGCCGCGTCATCTCCGACCAGTACGCGCGCGGGGCGAACGCTGACATCGAGCACATCGCCCTCGCGTCGGACATTGCCCTGCTGCTCGTCGCGCCCGCCACAGCTAACATCATTGGCAAGTTCGCCAATGGCATCGCGGACGACTTCCTCAGCTCGCTCTACCTCGCGACGCGGGCCCCCGTGTTGATGGCTCCGGCCATGAACACCAACATGCTTGAACACCCGGCTGTCCACCGAAACATGGAGATGCTGGCTTCGCGAGGAGTCCGGTTCGTCGATCCGGGCGCTGGGTACCTCGCCTGCGGTTGGATTGGCAAAGGCCGGTTGGCGGAACCTGAGGCCATTGCCTCGGCCGCCGACTCGCTCGTCCGTCGGAAGGGCTCGCTCCTCGGCCGTTTCGTTGTCGTTACCGCCGGCCCCACCTACGAAGACATCGACGACGTGCGATTTATCGCCAACCGATCGAGCGGGAAGATGGGATACGCGGTCGCTGTCGAGGCGGTGCGGCGCGGCGCGCGCGTCGTGCTGGTGTCTGGGCCGACGCGCCTCGATCCTCCTCCCGGCGTCGAAGTCGTTCGCGTCCGCAGTGCGGTCGAGATGCACAACGCGGTGCAGAATGTTGCCGGCGATGCCGACGTGATAGTGATGGCCGCCGCTGTCGCCGATTACACGCCGGCCGGCGGTGCTCACGGCGGCAAGATTGAAAGGGCAGATGCACCGCTGGCCCTGACGCTCGTCCGCACTCCCGACATCCTTGCCGAGCTCGGCAACCGCCGCGCCGGTGCGCCGCGACCGGTCCTCATCGGCTTTGCCGCCGAGAGCGGCGATCCAGTGGCGCGCGGTCGCGAGAAGCTGCGGCGGAAACGCGTCGACGTCATCGTTGCCAACGACATCACGCTGCCGGACGCTGGATTCGACAGCGAATCGAACGCCGCGACGATTGTCAGCGCCGATGGACCTCAGTTCGACGAAATCTTTCCGCTTGGACCGAAGACCGAGCTGGCATCCCGCATTCTCGATCGCGCCGAGCGCCTCCTCGAAGCCGCTGTCAAGCCGTCCTGATCGCTGATCCGTCGGCGTGCGAGTGTGGTACGCTGACAGCCGGTCGTGGACAACGCACACCTCGCGGAACATCTCAGATTCTTTCAAGAGCTCGGCGTAACTGGCGTGAGCCTCGACGCGCGCTGGCGCCGGCGCGCGGCTGCGGCTGAGACCGTAGCGCGAGGTTCGCTGGTCGAGGAAGTGCCCGACGGCGCTGCCGCGGAAGAAGCGGCGCCCGTAGCCGAACCGGTGATGCTCTCACGCTCGCCGGCCGAAGCGCTCCAGCACATTCGCGCGGAGATCGGCGATTGCACGCGGTGCAAGCTGCACCGGCTCGGGCGGCGGCAGATCGTCTTTGGCGTCGGCAACCCGTCGGCTGACTTGATGTTCGTTGGCGAAGCGCCGGGAGCGGACGAAGACATCCAGGGCATTCCGTTCGTCGGCCGCGCCGGTCAATTGCTGACCAAGATCATCGAGGCGATCGGTCTCGGCCGTGATGATGTCTACATCGCCAACGTCATCAAGTGCCGGCCGCCGGAAAATCGCAACCCCGAGCCAGACGAAGTCGAGTCCTGCGAGCCATTTCTCTTCCAGCAGATCGATCGTATCCGTCCGAAAGTGATCGTCGCGCTTGGGACCTTTGCCGCCAAGGCGCTTCTCAAGACACAGGACCCGATCTCCCGCCTTCGCGGCCGGATGTACGACTACCGCGGCGCCAAGCTGATTCCGACGTTTCACCCTGCATTCCTGCTGCGCAGTCCGGATCGAAAGCGTGACGTCTGGGAAGACATGAAGAAAGTCCGCGCCCTCCTTCAGGAGCCCAATGAGACCTAGGCGCGCACAGCGCGTCTGCGAGGGAGCGGCGCGGGGCGCAGGGGTCCCCGCAAACGACCGCGCCGGGGTGTGGGGCGGAGCCCCACGTTAGGAAGATGCGATTCGTTCGCGTCGCGGTGCCGGTGCCCGCGCTGGACAGCCTCACCTATAGTGTGCCGGCAGCCGCTGCACCTCCACCGATTGGTGCACGCGTGCTCGTGCCGCTCGGCAGCCGCGTCCTGACCGGCTGCGTCGTCTCGACAACGGACGCGGAGGCGCCCGCGGATACGAGCATCAAGCCTCTCCTCGACGTGCTCGACGATCGGGCGTTTCTGCCGGAAGACGTCGTGCGACTGGCCACCTGGGTGGCGGAGTACTACGCCTGCGGCATCGGCTCGGCGCTCGCCGCCGCGATGCCGCCGATGTCGGCAGCAGAGCCGCACAATGGCAAGC
>AR_comb_assmDRAFT_10326795_pt1 | contig 10024 bp, 11 predicted proteins | sample ArasoioldDNA_FD_10543 | JGI IMG/M metagenome (IMG submission 10543) | reverse complement strand
AGCTGGTTCGAGATGGACGGGGTGAAGATGTTCGCCATCCCGGACTTCGCCTTCCGCGACCACGATGGCCACATCACCGTGGTGGACTGGAAGACCGGCTCACCCCACACCGGCTACGAGGACCAGGTCGTCGGCTACGCGCTCTACCTCGCACATCGCCACCGGGTGGAGCCGCAGCAGATCCGCTGCCGGCTGGTGTTCCTCAACGTCGGGCAGGAGGTCGAGGTCCCGGTCGACGCGCAGACGATCGAGCACTTCTCCCTCAAGTTCCGCGAGTCGGTGCAGCGAATGCGTGAGCTGCTGGTGAACGCGGCGGCCAACACGCCGCTCGATGCCGCCCAGTTCCCGATGACCGAGGACCTGTCGCAGTGCGCGCGCTGCGCGTTCCGGCGCGCCTGCAGCCGTGAGGGCGTGACCTTCGCCTCGCTGAAGCCGCCCGACGCGAAGCCGCCCGAGGGCGTCGAGCCGAGCGTCTCTGCGGCCTGAGCGCCCGTCAGCGCCCGTGCGCGATGCGGCGCACGACCACGCCGGCGGCGTTCATCCCGAAGACGCTGGTGACGAAGCCCACGCTGCCGTTCACCTGAGTGCGGTGATCGCAGGTGTGAAAGTCGTTCTCGCGGCTGGGGCAGACGCAGAGGAAGCCGTCGGTGGCGGCGTCGTAGGTGAGCGGCACGGGCGTGCGCGGTGGCTCGACGGAGTACACGGCGGTGATCCCCGTCCGCCGCTCGGTGTCCACGCCGTACTTTCTGCGCAGCAGCTTCCGGACGTCCTTGGCGAAGGGGTCCATGATCGTCTCGGAGAGGTCGTCCACGCGGATCGCGGTCGGGTCGAGCCTGCCGGCCGCGCCCATGCTGCTGACGACGGGGAGCCCGAGCTGCACGCAGCGGTTCAGGAGGTGCAGCTTCGCCTTCACGTTGTCGATCGCATCGACGACGAAGTCCCAGCCGGGCTGCAGCAGCTGCTCCGAGGTCTCGGCTCGGTAGAACTCGGGAACGGCCGCCACCGTGCAGTCGGGATTCACCTCGCGGCAGCGCTGGGCCATCAGCTCGGCCTTGCTCCTGCCGACGGTGCGGACGGTGGCGTGCAGCTGCCGGTTGAGGTTGGTGACGCAAACCTCGTCGAAGTCGACGAGGGTGAGGTGCCCGATGCCGCTCCGGACCAGCCCCTCCACGGCGTAGCTGCCGACGCCGCCGACGCCGAAGACGATGACCCGCGCCCGGGCGAGCCGCTCCATGGCCTCGTCGCCGAGGAGCCGGCCGGTGCGGTCCCACCGGCGGGACAGGCGGAACGCACGAGCGGTATCGGCCGGAGCCGGTGGCGCCGATGGGGCGGGGCGGAGCGAGGGAGCGGTCATGCGGGGGCCTTCTCTAGCGCGTCCGGGCTCGCCGTGCGCGCGGGAGGGGAGCGGGACGTGTCTGGAGTGGTTGCCGCGTCGCGACTGCCCTGGGGCGGGAGCTTTCTGAGGTCCGGGGAAGTTCCGGAAGTTCCTTCACCACTTTCGAGAAGTGGTTTCGGAAGCTCCTGAACTTCTCCGGCGCTCCGAGGGCCCCCGGGTTCGACGGCTTGCCCGGGGCCGTGGCAATCCTCCCGAGTGGCGGCTCGAGGCCAGGTGCGAGCGAGGCGCTGCGGCCATCTTCCGCGGCTGCCCCGTTCGCCAGGTGCCGAGCACCGCGGACCGCAGCTGGACCGGCCGAAATCCGGAGCTCCGAGGCTTCGGAGAAACCCCTCACCCCCCTCGCCGGAACGCCGGGAAGAGGCTCCGCGCGTTCTCCGCGACCAGCACCCCCGTCTCCTCGACCGTCGTGCCGAGGGCCCCTGCCGTCGCTTCGACGACGCGCACGAGGAACGCGGGCTCGTTCCGGCCGCCCCGGTGCGGTGCGGGCGCCTGATCCGGCGCGTCGGTCTCCACCAGCAGCCGCTCACGCGGAGTGAGCCGGAGCGCCTCCACCGGCTTCCGCGCCTCGGGCCAGCTCACCGGTCCGGCGTAGCTCAGGTGGCAGCCGCGCTCGACGTACCGTGCGACGCGGGCCGGGCCACCGCTGTAGCTGTGCAGCACCGTCCCCGCCTCGGGCAACCTCGCCCGGGCGAGCCACTCCTCGAGCACCGGGTGTGCCCTCTGGCAGTGCACGAGCAAGGGGAGATGGTGCTTCACCGCGAGGCGTGCGTGCGCGTCGAGGACCCGGAGCTGACGCTCCATCGGTGCTCCGGCCGCGCTCGGGCCATCGAGGCCGCATTCGCCCACCGCGACGGCGCCGCCGGTGCCGAGCAGCGCGTCGAGCCGCTCGAGGGCCGGTCCGTCGCCCGCCTCGGGCAGCTCGGGGAGCAGCTGGGGGTGAATGCCGAGCGCCACCTGGAGCCGGGGCTCTCGGCGGGGAAGCTCGAGGAGCGCAACCCACGCCTCGGGACCGATCGCGGGGACGAGGATCCCCTGCACCCCGGCGGCCCACGCGCGCCCGAGCACCGCGGCGCGGTCCGCGTCGAAGCGCGCGACGTCCAGGTGGCAGTGGGTGTCGATCAGCCGGCGGGTCCTCGCGACAGAGCGCTGACCCTAGGCCGGCCGGAAGCTACTGGACCAGAACGATGCGCGCGTGCGCCGCGCGGCCGATCTCGCGGGACGAGAGCAGGCGGGCCACGTCCTTCACCTCGTTGCCGACGGTGTCGAACGCCGCGGCGATGAGCTCGCCCAGCGTGGTCTGCACGTCCTCGCGATGTGCTTTGGCCCTCTGCTTCAGGCGCTGCAGCCGCGTGACCTTCTTTCCCGACGCCTTGCGCATGAAACCCTCCGGTCTTCGCATTTCCCGTAGCAGGCACCGTGCCGCCCGGCCTTGCCACAGAACGTGTGTCCTTCCGCGGAGTCCGTGACTGCGTCCATGCGTCAGCGCGCCGGGGGACTGTCGTTTCTTCAGGCTGGCCTGCGCCCGGCTGCTCCAGGGCCGTGCATACCCGCGAGGAGGCCCGGGAAAACCCTCTCCCGCACGGCAGAGGGGGGTGGTAGGCCCTCCCACCCAGATGCGGGTGCACGTGCTCTTCCACGACAACTGCTTCGACGGCGCGGCCAGCGCCGCCGTCTTCTCCCGCTTCTACCGGGAGCGCATTCATCCCGAGGCGACGCTCACGTACCAGGGACTCGCGCACCAGGCGGGAGGCGCCCCCGTCCCGGAGTCCGCATTCCAGGGGGACGAGAACGCCATTGTCGATTTCCGGTACAGCCAATCCCCGAGGCTGACCTGGTGGTTCGACCATCATGCATCGGCGTTCCAGAACGAAGGCGACGAGGCTCACTTCCTCGCCGACACGTCCGGACGGAAGTTCCATGACGCCTCGCGAAAGAGCTGCACCGTGTTCCTCGCGGACGTCGCCCGGCAACGCTTCGGGTTCGATCCGGGGCCGATGGTCGAGCTGCTGGAGTGGGCGGAGATCATCGACGGCGCGCAGTTCCCCAGCCCGCAGATGGCGGTGGGGCTCCGCGAGCCGGCCCTGCAGCTGATGACGGTGCTCGAGGCCAACCACGACCCCGAGCTCATCCCCGAGGTGATCCGGCTGCTTCAGACCCACACGCTGTCCGACGTGGCGTCCCGGCCGATGATCCAGGATCCCTTCCGCCCGCTGCTCGCGCGTCACCAGCACAACCGCGACGTGGTCCGGGGAAAGGCCGCCATCGACCGGGGCGTGGTCTTCTTCGACGTCGCGGACGAGGGGCTCGACGCGATGAACAAGTTCATCGCCTACGACCTCTACCCCGAGGCGCGCTACGTCGTCTGGGTCGGCTGCAGCCGGAAGAAGGCGAAGGTGTCGATCGGCAGCAATCCGTGGCGGCCGGAGCTGCGGCGCCATGACCTGTCCGCCATCGCCGAGCGGTGGGGTGGGGGCGGGCATCCGGTGGTCGCGGCGATGAGCTTCAGGCCCGAGGAGCTGCCCCGGGCCCGCGAGGCAGCCCGCACCATCGCCGAGGAGCTGCGGTCGGATCCGGTCCCGGTCGGCGCCTGACTCACAGAAGCGGGAAGCCCCGCGCGCGCAGCATCCGCACCACGGGCAGCATCGGCAGCCCCTCCACCGACGTGCGGTCGCCCTCCAGCACGTCGACGAGCGCCTGCCCGCGCCCCTCGATGCGGTAGCCGCCGGCGCAGCCCTGCCACTCGTTCGTGTCGACGTACCGCTCCAGCTCGTCCGGCGCGACGGAGTGGAAGCGCAGCGTGACCACGTCCAGCGCGAGCTGCTCCTCGCCCTCGCCCACGAGCGCCACCGCGGTCAGGAGCCGGTGGCTCCGTCCGAGCAGTGACCCGAGCTGCGCTCGCGCCTCCTCCCGCGACCCGGGCTTCCCCAGCACGCGTCCGTCCACCTCCGCGAGCTGATCCGCTCCCAGCACCAGCGCCCCTGGATGCCGTGCCGCCACCGCCCGCGCCTTCCTGAGCGCCAGCATCCGGACCGCCTCGTCCACCGGCGTGCCGTCCGGAACGTCCTCGTCCACCCCGGGCGACTCCACCGCATGGGGGACCCCGAGCGCCTCGAGCAGCGCGCGGCGCGCGGGAGAGGTCGAGGCGAGGATGAGACGCACGATGTCGCCAGGCTCGCACATGTCCGCCGGAGCGGCGGCCACTTCGTCACCCCCCGCGGTCGCAGCCGCCGCCCGGCGAAGCAGAGCGTCCAGCCAGGCGGGTCTCCGAGGCTGCTGTGCCGTGACCCGGTGACATCGGAGCTGCTGGCCGGCGTGGGGTGGGACTGCCCCCGTCGGGGCCTCTGTTACATTGGGCGCATGTTCCGCCGGCTCGGTCTGCTCTGTCTCCTCTCCGTGGCGTCTGCCTGTCACAAGGCGACCCCGACCGAGATCCCGGCGAAGAGCGCGGCGACCAATCCCGGCCTGCCCACCGCCCCCAGCCACCATCCATCGCACCCGCCGCCGGTGGAGCCGCTCGCGGTCTGCGATGCCCGTGGGCTGGATCCGCTCGACGCCGCCCGGGCTGCGTACGACGCGCGGGAGTACGACCGCGCCCTCTCCTGCGCCGCGGAGGCCTCGGCCAGAGCTCCTGACGAGCCCGACGCTCACAGCGAGCGTGGCGCCGCGCTCTCCGCGCTGGGCCGCTTCGACGAGGCGAAGCTCGCCTACGCGCGCGCCCTCGCGATCGACCCCGAGCATCTCGACTCGCTCCTCGGCGCCGCCCACCTCTACGGGGTGAGCCTTCCCAGCAACCGGGACAACGACGAGCTCGCGTTCGTCTACGCCGAGCGGGGACGGCAGCTGGCGCGCGAGGCCGGCGACGGCGAGCTCGCGGCGCAGTTCGCGCTCCTGGGCGCCATGGCGGCCAACGACCTCGGCGAGGCGCAGATCGCGCTGGAGCGCAGCGAGGAGGCCGCCGAGGACCGGGGCAACGACCCCGACGTGGCCTACGAGCGGGCCGTGGCGCTGTTCGAGCTCTGTCGCTTCAAGGACGCCCAGGAGGCCTTCACCCACCTCCTCACCGACGACGAGCACGGGGCGCACGCCCACGAGCACCTCGGCCTCCTGCTCGAGCGGGAGGGCAAGCTCGCCGAGGCCGAGGTCCATTTCCGCAAGGCCCACGAGCTGTCGCCGGAGGACTTCCCGCCTCCCCAGCTGCTGTCGGAGAAGGACTTCCGCCGCGAGCTGGACAAGGCGCTGGGGGGCCTTCCCCCGGACATGCGGAAGGACCTGGGTGGCATCCCGGTCACGGTGGAGGACATCCCGAAGTCGGAGGATCTCCTTGAGGGAGACCCTCCGCTCTCACCCACCATCCTCGGACTGTTTCGCGGCCCGCCCATCGGCGAGCCGTGCACTGCCGACGACGGTCCGGTCTGCCGCTCGGTGGTCGTGTACCGGAAGAACCTCGCGCGGGCCGTGAACTCCCGCGACGAGCTGCTGGAGCAGATCCGGGTGACGCTGCTCCACGAGATCGGCCACCTCCGGGGTGAGGACGACCTCGAGCTCGCCGCGCGCGGACTGGAATGAGCGCCCCGGGGGGCGGCGCGCTGCCCACGGTGCGGGTGACGGCAGACGCCGCGAGAGCGCTCCGGCACCTCCGTCCGTGGGTGTGGCGCAAGGAGGTGCTGGAGCCCGCCCCGGCGCCGGGCGGCTGGGTGGTCGCGGTGGTGGACCCGCGCGGCCAGCCCGCGGGCCAGGCGCTGTGGGCGGAGCGGAGCCCGCTCGCGCTCAGGCTGCTCACCCGGCGCCCGCCCTCCGAGGAGCCCGTCGACGCGGTCTGGTTCAGGACGCGGCTCGAGGCGTCCATCGCCCGGCGCGCGCGGGTGGGCCGCGAGTCGCTGCGGCTCGTGCACGCGGAGGCCGACGGACTTCCCGGCCTGTTCGTGGACCGCTACCGGGACCGGCTCGTGATCCAGACGCTCTCCGAGGGAATGGACGCCCGGAAGGAAGGCCTCGCGGCCGCGCTGGAGGAGCTGACCGGTGCCGTCCAGGTCGTCTGTCGCGACGACGGGTCGGGGCGCGACTTCGAGCAGCTGCCCCGCGAGGCCCGCGTGCTCAGGGGCGTCCGGGACACCGAGGTGGAGTGGCGTGAGGGGGACAACGTCTTCCGGACCGATCTGCTGAAAGACATGAAGACCGGCGCCTTCCTCGACCAGGCGGAGAATCACCTCCGCGCCGGCGAGCTCGGCCGCGGCCGCGCGCTGGACGCGTTCAGCTACCACGGAGGGTTCGCGCTGGCGCTGGCTGGACGGTGCGACTCGGTGCTCGCGCTCGAGCAGGACCCGGTCGCGGCGACGCGACTCGGGGAGAACGTCCGGCGCAACCGCCGGCACAACGTCGAGGTGCGCGAGGCGAACGCCTTCGACGTCCTGCACCAGCTCGATCGCGACGGGGAGCGGTTCGACACCGTGGTGCTCGACCCTCCCGGGCTGGCCAAGCGCAAGGAGGGGCCGCGGACGGCGATGCGGGCCTACCGCGAGCTGAACGTCCGCGCGCTGCGGCTGCTCCGGCCCGGCGGGCTGCTCGTCACCTGCTCCTGCTCGGGGAAGGTCAAGCCTCCGGACTTCGAGGAGATGCTGCTCGGCGCGGCGGACGACGTTCGCCGGCCGATCCAGATCCTCGAGCGCCGGGGACCGGCCGCGGACCACCCGGCCCTCGGCGGATTGCCGGAGACCGAGTACCTCAAGGCGTTCTTCGTCCGGCCGCTCTGAACGGCATTCCGCGGCCACCGGATCAGGCGCAGGGAACGGCGCTCGTGACCGGCTCCGCGAGCGTCAAGCTCCGGACCGATGCCGGGTCGCGACGTCTCTCGCCGTGCCGTCCTCGTCCTCGGGGCAACTGCGCTGCTCGCGAGGCGGGCCGGTGCCGCCGCTGTCCAGGCGTCGCGTCCCGGAGTGAGGAACGCCCACGCCCTCGTCCACGATCCGGCCAGGGGGAGGCTCGTGCTGTTCGGGGGAGCGGACGCCGGGCAGGTTCGTGGAGACACCTGGCTGCGGGCCGGCGCGCGATGGAGCTCCAGCAATGCGACCGGTCCCGGCCCGCGCACCTTTCCGGCCTCCGCCTTCGACCGGAGGAGAGGACGGCTCGTGCTCTTCGGTGGGAACCGGGTCCTCTTCGGCCCGGAGCCGGGGCGAGACGTGCTGCTCGGTGACACCTGGGAGTGGGATGGGACGGGGTGGAAGCAATCGCCGGCGAGCGGCCCGCCAGCCCGCACCGAGGCCGCCGCCTGCTTCGACGACCGGCGAGGTCGGGTGGTGCTCTTCGGAGGCTGGCGCTGGACCGACGGAAAGCGGCAGCGGCTGGGCGACACGTGGGAGTACGACGGGCAGCGCTGGGAACGGGCGAGCGACTCGGGGCCGGAGCGGCGAAGCGGGGCGGCGCTGGCCTTCGACCCGCGAAGGGGCGCGACGGTCCTCGTTGGTGGCAGCGCCGGGAAGGCGCCTCTGGCCGACGCCTGGGAGTGGCGAGGCTCGACCTGGGAAGGCCCGTTCGACGGTCCCGGAGCGCGATTCAATCCGGCGCTCTGCTCGGACGCGCGAAGAGGCGAGCTGGTCTGCTTCGGCGGATGGAACGGGTCCGTCCGGCTCGCCGATACCCGTGTCCACCGCGGCGACCGCTGGGAGCCCATCGCCGCGGGCGCCGAGCCGTCACCCCGGAACCACACCGCGATGACCTTCGACGAAGGAAGGGGACGGGTGCTTCTCTACGGAGGCCACGACGGGGAGCGGGTGCTCGGAGATCTCTGGAGCTTCGAGGACGTCCAGTGGAAGCGCCTGGAGCACACGGAGCCGCTCCGGAGGATCGACAACGGGCACTAGCCCCGTGCTTCAGCGGCTCGGCGCCGGCCCGGGCGGTGACCGGAAGCTCGCGCCGGCGGGCGTGTCCACCCGGAGGACGGAGTCCTGCCCGTGCTCGCGGAGGTACGCGCGGCGGATCTCCTCGAGGCTCGCCTCGTCGGAGCCCGGGGGATGCAGGTAGACCAGCACCGAGGTCGGCTCGTCGACGGGCCCTCCGTCCGGTGCCGTCCAGTGTCCCCGCGCCTCCAGCACCGTCCAGCCGGGGAGCCGTGGCCGAGCCTCTCGAGCGAGGAACGCGTCCACGTCGGCCACGCCGAGGGTCCCTCCATCGGGCAGGTTGCGGCCGAGGAAGAGCTCGGTCCGGACCCAGCCGGTCGCGGGCGTGGCGCACGCCACGGAGAGGGCGAGCGCCGTCAGCGCGAGCGGCGCACGGTGGAATCGGGTCGGCGTGGAGTGGGGCATCCCGGCGGGAAGGCAGGCCTACGACCGGCCCCAGGCTCCGGTCAATCGGTCCGCGAGTTGGCAGCGCCGATGAGTTCGGCATCCCCTCAGGGTCACAAGGGAGTACGCCCGACAGGTGGCGTCTTTTCCGAGCACGGAGGTCTCACATGCCAGTCACCCCGAAGATCAGGCCGATGCTGTGGTTCGACGGACAGGCGGAGGAGGCGGCGAAGCTCTACGTCTCCATCTTTCCCGACTCGAAGATCCTCGAGATCGCCAGGTACGGCGAGACCGGCCCGGGGCCGAAGGGCGCGGTGATGACCGTTGCCTTCCGCCTCGGGAATCTGGAACTGGTCGCCCTCAACGGCGGTCCGCAGTTCAAGTTCTCCGAGGCCATCTCCCTCGCCATCGAGGTCGAGACCCAGGAGGAGGTGGACCGCTACTGGAAGGCGCTGACCGAGAACGGTGGGCAGGAGGGCCCGTGCGGCTGGTGCAAGGACCGGTACGGGCTCTCGTGGCAGGTCGTCCCCGCGCAGGCCATCCGTGCGCTGAACGGCTCCGATCAGAAGAAGGCCGATCGGGTGATGGCCGCGGTCATGCAGATGCGGAAGTTCGATGTCGCGAAGATCGAGGCGGCGGTGCGCGGCTGAGGCGGAGGATGGCCTCGAATTCGGGCGTACCGAGGAGCGCGGCGCTCAGCCCGCGGCCGCGGGCGCGGCGGCTCCAAGCCGGCGGAGGGTCTCCTCCAGCGACTTGGTGAAGACTCGTTTCCCGCTCAGCGCGAGGAGGGCGGAGACGATTCGCCCCTTGAGGTTCTTCGGTCGCCGGTCGAACTGGAAGCGCACCCGGCTGCCGCTCCCCACCGGCTCCACCTGGTACCGCCACCAGCTGCCCGGGGCGAAGGCGTTCGACTCCTCGACCTCGATGAGCACCACCCCGGGCTCGGACCAGTCGTAGTGCGTCCGCTCCCAGACGCCGCCGAGGAACGCCGAGCCCTCGGTGACGTCTGCCTCGGTCTGTCCCACCGAGTGCACCTGGTAGAGCTTCGGCGAGAGGTTCGGCCACAGCTCGGGCCGGCGAGCGCTGAAGTCGGTGAGCGCGCCGAGGATGACCTCCGGCGACGTGGTCGTGGTCACCTCTCCCGAGACACGCGCCATGAACGTCCCCCTCCGCGGTGAAGCTGCCCAGGACGCTGGCAGGCCTCGAGCGGACAGGCAACGAGAACCTACGCGGGCAGCCCCAGCTCCTTCCGCAGCCGCGCGGTGATCTCGAAGTACTCCTTCCGCGGGAAGGCGACGTTGAGGATGTGGAAGTCCTTCTTGCTCAGCCCCACGCACCCGAAGCAGTAGTT
>AR_comb_assmDRAFT_10241978_pt1 | contig 10026 bp, 11 predicted proteins | sample ArasoioldDNA_FD_10543 | JGI IMG/M metagenome (IMG submission 10543) | reverse complement strand
AGGTGCTCGCATTCGAGCGTCATGCGACCTCAAAGATCAACAAGGCGGAAGATCTGAACGCGATCGGAACGCTTGGCTTTCGCGGTGAAGCGCTCGCCTCGATTGCCTCTGTGGCGCGAGTTGAGTTGGTAACGCGAACGGAAGATGTTGCGGCGGGCACTCGTGTCGTCATCGAAGGCGGTCGCATGCGCGATGTGAAAGACGCGGCGCATCCGCGCGGCACGACGATGACGGCGCGCGATCTCTTTTTCAACACCCCCGCGCGGCGAAAGTTTCTGCGTTCCGAAGCGACCGAGAGTTATCACCTTACCAATCTCGTGACGCACTACGCGCTCGCTCACCCCGAGATCAGTTTCACGTTGACGAATAATGGGCGCGAGACGATCGGCGTCGCCGCGGCGAAAGATCTGCGTGAGCGCGCTTACCAAATTTTCGGGGCACAATTCCTCGAAAGTCTCCTGGAGGTGAACAATTTGTCCGAACCAGGAGCATTCGCGACCGGATCATCCGTGGAGGCCACGCCAGATTCGGGCTATGCGCGTATCGCTAAAGTCACCGGCTTCGTTTCTGCTCCCCGCGAACGGCGTACCTCGCGTGACGCTCAGTTTCTGTTTGTTAACGGCCGCTTCGTTCGTGACCGTCTGATCGGTCGAGCAGTGTCGGAGGGTTATCGTTCAATCCTGCCGCACGGTGTTTACCCGATTGCGCTTCTATTCATCGATGTACCGCTCGAGGAAGTGGATGTGAACGTGCATCCGGCAAAAACTGAAGTGCGTTTCCGGCGCGCCGCCGCCGTTGGTGATTCCGTTCGCGAAGCCGTCCGCACCGCTTTAGCGAGTGCTGGCTTTGCGCCGCTACCTGACGTGCGAGCGTCTGCAGAGTTTCGCAGTGATGAAGTTGGGCCCGATGATGAAAACAAAATCACACCCACTGATGTGACTGAAGCCGACACTCCGTCGCCACCGCAAACGGTCAGGCCAAGTTTCGACTTGAGGCCACAGCCACAGCAGGAACGGATTGGTTTTGGATTCGCTACGGCGGCGCAACCACAGTTGTCGCGTGAAGAGATTGCCGCTTCTTTGAACATCTCGCCCTCGCCAACTTTGGCGACAGCGGCGCCCGTCGTATTGAATGCTGAGCCGTCACCGCCGGCTGTCGCACCTGCACCTCAAGGGCTTCCGGCATTGCCGCCGCTCGATTCAGCCACAAAGTTTGTGCGCGAGATGGCCGCTGAAGCGATCTCGTCAAACATTCGTCCACTGGGTCAGCTCGAAGAAAGTTTCATCGTCGCCACTGATGAAGACGGCCTGCTGCTAATTGATCAGCATGTGGCGCATGAGCGCGTCCTGTTTGATAAATACCGCGCTCTCGAAACCTCTCGGCAATCAGAATCACAACGCATGCTGATCCCCGAGACGTTTGATCTGACACCGGCGCAGGCCGCCGCATTCGACGGCATCGCCACAGAACTGGAAAGCTATGGATTTGAGCTGATGCGTCTTTCGGGCCGGACGGTGGCGATCAAAGCAACGCCCGCAGACCTACCCGCTAGCGAAGCGCGCAACGTTTTGTCTGAGGTTCTGGATTCCGTCGATGCAGAAAAGCGCGGTAAGTCGCGTGAAGTCTTACGTGATGAGATAGCCGCTTCCCTTGCCTGTCACTCGGCAATCAAAGTGAACATGCCGCTGGCGCCAGAGAAGATGCGTTGGCTCATTGATCGGTTGTTGCTCACTTCTTCACCAACGACTTGCCCGCATGGTCGCCCGGTGATTCTGCGCCTCACGACGCAGGACATACTGAAAGGATTCCACAGGATCTAATTAGCCGCGGATGAACGCGGAGTGGGACAGATAAGAAAAATGAATTAGGTTCTTACCTGCGCACATCTGCGTTAATCTGCGGTAGTTTCACTCGTGCGACCACGGAATACTCTTCAGCTGCCACTCATCGCCCGGAAATTTCTCCGCGAGTTCCTTTGCCACAGGTTCGAGCACGGTATGATCATTCGTCGCCTTGTATTTACATACGTCGCGCCAATACAGCGCCTCGGCAGCTATCTCCAGTTTGCCGAAGCGCTCGGCAATACTCGCGTAGAGTACCTGTGCATCGGCAAACTTCTTCCGCATGAATGCCACCCGCGCGAGACCCATCTCTAACCTCGCGCGGAACCAATCCTTCGGCAAGTAGCCCTCAATGCGATAACGCTCGTTACCGTTCGCATCCACGATAAGTACTGTCGGTGTCCAATTGGCTTCGAATCGTTTGAAGTAAGCGGGACGTTCTTTGATGTGAGCTTCGAGCGGGACAAACGTTTCGTTGATGAAGTTCGCAGTACCTTCGTCCGAGTAGGACTCAGCTTCCAGCTGAGCACATGCGCCTCAAGCGGGCGCGGCAGAAAAATCGATCAAGAGAGGTTTGTTGTCCACCTTCGCTTGTTCGAGCGCTGCGTCCGCGTCTTTGATCCAGTTGACGAGCATAGTCTGCCTCCATAACTCGGTTGCGACCTGTAGTTTGTAGGGGGTTCCGAACGATTATCGCGCTGCGCTCGCCGATTTCAAAAGCAAGGTGTCAGAAGCCCGAGCGTGAGGAGGGCAACCGTTGGTTCCGACGGCGTTGCTGATGCAAGCCCCTACGTTCGGGCTTCTGACAAGCTACATTGATCGAGAGTGCGCATGAACAGGTCGACATCCACGAGGTCAGGTACGAATGCATCCGGTTTACACGCGCGCAGCTCATCAATCGAGTGAACGCGGCCGGTGCCGACGCCGATGACGCGCGCACCAAAGTGACGCGCGCACGCGACATCATTTGGCGTATCGCCGATAACGACGAATTGTTCGGGCGCGAGTTCGACGCCCAGATGCCGATTGATCCGTTCGGCGGCAAATGCGGGTAAGTCGCGGCGATCAAACGATTCATCGCCAAAAGCGCCGGGCAGCGTGAAGTATTTCGCCAGCCCCGTAGTTTCGACTTTTAAATGTGCCGCGGGTTCGATGTTTCCGGTAAGCAAAGCTGACATATATCGCGGATGCTCGTCGACGGCTTTCAGAACCTCGCGCGCTCCCGGAATGACCTCAATGACGTGGGCCCCATCAGCAATGGCGCGTTTCATCTCGCGGATGTAACAGCGACGGAGTTCATCCTTGCGCTCGCTTATGTGCTCGCGAGTGATGCCGGCGCAACGCAGCGCCTCTTCGACGATTTGCAAGTCGGTCATTCCCGACACAATCATTTCGCGAAGCGAACCGGAGGTGCCGAAGACCGACTCGAGCATCGGCGCGGTGTAGTCTTTGAAAGTGCCGAATCGCTTGCCACGTACCAGCGTGCCGTCCAGGTCCCAAAGCAAGACACGGAGATCTGCTTGGTTAGGTGAATGTAAAGAACTATTTGTCATTTATCATTTGTCATTTTCCATTCTGAGGTAGCAACCTCGGTCTGTCGGGGCTTCGAAAATCACAATGGCAAATGAAAAATGCCAAATGATAAATGGAAAATGATCTCTTTCTAAATCTTGTTCACTCAATGATCGCAAGCACATCCCCGCCGTTAACTGTCGCGCCGACGGTGACGTTTATTGCGGCTACGACGCCAGTCTTGGGGGCCTTCATTTCGTTTTGCATTTTCATCGCTTCGACGACCACGATGCCGGTCCCGATCTCGACTGCCGCACCTTGTTCGATCAACACGCGCACGATTTTGCCTGGCATGGGCGCCACAATGCGCGCCGCGCCATCAGTCTGACCACCTGCCGCCGCTGCCGCGGGCAACCGCTTGGGATCTGTTAGCGTCAGCGTGTACCGGCACGCCCCGACAAATACATCGATGGGTCGGCCGGTTGAAGAATCGCCTTCGACGCGGCAATTGAAAACGCTTCCATCTGCCGCCTGCAGCAGCAGAGCCGGCGAATCGTGTTGCGCCTCCAGTTCATACTCGCGGCCATCTACGTTCGCGGAGATATGTCCACCTTGCCGATGAATCTCGACGTCCACTTGCAACCCGCCAATCGTCGCGTGAAGTTTCATCGGATCTTTCTAACGAGCGAGCCGGCTAATGCCGCTTCACGTCCCTTCATTTTCCAATAGCTCTGTGGCTCACGATGATTCGCCGGGCGTGCAGTCTGCGCGTCCGCATATGCCAGCGCGGCCGCAATGACCGCGATATCTTTCAGCCGGCTGGAAACCTGCGTCCCCGCGGGGTGTGGCCGCTCGCGACGTTCGTTGAAACGAGCGATAAAACCCGTATCAAGCTTTGCGTCGATGAATTCGTCATCGCGAATGATGTCGCGAAAGAATGGAAGCGTAGTCCTGATACCGCCAACCGAGTATTCATCCAGTGCGCGGCGTAGGCGATCGATGGCTTCTTCGCGCGTGCGGCCCCAGGCCGCGAGCTTTGAAATCATGGGATCGTAATAGATCGAGACCTCATCCCCTTCACTCACTCCGCCGTCATCACGAATTCCCGGCCCGCTCGGCACACGTAAATGAGTGATTTTTCCGGGCGATGGTAAAAAGTTGTTGTCAGGATCTTCTGCGTACACGCGACACTCGATCGCGTGCCCATTCCAGCGAACTTCGTCCTGCGTAAATGACAATGGCTGACCTGCCGAGACGTTGATTTGTTCACGCACCAGGTCAAAACCCGTCACCAGTTCCGTAACTGGATGCTCGACCTGCAAACGCGTATTCATTTCGAGAAAATAAAAGTCCCGCGTGACATCAGAAAACAGAAACTCAACCGTCCCCGCGCCCACATAATTCACCGCCCTCGCTATCTTGATCGCCGCTTCACCCATACGCCGGCGCAACTCGCCGTCGTTCAATGGCGACGGGCATTCTTCAATCACCTTCTGATGACGTCGCTGAATTGAGCACTCGCGTTCGCCGAGATGAACACAGTTGCCGTGCTGGTCGGCGAAGATCTGGATTTCGATATGACGAGGTTTTTCAACGACCTTTTCCAAATACACGTCCGAATTGCCAAACGCCGAGGCGGCTTCGGACTTTGCCGCTTCCAGCGCCGAGCGCAGTTCACGTTCGTCGGCCACTTCCCGCATGCCTTTGCCACCACCCCCGGCAGCAGCCTTGAGCATGACGGGATATCCAAACCTGGCGGCAACTTCTCGCGCTTCTTCGTAACTGTGCAATGCTTCAGTCGTGCCGGGAACCACCGGTGCACCTGCGTCAATTGCTGCGCGCCGCGCGCTGGTCTTCGACCCCATTACGTCCATGGCTTCCGCGGTTGGACCGATGAACGTTATTCCCGCTTTGCTGACCGCGCGCGCGAACTCTGCGTTCTCAGCCAGGAAGCCATAACCGGGATGGATCGCCTCGGCTTGCGCGCGCTCGGCAGCCGCAACGATCGCTGAAATCTTAAGATAGCTTTCCGTCGAAGGGGCGGGACCAATGCAATGCGCTTCATCCGCGAGGCGGACGTGCAGCGCGCCCGCATCAACCGCAGAATAGATGGCAACCGGCGAAATATGCAGATCGCGGCAGGCGCGAATAATCCGCACGGCAATCTCGCCACGATTTGCAATTAGGATCTTGCGAAACATTCCAATCCGAACTTTGTGCTTTGTGCTTTGTACTTTGAAAATCTTATCGTCGCACGTTCAGCGCTAATTTGGACAGACGACTAAGTTCAAAGTACTAAGCACTAAGCATTAAGCACGTCTTTCTTAGACGACGAAGGAATTCGCCGGCCGCCGCGGATCGTATCGCATCGGAACTCTCGCGCCCGGCAAGTAGTCGTGCCTCCGCAGAAGTTGTTGTTCGTCGAGCCGCTGAGATGTCTCATAGTCGACGCCAGCGATTGAGTAATTGTAAAACAGCATCACGGTGCCATCCTCATCGGCGTTTGTCTCCAGCACCGTAGCTTCGCCCAGACGTCCGGCTTGCAGGAGGAGCCGGCGACGAGCAACTTCAGGATCTTCTTTTTTTCGACGGAAGCGACCCAGCAGAGACATAAAGCTAACGTGCGCTGGTACGTGAAGTTCGGTAAGCGGCGAATTCGGACGCGGTCATGACCAGACCATCGATGACGATCAGGTCGTCATCAGTGTTCAACTTTTTGTCGGGTCCGGGAAGCCGCAGTTCATAATTTGTGAAAGAGACAGCGGGCGGATCCGGGGTTGTGCTCAGCGAAGCATTGCGAATGGCCCCGCCCCGCGCGAGCGTCTTCGTTTTTGGTGCCGCCGCTGCCAGCACACTCGTGGGTTGATAACCGTTAACGTCGATAAGCCGCAGCGCCTCGGCAATCGAGCCATCCGGGTCGGGCAACGTACGCAACTGCGAGACCAGGTCTTCCTGTGGCGGAATCGTCCCGTGTAGCGACCGATATTCAAGTATTGCTCGAGACAGTGTGTAAGCGGGTTTGTTCTCCGCCGCTTCCAACGCCCATTGATGATGCCGCAACCGTTCCGGCACGGTGATACCAATCAACGTGCCAAGGAGAAGCGTCGTCACAATCGCCGCGGCATAACCCGCGCGAGCAATCCGCAATCCACCGAATCGTTCCGGCGTCATCTTAATGGCGTTCAGAGCCTTATTTCCGATCCAAATTCCCGCTACCGCGACAGGAAGCGCAACCCACTTCAACTGCCATGCAGCAGTTTCGCCGGCACTAACCAGCGCCCAGAAGCGCGGCACTGCGCCCATCCTGGTAATCCACGCAACGAGTGTTGAGGCCAGCAACCCGAGGCCCATCACCCCACCGACAATGGCCGTCAGTCCCGCTCCACTGTAAGAAACCAGTTGGTGTTCGGGTTTAGCGAGCGGCGGCCCAACCGCACGCGCGCCGCAGTTCGGGCAACCATTACTGAGTTGTCCGTGGACAGAAGAACCGCAAGCCGGGCAGATGATCAAATTTGTAAACCTCAAAAAGTGCGCGAATTAACTTAGACTGAGACGATTACTTCGTCAAGAGTCCCGCGGCAGAAAACACAAAGACGTGACCTCTAACCGGTTTTTGCCGCCAATGACGCCTCTGGATGCCGCTCGGCATGCGGCTGAGACCCTGATGAAACCGCCGATTCCTGCTGCGGCGCATCGATTTGTGGGCGATTTAATTCCATCCAGGTGTGATACATGCGATGCGCAAATGTCCAATACGATCCTACGGCCAATACCCATAAAACTGCCGGCATCCGATTCAAGAAAAAGTTGTGCGAGCCTGGGTGCGTAGTTAGCGCGCCAATGATAAAAAGCACGACGCGTTCGGGACGTCGCAGAAATCCGACGTCACATTTTGGAATCATGCTTTCTGCACGCGCGCTCGCGTAACTAACCATTACCGATCCCATCAACCCGGCACCTGACAGGAATACATTCAACGTCGAGTGGAACCCAGTGTCACGCGCGTAGAAAACCATCAGGCCAACGAACACGACCATGTCCGACAACCGATCCAGCGACGAATCGAGGAATCCCCCGAAGCGGGTTACGCGTCCGGAGAGCCGCGCCACCTGGCCGTCGAGCATGTCAAACAAGTTCGCGACAATCAGGACAACGCCGGCCCAGAAGAATTGTCCGAACCCGAATAGCATTCCGGACGCGACGTTGATGGCTACGCCGACAAACGTCAGGATGTTCGGATTAATGTGACCACGCGCCAGCCAGCGCACCATCGCATCGATGATTCGCTGTCCCGCTCGTCCTATGCTTGATCCGAACATTTCTATGCCTCAATGCTACTCGAAAAGTAACAAACCGGAGGAACTTACTGAATGATAAAAATGCTGGTGAAGGGTGTCAATGAAGCCGGCCATGAAAGAAGACGGCATGCGGTTCAGCCTTCCTTCACATCGTGCAGCGTCTTGAGGCTTTTGATTTCGAAAGTGCGCGAGCCCGCGGGCGTCGTCACTGTCACTTCGTCACCCTCTTCTTTACCCATCAAACTGCGGCCCACGGGCGACACGGTTGAGATCAAACCCGATGGAGGGTCGGATTCTTCAGGCGTCACCAACCGGTAAGTCACTTCTTCTTCGCGCTGGCCGTCGTACAAGACCACCACTGAGCCGTACCCCACCTTGCCGCGCGGCACCTTTGAAAGATCGATTGATGCAACTTCGCTGAGTCTTTGCCGCAGCTCGCGAATGCGCGCCTTGACCATTGTCTGGCGTTGCAGCGCCGTTTGATATTCCGAGTTCTCGCGCAGATCGCCAAACTCGCGGGCGCGCTTAATCTCTTTCGGCAGATGAACGCGCAGCTCAGTTTCCAGCTCGTCCAGCTCGCCTTGAAGTTTCTGTTTGACGTCGGTACTCACGTGCTGTCGAATCCAAAACAAAACCACCCGCTTCGCGCAGGTGGTGTTGATTACCTGCCAAATCGATTATGCCTTGCCCTTGTCGGACAGTGCGTCTTCCACCGCCTGGCGCATCAGCGTCGGCGTGGATACCGGACTGAACCCGGTGAAGTGCTTAGTGATCTTTCCGTCACGCGAGATCACAAAACTCTGTGGAATATTGTTGCGGCCATTGACACTCTGCACCAATGGCTGTGCCAAAGTTCCGTCATCCCAAAGAACTTTGTAATCGACTTTCTGTGCCTTAACGAACTCTTTCACCCCGTCAAGATTGTCACGTTCGTTGTATGTAGTCGCCACACCGATTACAACGAGTCCGCGCGACTTGTATTCGTTGTTCAACTTCACGAGATCAGGCATTTCCATGCGACAAGGTCCACACCAGGTAGCCCAAAGATTTACCACCACCACCTTGTTCTTGAAATCGGCTAACTTCACCGAGCCGCCATCGATTGTCTTCACTTTCGTTTGACGAATGCTGTCGGCCAGCGGTACCGAAGCGAATACCGGCGGCGCCGCGCTCGGCGCAATCCCATTCGGCGCCGGGTTAACCTGTACAACCGGCGTCGCTGCCGCGGGCGGCTGATTAGAGGGCTGGCTCGTTTTAGAACTAGAAATCCAAATAGCAATCCCAATTGCCGCTGCCGCGCACACGGTCACAATTCTCATTGGGGTGAAGAATCCGGACTTCGCTGAGTTTGGTTCAGTAGACATCGTCACAACTTCAGACTAGGGGATTGACTCTGCCGCGACTCGAAATGTCGCAATACGTGTCAGGTCGTCGCCAATAATCGCATATTCCCCCGGTTCAAGCGAAATCCGCGGCCGGAGTTCCATGAACACTTCGTCGCCCGATTTCGCGAGCACACGAACTGTGGGCTTCACAATTTGCGCGGAATCAATCGCAAATCCGGTCATCCCGGCTTGGGTTATCGCGGTCGCGCGCCGCCCCCGCCGTTGCGACTCCAACCAGACGATGAACGGCGGATGGGTTCCCTGTCGCTCACTCGTGAACAGAAAAATCCGCGGCATTGCCGGAAGCACCGTGGCGGCCTTTTCGCCGCTGATCTCCAGATAACTCGTCTTCGAATTCTTCGCTTTGTCAGTGATTTTTAAAGGCGTATGGCCGGTTTCGAACGGCAGCGCGACTAAATTATTCTGGCTGTCCAGGATGTAAATTAGCGTCTTGTCGGACGGCGGTGACGGCAAGAAATCCTGCCCTCGAGCGTTCCAGAAATTGGCGGCAAACATGACGACAACGGCCGCAAGAATGCGTATGGCGGTCACTCGAGAATGCATGAAACCATTAAATGGCCTACGCATGGCAAACGCAAGCGGACAAACGCGTCTAAATGCTTGTCGCCGCGACCGGCGCAAAGTAGACTGGCGAATCGACGGCTTCGGCTTGAAACCATGACAGTTTCTTCGATATCGGATCGACTAGTTGTGTTCGCACTCGCGTTGATTTTGGCAGGCGCGGCGCCCGCAATCAGTTCGTTGGCGCAAGACATCACCGGCGGTTCGAGTTCAGAACTCGCGAGTGCAGCAGACGTTGAATCTCGATCAGGTCGCGGCGTCTTCACCACCCCAAAGAGCGTGGCGCACCATGCGCGAAAACTGGAAAAGAAAACGGTCGAGCGCACCACAGTCGCGCGCACGCAACGCCAAACTGGTGGGCAAACGGGAACGGGTGGCGGACGGCAAACAAGTGGCGGCCGCGAAACG
>AR_comb_assmDRAFT_10035036_pt1 | contig 10028 bp, 9 predicted proteins | sample ArasoioldDNA_FD_10543 | JGI IMG/M metagenome (IMG submission 10543) | reverse complement strand
TGCTCGCGGGGAAAGATCCCTGCGCTCCTGAAATCTCGCTGAGGACGCGGAATCATGAAGGTGTTGACGGTCTTTGCTCACCCCGGATCGGGATCGCTCTGCCACGGCGTACTCGAACGATTCGACGCCGGGTTGCGCGATGCCGGTCACACCAACGAGATCGTCGATCTGTATGCCATGGGATTCGATCCGGTGCTTCGCGAGCGTGATAGCGCGAACTGGATGGACGCCGATGCCCCGGACGATGTGATCGCCAGCATGCACCTGCGCGAGCGGATGCTCGAAGGCGCGGGCGGTCCGCTGCGCCGGTTTGCGGTGAAGCGATGGCTGGGCGATCGCGACACTCGCGCCATCATTCGGCTGCTGCAGCGCCATCGACCGACGGACGTCGCTCTCCAACAGGAGAAGGTCAAGGCGGCGAACGCGCTCGCGTTCATCGCTCCGATGTACTTCGTTGGATTTCCCGCCATGCTCAAGGGCTGGATCGAGCGCGTGTTCAGTCTGGGGTTTGCGTTCGGTCTCGAGCCGAAGGGCTGGAAGGGCGATATCGCCGGTCGCATTCCACTCCTGACCCACGAGAAGGCGCTGATCATCCAGACGACGATCTTCGACCAGACTGCCTACGATGCGGGGCTCCGCAACGCGATTCGAGTGCTCGTCGATGAATTCGCGTTGCGCTATCCGGGCATCAAGCGCGTCGAGCACGAATACTTCTATGCTGTGCACGACGCCGACGTCGCGAAGTTGACTCGCTATCTCGAACGCGCCTACCAGCTCGGTCGCCAGTTCTGACGATCTCCCTGGCGGCATCGGGAACGGTGGGGAGCCTGTCGCCCTCAGCCCACAGTCGTGCCGAACAGCCGTCCAACCGTCGCGGTCGCGAGCATCGCCAACATGCCCCAGATGGTCACTCGTGCGGCGCCAACCAAGACAGGCGCGCCGCCAACCCGCGCGGCCATGGTGCCGAGCGACATCAGACAGACGACCGATACGATCGCAACCACTGACACCAGGGCATTGGCGGGCGCCAGAAGAATCGTGAGTACGGGGATGCCAGCACCGACGGCAAACGTGGCTGCCGATGCGATCGCCGCTTGAAGCGGCCGCGCCGCGAGCTCGTCCGTCAGCCCGAGCTCGTCGCGCGCGTGCGCGGCCAAGGCGCCTTTCGACATGAGCTGCCGCGCCACGGTTCGAGCGAGATCAGGGTCTAAGCCGCGTTGGACGTAGATCCCTGTGAGTTCATCCTCCTCGGCTTCGGGTTGGGTGGCGAGCTCGTGTCGTTCGCGATCGAGATCGGCGCGCTCGGTGTCGGCCTGTGAGCTGACGGATACGTATTCGCCGGCGGCCATCGAGAGAGCGCCGGCAACGAGGCCGGCGATGCCGGCGAGCAACACGTCGTGCCGCGTCGCATTTGCCGAGGCCACTCCGACGACCAGACTCGCTGTCGACACAATGCCGTCGTTCGCGCCCAGGACCGAGGCCCGTAGCCAGCCAATCCGCTCACTCCGATGACGCTCACGATGTGCCATGCCCCGCATTCTCGCTGATCCCGGCGTGTCTCTGGCTGGCTATCGAGAGACGTGGGCCCACGCGCGCAGCATCTAGTCGCCCGAAACGCCCAACGTCGTCGCGAGACCGACGGCGAGACGGGTTCGATCCGATTCAGTCAGCCGGGCGTGCCCGTGCATCAAGGCATACGCAACCGGCGGCATCTCTCCCTCCCGCACCTCCCCAGCTGCCTCGCGGGAGGCCTTCTGCGGTTGCGGCCATTCAGAGAAGTTGAGGGCCGCACGTCCTTCGTTCACGTCTCTCTGGATCAGCCACGAAACCGGGGCGACGTCCGCATACCTTGGCCACTGTGTCTCGTTGCTGTGGCAATCGAAGCAGGCCTGCTTGGCCAGCGCTCGCGTTGCTGGCGAGTCCCAGGTGGGCTCACCGCTTGTCGGCGGGTTCGTGTGATTCCTGCCGTAGGGCACCAATTGGATCGCGAGCAGCGTTGCGAGCACGCCGACACCGCCCCGCGTCCACCATCGTCGCATGGGAAATCCCATAGCCGCCTCCGTGTTGCGATCGTTCGTGTTGAGAATGTGAGCAGATGGCGTGCCGAGCCGATGCTGCGGAGCGCCGCGCGGTCTCGCGCGCATCGCGGCGTGCCGCGCGGAGAATCTCGGTCAGCGCGTGAATTGGTTCTCATAAACGTCGCCGCTCGGCTGAGGTCGCATGCGCCCTGCGAAAGAGTCAATTTACACACCTGCGATTTCAATTTTGTTGTGTGACGCGACAGAGAAAAATTCCCCGATCCTGTTGTTCTCGAAGGATCTCGCCGAAAGCACAGCTGGAATATGACTTGATACTCCGGTCCGGCAATCCCTCTCGGTTCGTCGATCGTGGTTGATACGGCTCTGCCCGCATCACTCACGGCCGCGCATCTGGCACTGGCGGCGTTCCGACATCACCGCTCGCGGTCGTCGTTCCGCAGTCCATTTGTGCTGCCGTCGTTCGTGATCTCCGCGACGCCATGGATCTGGCCGTCGATGCCCGCATTGGTCGTCGGGCTTCTCGCGCATGCCGCCTGGGTAGTGGTGTGTGAATTGGTGACGCCGGCGCCCAGCTCGGCAACGTCGGTAGACGCGAAGACGACGCCTTCAGCGCGCCGCGCAACGGTGTCGCGACCCTCCCCAAGCCCACAGCGTGATTCGACCGGGTTCACACCGTTCACGGTTCTCACCGTGCTCGACGAGACCACAGACATCAAGACCTTCCGCCTGTCGCGCACGCCCGGTTTCGAGTACAGACCCGGTCAGTTCGTACCGGTGCGCGTCTCCGTCGACGGCAAGCCGCACGTTCGTTGTTACTCGATCAGCTCATCGCCCGACGCACGGGGTTACTTCGAGATCTCCGTCCGACGCCAGGGGCTCGTGTCGACAACGCTGCACGCGACCGTTCGTCAGGGATCGCAGCTGGCAATCGGCAAGCCCGCCGGACAGTTCGTGTACCCGGCCGATGATGAGCGGCCGCTCGCGTTGCTCGCCGGCGGCATCGGCATCACTCCACTGCTGTCGATGCTCCGATACGCCGTGTCGTCGCAGCCGCTGCGCCCGGTCAGCCTGATCTACTCCGCGCGCAATCGCGATGCGCTGGCCTTTCTGCCCGAGCTTCGTGTGCTGGCGCAGCGGCATCCTCAGCTGCGGATCGGGATCACGCTGAGCGAGTCCGGCTCGCCGGCGCCCTGGCGCACCGGACGCATCGATTTCCCGTTCATCAAGCAGTACGTCGCGCACCCGACGCACACGATCTTCTGCGTGTGCGGTCCGGCCGCAATGATGACCGACATGGAGCGCCTGCTCGTGACCGCGGGGGTTCCGCCGACACAGATACGCTCGGAGAAGTTCGAGACCGCCGTTGCCGCGACGGTCTTGAACGCGCCATCGGCCGTCTACGACGCTGCCAACCAGCGGAACACATTCCAGGTGACGTTCTCGGCCACCGGCCGCACCTCCCACGCGTCGGGATCGCGGACGTTGCTCGAAACCGCGGAAGCGGAGGGCATCGCGATCACCTCGTCGTGTCGCTCGGGCGTGTGTCAGGCGTGTCGTACGCGTCTCGCCGAGGGCGATGTCGACTGTCAATCCACCGTGCTGGACGACGATGACCGGGCAGCCGGCTTCATCCTTCCGTGCGTGAGCTGGGCGCAGAGCGACTGCGTGCTCGAGGCCTGACATGCACGCCACGTCAGCATCGATCGCCGCAAGGCCCATGGGCGCATCCACTGCGACCGACGCGTCTTTGCCGGCCAAGGCCCTCGGCAATGTGCTCCTCATCGCGGCGGTCTTCTGCGCTGCTGTCGGCGCGGTCGTGTTCGTCGGCCTGGGTGGGTGGGAGTACTACCGGGCGCCGCTCGGGACGCGCGGGTATCTCCCGGAGCATGCGCTGTTGCGGCCGTCGGGGCCAATCGGCCTGACGCTCGGTGTTGCGGGTGTCGTGTCGATGCTCATGACGCTGCCATATGCAGTGCGGAAACGATGGAAGCCTCTCGCGCGAGTCGGCACGGTGAAGCAGTGGCTCGAGGTCCACATCTTCTTCGGCATCGTCGGCCCCGTGCTGATCACGATGCACACGTCGTTCAAGTTCAACGGGCTGATCTCGGTCGGCTACTGGTTGATGATGACGGTCTGGGCATCCGGATTCGTCGGCCGGTATCTCTACGTGCGCATTCCGAAGACGATTCGCGGTGTCGAGCTATCGCTCGTGCAGGTCGGCGATCGCGTCACTGAATTGCAGCGTCAGCTCCATGCAGCCAAATTGCCTGACGCGATCCGGCGTGAGCTCGATGCCTTCGATGAAGCGGTGACGCCGACGGTGGGGCGCACGCCTGGAGCGATCGATCTGTTCTTCGGCGAACTGCGCGTCCGCGCGCGGCTGATGCTGCTGCGACGCCATCTTCGAGCCGCGGGCGTCGACGTGGCGTCGATTGCGGCACTGGTCGATCTCGCCACCGAACGCGCAACGCTTGCGCGGCGCATGGCACATCTGAAACGCACGCGTCATCTCTTCGAGCTGTGGCATGTGTTTCACCGGCCGCTCGTGTACGGGCTGTTCGGCATCGTCGTCCTTCACGTGGGCGTCGCACTGTATCTCGGCTATGCGAGCCTCCCCTGACGTGACATGCGGACGCTTGCGATTCGTGCGTGGAGTGTTCTCATGGCGCTGACGGCGATCGTCGCCGTTCCGGGCGACGCGCGGGCGCAGCTCGGCGCGTTGGTGTCGCCGGGACGACTGAGCCGCGCGCACGCATCGCTCGAGGGCATCAACAGCTGCCTGCAGTGCCACACCGCCGGCCGCGGCGTGTCGGCGGAGAAGTGCCTGACGTGTCACAAGCCGATCGCCGAGCGCATCGCGCGGAAGAAGGGGGTGCACCGCGCGGTGACCACCGACTGCGTCAAGTGTCACGTCGAGCACGCCGGCGTCGACGCCGAATTGCGGCCGTTCGATCTGCCGCGATTCAATCACGCCAACGACACCGGCTTTCCGCTTGACGGATTGCATGCGTCGCTTGCCAACAACTGCGCCGCGTGTCACAAGAGCCGTTCTTTCGTCACGGTGAATCCGTCGTGTTCGTCGTGTCATACCGACGCACACAAGGGCACATTGGGTCCGCGATGCGACACCTGTCATGCGACGTCCATCCGTTTCTCTGAGAGCCGCACCAAGTTCGATCACAGCCGCACCGCATTCCCGCTGAGCGGCGCGCATACGGCGGTGACCTGCTCTGCCTGCCACACCAGGGGCGCGACCACGTACAAGGTCGGCTCCACCAGCTGCGCAAGCTGCCACAGCGATCCGCATCGCCAGCAGTTCGGCGCGACGTGTGCGTCGTGTCACGTCACGCAGTCGTGGAAGACGACGAAGGTCGATCACAGCCGCACCGCGTTCCCGTTGCGCGGTCAGCACGGCTCCGTGCAGTGCGCGTCGTGCCACGCGAAACCGGCGATGCAGGTGAAGCCCAGGGCCGACACCTGTGCGACATGCCACACGGATCCGCATCGCGGCGTCTTCAAGCAGGACTGCAAGAGCTGCCACGACGAGACGAGTTTCAGGAAGGCCGGACCGGGCGGATTCGATCATTCGTCGACCCGATTCCCGCTCGTCGACAAGCATGCCGGACTCGCGTGCGCGGCGTGTCACGTGAAAGCGTCCGCCACGATCGCATCACGTCCGGCGCCAGCACGCGGGACGCCGGCGACGCGCGAAGCGACCGCACGAGGCGCCGCGCCGACGCGCCAGCCGATCGCCGCCGATTTCAGCGGCCTTCGACCCGAGTGCGCGTCGTGTCACACCGACGTCCACCGCGCCGAGCTCGGCACGTCGTGTGAAACGTGCCACACCGCGCGCTCATTTCAGGTAGCCGGCTTCACACACGCGCGCGTCCGTCCGTTCTTCGACGGGCAGCATGCGACGCTTCGCTGCGCGCAGTGCCACATCTCCACCTACGGAACGTTACCGGGACCGACGCAACCACGTGCGACCGTAGCCACCTCCACCGGACGAGCCACATCCACGCCCTCGATCGCGCGCGTCGGATTCGCGAAGACCCCTGACGCATGTGCGACGTGCCACGCCGACGTGCATCTGGGTCAGGTGGGCACCCGGTGCGAGACGTGCCACACGGTCGCGACGCCGAAGTTCGCAGTGCAAACCTTCCAGCACGCGACGACGAAGTTCCCGCTCACCGGGAAGCACATGTCAGTGGGCTGCCAGTCGTGCCACACGGTAGCGACGCAAGACTTTCCCGCGGGCCATGGCACCGCCCGGCGCCTCGCGGGGATGGGCACAGCATGCGCGACCTGCCATCAGGACCCGCACAAGGGCGAGCTCGGCGCGTCGTGCGAACGATGCCACTCCACCGACACCTTCACCTTCTCGGGTAAGTGGTATACGCACGGCAATCGTCAGCTATCGCGAACGTTCTTCGTCGGCCGACACGTGACCGCGTGCACGGCCTGTCATAAGCGCGGCCCCGAGACTACAGCCGCGCGAACGACGCTCGCCGCGTACGAGATTTCCACAGCCTGCACCAGCTGCCACAAGGACGTCCATCGCGGCGCCCTCGGTCCGCGCTGCGAGTCGTGTCACAAGCCATGACGACGTTCGCGATGCACAGGCTGCCGTTGCTGCTCGTCGTCTTCATGAGCCTGGGCCTCGCTACGCACGCCGAGGCGCAGTTCGAAACCGCCAATCGACAGTTCCACAACCAGACTTCGTTTCCGCTCGACGGCCGCCACCGCGATCTGCCGTGCGAGTCGTGCCATCGTCAAGGCGTCTACAAGGGTACGCCGACGAAGTGCTTCGATTGCCACTGGACGCGACGTCAAGACGATCGCTATCGCCTGCAGCTCGGTGCGCAGTGCGAGCAGTGCCATCGAACGGCCAGTTGGACGGCCGTGCGGTGGGATCACGGCGCCATGACCGGCATGACGCTGAGTGCAGCCCATCGCACGCTGTCGTGCCAGTCGTGCCATGGCAGCAACACGTTCCGCGCGGCGCAGACCTCGTGCCTCTCGTGTCATCAGAAGGACTACCAGTCGGCGCAGACGCCGAATCACGTGGCGGCGGGATTCCCGACCGCATGCGAGGCGTGTCACAAGCCCAGCGACACCAGCTTCCATCAGGCGCGCTTCGATCACAGCTCGTTCGCGCTCGTCGGCGTCCACGCGCAGCAGACGTGCGCGACGTGTCACAAGAACGGCCTGTATGTGGGCACGCCGCGCGATTGCATCGGCTGCCATCGCACCGACTACGACCGGACGACCACGCCGAACCACGCCGCCGCCGGATTTCCGACGACGTGCGAGAACTGTCACCGCGCGACCGACGAGAGCTTCCGCGGCGCCGGCTTCAATCATTCAACGGTGTTCCCCCTCCTCGGCGTGCACGCGCAGCAGACGTGCGCGACGTGTCACAAGAACAACGTGTATCAGGGCACGCCGCGCGACTGCATCGGCTGCCATCGTGCAGATTACGATCGCACGACGACGCCGAACCATGTAGCGGCTGGATTCTCGACCACGTGCGAGAGCTGTCATCGCGCCACCGACCCGAGCTTCAAAGGCGCAGCGTTCAATCATTCCTCGGTCTATGCACTCGTCGGCGTCCACGCGCAGCAGGCGTGCGCGACGTGCCACAAGAATGGCATCTACAAGGGAACACCAACAACGTGCGTCGGTTGCCATCTCGACGCCTACAATCGCACGACCAATCCGAACCACGTCGCAGCGGGGTTCCCGACCACCTGCGACAGCTGTCACCGCAACACCGACACGTTGTGGACGCAGGGGACGTTCAATCACAGATTTCCGATTACGTCAGGTCCGCATCGCGTCGCGTGCACCCAGTGCCACACCGGCGGCAACTTCCAGACATTCAATTGCCTGAGCTGTCACGGACGGACCGAGACCGATGGCCACCATCGCAGCATCGCCGGTTACCGCTACGACTCGCTCGCCTGCTACAGCTGTCATCCGAACGGACGCCACTAGTGGAGATCATGAGACGACCATCCACGTGGCGAGTGCTCTGGCTTGGTGGCCTGTGCCTTGTCGCCACGGTCCATGCCGGGCAGGCCCAGTCGTCCGAGGCGGGGCCGACCGGCCGCGTCTCGATCTACACAAACACTGCTGGGCGCGACTTCACCGACGGCACTCGACAGCGCACCAGCGATTTGTCGACGTCGGTGTCGCTCGAATCGCCGCGCACTGACGAGAACGGCGTCGAGTACGCGCTCGATCTGCGCGAGACGCGGTATTCGTCGACGGCAACGCCCGATCGCGTATCGATCTACGACGGCTTTGCCGGCGCACGGTTCGGGGGCGATTGGCAGCTGCGCGTGCGGGCCGGGCACATGTGGCTGCAGGACCTCGGCACGATGGGTGCGCTCGCTGGTGGACTGTTCGAAGTGGGGCAGCGTCGGTCGACCGAGGAGGGCGGGTTCAGAGTGGGTGCGTTCAGCGGGCTGGAACCCAAGTTCTACGAAACCGGCTATGCGCCGGACGTGCGGAAGTATGGCGGCTACGCGGCCTACGAGCGCGGCTTCATGCGTCGTCACGTCGTCGGCTACACGACCGTCAAGCAGGGCGACATGACCGAGCGGTCGGTGCTCTCGATGACGAACTTCATCCCGGCAGGGCAGCGGTTCTTTGCCTATCAGGCCGCCGAGTACGAGACCCAGGGCCCTGCGAACGGCGCGGTGAAACGGGGTCTGTCGTATTTCCTGACGAACGCCCGCCTCACTGCGTCATCACGCGTCGAGGTCAACGCCACCTACAACCGTGGCCGAGCGCTCGATGCCCGCCAGCTCACGGCCGACCTGATCAACGGACGCGCGCTCACGACGCAGGCACTCGAGGGACTCAAATACGAATCCACCGGCGGCCGTGTCACTGTTGAAGTCGTCCGCCGTGTGTACGTGTACGCCGGCTACACGCGCGATCGCAACAACCGCGACGACGCATCGACGGCACGAGTACTCCTCGGTGGCCACGCCGGCAACGTCTTCGGCACCGGCTTCGACGTGTCGGGCTCTGATTCGCGCATCGAACGAGCAACCGGGCCATATCACTCGACCTACTTCTCGGTGGGCCGTACCCTCCGACGATCGCTCTATCTATCGATCGACTACTCGACGTCGCTGTCGGTCGTGCACTTCATCCGCAGCGATGGCGTCGTCATCGAGACGAAGCCATCGACGCGACGGTACTCGGGGTCTGCGTCGGCGACTCTCAGCCGCCATTTCTCGCTGCTGGGCACGCTCGACTACACGATCGACGACGCCATGACCGAAGTGCGAGTGCTCTCGGGGCTGTCCTACAGGATCAGATGATGCGGGGATCGAAGTGATGCGCGTAACGGTCTTGTCCTTCTGTTGTTGCATGCTCGCCCGCGTGGCGGGCGCGCAGATCGCGGCACTGCCTGCCGAACAGGCTGCGCCACACATGGTCCGTGCGGCGGGCATGCCGCTCAATGATGGTGCGCTGGCGCCAGGAATGTTGACCGTCAGGATCGTCGAAGGCGCGTTCACCCGCGATCTTGCCGATCGGCTCGTGACAGTGACGGTCGAAGGCCAAAACTCGCAATCCGCACGCACGGGCGCAGACGGACGTGCGCAATTCGCCCATGTGCCGATCGGCGCGCGCGTGCGCACGTCGGCGACTGTCGGAACCGAGCAGCTCGAGTCCGATTCATTCGAGATGCCGGCGGCGAGCGGCGTGCGCATCCTCCTCGTGGCCAGCGGCAGCGATCGGCCATCCGGCGACAGCGTCGGTGCCGCGGGCACTGGCGCGGTGGCGGCAACTATCCCGTGGGCGGCGACGCCTCCAGCTGCTTCAGGGTTTGTCGTTCAGAGCGAACCGCGCCACGACGGGGGCGACGTTGCCGTCACTGCGATTCGTGCGGTCCTGGCAACGACGACGGTCCTCGCACTTGTCGCCGTGTGGCTGAAACGGCGGCCGCAACGCGCCGCGTAAGCCGACCGT
>AR_comb_assmDRAFT_10387886_pt1 | contig 10031 bp, 7 predicted proteins | sample ArasoioldDNA_FD_10543 | JGI IMG/M metagenome (IMG submission 10543) | reverse complement strand
TGCGCGATCGCCCTGGCGATCGGATCGCCGAGAGCGACCGCGCAGTCAAACACTTCGCCGGTGATCAGCGTGCCTCCGGTGCCGGCGAACCTCGAAGCACCAGCGGGTTATTCGGTCTTCTTTGCGGCTCATGCTGTCGGCACGCAGAACTACGTCTGTCTGCCGTCAGGATCCAGCGTCGCGTGGAAGTTCGCCGCGCCCCAGGCGACGTTGTTCCAGACGATCCGCGACTTTACTCAGCAGATGACCACGCACTTCTTGAGCGCTAACGGGGCGGAGAACGGACTCCCGCGTCCGACGTGGCAGCACTCGTTCGACAGCAGCCGCGTGTGGGCTCGCGCCGTGGAGTCGTCTACGGATCTCAATTACGTGGAAGCTGGTGCCATTCCCTGGCTGCTTCTGACGTGGGTCGGCGCCGAGCAGGGACCCGAAGGCGGATCGTTTCTGACACAAACGAGATATATCCAGCGGCTGAACACGTCGGGAGGCGTCGCGCCGTCGAGTGGGTGCAATCAGATTGGCGACACCGCCCTGGTGCCGTACTCGGCTGACTACTTCTTCTACAGACGAACGCCTGCGCGTTAGTCGTGAGGTGCTGACAGCAAGCGTTTCAATGTGTGTCTCAGGACGCGGTTCCAGTACATGACCGCTCCTGAGATCGCCAGCAGCGGCAGCACCAGGCCGACGGTCGCCCAGATCAACTTGACGGCCAGGCCCCACGAGGTGCCAAAGTGCAACGGAATCTGCAACCAGATCAGCCAATCGCCCAGGCTCTCGTTGACGCCGTATCGCCATGTCGCGAGATGCTCTCCGGTGTAGGGATTGAAGTACACCGTATCTTCGTATTCACGACCCGCGCCACGGGAGCGGCGCATGATCACTTCAACCGGCGCCCGCCTGCTGAACGGAAAGAAGATGCCGCTCCATGTCGTGCCGGGATCGAGCACGGCTGCGCGTGCGATCAGGGCGTCCACATCAGGCGGAGCGACGCCGGTGCCTGGCGTCGCGACAACGGTCGGCGGGCGTGCTGAAATGATGGGCGACCACCGATTGACCAGCTCGAAAACCTGACGCGTCCAGGCGAAGTACATCCCGCTGACCGCCCAGACCAAAAGCAGCACGAGAGCCCAGAAGCCCGCGGCTCGGTGAAGGTCGAAATTGATCCTTCGCCAACCGAACCGGAAGTTCACTCTGAGTGCGCGCTGCCAGTTGCCGACGCCCGGCCACCAGTTCACCAACCCGGTCGCGGCCAGCAACAGGAGAAACGCTGCGCCCACGCCGTTCCAGATGCGGCCGCGCCCACCGATGAACAACGTTTCGTGCAACTGGCGGACGAACGCCAGCCACCCGGCTGACGGCGGCATCGGTCCCAGGACGTCGCCGGTGGCGGGATCGCACGCAACGATCAGACGCCCTCGCCCGCCCAGCGTCGCAACGAACGTGGGATTGAAGGCGTTCGGCGCCTCGATCGAGACGATTCTCATCGACGGATAGAGGACGTTGACACGCGCCATGACGGTGCTGGCGGTCGTCGGCGACGGTGTTCTCAACTCGCGCCACCGTGCGGGAAGGCGACGTGCGTCCAGTTCCTGACGAAAGACCAGTATCGACCCGGTCGCTCCCATGATCGCCATGTAGATCCCGACGATGATGCCGACCCAGAGGTGAATTTGGAAAATCGTTCGCCGTAGAAACAGCGATTGAGGTCGGCGGAGAAAGCGTCGAAGAAGACTCAATCGCGCGCGAAGACTTGTTTGGAATGGACGGAGCGGCCGGCTTGCGTGGCGTCAGATTCGCTGACGAGCGTTTTTCCGTCGGCGGAAATCGTGAGCTTCCCCTGGCTATCGGGCCTGTTTGGTCCCTTCATCGTGAGCACGTACTGGCGCGGCCCACCGCGCGTCATCTGAATGGTCCCGATTTTCTGGTCGTTCCCGTTCTTGATATCCGCGCTGGATCCGTCCAGGCGCAGGATATATGTCGTGGTCACGAAATAGATCTCAGGCAGGGCCACGGAAAACGCGAACCTGAGTCGATCTCCAGACTGGGAAATCTGCAGAGCGAGGGGTTCGAACTCTGTCGCTGTGCCGTTGATTTCCTGGCGCTGCAGGCGCCATAGCCCAACCAACGGTTCCACCGCCGCCCATAGCGGTGACGCGGCCGTGGATAGGGCGATGGACAACACGATCGCCCGAGCGACGTGCTTCATGACCCGCTATTTTGTCGCATTTTTGCCGTCGGACGACGAAAAGCGCGAGCTTTGTCAGCGCGATCGTCGGAAACGCTCGATGATTGCCGGGTTGTATTTGTTGTACTTGCCCGCGAGGTCGGCCGCCGTCACGCCGTCTTTGCCTCGCGCGTCGAGCCGGGCACCTGACTTGATGAGCAGATCAATGATGGTGGGATCACCAAAATTCGTGGCCGCTGCGTACATCAGCGGAGTCATCCCCGCACTGTCTGCGCGATTGACATCGGCGCCACTGGCGATCAGCAGACGAGCCATCTCCAGCCGATTGCCGGTGATAGCGCGGACCAGCGGTCCTGGATCGGTGGTGTTCGTCGGGTTGACTGTCGCTCCAAGCTTCAGCAGTGCGCGCGCCGTATCCTCGTGGTCGTAAATCACCGCGACATCGAGTGCACGGACCCCGTCGGCGCCGCCAAACATCAGTGTTTGCCCTTCAACGTCGCCCCCGGCGCGTCGCAGCACCGGTATCAGGCCAGCATTGCCCACGTGAGCGGCGAAAAATATCGGAAACCCGTTCGCGGCGACTTTTTCTCCTGGTGACGCGTTGACCTTTGCTCCTCGATCGAGCAGCAGGTGAATCGCCGCATCGGAACCGTGGTACTGGGCGCCCACGAGAAGAGGCGTGTAGCCACGATCTGAGTGAGCGTTCACCTCAGCACCGCGGTCCAGCAATAACTTGACCTTTTCGGCATCTGGCATCGCAATAGTCAGCAAGGGTATACGCCCGATTGATGTTGCTGCGTTGGGGCTGAGGCCCCTGTCGAGGAGCGACTGCAGATCCTCGACTGATCCGAACATCGCGGTCTCGACCCACGAATCGATTGCCGTGGCCTTCAGGTCATCAAGCGGAAGACGCTCTAACGATGCCGCGCCGCCCAATCCACGCGCGAGCGCCATCGTCGCCCAGTTCGCCGCGGCGACGGATATGAACTGATCGCGACCATGCGGGTAACCACTTTCGAAGTAAGGCGGGCTCACCCATGGAGGTAGACGAGTGGCGACATGCCACGAGCCGTCCGACGCCTGGGTCCGCAACAGGTATTCGATTCCCCGGCGCCAGATTGGAACGTCCAGAGACATTCCCCCAGCGTCGTGCAACGCCACGAGCGCCTGGCCTGTCGAGTAGGCGTCGCTCGGACGCCCAGCCAGCGAATTCCAACCGCCATCGTCCAGTTGCGTTTCTCCGAGCGCCGCCGACAGACGTTTGAGACTTGCTTGGTCCTCGCCCGCCCACGCCAGCCCTAGGAGTTGATACGTGCGTTCCTCGGTTTCGCGGGCATCGTGCGACACCAGCCACTGCCGCGCACGCGCGATTCGAGCGGCCGTGTCGTTCTTCCAACGCGGATGGCCGTAAACCTGAAGGGCGCGGAGTGCAAGGGCGGTGAAGGTGAAGCCGCTGTAATTCGACGGCGGTCTTTCGTAGAGACTCGGCCAGTCCCCTGCGGGCTTCTGCTGCAGGGCGATTGCTCGTGCAAGTGCGGCGGTCACCACGCTGGGGCGCAGGCCCACGGCGTGTCCGGCGACCAGCGAGAACCCCTCGTTCATCGCGATCTCGCCCAGAGCGGTTTCCTCGACCGCCGCGCTCAGACTGGTCGCGACAAGGCGGAACGCTCGATCGGCATCGCTTCGAGCAATTTGTTCGTCCAACGCGATATCGCGTTCGCGAGCGGCGCGATACGCAAGCGCGCCGTACAACTGAAGGTGACAAGTCGCCGTGCACGATTGAGTCGCACGGGACCGCTTCTGCGTCGCTTGAATCAGCGCAAAACCGCGGGTGGCGGATTCACGAATCCGTGAGAGGTCGGATTGGGCGGGCGCTCGAACGGATGTGAAGAGGATCAGCAGGACCAGAAGGGCGCCGAGCGCAATTGTCTTCATCGTGGCTCCGCCGAAATGTAACAGCGTGCGACGTCATGTTATACCCGCATCAGCGGTTCGAGCAGCGGGGTCGGGTAAGTCGACGTCGTTGGTCAGTGCTTGAGCAGGTCCTGCGTGAGCCGGAAGCGCGTCTTGCCGCCACGCGGCTCTTTGTCGATCAACACCATGACCTTCGCACCACCCGTCCAGCCGGTGGGAACCCACGTGAAACGGATCTCGTTTTCAAGTGGAGACTCGTCTTCCAGCACCGGCGAGTTCTCGTCGTCCCGCGTGGCCGCGGAAAGCTTCTCCTTATAAAACGCATCCACTGCCGCCCAGCCGGATTTCGTGGAGAACTCCCAGTCGTGCGTTGAGAACTTGTCGATGAAGTGAAGGTCGTCGCTCGTCGTCGCTGTATGCTCGTCATCGAGGTTCGACGGGCTGAAGATCGGAATGTCGACTTTTGCACCATCGAGGTGAGTCGATCCGGAGCAGCTCACCGACGCTGCAAAGGCGACACCCGCGAGCGCGACGATGACGACGTTGCCGGAGTTTCGCATTCTGCAGGCCCTCGATCGACATATCGGTCGATCGCCTCGAGGTCGCGACGGCTCATTCAGGCCTTCCCAAGTTTTCCCTTGACAGCGCATCACGCCATCGACATTCTCCGTACGTTTCTTCGTCGGCGGACACGTCTGTAAACGCTCCCTGGTGCGTCGGTCCGACAGGTTGATCGGGGGAGGACCAAATGGCGAAGTCGAAGGACGCGGTTGGCCGTCGTGGTTTTCTGAAGAGCGCGGCCGCGAGCGCTGCCGGTGCGACATCGCTGGTCGCCGCCATTCCGGGCCTTGCGACCGATGACGCCGAAGCGTCCGCGGCGGTTCCGGCGCGAAAGACCGGTTCCGGCGCCGTCATTCCTGAGCCGACGCCGGCGCAGTTGACGCGAGACGCCGGCGCGGTCGCGCCTCCATCAAATCCTCCGCGCACGGTGGTTCGCCCCGGATCAGACCTGATCGTCGATGCCCTCAAATCCGTCGGCATTCAGTTCGTGATGGCGAATCCCGGCTCGAGCTTCGAGGGGTTGCAGGAGTCGATCATCAACTACGGGATAAACGACATCGAATTCATTACCGCGTTGCACGAGGAATCAGCCGTCGCGGCAGCGCACGGATACGCGAAGGCTGAAGGTCGGCCGATGGCGACCCTCCTCCATGGTGTCATTGGCGTCCAGCATGCGGCGATGGCAATCTACAACGCCTACGTCGACAGAGTTCCGATTGTGATGATTGCGGGCCTCGACTACGACGGCCCGGTTGCGGCTCACAACGCGATCGACATGGCGGCGCTTGTGCGCGGCTACACGAAATGGGACTCGCAGCCGCGATCGTTGAGCGAAGCGGTCACTGCCGTTCAGCGCGCGTATCAGATTGCCACGACACCTCCGACGGCGCCGGTGCTCGTCACGCTGACGGCGGACATCCAGAAAGAAGAAACCGTTGATCGGAATCTTGCGGTTCCGCCGTTCAGGCCGCCGGCGATTCTGGCCGCGGATTACGTCGCGACGAAACAGATCGCAGCGGCTTTGGTGAACGCTCAGAATCCGCGGATCAACGTCGGCCGTCTTCGGACGCCTGCAGGTGTGCGACTCACGGTCGAACTCGTCGAGCTCGTCGGCGCTCAGGCTGGAAGCAGTGCGACCTCAGGGCCTATGAGCTTCCCCATGTCGCATCCTCTTCGCGGGGGCGGCGTGTCGGGCGTGCCCGTGGATTTCACGCTCGCACTGGATGTCGCCGCGAACGCACGTGGCGTCGAGGATTCCGGCGTCAGCCGCCGTGCACCGGCAAATGGGCTCGTATCGGCGTCCATTCAGGGTCCGGCGCTCCTGGCGACCAACTTCAACGTCAACACTCGCCGGGGCGGAAGTAATACGCCCAACGATCTAGATGTCGAAGCCGACGCCGAGGCGAGCCTGCCCGGCCTCATCGAAGAGATCAAGAAACTGCTGACCGCTGATAAGCGCAGGATGATCGCTGAACGGGCGAAGAAGAATGAAGCCGCCCATGGCGAGCAGCGAACGAAGGAATGGGCGGACGCGGTTGACCGCGCCCGGCGCGGCTGGGACGGGAGTCCGATTGCGCTCGGTCGCTTACACGCCGAACTATGGCCACTTCTCAGAGACGAGGATGTGTGCTGCTCTGCACCGGCGAGCTTCACTGGTAATCACTCGACGCGTTTGTTTCCAATGGACAGGCCGTACAGCTATCTCGGAAGCCAGGGCGCAGGCGGGATGGGCTATGGCGCACCGGCCAGCGTCGGTGCGGGTCTTGCCGCGAAGAAAGCTGGCGGCGGCCGGATCGTCGTCAACATCCAGTGCGACGGGGATCTGAACTACGCGCCGGGCGTGCTCTGGACGATGGCTCACCATCAACTTCCCGTGTTGACCGTAATGCACAACAACCGAGCATGGCATCAGGAATTGATGTTCATGCAGTTCATGGCGGGCGTGCGCAACCGGGGCACCGATCGCATGAGCATCGGGACGACGCTCAAGAATCCAGAGATCGATTACGCGAAAATGGCTCAGGCGTACGGAATGTACGCCGAAGGTCCGATCACGGATCCTAAGGATCTTGCGCCCGCGTACAAGCGAGCGCTCGAGCGCGTGAAGCGCGGCGAGCCGGCGCTCGTCGACGTCATCACGCAGCCTCGCTGAGTGACGGAGCACCATCCATGAAGGCAGGCGCCATCGTCGGCTGCGTTCTGTTTCTGGTGTTGACCGGACACGCGCAGACGCAAACCGCCGGTAACGGCGCGCAGCCATCCGCTCCTCTGGTTGGCGACGCACAGAAAGGCAAGGTCCTGTTCGTCGCCCATCAATGCTTCGCGTGTCACGGCTACAACGGCGAAACGGGCACGCGCCTATTGAATGAGGATGGCACGTTCGTCCCACGGCTCCTCACGGCCCGCGGCTTCATCGCATTCATCCGCGCGCCGCGCCCGAACGAGCGCCCGCCCGTTGGATCGTCCGTAACGATGCCGAGCTACGGCATGAGCAGCCTGCCAGATCAGCAGGCGACAGACTTGTTTGCATACATCAAGAGCTTCAAGCCGACGGAGCCTGCGTTGCGTGACATTCCGCTGCTGACCGAGATGGTCAAAGAAGGCGGGAAGTTGCGAAAGTAGTCGTCGCGCAGACGCCCGAGACGATCAGGTGCGCTGCGAGAGCACCGCGACGATGCACTCCACCAGGTGACTGGGATCCACAGGCTTGATGACGTGCTGCTGAAAGCCTGCGGCAAGCGAGCGCTCGCGATCGGCCGCCCGTGCGAAGGCGGTCAGGGCCAACGCTGGAAGATCCGGATACATCTCCCGCATGCGCGCGAGAAGTACGTAGCCGTCTTCACCGGGCAGACCGAGATCCGCCACTAGTACGTCCGGTCGAACGATCGTCGCGCGGTCGAGGGCTTCCTCGGCGTTGGCGGCCGAGAGAACGCGAGCTCCGGCACTCTCGAGTACTCCAACGACGAGCTCGCGGGCGTCGTCATGATCCTCGACGACGAGCACGTTGCGGCCGCGCAGCGCTGACGGCCACGTTGTGGTCTCCGGCGCCGGGCTGGCCGATATTTTCCCGCTCGTCAGACCGCGATGAGTCGCGGGCAGCTGGATCGTGATCGTTGCGCCGTGTCCTTCGCCGGCACTCGCCGCTCGCACCCTGCCGCCGTGCAGCTCCACGATGTGCTTGACGATGGCGAGCCCCAGACCGAGTCCGCCATACGTTCGTGTGGTCGACGAGTCGGCCTGACGAAAACGGTCGAACACGAAAGGCAGGACGTCACGGCGAATGCCGACTCCTGTATCCGTGATCTCCAATTCGACCGAGGCTATGCCGTTGCGCAGCGTGATGGAGATCGCACCATGACTGCCCGTGAACTTGAGCGCGTTCGATAGCACATTCCAGAACGCCTGTTGGAGACGATGGCTGTCGCCGAGAATCAGCGGGATATCCTCGATTCGCTCTTCCAATCGGATCCGTTTGGCGTGTGCCGCTGGACCCAGCGTGTCGATCGTGGCGCGGACGATTGCCGCCAGGTCGACCGGTTCGACCGCCAGCATCATCTTGCCTCTGATGATCCGCGAGACGTCCAGCACCTCCTCAATCAGCCGAACCTGGGTTTCTGCGTTCCGTTCGATCACGGCGACCGCATGCGCGGTCCCTTCGTCGAGATCTCTCGCGCGCAATATTCGAGCCCACCCAAAGATGGCATTGAGCGGGGTTCGGAGCTCGTGTGACAACGTGCCCAGGAATTCATCCTTGAGCCGATTGGCTTCCTGCGCCTGCTGGTACAGTTGAATGCGATCGAGCGCCGGCGCGATGAGCCGCGCCACTTCTTCGACGAGCAGCGACTGCGACGAATCGTATCGATGTGGCTCGTCGGAGACGAGCGACAACACGCACTTGACCCGGCCCTCAACCACGAGGGGAAGCATCGCCGCCGATCCCGTGCCGAGCTGCTCGAGCACCCTCGCCGAGGCGTCATCGATCAGCGTCGAGACGATCTCTTCGGCGGTCAACGTCACGACGGCAGGCCGGTCGGCCGGCATGTCGCCGCCCAGCCGAGAGAGCGCGTCCGTCATCGGGGCTCGGCTCGTGAGCGCCGCAATGAGCGGCTCCATCGCCGGGTCCGCATGAACGCCAGGAACAAAGCGAACCGTGCCATCGTCGTTGACGACGTGGACCATCGTCCAGTCGGCAAGGAACGGCACGGGCAGCCGCCGCATGCTGTCGATCAAATCTTCGAATGTGACGAGCGGCGCCAGCTGGTCCGAGACGCGCGTCAGGAACGCCAACATGTCGCGCTGTTCGACCAGGGCCCGCTGGCGCGATCGTTCGGCCTGCTCCCGTTCGGTAATCTCGACATGCAGTCGATCGTTGACGGCCGCGAGTGCAGCTGTCCGCTCCGCGACGCGCGCTTCGAGCTCGCGATGTGCGGTCCGCAGCGCCTGTTCATTTTGGCGGAGCGTCCGTTCGGCCTCGACACGGTCGGTCACGTCGATCGCGTGCCCCAGCACGTACGTTCCGCCGGGACCGTGCGAAAGCACATTCCTGTACATCCACACTCGTTCGCCGCCGGTACGAGCGACGACTCGCATCAAACCTGCATCGTGCCCCATTTCCTGGATGCGCCGGAGGTAATCGTCGAACAGGTGGCGTGTATCCGCCGCGAGAAATTCCCGCAGGTTGTGGCCGATTCCATCTTCCGGCCGATAGTCGAGCGATTTGGCTGCCGCCGGATTGATTGACAGGATGTTGCCAGACAGGTCGTGCGTGCAAATCAGGCCGAGGCTGTATTCGACGAGCTCGCGATAGCGCCGCTCGCTGTCGCGCAGCGCATCGCTTGCTTCCTGCCACGCCGCGGTGATCCCTTCGAGGGTTGCCGGAGCGTGCTCTACAGCTGACCTTGGTTTACCGGACTGCTGGCCCTGATTCTCTTCACTCATGGGCCGACCGAACGCGGCTGATTATAAGCGGAGACAATCGCCCAATCTATTTTCGTCCGATGCGATCGGACAACGCCAAGCGACATCGACAGCGGCTGTGTCCTCGCTGTCGTCGCAGTCGCACCGGAGCGTCCAGCTGAATTCGTGATCTTCCGCATCGATTGTCCGCTGCAGTGTGCGACCCGCCGTTGATCGTTCAGGTGCACACAACTGCACGGCAACGTTTATGTAACAGTCAAAGTTAACCGCAATTCCGAATGACAGCGCGGGATCAATCGGCCATTACAGAACTCGTTCTTGATTCCGGATTCAATGGATGAGTTACTGGATCATCGTCCAAGCATCCAGCCGGAGGACATGAATGGTCGGTGAGAAGTCTCGTTCGATTCTTGGCGCCGCGTCGGCTTTGGCCGTCGGCGTTCTTGTCGTCGCG
>AR_comb_assmDRAFT_10167501_pt1 | contig 10031 bp, 8 predicted proteins | sample ArasoioldDNA_FD_10543 | JGI IMG/M metagenome (IMG submission 10543) | reverse complement strand
GCGCGCTCGTACTGCGCCCGCTTCTTGGACAGGATCAGGCGGCCCTCTTTGTCCTCTTTCTGGAGCACGAGCGCCTCGAGGTGCTCGCCGACCTGCACGACCTCGGCGGGCTTCACGTCGTGGCGGATCGAGAGCTCCTTGGCGGGGATCACGCCCTCGGACTTGTAGCCGATGTCGAGCAGGACCTCGTCGCGATCGATCTTCACGACGTCGCCCTCGACGATGTCGCCATCCTTGAAGTCGCGGAACGACGACTCCATCGCGGCGACGAGCTCCTCGGGGGTGAGGTCGCGCTCGGGCGTCGCGGGGGCGGCGGTCGCCGCGGCCTCTGCCCCGGGCGCCTCCTCCGATGCTTCGGTGGTTCCGGACACGGCGGTGCCCGTGGCGGTATCGGTGTCACTCATGCGGTGGTTCTCCTTCCGGTCCGCGGGGCTCACCGCTCGCGGTTTGGGATTTGCGAGCGGCGCAGGAGCCCTGCGAGCCCAGCGATGGTAGGTGACCAGCGGAAACGCCGTCAACGCGCGCGACCGCGGATCAATGGCCCTCGGGGGCGGCGTCGGCCCAGTTCGGGCCCCAGCCGATCGAGGCGACGAGCGGCACCGACAGGTCGACCGCGTGCTCCATGCCCTCGCGCACCAGCGCCTTCGCGTCCTCGACGGCATCGGCGCGCACCTCGAACACCAGCTCGTCGTGGACGGTGAGCAACATGTGGCAGTCGAGCTCGGGCCGCTCCGTGAGCGCCGCGTCGACCCGGATCATCGCCACCTTGAAGACGTCGGACGCGCTCCCTTGGATCGGCGCGTTCAAAGCTTGGCGCTCCCCCAGCTCGCGGAGCCGCCGGTTGTCGCTCGTAAGTTCCGGGATGTAGCGGCGTCGTCCCAGGATCGTCTCCGTGTAGCCGTCGAGGCGCGCCCGCTCGACCTGGGTCGACAGGTACGTCTTGATCTTCGGGAACCCGGCGAAGTACTCGTCGATGATCCCCTGCGCCTCGTCGGGCGCGATATCGAGACGTTGCGCGAGCCCGTAGGCGTTCATCCCGTAGGCCAGACCGAAGTTGAACACCTTCGCGCGGCGGCGCGACTCCGGGTCGACATGCTCGAGCGGCAGGTCGAACACCGCCGCGGCGGTCGCCGCGTGGATGTCGGTGCCCGCTTCGAACGCGGCCGCGAGGCCCTCGTCACCGGACAGGTGCGCCAGCACGCGGAGCTCGATCTGGGAGTAGTCCGCGACGAGCAAGACGTGGGCTTCGTCCTCAGGCACGAATGCCTGTCGGATCTGACGCCCGAGCTCCGAGCGCGCGGGGATGTTCTGCAGGTTCGGATTGGAGCTGCTGAGGCGGCCGGTCGCCGCGGCCGCCTGGTTGAAGGTGGTGTGCACCCGCCCGTCGCGCGGATCCACGAGCCTGGGGAGCGACTCGAGGTACGTGGAGTTGAGCTTGTCGAGCTCCCGCCACGCGAGCAGCGCCTCGACGACGGGGTGCTCGGAACGGAGTTTCTCGAGGACGCTCGCGTCGGTCGAGAGCTCTCCCTTCGGGGTCTTCTTCCCCGGCTGGAGTCCCAACTCGCCGTACAGCACCTCGCGCAGCTGAGGCGGGGAGTTCAGGTTGAACTCACGACCGGCGTGGTCGTAGATCTCCTGTCGGAGCGCGTCCATCCGCGCGCGCACGTCCGCGCCCATCGTCGACAGAAGCTCGACGTCGAGCCGGACGCCCCGCGCCTCCATACGCCCGAGTACCGAGGAAAGCGGCAGCTCGACATCGTCCAAGAGGGCGCGCAGCCCCTCCTTGTCGATGCGCTCCCCCATCACGGGGACCAGCAGACCGACCGCGGCCGCCTCGGCGGCGGTGCGGCGCCACGGGTCCTCAGCGAACAGCTGGCCGGCATCCTCGCCTTCCTCCAGCCCGGCGAGCAGGTCGGTGCCGAGGTACCGCTCCGACAGCGATCCAAGTTCGTAGACCGTCGTCGCGGGGTCTAGGAGGTAGCCGGCGACCAGCGTGTCGAACGACACGCCGTCGAGCCCACCGCCGGTGGCCGTCAGCACACGCTCCATCACCTTCGCGTCATGGACGTGCTTGTCGACCTCCTCGTCGAGCAGCGCGTCGTGCACGGGTCCCGAGACCTCGAGCGGTGCGTACGTCGCCTGCGCTCCACCGGCCGAGACCGCGGCGCCGCGCACGAGACCATCGTCCACACGCAGGGCGACCGCCGCGGCGCCGCTCCGGAGCGCTGAGGCCACGTTCCGCGCGTCCACTTGGGTCAGGTCGAGCTCCGCCACCTCCGCGATCGGCTTGCCCGCCCCCGTCGCCTCGAGCAGTCGGTCGAGCAGGGACCGGAACTCCAGCGAGGTGAACAGCGAGCGCACCTGATCGAGGTCGAACGCGCCCATCACACAATCCTCGGGCACCACCTCGAGTGGCACGTCGGTCACGATCCGGGCGAGCTGCTTGTTGAGGCCCAGCCGATCCGCCGCGGCCTCGACGTTCTCCTTCTGCTTGCCTTTCAGCCGGTCGGTGTGGGCGAGCAGCTCCTCGACGGAACCGAAGTCGTTCACGAGCTTCGCCGCGGTCTTGTCACCGACGCCCGGCACGCCCGGGATGTTGTCCGACGTGTCCCCCTTCAACGCGACGAAATCCAGGTACTGCTCGGGGGTGACGCCGTACTTCGCGGTCACGGCCTCACGGTCCATCGGGTCGATCTCAGAGATCCCGCGCCGGTTGAACAGCACCGTGATCGCGCCGGTGCCGTCGGCACGGTCACGGACCAACTGGAAGAAGTCGCGGTCCGCCGTGACGATCACGGCGTCGATGCCCTCCCCGCTCGCCTCGGTCGCGAGGGTGCCGATCGCATCGTCGGCCTCGTGGCCGGCCATGCGGATCACCGGGATCCGGAGCACGTCGAGGACCTCCTCGATCAGGCCGAGTTGCGGCCGGAAATCCGCCGGCGTCTCCGGGCGACCCGCCTTGTAGTCCGCGTCCAGTTCGAGCCGGACGGTCGGCGCCCCCATGTCGAACGCGACCGCCATCAGGTCCGGATGCTCGTCGCCGAGCAACTTGATCAACATCGTGGTGAACCCGTACACCGCGTTGGTGACCGTTCCGGCGCTCGTCGCGAGCGTGGCCGGGAGCGCGAAGAAGGCGCGGTAGGCGAGGCTGTGACCGTCCAGCAAGAACAGGCGCCGGGGGTCTTCGCTCACGCGTTCCATCGTAGACGTCGCGACGACACGCCAGTTCGGTCGCTCGCGTGACCGCCGGATATCGTTCGTATACGAACGAGGTTGCCGTGAATCCGACCTCCTGAGTAGGATTTCGCCGTGCTTCCGACCTTCGTCATCGGACTGCGAGAGGGCCTCGAGGCCTCGTTGATCGTCGGGATCATCGCGGCGTTCCTCGTACAGCGTGGCGAACGGAACGCGCTCCGGCCGATGTGGGCCGGCGTCGCGCTCGCGATCGGCCTGTGCTTCGCCGCCGCGATCGCGGTACAGGAGTACGGCAGGCGACTCTCGTTCCAACAGCGGGAGACGCTCGAGGGGGTCCTCGCGCTCATCGCCGTCGCGGGGGTCACCTACATGGTGGTGTGGATGCGGCGGCACTCTCGCGAGCTGAAGGGCCAGCTCGAGGCACACGCCGAGACGGCGCTCCTGTCGGGTTCCGATTGGGCGCTCGTCGGGATGGCCTTCTTCGCCGTGATCCGCGAGGGCCTCGAGACAGCGATCTTCATGCTCGCGGCGTTCGAGAACTCGACGAGCCCCGCGGCGACTGGGCTCGGCGCGATCCTCGGCGTCGCGACCGCGGTCGGGCTGGGCTGGGGCCTGTACAAGGGTGGCATCCGCATCAACCTCTCCCGGTTCTTCCGCGTGACCGGGTTCGTGCTGGTGCTGGTGGCCGCTGGGCTCCTGTCCTCCGCCATGCACTCGTTCGCCGAGGCGGGGGTGGTCCACACCGCGCAACACGTCGCCGCGGATCTGTCCTGGCTGATCCGCCCCGGCACCGTCCTGGCCTCGCTGATCACCGGCATGCTCGGACTCCAACCGCAGCCGACCCTCGCCGAGGCATCCGCTTGGCTCGCATACGCGATCCCCATGGGCCTGTACGTCCTGTGGCCCCAGAACCGGTCACGCAAGCCCCTCCAGCGCCAACCCGTGCCCGCCACGACACCCTGAACCCCTCGGAGGACCCGACGATGCCGCGATCCCCGATCCACCGCACCCTGATGCCGGCCCTCGCCGCGCTGGCGCTCGGGACAGCCGCCTGCTCGTCCGACACCGCGTCGTCCGCCGGCGACGACGGCCCGGCGTCCACGACGGTGACCGCCGGGATCACGGACACGTCCCTGACGCTCGCGCCCAGCTCCACCGAGCCGGGCGAGATCACGTTCGCGGTGTCGAACACCGGCACGCAGATCCACGAGATCGAGATCTTCAAGGGCGACGTGGCGCACGACGCGATGCCGGTCGAGAACAACGTCGCGAACACGGAAGGTCTGGAGTTGATCGACGAGATCGAAGACATCGCGCCCGGCACACGCGCCGATCTGACGGCCCACCTCGACGCCGGGAACTACGTGATCGTGTGCAACTTGCCAGGGCACTACGCGTCGGGCCTCCACACGGGGTTCACGGTTTCGTAAAGTCTCGCGCGGCACTCGAGGGTTCCGGTCGTCACCGGCTCGACACACCGCGGAAACGCGCACCTCGACGTACGCTGCCGCTCGAACATCGTTGCCACCCAGAGGCGCGATGACGAGTTGACAGCCCTCAACCCTGCGTCTAGATTCCGCGACGGCCCCTTCGGGGGCCGAAGCGTGACGGGCCGTGGCCCTCGATAGATGACGATCGCGTATGGGGAAGGCGCGACCGGCATCGAGGAGAGCTACGGCCCGTCGCTTCGTTCCCGGTCGTCACGGCGACGGCGTCGCGGTCGGCGGCGGCGTCGCGTCGGTCCTGTCGGCGCCCTCGAACCATTTCTCCGACAGCGCGGCGAGCGTGCCGTCGTCGTGCATGTCGGCGACGATCGTGCTGACCGCGTCGAGGAGCCTGTGCATGTCGCGCACGTCGTGATCGTCGAACGCGACGGCGAGCGGCACGTAGTACGGCGGTTCGCCGACGATCGTGACGCCGCCACCCGCGTCGATGAACATCGACGCCTCCCACCACGGCGCGACCACGGCGTCGCAGCGTCCACCACCGGCCCCGAGTTCCTCGAGCGCCGCCGAAGCGCTCGACATCGGACGCACGACCGCGCCGCGAGGCTCCACGGCGATCGGAGGGGCCGAAGGGCCGAGGCTCAGATGTCCTCGGGCATAAGCCTCTTCGCTGGAGCCGGCGGCGGCGCACACCCGTGCGCCATCGAGCTCGGCGGGCTCCGTGATGGCGGTGTCTCCGTCCGGCACGACGATCGCTCCCGGGTCGAAGTAGTAGGCGGGCGAGAACAAGAACCGCTGCTCGGTCGCGGCCGTGTCGGGCAACGAGCTCACGCTCACATCCCATCGCCCGCGCCATGATCCCCGCGCGATCGCCGCGGGCGGCGCGGGATCGAGGGACACACCGACGCCGAGCCGCTTCGCGATCTCGTTCGCGACCTCGACATCGAAGCCGTTCCATTGTTGCGTGCTCGCGTCGAACCACGACGTCGGTTTGCGCGACGGATCCATCGCGACGTGGAGCACACCCTCCGTGCACACGGCGGCGAGCGCATCGCCCGGCGACACGTCGGTCCCGGCGCACACACCTGTTCGCGGCGTGGATCCGGAGACGTCGCTGTTCGCGCCTTCGGTCCGATGGCAGGCGCTCCCGACAACGACGAGCAACGCGACGACGGACCTCGCCCCGGCGGGGAACCTGCGCATCACCTCTCCTCGTCGGCCCGCGGAACGAGCCTTCCCGGCGGACTATAGCCAGCGGACCCGTCGCGCACGCGACGACGCGACCGTCGGAGAACGAGCCGTCGGCATCGCGCGAACACCTCGCTTAGTACCCTGGAGCATCGCGCCGGGATGGCGGAACTGGCAGACGCGCGGGACTCAAAATCCCGTGTCCGCAAGGACGTGCGGGTTCGACCCCCGCTCCCGGCACTCGATTACCTGCGGCGGCGCGTTGCAGCCGCGATCCGCGCCACGCGAGCGACTACCGCTTGGTGGCCCTCTTCGCTTCAAGATGGGGGTACGTGATCGCGGATCGCCCCGCAGCGATCTGAAGACTGGCCGAAGGTCGGCGTGCTCGAGACCGTCCCTGGCCTTCTCCCCGTCAGCCGAATGCAGCGCAGAACGCGTCGAAGTCGCCGTTCACCGCTTGATGCCGGCCCCCGCTGAGGAAGAGGAGGGTCTCGTCAGGCTCTGACCAGGTGCCGGTGCCCGTTTCGAGGAGGACCACCCCGAGACCCGGCGCGGTGTATCTGGCGACTGGGCCGCGCTCCGTGTACGTCCACGTACCGTCGTGGTTGTACGTGACGACGGTCGAGTAGGCCTCGTTGCGTTGCGTGAGCGTCGTCCCGTGCGCGGTATACGAGACCGTGAATGGTCCGCCGCCGCCGGAGGTGGCGATCGTCTTGAACAGGAAGCCGCTGTTGTCGTAGTGGTCGACCACCTTGTAGAAGCCATCCAGGTGGACCCGCAGGTTGAACGAACAGGTTCCCGACTCGGTGTAGGCCTCATGCACATGGAAGACGGACTTCACTTGCATGTTCGCCGAAGCGGGCGGCGCCAGTACCGCGACACTGACCACCGCGATGGCGAGAGGCGCAAAGCGCATCATCACTCGGGCCATGGTCCCTCCCTCTCCCGTTGTTCGAGGACGCTACGCAAACGCTCCTCAGGGGTCAATGGGACCAAGGAACGAACCACGAGCGGCTGTCCATGGGTCACGTCGAGTACGACAAGGTCGGCGTGGCGACGGAGGTCAACATCTGCCTTCGTGCCGAGCTGTCCGACCGAGATCGGCGACGGGCCGGCGACCGTGGCTGCGCAGCCATCTTCGGATCCTCCCGGCGCACCGCGTCATCAGACGACGAGGCCCTCGGCGAGCGACGCGCCGGCGGCGAACCGATCCAGGCGTAAGGGCTCGATATCCACGGTCCCCGCGGCGCCTTCGACGATGAGCTCTGCGAGGAGCTTCCCGACGACCGGACCATGCTGGAACCCGTGTCCACTGAAGCCTGCCGCGATCCAGAGGCCGGGAGATGCCGCGCCGACGATCGGGTGGCGATCGGGTGTCATCTCGTACAGACCCGCCCAGCTCCGACGCACGCCCGCCTCGACGACGGGCGGGAACACCGCGACGGCGCGAGGCAGCAGCGCGTCGGCGATCCACCCCTCGTCGACCGTCGTGTCGAAGCCCTCCTCGTCGTCGCCGGCCATCCCCATCAGGACCCCGTCGGCCTCGCGATGCAGGTAGAAGGATGTCGGCGTGTCGATCACGAGTGTCCGTCGCGCCGGTACCCCCGGGAACGGGCCGGTCGTGACGATCGTCCGCGGGACCGGCCGGATCGGCACCTCGATCCCCGCCGTGGCCGTGAGCGTCGACGTCCAGGCTCCCGTGGCGCAGACGACCGCGTCCGTGGCGATCGGCCCCGCGGTCGTGCGGACCCCCGCGACACGTCCACCCTCCGTATCGAGACCGGTCACCTCGACCCCGTACCGCGCGACCACGCCCGCCCGAGCGGCGAGCGTCGCGTAGCCCTGCGTGAGCGCCCCTGGGTCGGCGATGCCGTCGTTCGCGCAGAACGTGGCCCCGACGACATCGTCCAGCGCGAGCCCGGGCACGAGTTCGCCCGCGGCGGTCGGATCCAACAGCTCGACGGGAACGCCGAGCGAGCGTTGGAACGCCGCGACTTCGCGGGCACGCGACCATGCGTCGGGACGGCGCTCAACGAAGAGATAGCCGTCCTGCTGCACGTCGACCTCGATACCGTGCTCCTCGGTGAACCCGACGATCATCGGCGTGCTCGCCTGCGACAGTCGGATGTTCACCTCGGTGGTGAACTGATGACGGAACCCACCTGCGCACGCCCCGGTGGAGCCTCGGCCGGGCGCGTCGGCTCGGTCGACCAGGAGCACGGATCCCGCGCCCGCGGCGGCCAGGTGGTAGGCGGCCGAGCACCCGACGATGCCGGCCCCGACGACAACGACGTCGAACCCGTCGGCTCCGGCGCCGTTCATGCGATCGCGTCGACAGCGGCGCGCGCGACCGCCAGATCCTCGAACGCGAGTCCCACCGACTCGAACAGGGTCACATCGCCAGCGCCTTCGCGCACCTTCGCCCCTCGGACCAACTCCGCGAGGTCGGCCAGGATGTGGTCGGGGGTGATCGCGCCCTCCGCGATCGGGATCAGCAGGTCGCCCGCCTCCGCCAGCGCAGCATCCCGCGTCTCCACCACGACACGGGCGCGCCGCACCGTGGCCGTGTCGACCTCGCGCTGGTCGGCGAGGTAGGCACCGATCGCGTTCACGTGCGTGCCAGGCGCGAGATCGCCGCCGTCGAAGACGGACACCGCCGACGTCGTGCACGTGCAGACGAGATCTGCCTCCCCCACGTCGCCTGGCACCCCGACCCGGGCCTCGACCGAAGCACCAGCCGCCCGCTCCGCGAGCGCCGCCGCCCGCTCCGCGCTGCGCGAGATCACCGTGACGCTTCGGACCGGCCGGACCGCCAACATCGCGTCGAGATGGGCGCCCGCCTGGACGCCGGCGCCGAAGATCGCGAGTCGCGACGCGTCCGGGTTCGCGAGGTAGCGCGTGGCCAGACCGCTGACCGCGGCGGTCCGGATCGCGGTCAGCTCCGTCCCATCCAGCAGGGCCTCCGGACGCTGGGTCTCGGCATCGAACAGCACGTACGCGGCGTGAACGAAGGGCAGCCCTCGCTGTGGGTTGTACTCCGTGAGGGTGACCAGCTTCACCCCGACCCCAGCCGCGCCCGCAGCCGGCATCGTGAGCAGCGTGCCGGAAGGGGTCGCGAGCGATGTGCGCAGCGGTGTCGCGAGCGCCGGATCCTCGGCCCGGAACGCGGCATCGAGCGCGTCGATCGCCGCGCTCACCGAGAGCCCCCGCCGGAGCTCATGCGCGTCGATCACCCGCACGCGGACCGGTCCCAACGTCGCATGACCGCCATGCAACCGGTTCGCGACGAGGGCGACAACCCCGGACCTCACGAAGGGAGCCGGTCGGGTTCGCGTCAGGTGGCGCGCCGAGTCGACCAGGGGTAGGGTCCGACCCGGTGCGGCGGAGCCCACGCGGTTCCGCCGGGGAGAGGGTCCCGTGGCCACGGAACGCCGAACATCCGCGTGGGTGACCGCGCTGACCGCGGGCGTCGTGATCGGCGCCGTCGAGGTGGTGCTCGCGATCTCCTTCGCCGCACTCGTCTTCGGCGGCTACCTCATGGACTTCCTTCACGAAGGCATCGGTATCTATCTGGTCGCCGCCACGATCACGCTTGCCGGGATCGCATGGCGGGCCGGACACCGCGGACCCGTCGGCAGCGTTCAGGACGCCGCGGCGGCGGTGTTGGGCCTCGTCGCGACCACGGTCGCGATCGGCGCGTTCGGCAGCCCCGGGATCGCGTTCCTGACGGTCGTGGCCACGACCGTCATCGTCACGGTCGTCACCGGGCTGGTGTTCGTCGTGATCGGAGTGCGTCGGCTGGGGAACCTGGTGCGGTTCGTGCCGTACCCGGTGATGGGTGGGTTCCTCGCCGGGACAGGATGGCTCCTGTTCAAGGGTGGGATCGGCGTGGCCTCGAGCGTCATGCCGCTGTATTGGCGGGACATCCACGATCTGACGTTCGGTCCGGTGCTGCACCGCTGGGTCCCCGCGCTCGTATTCGGCGTCGTGTTGTACCTCGTGGTCCGGATCATCGATCGGCCCCTCGTGCTGCCGACGGTGATCGGGGTCGGACTCGTGCTCTTCGCGGTCGGCATGCTCGTGACGGGCTCGTCGCTCCAGGAGGCGCGGCACGACGATTGGCTGCTGGGACCCTTCCCCTCCGGCCGCCTGCTCCAGATCTGGACGTTCAAGGCGTTCCAGTACGCGGACTGGTCGGCGATC